>Ga0187783_10002386_pt1 | contig 13942 bp, 15 predicted proteins | sample 1015_SJ02_MP02_2_FD_132471 | JGI IMG/M metagenome (GOLD analysis project Ga0187783, IMG submission 132471) | Tropical peat soil microbial communities from peatlands in Department of Meta, Colombia - 1015_SJ02_MP02_20_MG | ecosystem: Environmental > Terrestrial > Soil > Wetlands > Peat | place...
AACGTAATGCGCGTCATGCCGCATCTTGAGAGTGACGGGCAACCCGATCCGCTTCGACACGTTGTAAGACCTCCTGGGCAAGTTTCTTATATTCTTCGGCGCCGGAAGACTTAGGCGCGTAGCTGAAGACAGTTTCTTTGTACGCCGGGCTTTCCTCGAGTCGGACATTCTTGGAAATGCGCGTTTTGAAAAGAGCGTCGCCGAACGTCGCACGAATCTGTTCGTGTGTGTCCCGCGAGATATTGGTGCGCTTGTCGTAGAGAGTGATCACAACGCCCAATACCTTCAGATCGGGATTGGGGCGTGAGCGAATGCGCGCGTAGGTCTCCAGCAGATCGTCCGTGCCTTCGATGGCAAAGTACGCGGCCTGAATGGGAACGAGCAAATGCGTCGAGGCCACCAGGGCATTGACGGTTAGGATGCCGAGCGCCGGAGGGGTGTCGAGGACAATATAGTCATAATCTTTCAGCACCTGCGCGAGCGCATCCTTCAACTTGTATGGCGCGTCGAATTGTCCGGCCAACTGTTGTTCAAGACGAGCCAGGGCCAGGCGCGCGGGAGCCACAAACAGATGGGGGTCCTTCGTGGGCCGTATGATCTTGGCCAGCTCGCCGGGATGCTCGGCGAACAAGTCGTAGGTGGTGAACTGGGTTTCGTCCGGGGAGAAAAAGGCGATCGACGCGTTGGCCTGGGGGTCGAGGTCAATCAGAAGCGTTCGTTTCTTCTTCAGTGCCAGAGCGGCAGCGAGATTGATGGATGTAGTGGTCTTTCCAACGCCGCCTTTTTGATTGGCAATCGCCAGGACGCAAGTCAAATCCTGTGCCCCTCGCTCCCGTATGGCAACCGTAGGGCCATATACAGCCCCTGCTGGCACCCTTCGCCACCAGTTGTAGCGCTCAATGTACCGATTCTCTGCCGCTCAACGCAAGCAAAATCTAACTGCACCCGCCCGCGGCCAGAGGCTTACCGCTCTGGGTGCGACGCCTGCGTTGTGTCGTAGCCCAGCCAGGGCTCCAAAATACTGGCCGCCACGGCGTTGCCGTGGGCCGACCAGTGCCCATCACAGGGCAGGAAGTAAGAGCGGTAGTCAGCACCGGCGCGCTCGTTCATCTCCGGCAGTAGGTCTTTGATGGGAATCGCTTGCTCGCGCCCCCATCGCTCCATCACTGGCCCCAATCGGTCGCTTCCGGACTCGCGCAGGCGGATGAAATCGCTGGCGCGAGGGATTAGAAAAACGGCCATGCGGGCACCGTGTCTATCGGCCGTGCTTTTGATGTCTTGAAGCGATTTCTCTAGGCGTGCCAGATCCACGTCGTTGTAGTCGTTGTAGCCGGAGTAGGGGTTCAGTGTGCGCCAATAGAATCGCGTGTCCAGGTATTGGCCCACGTGGTAGGAAGCGAGATAGGCGCGCAAGAAAGCTTCGACGTGATCCCAGCTTCCCTCCCCCGCATGGGGATTGAAGTGGCCGTCATAGATGATGGAAAGATCCGGGCCATAGTACGGCCGATAGGGGCCCGCCCAACCGTGCGCCCTCCAATAGGCAAGGTCCATGTCATGGAAGTCGTTGTCTGGCAGCACTCCTACGATCACCAGGTTGTGGTCAAAAGGGGCCGCCAGGCTCTTGTACAGCAGAGCGTATTGGAGAGGGCCGAAGTTGCCGCCGGTGGCAAAGTTCAGCTGCTCGATACCTGTGTCCCTTTCCATGATATTGCTGAGCCGCTCCTCGGCCGGTAGTCCCATTCCTTCGATCATGGAGTCGCCCAGGACGATGGTGCGAGGCCGAGAAGAATGCAGGCTGCGTTCCTTATCGCGCGCGCCGTAGCTGTTGGTGTAATACGTGACGTCATAGCAGCCGCCCTTGTGAATGAAGACACCATTGGGGCGGTGCCACACTCCGAAGACGGGATTGATGTCGGCCCAGAATAGGTTGTAGCTGAGGTGGTAGCTTGGCCTGCTCGAAGGCCAATTGGGAAGATGGACCAAGACGATCGATACCAGCTCGGCCAAGACGGCAAAGATGAGGAAATTGACCGCGACGAGCCGCAGCACATAGAGCGCGGGTTTAGGAAGGGAGCGTCGCGCCGAAGCGTTGGTGCTCTCGCTCACTTTTTCCCTATCGAACGGCAAAGTAGGCTGGCCAGATTCAAGCGGTTTTCTCGATCAAGAAGTTGCCCAAAACCAGGCAGTCCATCTCGCTCTTCGAAAAAGTGCTAAATGCATTCTGAGGAGTCGTGACGATCGGCTCTCCTCGCAGATTGAACGACGTGTTGAGAACGACCGGAACCCCCGTGGCCTGACCCATACGCTCGATCAGGCTGTGATAGAGCGGGCTGTGCTCGCGGAAGACAGTCTGCACACGCGCCGTGCCATCCACGTGCGTGATGGCGGGAAGGTTGACTCGCTCTGCCTCCCGCACGGGCGTCACGTAGAGCATGTAACGCAGCGGGTATTGTCGGGCCGCGTGGTCCAGCTCGAAATACTTTGTGGCACAATCTGCTGTCACCGAGGGCGCAAAGGGCCGGTACGGCTCACGGAACTTGATCTTGGCGTTGACGATATCTTTCATTGCCGGATTGCGCGGGTCCGCGAGAATGCTGCGATTCCCGAGGGCCCGCGGCCCCCACTCGAAGCGTCCTTGATACCAGCCAACGACTTTCCCCGAGGTCAGATGCGTAATCACACGGTCCAGTAGCTCGGCTGTGTTCGGCGCCTCGTAATGGGGAATATTCTCGCGTGTGAGAAAAGAGCTGATTTCGGAAGCAGCGTATTCCTGCCCCCAGTAGGCATGTTCCATGCGAAACGTGCGGGGCTTCCCCAAAACGGAATGATAGGCCCACAGAGCGGCGCCGAGCGCACCGCCTGAGTCGCCCGCAGCGGGTTGAATGAAAAGCTCCTGGAAGCCCGATTCGCGGAGAATTCGCGTGTTGGCCACACTATTCAGCCCGACCCCTCCCGCGATGCACAGATTCTTCATGTCCGTTTGGTTCCGAACACTCTTCGCCATTCCGACCAATAGGTCTTCGGTGACGCGCTGGATGCTCGCAGCGACGTCCGCGTAATGCTCATTGGTGCGGCACTTGGCAGCGTAATCGGCGGGCCGCTGGCCAAAATAGGGAGGATACCCGGTGGATTCGGTGAAGAAAGGCATGTTCGCGGGGCGTGGCTCGCCGAAAAGGTCTACGAAACGGCGGTTGAACATACGATCGGTCGAGTGGTGGAAGCAGAAATAATCCATATCGAGAGAGAATGAGCCGTCGGCGTTCTGCCGCACAACCTTCCAGACTTTGTCCACATAGCGCGGTGTCCCGTACGGCGCCATGCCCATGACCTTGTATTCGCCTTCGTTGACCTCAAAACCTAGGAACGCCGTGAACGTGCTGTAGAGGAGTCCGAGCGAATGCGGAAACTCCAGATGTTTGGTCAGGCGAATTTCTGTGTCCTTACCGACACCACAGGCCGCCGTGGACCATTCGCCGACGCCATCGACGGTGAGGATGGCCGCCTCGTCGAAGGGCGAGCACAAGAAGGCGCTGGCGGCATGGGATAGGTGATGATCGGAGAAGAAGATGTTCTCACGCCCGACTCCCAGTTCCGATTGAAGCGTGCTCGCCACCCACAGCTTGTCGAGCATCCAGCCGATCATGGACTCCCGGAACACTTTCCAAGACTGGGGATAGGTTTGCAGGACGCTGGCAAGAATGCGATCCAGCTTGCGAAAAGGTTTTTCGAAGAATACGACGTAGTCGAGATCCTTTCCGGAGAGTTTCCCTCGCTCGAGACAAAACCGGATCGCCTGGGTGGGAAAGTTGAAGTCGTGTTTAATCCGCGAAAACCGTTCCTCTTCGGCCGCCGCAACCAGCTGGCCATCGCGTAGCAGCACCGCGGCGGCATCGTGGTAATAGCAGGAAACGCCGAGAATATCCATCGGCTATTGTTTGTGGACCCAGCTCATGTCGAAGGCTTCGGCCGGACGCTCCGTCCACGAGCCCGGGCGCTTCTTGATCTGAAGGGGATCGGAGAAAAGGCGAACGATTAAGCCGAACGGGAGTACAACGACCGCGTACAACACGGTCAAGATGACGCGCGCCTGGAAGTTGCCGATTTGGCGGGCTAGGCGTTTCCATCCTCCCCAGAGGTTTTTCAGATTTTCGGTGAAAGTCGTACCCATCGGGGCGCGCAGACTCTAGAAGAGCGTGTAGATGAAGGGTGCCAGCGCCGAACTCTGCGCCAGAATGATGACGACCGCAGCGACCAGAACGACGCAAACGACCGGCAGCAGCCACCAGCGCTTATTGCGCGCGAAAAAAGAAAGCAGCTCTCCCGCGATGCCAAAACGCTGAGCGGTCGTGCGGAAGAAGCCCATGCCTTCTCCTTCGTATCGTGAATTCAAGACTGAGGTCGTCGCGAAGCTCGACACTTGCCCGAGGCCCCGCGGAATTTCTTCGAACCGGAAAACATTCTACACCGCGTCGCACCCGCCCGCAAACCGCTCCGGCCGGGGTGTTGTCTTTACCGACTCTACCCGTGGTCGCGCTTGGGCCGTGTAGGGCGGGCTGTTACACTTTGGGAGCGAGTGGAAGTCCGTGCCAGGGGTTTTCAGCGTGATCCCGGAAAGCGAAGCCACAGCCTCCGCACCCGTAGACGAACGAGCGCGACCCGCCCCGGTCGCGTCTGTCTGGCACACGCTTCTGTTCGTGGCTTTTCTGCTGGGGTTCGCGACACTTCAATACCAACCACGACTTGCGACGCCGACCTCGCAACTGCCTCATCTAGTGGCTGTCTACATTGCCACGATTGTTTATGAGTGGGTACTGGTTGGCTACGTTTGGTTTTTCGGGCTGCGCCGCCGTGGCGTGAGCATCCCAGAAGTAGTGGGAGGAAAATGGCGGAACTGGACCGATTTCTGGCGTGATATCGGGATTGCGCTGCTGTTTTGGATCGTGGTCAGCACCGTGCTCGCCGGCCTTTCTTACGTATTGCATTTTAGCGGTGAAGAAGCGGCAAAATTTCTGCTGCCTCGAACACCCCTGCAGATGGTTGTATTCGTTGTGCTGGCGTCGTGCGCCGGCTTCTGCGAGGAATTCGTTTTTCGGGGCTATTTGCAGCGCCAGTTTCTGGCTTGGACCGGAAGTGTAGTCGCCGGTGTGGCGCTGCAGGCCGTGGTTTTCGGCGCGGCGCACCTGTATCAAGGGCCAAAGGCCGTGCTGGTGATCTCCGTCTACGGGGCGCTGTTCGGAACTCTCGCCGCGATGAGAAAAAGCCTGCGCCCGGGAATGATCCAGCACGCCGGCCAGGACGCCATATCAGGGCTCGCCGGCCCCCTCCTTACCAAAGCACACTATCTGCACCTGCTCAAATTCTGACCCCCTGTCGGCGGCTGCAAACGGTTGTGCGGCGCTACGGCAGGGGTGTCGTTTCCTTGAATTTGATGGTGATGCAGTGCCCGACAGCCTCGGACACTGTCTCGAAAATCGCGGTCGAGCCCGTTGGCAACCACGCCAACCCGCTCCGCGGCTCGAAAAAGGCGCCCTTCGCTCGGACACCTTCCGGAGCGTTGGTCCGTACGCCGCTGAGACCACCGACAAGCATGTCTACGTCCGGGTTGAACGTAGACGTCGAATGGGGTGGCAGTACGAGGTATTCGACCACGATCTCGTCGGTTTCAAATAGGGTGTAATGATAGGGCACGGACGGATCTGGCGACGTCGGCTTGTCGCAGTTGTTCAGAGGCTGGCCGCTGACAACCTCCGCACAGCGATTGCGAGCCGCCCCTTGCGGACGAAGTAAGTCGATGGCGACGTTTCGCAGGGCCACGTCACCGGAATTGCTCACCGCATGGGAGAATCCGCCGGGGTTGTAGCTCACTCGTGGTCCCTCGACGGCGTCTGCCGGCGCTCTGGCAGCAGGCGTAGAAGGAGGGGGTAGGCTCACATAGGGCAGATCATGGCGATGATAGAGCGTTGAATCGTGCGCCGGGATCTCCACGTAAAAAGCCTTCACGTAAGAGTTGGCAAAGACAAGCTGGTGATGATGCTCCTGTTCCATGGGGAGGGGAGCCGGCTCGCGAGCCTCGGGCGGCCGCGGGGCTTGGGCCTTCCCGAAAAGGGAACACAGAAACACTAGAGAGATCGAGAGGGACAAACTTCGCCGGTCAGGGGTGAACGGCATTTGCGCAGCTACATCTTATAGCGGCCCAGGTCCTCGTCGCTGAGATTCTCAAGCCATTTGCGCAGCTCATCGCTGGAGCTTTTGTCGGAGACGGTGGTCGCCATTTTTGAGCTCTTTAGTACCTGGTCTTCGACATAGATCGGGCAATCGAGGCGGAGTGCCAAGGCGAGCGCATCGCTGGGACGGGAATCCATCGACATGGTGTGGCCGTCGCGCTCCATCCAGATGAGCGCATAGAACGTATCGTCTCGCAAGTCGGAGACGACGACCTTCTGCACGTGAACGTTGAGGCCGTTGAGGACGTTTTTCAAAAGGTCATGCGTCATCGGGCGAGGGGTTTGAACCTTCTCGATCTCGAGCGCGATCGCGTTGGCTTCGTAGACACCCACCCAGATGGGAAGGATTCCGGAACCCTGTGTTTCCTTAAGAACCACGACGGGCATGTTGGTCACCGGATCCATCATCAAACCGCGAATCTTGACCTCGAGTTCCATGATGGCCTCCCCTGAAACCGCCCCCCCGCACCCGCCTGGTGACGGTCGGCCGCTCCGGTCGCGAGCGCCGTCGTAAACCTACGCGGAAACGGCGTGCTCGCCTATCAGGCTGTGCGGCCCGGCGCGCGTCACCTGCACCTGAACGTATTCTCCCAAAAGATTTTCGCGTGGCGAAGTGAAATTTACGATGCGGTTGCTACTGGGACGCCCCGTCCACTGCGCCCGCGCCTCGTGGCACCCGTCGACAAGCACCTCGAGGGTCTGACCGATTAGCCTTTCGTTACGTGCCAGCTGGATCTGGCGCTGGCGTTCCTGCAAAGTCCCCAGCCGGTGCGACTTTTCCGACTCCGGGATCGCGGAGGGCAAAGAGGCCGCCGTCGTGTTTGGTCGCGGCGAGTAGATGAAAGAGAACACGCCGTCGTAGCCTACCTGGTCGAGAAGAGTGAGGGTGTCCTCGAAGTCCTGCTCCGTTTCGCCGGGAAAGCCCACAATGATGTCGGTAGTGACACTGATCGCTCGGCGAGCGCTGCGAATCCAGGAGATTTTCTCCAGATATTCCTCCCGGGTGTAGGTGCGACGCATGTCGCGCAGGACGCGCGTGGAGCCCGACTGCACGGGCAGATGGATGTGCTCGCAGAGTGTTGGCGTCGAATCGATCGCCTCGACGATCTCACGGTGAAAGTCGTTTGGGTGCGAAGTAGTGAAACGCACCCGGCGGATGCCCTCAACCGATGCCACGGCGCGCAATAATTCAACGAAGGTCAGCTTCCGAGGGGAAGGGTCGCGATAGGAATTCACTGTCTGGCCGAGCAGTTGAATTTCACTGTAGCCAGTATCGGCCAGGCGGCGCGCCTCGAGCAGGATCGCATCGCTCGCGCGGCTGCGCTCGGGTCCCCGCGTGCGCGGCACAACACAGTAGGAGCAGGAATAATCGCAGCCCTCGATGATCGTGATGTAGGCGCGAATGGGATTGTCGCGGCGGGTCATTTCCGTCTCGAACGTCTCGTCCACACCAAGATCCAGTCCCATGACGCGTCGACCGCCTGATTCCAACTGGTCCACCAGCGCGGGCAGCTTGCGATAGCTGGCGGAGCCGCAGACCAAGCGGACCCAGGGCGCGCGTTCGAAGATCTCTTCGCCTTCCTGTTGGGCCACGCATCCAAGGACGCCAATGATCTTTCGCTTCTCGCCGCGCCATTCGCCAAGGCGCGAAAATACCTTTTGGGCGGCCTTTTCGCGGATGCTGCAGGTGTTGTACAGCATGAGGTCGGCATCGGCTGGGCTTGGCGCCGCTCGGTACCCGCGGGCCAAAAGTAGCCCCGCGACCTTCTCAGAATCGTGGACGTTCATCTGACAGCCGAAGGTTTCGATGTAAAAGCTCTTCGCTCCCCCTGCACCCGGGGATTCTGCCATAACCTCGGCGAGGGTACCGCCTGGCGGCCCTGGCTCGACGGCGGAAATCGTGCCGCTCACAGCTTCGATGGCAACGTCGAACGTCTTTTGCATGATTGGCCACTCAGTTTAGCATAGACGCCTTCCGCCCACCGGCCCCGCCGTGCCCAAACCAGCGCAGCTGGCTCGCAGCTTTTCGAATTTTTGCTGTAACCTTTGCCTGTCCATTCAGTATTCACTGAGGTAAGGAAAAGCAGCCGGGACGGAACGACCAGATGAGCAGGCCGGTGCCGGACGAGGAGCTGATGATGCTGGTGCGCGGTGGCGCAGGGGACATGCTGGGGGTGTTGTTCGACCGTTATCAAGTGCCGCTGTTCAGCTTCTACAGCAAGCTGACCGGCAACCGCGCGGCGAGCGAAGACCTCGTTCAGGAGGTTTTCGTCCGCATCCTGAAATATCGGCGCAGCTACCGACCTGGCACCGCCTTTCGTCCCTGGATTTACAAAATCGCTCGCAACGCCCACGCGGATCAAGCGCGAAGACGCCGGATTGAGGTTGAATTCAAACCCGAGATGGCGCCGCCCGTACTGCAGAACGACCTGGCCGCAGCGAGTCAACAAGAAGCCCTGCTACACCGGGCTCTGCTGGAATTGCCGGAGGCAAAACGCGAGGTTTTGCTGCTGAGCCGTTTTCAGGGGCTTCCGTATAGCGAGATTGCCGAACTGACCGGGTGTGCGCCGGGTGCGGTGAAGGTGCGGGTTCACCGGGCGCTTCAAGAGCTACGGGACGTTTTTCTGCGCCTGGGGGGCGGTCGAGCGACGAACGGCAAAGTCGCGGGAGTGAACCATGGATTGTGATCGAATGGCGCAGTTGTTACCGGATTATTGGCAAGGCGCGCTGGAAGGGCACGACGCCGAGTTTGTTGCGGCGCACCTCAAGACGTGTACGGCGTGCCAGGAGCTGGTGACGCTCGGCGAAAGTCTTGCCGAACTACGTCCCGAACAACCCAGCCCGGCATTGCGCGAGCGTTTTCACGCCATGCTCGATGCGTACGAAGAGGGCCGAGGCGAAGCCTCGCACTTTCTCCCGAGGGTATCGGGAGCATGGCCGTGGACTTGGATGGGGATGCGCCCGACAGTCGCGATGGGTGCGGCCGCAGTGCTGTTGGTGGCCGTGGGGTTTATGGCCGGTCGCTATCTGAACGGCGGCGAAGCATCGCGTTCGCAGCAGGAACTGGCCGGGATGCAGGCGGAGTTGACCAACATGCGGCAGTTAATGGTGCTTTCGATGCTGCAACAGGATTCGGCAAGCCAGCGGCTTCAAGGGGTGACCTGGAGCAGACGACAGCCGAAGGCCGACCCCATGATTCTGGGCGCGCTGCTGCACACACTGCGCTACGACAGCAGCGTGGATGTGCGACTAGCGGCGCTCGACGCACTCAGCCGCTATGGCGACCAAACGCAGGTGCGCCAGGGCCTGACCGAAGCGTTGGAATCTCAGCAATCGCCGCTCGTACAAGTGGAGTTGATCGATCTGCTAGTTGCTTGGCGAGACGGCAGCGCTATCGATCAATTGCACCGGATCGAGCGGGACCAGAACGTCGATCCGGCGGTTCGGGAGCGAGCCCGCCGGGCGATCGATCAGCTCAGCTGAAGAATGGATTAGCGAAGGGGGCGGGAAAATGTTGAAAGCCACTTCCTACGCGTTGCAAGTGATGACGGTTGTCGCGCTGCTGTGCGCCTCGATCATTCGGGCGAGGACGCCCATACCAGCCGGTTTTGGCCCGGGAGCACTACGCGCCGTACCTGGGGGCTTTCGCGCAGCCGCCACCGAGGTCGTCGATAACCCCTGGGGCTGGGACGAGGAGATGCCGTTTCAGACGCAGGAGTCGTTGCATCAGACATTCAGCATGGCACCGCTAAACGGCCCCGAAGCGATTGAGGTCGCGAACATCTTCGGCTCCATTGAAATCGTAGGTAGCGATAGCGATGACGTTCAAATGGATGTGGACAAGTCGATCCGTGCACGATCGAACCAGGCACTGGAACGTGCGAAGAAAGAAGTCACTCTCAACACCAGCAAGGATTCGGGTTTGCTCAGAGTGGGGGTGAAGTATCCATCGCCCTGCGCGCCGCCAGATTGCTGGAGTTTCGAGGATCGCTCCTACCGAGTCACGATGAACTTCCGTCTACGGGTACCTCACAATTCGGACTTAACGCTGAAGACAGTGGAGGGGCGCGAGGTGCGTGTGCGCGATGTGAGTGGTACGTTTGCCATTTCCAATGTGAACGGACCGATCACGATGGAGGAGGTCACGGGCTCCGGCACGGCCCGTACGGTCAACGGCCCAATCAAAGTTACGTTTCGCAAGAATCCGGAACGGGATTGCCAGTTTGCCTCCGTGAACGGCGGCGTGAGCCTGTATTTCTTGAAAAACTTGTCCGCCGATTTTCGATTCAGGACCTTCAGCGGTAGCGTCGATAGCGACTTCCCTATTCTCGCCGCGCCCATGAGCGCTCCGGCCGAGGAACGGCGCGGCGCTGGCGTGTATTTCCGCACCAGTGCTTTCGAGGGAGGTCGCGTGGGCGCCGGCGGACCGTTGATCCGAGTCGAGAGTCTCAACGGAAATGTGCGCCTACTGGAGAAACATGATTAGCCCCTGCATGAAACTTTCAAAACAACCGCTTGCTTGGCTGTTGGCCGCGTTGACGCTCGCGCTGCTCACGCCGACGGCTTGGGCACAAACGCAGCCTCAAATGGGCGACGGTGTGGACCGTCTAAGCGTTCATTTGAGCGATCCGACGAGACCGGGGGTAGTCAAAGTAAGCTTGCTGAACGGGAGCATCGCCGTTAAGAGCTACGACGGCCGAGACATCAACATCGAGGCACGCCCGCGCGAAGAACCGCCCGGGCGGATCGAGCAGACCAGGCCCGGGGTGCACCGCTTTTCGGTGGGAACCACAGGCTTGACGGCCGATGAAGAAAACAACGAGGTCCGTGTCAGCACAGATTCCCTGTTTCGCACGGTGGATTTGACCTTGACCGTTCCCGTTCATACATCGCTCTGGCTGCGCAGCGTGAATGCCGGGAGCATATCGGTGACGGGGGGAGATGGCGACCTCGACATCAGCGTCGTGAATGGCGCCGTGACGCTGTCGGATGTTTCCGGCAGCACCGTTGCCCATACCATCAACGGTCCTCTCAGTGCCACCTTCGCTCGCCTGAATCCGACGAAACCGGTGGCCTTCAGTTCCATCAACGGGCAGCTGGATGTCACATTCCCACCGGACGTGAAAGCGAACTTAAATCTGCACGCAGCGCGCGGCGGGGTTTTCAGCGACTTTGACCTTCAACTCCAAAATTCCGTCGGTCAGTCGATGACGGAGGGCTCCGACAGTGGAGCGAGGTATCACTTTCGATTCGGGGGCGGGGTCCATGCCACGATCAACGGTGGAGGTGCCGACATCCAGCTCAGCAATTTCAATGGCAACATTTATATCCATAAGGCAGGGGGCGGGCACTGACGACGCGGCAGCCAGCCGTCACTGTTTTAGATGCTGGGTAAAGGGGGTCCAGATCAGATCGATCGCCGGCCGACAGGCGCGTCTCTCGCACGAGAACACGGAAACCGCACAAAGGCTTCACAAACGCTTCATTGAAGTCGATTCCCTCTCAAGACAAGCACGGGCGATCCGTCGGCGAGGAAGGCGGAATCGGGCGGCCGGCGGAGGATCGCTCCGAATTGCGGACCGTAAAGCGAGTCGGCGTCGCCACGAAAATGAGCGGCCCTGCAGGTCCAAACCCGCCAAGCCGCGTGCGCTACCTGGTACTCAAGGCAGTGATCGCGCCGGGCCGAGTAGCCCCAATAATGCTCGGTGATGAACTGTTCGAGGCTACCTTCGGCGGGTTCTGATGGAGCGCCAAACACCTGCGCTTCTAACTCGCACCACGCCTGGTCGACTTGCCACTCGTAGCGAGCCGACCCCCCCGTCGGTGCCAGATTCACCCTGTGACGGATCGGGTGACAGGAGTACTTCTCACCGTAGGCTATCCGTGCCAGAAGCGCGATGGCTAGGCGCGGCACGATCTCTCGAATGAAAACCACACCGCGCCGGATTTCCCCGTTCGTCGCCCGTCGGACATAGAATCGCAGGTTGACTTCATCGAAATTCACGTGAAAGGGCACAGCGGCGAAACCAAAAAGTTTGGTGTTAAGGAAGCGGAACCCGACCAAGCTAAGGAAGGCGCGGCCGCCAAATCCATCGAGCCGCGTGCCGGGCGGGACGTACGCTTCGAGAAGGCGTGGATCGACCTCGTAGTTGAGCATCACGAGATCGCGCCATTCCGCGGACAGGAAGACGCGGTCGACGGGCCGCCGGGAAGGCTCGCCTGCCATTTCGAACTCCTCAAGCGTACGCGCAGGCCGGCAGGACGCCCACGGTCGGAGCGGTCCTGAGCCGCTCGGAATCGTGTCCCATCAGGTGGTTACCAGCCCAAAACGTAGGCAAAGACGAGCGGCGCCACGATGGTTGCGTCGGATTCGATAATGAAGCGCGGCGTATCGGCGCCCAACTTTCCCCAGGTAATCTTTTCGTTCGGGACTGCGCCGGAATACGAACCGTAGCTTGTCGTGGAATCGCTGATCTGGCAGAAGTAGGCCCAGAGCGGCACGTTTTCGCGGCGCAAATCTTGGTGCAGCATGGGCACGACGCAGATGGGAAAGTCTCCGGCGATACCGCCACCGATCTGGAAGAAACCGATGGGTGTCGCCGTTGTGGTTTCGGTGTACCAGCTCGCGAGCTGCACCATGTACTCGACGCCTCCGCGAACCGTAGTGGCATTCTTCACCTTGCCGCCAATGACCTGCGCGGCGTACATATTCCCCAACGTGGAATCCTCCCAGCCGGGGACGAACAACGGCAGGTTGCGTTCGGCGGCAGCGACCATCCAACTGTTTTTTGGATCGATTTGATAGTACTGCTGCAGCTTTCCCGTGCAGAGGACCTTGTAGAGAAACTCGTGCGGAAACCAGCGCTGACCGGCGCGATCGGCAGCGTACCATTCCTCGACGACAATGCGTTCAATGCGCCGCATCGCTTCCTCTTCGGGAATGCACGTGTCGGTGACGCGATTCAGATGATTCTGCAGCAGCTCGACCTCCTGCTGCGGCGTAAGTTGACGGTAATCGGGCACGCGCTTGTAATGGTCATGGGCGACGAGGTTGTAGACGTCCTCCTCGAGGTTCGCTCCGGTACAGCAAATGGCATGCACTTTGCCCTGACGGATCATCTCGGCCAGCGAAAGACCGAGTTCGGCCGTGCTCATCGCTCCGGCGAGCGTGATCAACATTTTGCCGCCCGTCGAAAGGTGCTCTACGTATGCTTCGGCTGCATCGACGACAACGGCGGCATTGAAGTGCCGGTAGTGGTGCTTGATAAACTGCGAAATGGGCTGGCTGCACGCGACGTTCTCAGACGCAATCATCGTTCCTCCTTTAATTCCCTTCCAAGATGAGATGGAAAACACCCATACCTTGCGGGCGGTGGTCTGAGTAGGCGTGGCTAGAAGTAGCTAGCGGTGTACTTGAGCAGGCGGAAAAATCTATAGGGCGAGATGCGATAGAAAGCCGCTTGACGAAGAAATTCGTTGCTCACGAATATATAAATAGCACAAGTTGCAGCGAACCACTACAAAATTCTCATCGCCGCGCAAGAAAATTTCAGCGGCTCGTTGTGTCGTTTCCGATAGCAAATATTTTCCGACGCCTGTTTGAATCTCCGAATTGCGTGTGCTACGGTAGGTTTGCCTGGCAAAAAGTTTTTCTGGGGGAAAACAATTTCCAGCCTGGCGCTTCTGCTTTTCGCCAACCCGGTCACGCTTCTGGAACA
>Ga0187783_10002387_pt1 | contig 13942 bp, 9 predicted proteins | sample 1015_SJ02_MP02_2_FD_132471 | JGI IMG/M metagenome (GOLD analysis project Ga0187783, IMG submission 132471) | Tropical peat soil microbial communities from peatlands in Department of Meta, Colombia - 1015_SJ02_MP02_20_MG | ecosystem: Environmental > Terrestrial > Soil > Wetlands > Peat | place...
ACGCCGGCAACGGCAACCGCGGCAACGCCGGCAACGGCAACCGCGGCAACGCCGGCAACGGCAACCGCGGCAACGTCGGCAACGGCAACCGCGGCAACGCCGGCAACGGCAACCGCGGCAACGTCGGCAACGGCAACCGCAACAATATCAACAACGGTAACCGCAACAATATCAACACCGGGAACCGGAACAACGTCACGATCAACAATCCGGTCTACGTCAACGGTGGGGCCTGGGGATGGAATCACGGGACCGCCTGGTATCCCGCGACCGGCTACTGGGGAGGCGGTTTTTGGGGCGCGATGGCGATCGGCGTGACCTCGGCCGCAGTTGGCGCCGCAGTCTACGGGTCGGTCGTATCCAACGGGGTTACCTACAACTCGTATCAAGTGCAGGGCAGCAGTCCCGGCGCCACCTTTCTCTCGGACTATCAGCTCACACAAGTGCAGTGCGGGCCCTCAGGGCTGGTAGTCGTCTATGGGCCGGAGAATAGCGTGATATGCGCAACCCCGAATCATCTCGTCGCCGCCGGCAACTACCAGTTGAACGCCGAGACGCTCTCGCTCACTTCGATGTAGCGATAAAGCGCAGCGCCGCCGCATTCATAGCGGCTGCGCTAGCGGGCTGTTACGGCGCCGGAATAGGCCAGAATATGCCGCTCGTCGGATCGGCGGCCGGCGGCGCTGCGCAGACGAGTAGCGTCGAAAAGGCGTATGAGTTCTTGCGCCTGATGATGGACAAATACGCTACCGGCTCGACCACTCGTCTGGTGCAAAGCTTTGACGGCGGCCCGCTTAAGCATTTCAGGGATGCGGTAACGTACGACGACGCGCTTTTTGTCGACGCGGCATTGGCGCAGGGGACGCCGAACGACATCGCTCGATCGAAAGTCATCGGCAACGCCTTTCTTTACGTTCAAGCGCACGACAAGGCGGGCGACGGACGCCTGCGCGCCGCATACGCCCCAAAGCCGCTGCGCGACCCTAGCGACGTCGTCGTTGACGACAACACCAGCGACGTCGGCAACATGGCGTGGGTCGGCCAAGCGCTGGTGCAGCTCTACGCGAAAACTTCGGATTCCGTCTATTTAGACGGGGCGCTGCGGATCGCGCAGTGGCTGCAGGCCAATACCTACGATACGCGCGGCCACGGCGGATACACCGGCGGCTACACCGCGCGCGGGCAGAAGATCGAGTGGAAATCCACCGAGCACAATATCGACATCTACGCCTTCTTCACGATGCTTGCTACCGAATCGGGTCAGAGCGAATGGACGTCGCACGCCGCCTGGGCGCAGCGATTCGTGGCCTCGATGTGGGATAGGCGTGCCGGCCGCTTCTACGTCGGAACGCTCGACAACGGGATTACGCCCAACAAGCCGTTCAAGCCCGAAGACGTCAACTCGTGGAGCTACCTTGCGTTTCAAAATCCGGCTTGGGCGGCTTCGCCGAGTTGGGACGTGACGCACTTAGCGGTGAGCAAAGGGGGCTTCAGCGGCGTAAGCTTTTGCACCGGCGATCGCTCCGGCGTTTGGTTCGAGGGCACCGCTCACCTTGCCGACGCCCTCGAGCTGCGAAATCACCCCGGCGATTCGCAGCAGGCGCAAAAGTATCGCAACGACGTGGCTTACGCGCAAACCAACGGCCCAAACACCGACGGATTGGGGATCATCGCGGCATCGATCAACGGACTAAAAGACTGCGACGGCGACAAATACTTCGCGTCCCTGCACGTCGGCGCCACCTCGTGGTACATCATGGCGGTCGGCCGGATCAATCCATTCCTGCTTTTTCCCGCTTCGAGCCGGCACTGAACGTCGAGCGCGACGGCTTCATTATCAGCAGCGATCCCGGCCGTTTCGATTTCGGCGCGATCGAGCGGCTTCTGCGGAGCAGCTATTGGGCCGGCGAACGCTCGCGTCAAGTTATCGAGCTGTCCATAAAAAACTCGCTTTGCTTTGGCTTGTACCGTGCAGGCGACGGCAAACAGATCGGTTTCACGAGAGTCGTCACGGACTCGGCCACGTTTGCATGGATCTGCGACGTGATCGTCGATCCTGCATACCGTGGCCGGGGCCTAGGCTCGTGGATGATGGGGCACGTGCTCTCCGATCCGGACTTGCGCTGCGTGAGGCGCTGGATACTCGCGACTCGGGACGCGCACGATTTCTACGCAGTCCACGGTTTCACGCCGCTGGCCAATCCGGATCGTTGGATGGAACGCGTCCGCCGATAAGGCAGCCGGCGCACATGCTGCCACCCAGTTGGCACCCGGCTTGCCTACCTTGGCGGCATGGAGCTGGAGCGTTTCTGCGTGATCGACGTTGAAACGACCGGATTGCGTCCCGCGACCGATCGGATCGTGGAGATTGCCTGCGCGCTGGTCGACGGCGAACGCGTTGTCGGGCGATGGGCGACGCTGGTAAATCCGAAGATGGCGATCCCGCCGAGCGCGACCGCGGTGCACGGCATCACCGACGAAATGGTAGCGCGCGCGCCCGATGCAGAGAGCGCGTTGCAACGGGCCGGCCGGCTCTGCCGAGGCCGAGTGATGGCGGCGCATTGCGCGGGGTTCGATCTGGCGTTCGTCGGCGCAGCGGTCGCCGCCGAGGCACTCTGCACCATGCGTCTTGCGCGAGCTTTGATTCCGGAGGCACCGAACCATAAGAATCAAACGCTGCGTTGGTTCCTTGGCGTCGATCGAGTGGCGGGCGGAGGTTTGCGCGCACACCGAGCGCTTGGAGACGCGCTCGTCACCGCTTACATCCTAATTGCTTGCCGGCGTCGCTTCCGTGTCCGGCGTCCGCTGGAATCCTGGGAGCGGTTCGTTCGCGGCAATGCCCTCGTGCCGGGGGAGGGGACCGCTTCCCGCTCGGTTTGAAGGTTTACCGCGGGATGAGCGAACTCCAGGGCCTGCGCGTCGCCGCCGCTCAGAACGAGCGTGCGCTGCAGATGCTTGCGGACGTCCTGCCTCAAATCGTCTGCACCGCTGGACCCGACGGAAGAATCGATTATTTCAACCGCCGCTGGTTTGAATTCACCGGTTTCGATGAGGCGCGAACATTTCATAAGGGCGGCTGGCGCGATGCCGTTCATCCTAACGATCTGGCCGGGCTGGAGGCCGGGCTGGAAAAAGCCGTGTCGCACGGCAGCGACATCTCCATTGAACTTCGCGTTCGATCGGCCTTCGGCGACTATCGCTGGTTTCTGGTGCGAGCGGTGGCGCTGCGGGCCCCGGACGGAACCGTGATTCGTTTCTTCTCGACGGCAACCGACATTGACGAACAGAAGCGCCATGAAGAGCGCGAAGCATTCCTGTCGCACGCCAGCGACGTGTTGGGCTCGTCGCTCGACGTTGGAACGACGTTGAACAAGATTACCGAACTTTGCGTGCCGGCGTTTGCCGATTGGTGCCAAGTCCAATCGTTCTCCGGAGAGGAGCTGGTGGTCGAAGCGGTTCGCCACCGTGACCCGAAGCTGAACGAGCTGCTGGAGGGCCTGGTCGGACGCAGCGTGGTGGCGATTCGCGATGCGTCGTCGGGGTCGCCGCTGGTGCTGCGTCTATCGGAAAGCCGCAGTCTCGATCACGAAGAGACGCTGCGCGCGGTTCGAGATAACGTACTGAATCCGGCCGATCGCGCAATCTACGAAGCGGCCGGCCTCGGCACGGCTCTCATCGTTCCATTGGTCGTGCGCGGCGAGGCGCGCGGCACGCTGCACCTCATCGACATGGATGCCGCCTCGCGCCGGCCGGCCGATGCGCTCGAAATCGCCGAGAAGCTGGCGCGCCGGGCCGCGCTCGCTATCGACAACTCCCGTTTGTACGAGCGAGAGCACCGCGTCGCCGCTGCCTTTCAACGCGCCGTCCTTCCGGCGCATCTGCCGTCGCACCAACGCGTAGAGCTCAGCTATGCCTATCGCCCGGCCGAACGCGAATCGCAGGTGGGTGGCGACTGGTACGACGCGTTTCTCATTTCCGAAGATCGGCTTGCGATTTCGATCGGCGACGTTGGCGGTCACGGTCTGGAGGCCGCGGTCACGATGAGCGAGGCGCGGCATGCGCTGCGGTTGAGTGCGCTGGAGGGATTGACTCCCGCGCAAACGCTGCGCCGCGCAAACGGGGCGCTCATGCTCGACGAGGAGCACCCAATCATCACCGCGATCTTCGGCGTGATCGAAGTAGGCCGCTCACGGTTTCGGTATTCGTGCGCGGGGCATCCGCCGCCGGTGATCGCACCGCTGTTCGGTAAGGCCCGCTACTTACCCGGCGGCGGCGTGCCGCTTGGCGTGGACGTCAACTCGCTTTTCCCTGCACGCGAGGTCGAGCTCGAGCCGTATACGACGCTGCTGCTCTACACCGATGGACTGATCGAGTATGACCGCAACATCGAACGTGAAAGCGCGCGCCTCCTCGATGCATTGACGGCGCGCGTGCAGGACGGCACTGCCGACGGCGCAGGGGCGCTGTTGCGAAACGTGCTCGACAATCGCCAGCTCGATGACATCGCGGTGCTCGCCGCAACGATTCTCCCGCAACGGCCCGAGCCGGTCGAGATACGGCTCCCCGCGGCGCCGGCATCGGCGGCGATCGCGCGCCGTTTGGCGCTACGTTACGCGCGCGTCGCCAAGCTCACGCCCGAGCGGACGTTCGACCTCATCATCGCCGTCGGCGAAGCCGTGGCAAACGCGGTCGAGCATGCTTATCGCGGAACGACCGGCGACTTCGTTTTTCGATTGTCGGCGCGCGATGGCAGAATCTTCGGCGAGGTACAGGATTTGGGAACGTGGCGTGAGGGCGAGCCCCCGACGGATCGCGGAAGGGGCCTTGCGATCCTGCGCGCAACCACGCAGCGCTTGGAACTGAACCGTACGCCTAGCGGAACCACGGTCGCGTTCGCGGTGTAATCGCCCATGGCTCGCGGTGCGGCTGCATCCTTGGCTTTACGCCTGCACGCGACGGTCGCGGCGCGCAGAGCGCAGCGCGGCGAGATATATCGCCGCGATTTCTTGGCGGGACTTGCAGCCTCGCTCGCGCTGGGTGGGTGCGGCGGCAGCGGGCTGCCGAGTGCGTTCGCGCCGGGCACCGCATTCTCGCGGGCGCGCAATCGGCCGCGCGTAATCGTCGTCGGGGCGGGCGTCGCCGGGATCACGTGCGCGTATCGGCTCTTTCAGGCCGGCGTAAATAGCGACGTATTCGAAGCCAACTCGCGTAGCGGCGGGCGAACCTGGACGCTGCACGGATTCTTCGATGACGGCGAGTATGCCGAACATGGCGGCCAGCTTATTGCCTCAACGCATCACTACGTGCGCCGGCTCGCGCACGAGCTAGGCTTGAAACTGACCGATCTCAACGCGCTCTATCCGGCGGACGCCATCGACACAAACTTCATTTCCGGGCAACGGTATCGGCAGCGTGAAGCGGTCGAGGATTACGACCAGTACGTCTACGATCCGCTCGCACGAGCCGCGCGAGCCGCCGGTCCGGTTACGACCTTCTACAAGCACACCGCCGCCGGAGTTGCGCTCGACCGGATGAGCGTCGACGAGTGGCTAAACAGAAACGTCCAGGGTGGCATCGGCTCGAAGATCGGGAAGCTGATGCTGCTCGCCTGCCTGGACGAGTACGGTGGCGAAACGCACGCTCAGAGTGCGCTTAACCTGATTTACCTATTCGCAGGCATGCGCCATGGCAGGCTCAATATTTCCGGCACCGGCGAGGACGACAAGTACACGATTTCCGGCGGCAACGACCAGCTCGTCGCACGCATGATCGCCAAGTTGCCTCACGGCTGTGTTACGCTGAACAACGCGCTCGTAGCCCTCGCGCGCAACGACGACGGTTCGTACGTCTGCACGTTTTCCGCAGATGGGACGACCAAAACCGTGCCGGCCGACGTCGTCGTGCTCTCGATTCCATTTACCGTGCTGCGGTTGGTCGATACCAAGGCGGCCGGCTTCTCCGCGCGCAAGCGCCGGGCAATCGCGCAGCTCGATCTCGGCTCGAACGCCAAAGTGCATCTGCAGTTCACGTCGTCGTATTGGTTCGAGGAACGTTATACCGCAACGGCCTACGCGACCGAAGTTTTTCAAGGCGCTTGGGACACCAGCATCGGGCAAGCGGGGCGCGCCGGCATGTTGGTTTGCTTCCCCGGCGGCGCGCAAGGGGCGCGGTATACGGGGCCGGTGCACGGCCCCGCGCCCGATGCAACCGTCCAAAGCTACCTGCGCTCGGTGGAACCGGTGCTGCCCGGTGCGCTGCGCGCGTTCAACGGCCGCGCCTATCAGGACTTTTGGATCGGCGATCCGTTTACGCGCGGAGCGTACTCATATTATAAGGTGGGTCAATACACGACCCTTTGCGGCGAAGAGAAGATCCCCGAGGGCCGCGTCTACTTCTGCGGCGAGCAGACCTCGATCGCGTGGCAGGGCTACATCAACGGCGCGGTCGAGTCGGGCGAGCGGGCGGCGCGGGAAGTGTTACAAACTCTCGGCCTCGCGCATCCACTCGCGAGCTAAGGGAAGCTCTTCGGCCTTTTCCACGAAGGCGCAGAGCAGATTGACCAGTGCCATCTGTGCCGGGTTGCGGCAAGCAACGTCGAGCAGGCGCGGGCTGCAGACCAGCATGCTGGCCGCGCGAGCGCGTGAGATCGCGACGTTGAAGCGATTGCGCTCGAACAGAAACTCAACGCCGCGCGGCACGTCCTCGCCGCTCGACGTCGCCATCGAGTAGAAGACGATCGCGGCCTCTTGACCCTGGAACTTGTCGACGGTGCCGACCTGCACGTCGTCTATGGCGGCTTGGCGCAGCTTCTCCGAGATGAGCCGGCGCTGCGCGTTGTAGGGCGTGACCACGATGACGTCGCGTACGGGCGGACGCGAATCGATGACCTGCCCATGCGTCCGCAGCGCTGAAATCCAGGATACGATTGCGTTGGCTTCTTCCACCGAGCTCGAGGCGTTGCCGTCGTGTTCGATCGGCAGAAAATACAGACCGGCCAGATCGCCGTCGGGCATCACGACGCGATGCATTACCGTCGAGTCGGCGGGCCTCAGCCGGTTCTCGTACATTGCGCGGGAGATGAATTCGCAGATCTTCGGCTGCATCCGGTACGAAACGCCGAGAAAAATTCCGAACCGTTCCGGTACGGTCTGCTCGTCGCCCAGCAAGTGCTGCAGGACGGAATCATCGGCGTGCAACGGATGCCGGCCTTGGCTCACTTGGGCGAGCTGCGACGGATCGCCGAGGAGCACGACGTTCTTAGCGCAGAGCGACATGGCGAGCGCGTCGGCCAGCGAGACTTGACCCGCCTCGTCGATAAAAAGGTAATCGAATCTGCCCGCGAGCTCTTCGCGCGCTAGCAGGAAGCCCGTACCGCCGGCGAGCTGATAATCGTCGCCGTCGAAGGACTTGTTTGAATTTACCGACTCGATAAACGGCGATGCTAACTCCGAACGGTACTCGCTGCCGTTGCCGCTGTGCTTGTAGCGTCCGCGAAAGCTGCCGTTGCGCTCGTGCGTGCACTGCTCGACCTTGTGCAGCAGGTTGTGAATCGCTTTGTGGCTCATTCCGGTGACCGCGACGCGCTTTCCGTGCTGGAGAAGATCGCAGATCACGTGCGAGCCGATCGTGCTCTTGCCGCTGCCGGGCGGTCCTTGGATGAAGAGATAGCTATTGTCGAGTGCGGATGCAACGGCGGAAACGGTCTCCGCGGTAATGTGCTCCGGCTGTACGACGCGATCTCGAGGGTGCCGAAGGACGGGGTCGCGGTTTTCCAGCAGACCGGCCGTGGCCGGATACTCGTGCGCGAGCGTCCCGTTCAAGAACGACGGGCCGATGCGCGTTAGCGCGCCGCGTTGGGCCTTTGGGGGTGGCGGCCCGGAGGGGATGAGCTCGGTGATGGTTTGCGCCGCGTCGAGAGTGGCCGAGGTTTTGAGCTCGAGTATGTTCGCATCGTCATCGATGCGCGCGATCGTTCCCGCCTGCTTGCGCGTGCGCGGATTGTGGACGCTGTCGCCCGCGCCCAGCTTGTGGAGTTGCTCGGGAAACACGTAGGTGTAAACGAGACTCTGCTTGTCGGGCCAAGGCTCCACGTCGACGCGCAGCCGAAGCTCGGCGATGGAGTCGCGGTCGAACTCGAACAGCCGGTCGACGTTCTCGCAGCGATCGTAGTATGCCCACCAGGCCGGCTTTTCTTCGCGCCGGTGGTAGGCCATGAGATTCGCGAGGAGATATCGCGACCGCCGGTCGGCGGCCATCTCGCGGTACTCCTGCTCGGTCTGCGGAAGCACTACGTTCGCAAGCAATTCGCGCTCCAGATCGGTGCGGCGCAAGTCCTCCGCATCGGGCTTCTCTTCTTTGGGAACCTTTGCGTCGCGCCACGGCCGGTCATCGCCGAACTTCGCCATGGCTTCGATCCGCCGCTCGAGCAGCCACTCGCGCAGGCCGTGCGCGGAGCGGCAGTCGTCGCGGTTGTAGCTTTCGATGTCGTTGAGAATTTTCTCGTCGCGCTCGAGCAGCCAGCGCTCGAATCGCACGATCGATTCGTCGCCCTTTTTAACGATCGTTTCGCGCTGGAGATCGTAGAAGCGCTCGAGGTTCTTGAGGCCGTAACGCTCCTCGGAAATCATGAGCGAACCACGAACGACGGCAAAGAGATCGACGAGCACTTCGCCGCGCAGCAGCTCGTCAACTTCGTTCTCGCGCGTACAGTGCTGCTGCGCGAGTCGGCGCAGCGCGCTCTTTTCGTAACTTGCGTAATGATAAACGTGCATTGCCGGGTAGCGGCGGCGCCGCTCCGTTATGAAATCGACGAATTCCTCGAAGGCGCGTTTCTCGGCCGTGCGGTCGCGGCCCCAAAAGGCGAGGTACTGCGGCTGGTCGTCGGGCATCCAGCAACCGAAGAGGTATTCCAAACCGCGGCCGGGCTCGTAAAGCGGGTCGCCCTCCATGTCGAAGAAAACGTCGCCGGCCGCCGGCGCGGGAAGCAGCTCGAAGCCGAGGCCGGGATCGCGCGGCAGCACTTCGTGGATCGGCCGCGTGCCCGCGCGTCCGGCAATTTGCAGCGCCGCTTGGCGGCGCAGCTTCGTAAAGATCTCGTCGCCCATTCCATGAGGTCGCCGAACGCCGGCTTGCGCGAGCTCACTGACGCGACATATTCCGGCTTCTTCCAGCTTCGCAATCTGGTCGCGACGAATTCCCGCGACCAAGCTCAAGTGATCGTCGTCGCGGCGCTTTTGCTCGCATGCGCCGTTCCACGGACAAATCGCGCAATGGCTGCGCTCGAACGGATACTCGCGCGGATCCTCGATGGCGGCGAACTCGGAAACGAACTCTAAGAACCGGGCTTTTACGCGCCGGTAGTATGCGAGGTAATCGTGCAGGCGGAACCGTCGCTCCTCGCCGGATCCGAGAACGACGTGCCCCCAGGTGGGCATCCGGCCTTGCAAGCGCTCGAGGTGCTCGCTGTAATTGCACAACTGCACGAGGTAGTAAGGTTTGGGTTGCAGCCCGAGCTTGGTATCCACGATTTCGTACCCATAATCGCCAAGGTTCGACGCCTCGGAAACGCGGCGCAGGAAGTCGGCTCGTCCGTAGAATCGGCCGTCGAAAAAGGTGGCCTGGTAGATAACGGGCACGCCGGCGCGCATCGCGGCGAGCGTTTCTCGCTCCGCGCGCTCGTATGCTTCGATGCTGCGTTCGGGAGACTCGAACGTTACGACGCCGTCGCCGTGTCGACGTTGGAGAAGCTCGAGATGAGCGCGTTCGTGCTCGTCGCCTTTGCGCCGTAAAAGCTCGGCATGCGGGTCGTCGGTATCCGGGCGCTCGAGCCGGCCGCGCGCCACGAGCATTTCCAGCTCGGTAAGCCGCCGGCATTCGAGGTACGCATTGAGATCGCTGGCGGCATAGATGAACCGCCCATCGAGGCGCTGCATGGCCATAGGATGCCACGGCGCTGTGCCACACGCCTGGCATTGCGCGGACGGTTACTACGGCGTGTAGGACTGGACGCAGGCTTCGCTGGCGTCGCTGACCATCGGCTGCATCGTGTACGACTTGCTCCCAAACGGGTCGTTTGCGATGTTCTCGCCGGCGCAATAGTCGCCGATTTCACCGTCGACGCCGTACCACGCAGTATAGGGGTCCGGATCCGTGATCGTTTCGCCGTACTCGTGGCCTGCGTAGATCGTCATGCCTTCGTCGTCGCCCGACTCATCGGAGGGCGGCGATACGATGTTGGCGAGGCACTGGCTGCCGGCATCGGGCATGTACGGCAGATTCGCATACGGCACGAGCTTCTTTTTATAGTACGTATTGCTGTGGTAGGAGCACCAATGAACGCCGAATCCCGCCTCGCTGTGCTTGTGGGCCGTCATGACAACGTAAACGCCGTTGGCATCGTAGCCGAAATGGACGACCGCGGCGAGAGCTTCTTTTGCAATCTGCGGGTCGCTCGGGCTGTTGGGAATCGGCGAATTATCGAGCCAGCTGCCGCCGTACTGATCCGACGGGTTGGTGATATACGTGGTTTTGCCGCTGACATCTTGGTAGTACTGGATTTCGATGTTGTTGTGACCGCTGCCGCCCATGCTCTTGGTATACGTTTCGAGCAGCGTTTGCAGTTTGTCCGGGTCGCCGTACTTCTTGTAGCCCCAGAAGATCAAGTAGAACTTGGGGTTGACGATCACGTGGCCGCCCGGATGGTATGGCACGTAGGCCGTGAGCGGCGAGATCGCGCGCTCCATCGATAACGTAGGCGCGTAGTGCGGGTGCGAAAAATATGCGTCGTGCGCGCTCGCCCAAGCGCCGCCGGAGACCGGCACGCTGGAGCCGCCCCCGGAGCAACCCGTGGCCAAGCCCGCTAGCGACGCTAGCGCTATGACGGCGATCTTGTTCAAATCGCCTCGATCTTCGCCATCATTCCTTGGTCCTCATGGTCGAGAATGTGACAGTGGAACACGAACTCGCCGCGGATTACCGGGTCGCGGAAATCCATGAGGAGGACGACCGAACCGGGAACGCTTTTCTTGCCGGTCCCGGAACGGTGCGGCACGATAATCGTGTCGGCCCAGTGCGGGTGGGTTTGCTTAACGCCGTTGACGTTCTCGATGAGGAAGTGGAGTTGATGGATGTGGAAGTCGTGTATTTCTTGCGTGACGTTGACGATGTGCCATTCCTCGACGGTCCCAACGTGCACCACGAACATCGGCGGCGCTTTGATCGAAAACGATTGCCCGTTGATGAAGAATCGCGGCTTTGAATTCTCGCTGAGCACCACCAGACGTTTGGCCGCCGGCGGAGGAAGCGCTGCCGTATAGGCGTTCAGCGGGAGCGGCTCCCCGGCGCGCAGCGGGCCGGTCGTAAAGTCGCCGCCGTCTTGGCGGTCTTTGGGCGACACGAGATCGCCGAGCCAAAGATTTGGATCGGGATCGCCGTTGGGCCCGGTGTTGTAGCACAGGGTGCGCAATTTCGCGCGGCCGCTCGCCGGGCCGGTGACGACGAACTCGGCCCGCCCGGCCGGCGGGATCACGACGGTCGCTTCGGTCAGCGTCGGCGGCGTGCCCGGGTAGGTGTCGAGCGCGAAGCCGTCGATTGCGACGACCTCGACTTTTTCGCCTTCGATGTTCAGCGCCAGCGTCTTGTGGCCGGTCGCGTTGAGGACGCGGAAGAACTGCCGTTCGCCTGGGGAGATCGTTATATCCGGGTGGCTGACACCGTTAAGCGAAACCTTGAGGCCGTCCTTAGTCGTGCACGGCGCGGGATTGGTGAGAAGCGGCTGCGCGCTTTCCGAGTCGCTGTCGCTTGACGCGTTGTCGCTTGAAGCGTTGTCCATCGCAGACATATCGTCCATCTTCACGGCGTCCGGATCGTCGGCGCCGATGCCGGTCGCCCGCACGATGATGAGCCGCTGTTTCATCTTAGCCAGCTCGGGGAGATGACGCGCAAGACCCTCGACCACGATCGCGCCCGACATTCCGCTTTCGCCCACTTGATAGTTCACCTCGCCGTGGACGTGCGGATGATACCAATAGAGTCCGGGCTCTTGATTTTTGGGAACGTGAATGACGTAATGCAGGCGTTCGCCGGGCTTCGCAAGCACCGTCAGGACGTCGTCGCCCGGCTTCAGCGGCGACACGCCGAGGCCGTGAAAGTGGAGGTTGACGTCTTCCTGCAGCTCGGGCGATGCGGGCGGCGGCACTTTCGGCAGCTCGTTCTTTACATCGACGACGAATGTTTCACCGGGATTGATGTCGATCGTCGGCGCGACGTCCGGCATACCGTTGAAGACGAACTGCGGTTGTCCAGTCACCGAATTGAGATCGACGTCGAGTTGAACCGTCGCAACGCCGTTGACGGCCCGCACCACTGGGGGTTCGGGCAGCAGGTTGGAAGCGCTTGGTTTGACGCCCTGCAACGGAAGCGCTAGCTGCGGCATCGCGCTGGTTGGGCCGCTAGCACGGCCGCCGCATCCGGCGAGCCACGCACACACCACCACAAAGGCAACGAGGCGACGCCGCATGGCGCTGGCTTCGGGCGGCTGTGCTCGCGCCCCTTGACCGGGACTAACGCTTTGCTGTACAAAGTATTTAACTTTGCAGTACAAAGTGAGGGCGGGCAGTATGGAAATCCGGCGCGCGCTTTCCGATCTGGAGGAGGTCCGCGACCGGTTGGTCGCGGTGCAACGATTCGAAGGCTACTCCGCCGCGGCTGCGGTCGCCAGCGGCCTGGCAGCGGTCGCGGCGGGCTTTATTCAACGACAGACGGTTGCGCTGCCGGTGACCGCCGCGGCGTTGCACCGCTACGTCCTCATCTGGATGATCTGCTTGGCGGTCGCGCTGGCGCTCAATTACGGCGCAGTTATCGCGTGGGTTTGGAAGAACCGCGGGCCGGGCGCGCAAAGCCGGTTTAGATCCGCAGCTCGGTCGATCGCTCCCAGCATCGTGCTTGGCGGATTACTCACGGTCGCGCTCATCGATCGTGGCGCGTACGAGCTGTTGCCCGGGACTTGGTTTGCGCTGTACTCGTTGGGACTGTTCGCCTCGCGCGGCGCGGTTCCCGAATCGACCTTCCCGATCACGTTGAGCTTCGCTGCGCTGGCTGCGCTGTTTCTCATCTCGCCGTTGCAGGCCGTTGCGCTGGCGTGGTGGGTGATGCCGCTCGGCTTCGGGATCGGTCAAATCGCCGTCGGTGCGCTGATTTGGCGGGACCGCGCGCCGTGAGAGAAGTGCGCGACGCGCCGTTTTCCTATCCGGGCTTGGAGCGCATCTTCCACGAGCGCGGACGGCTGGCGATCTGCACCTGTTTGATCGCGCATCCGGACGGCCTCAGCTTCACCGAGCTGGCCGCCGCCTGCGACCTATCCGACGGAAATTTGAATCGCCACGTTCATGCTCTTGCGGAGTTGGGAATCGTGACGACCGAAAAGCTGCGCGCGGCCGGGAGGCCGCAGACCGTCTACCGCATCACCAAACGCGGTCGCACGAGATTCCTCGCCTACGTGGACGAGCTGGAGAGCGTCGTACGCGACGTCCAGGAACGGTCGCGCCGCACCGGCGCGCGCGCGAAGCTGGCGCCGACGTGACTCCGCAGCACGTTGCCGTCATCATGGACGGCAATCGCCGCTGGGCGGCGCGGCGCGGATTGCCGATCGCCTGCGGATACCGCAGCGGCATCGCGGCCTTGCGCCGCACGCTGCGCGCCGCCAGCGCGGCGGGCGTGCGCGTTTTGAGCGCGTATGCTTTTTCAGAAGAGAATTGGGAACGGCCCGCCGGCGAAATCGGCGCGCTGATGCGGCTTTGCGCGCGCGCGGCCCGCGGCGAGCTTCGACGGCTTTCCAAGGAAGGCGTTCGCGTCCGTCTCTGCGGCCGGTCGGATCGTTTGCCGGCGAGCACCCGCGCCGCGCTCGAACGACTCGTCGAGGAGAGCTCGAGCAACCGCGGGATCG
>Ga0187783_10002388_pt1 | contig 13941 bp, 13 predicted proteins | sample 1015_SJ02_MP02_2_FD_132471 | JGI IMG/M metagenome (GOLD analysis project Ga0187783, IMG submission 132471) | Tropical peat soil microbial communities from peatlands in Department of Meta, Colombia - 1015_SJ02_MP02_20_MG | ecosystem: Environmental > Terrestrial > Soil > Wetlands > Peat | place...
AAAACGCCGACTCTGTTGTGAATTTTCATTCATGCTCTCCTGCCGATGCGAGACTGCACACGCTCAGACGGTAACCTAGCGTCGTCGTTTTCTTGAGCAAAGACTGAGAAGGGATTGAGAAGAACGGCTGCCGGCCGCAGGTCATCGTCGATGGCTGCATGGAATGTGGCGATGACGGTCGTTGGCGAGGTAACAGCATGCCGAAATCGTTAGCATCTCTTACTCTGATTGCCGCTTTGGGGCTTACCATCGTAATCTGCTCGGTTGCAGCGCGGAACGCCGCGACGGCCGCTGCGAGCCCCCCGGCGCAGGCCGGCCAGAAAATCTACGACGCGAACTGCTCCGCCTGTCACGGCACCGACGGGGCGGGACGTCCGGGCGCGTTCCCACCGCTGGCAGGTAACGCGATGGTAACGGGCTCGCCCGAGAAAGTGATTGCAGTAGTTAAAGACGGGCTTACCGGGCCTACGACCGTTAACGGCAAAGCATACAGCGCATCAATGCCTGCGTGGAAGGCCAGTTTGAGTGACAACCAGATTGCCGCTGTTATTACTTATATTCGATCGTCGTGGGGGAATAACGCCGGCGCGGTAACCGAAGCGCAAGTCCGAGGCGTAAAGTAAGAATCGGAGGGCGGGCGTGAAACTCAACGTCGGGCTCAGCGCGGTCGCCGGCATCGGCGTTATCGGGTTAGTTCTTGCCGGTGTTCACGGCAAGGTGATGGGAGCTCAGAGCCCCGACGGCAAGGCGGTCTTTCTTCTAAATTGCGCGGTTTGCCACAGGCCGACAGGTGAGGGCGGCGGTCCGTATCCTCCGCTCGCAGGGAATCCGGAGGTCAACCGTGTCGACACCGCCGGCTTGATCGAAACGGTTCTGAACGGGCGAACGGGTCCGATCACGGTCAATGGTACGCAATACGGCGGCAACATGCCGTCTTGGCGAGGGCAGCTCTCCGATGCCGAGATCGCCGCTGTTCTTACATACGTTCGCAGCTCGTGGGGCAACGGCGCACCTGCCGTCTCCGCAGACCAAGTTGCGGCGGCGCGCGCGCCGGAAGCCATGAGCGGCGCGGCCCTTTTTGCGGCCAAGTGCTCGACATGCCATCAAGCCTCGGGGCAAGGGACCGATGCATTTCCGCCGCTAGCCGGCAATCCGGTCGTAATCGCATCCGATCCAAGCGCTATGATCGCGGTGATCGTCAACGGACGCACCGGCCCGCTCACCGTCAATGGCAAGACGTACAACGGGCAAATGCCCACCTGGAAGGGGCAGCTCAGCAACGCCGATATAGCCGCCCTTGCAACGTACGTTCGCTCTTCATGGGGAAATAACGCATCGCCGGTCACGGAACAACAAGTCGCCGCCGCCGGCTCGGCAGTTTCGTCCCAAGTCGGAGCCGGCATCTACGCAAAGAATTGCGCCGTCTGCCACGGGGCGAGCGGCTACGGCGGAATCGGCCCCGCGCTAGCAGGGAATCCGCACGTGAACATTGCCGATCCGACGAACATGCTGACCACGATCGTAGAAGGCCGCAACCAAATGCCTTCGTGGCGGGGACAGCTCTCGGCCGGCGACATCGCTTCGGTCGCTACGTTCGTCCGTTCTTCGTGGGGCAACACCTCGGGACCGGTTACCATCGAGCAAGTGACGGCGATAAAGTGAAGCATTCGACTCCGCGCTCGCGCCGGAGGTTCCGTGAACTCTTAGAAAACTAGTTGACAAGCCCTTCGGTTGCGCTTAATATGTACTCCTATGAAACTAGTTGATGAGGATCGTGCCGGTGCCGCGTAAGCGCTCGCCGGTGCTGACCGATCACGAGCTGCGCCTCATGGAAGTGCTTTGGCAGTCGCAGAAGGCGACGGTCGCCGAAGTGACGGCGAACGTCGGGACGCCGCCCTTGGCGTACAACACTGTGCTGACTACGCTGCGGACGCTGGAACAAAAGGGCTACGTGACGCACGATGAAGATGGTAGAGCTTTTGTCTATCGTCCGCGCATACACCGGACGCAGGCGGCGGATTCGGCGGTCCGTCAGCTCCTTCGGCGTTTCTTCGGCAACTCGCCGGGCCAGCTGGCGGTGAGTTTGCTCGACGATACAAAACTCAGCGAGGCAGATCTCGCTCGAATTCAAAAAGCGCTCGCGCGCAAGAGGAGGAGCTCACGATGATCGCTTTGCTTATCTCCAATGCGTTGTGGCAGGGCGCTGTTATCGTTGGCTGCGCTTTGATCGTACTGCGGCTCGTGCCCTCCGGAAACCCAACGACGCGTTACGCGGCGTGGTTTTTAACGCTATTTGCACTGTTTATCATTCCCATGGCGAGCGCGGGCGTTCACTTCGGTCTGCAGCTGTTGCCGGCCCCATTGCCGCATGCGGCGCCGACAAGCGGCAGATTCTCGCTGGTTGCACTGGCACCGTTAGCCTCCGACGCGGCAAGCTGGCTGTCATGGCCTTCCACTATCGCTCCGAACATTGCGGCAGCGATCGCGGTGCTTTGGATCGCCGGCGCAATGGTTGGGTTGGTCCGCTTGGCCGCGAGCTTCGGTCGCATCGCTCGGGTACGTCGCGCCGCTCGGCCGCTTCTGTGGATCGAGGGCGTTCCGGTGCTAACCTCGCGCCGGCTCTCGATTCCCATCGCAACCGGAATTCTTTCTCCCGCCGTGATCGTGCCCGAGGAGCTCGCCGGCGCGCTGCGCCGTGAAGAGCTCCAATGCACGCTCGAGCACGAGCTTGCGCACCTGCGTCGCCGCGACGTTGCCACGAATGCGATCCAACGCATCGTCGAAGCGCTGCTCTTCTGGAATCCGTGGATTTATCTCGTCGGCCGGCACCTCGTCATCGAGCGTGAAGCGGCCTGCGACGACTGGGCAGTATGCCGCCTGGGCGAAGACGGCGATTATGTGGGCACGCTGGCGGAGCTCGGACGCCGGCTGACACGAAGCGGTGCGCCGCTGCTCACACCGAGCGCCTTCGCATCAAAAACCGCGCTGGTCGCTCGCATCGAGCGCCTAGTTTCGGGCCGGCCCATCGACTTGCGACTCAACTATCTTGCCCTTGGAGGCCTCGCCATGCTCTTTGCCGTCATCACGGCTTTAGCGCAGATGCTCGTCCTCGCGCCGGCGCAAGCTGCCGGCATCGTAGCGCATAACGGCAGCATCGCCGTCGCCGTGTCGTGCAAGAATCCAAACTCCGACGTTGCGGCGATCAATCCCGTGGCGCCGCAGCTGCCAAAGCCGCAATGGCCGTCGCATCCGGTCGCGGCGATCGTTTCAGTCACAGTCACGGCGACGGGCAAAGCCGCCGCTGCGCGCATCTACCACTCGAGCGGCGATGCGAACGTCGATCGCGCCGTGGTGGCGGCCGCCGAAAAATCTACCTATTCGCCGAAGTTGGTTAACTGCGCTCCGGTGCAGAGCACCTACTTGTTCAAAGCCGACTTCGGACCGTAGGTCTTCATACTTTCTTCAGGCTTGAACCGAATAATGGCACAATGGGAGAGCCGCATAGACTGATCCGGCTTGCACTCGTTGCTTTGACGAGCGCCTTTGCCGGCTGCGGCGGTGTCGGCAACCTCACCGGAGGTTCTCAGTCGATGGGCGCGACCGATCGAGGAGGATCGCGTGCCCTGCCGCAAACCGGACACCCACACCTTTATGTGGCGCAAGGCTTTTACGGACAGAGCGCAGTCTACCGTTTCGCGTTAGGCGCTGATGGTTTGCCCGCTAAGGTTCCCGACGGTGAGCTTAAGCTTGATTTCCCTTTCCCTGGTTCGATCGCGGTGGGTCGTAACGGCGATCTGTACGTATCCTCGTCGGGGAACGGCAGCGGCTGCGAAAAAAACTCATGCTTCGTCGCCGCCTTTGCCCCCGGCGCCTCGCAGAGCGCGAAGCCCATTCGGCGGCTCTACGTTCCGCAGGTGCCGCTCTACGTTGCCGTCGATCAGCGCGGCTACCTCGACGTGAGCACGCTTGAGGGCGGGGGTAAAATCACGAACATCTACACTCCCAACGCGAAGGGCAACGACGCACCGATCGCTCAAATCACGACGCCCGGTATCAATGCACTCGGTGCAAGCCACGGCATCGTCTATATTCAGACGATTCAAATCGGAACCGGCGTTGAAGGTGCAGCCGAGCATTCGAGCCGGCAGCCGGTCTACTACACGTACGGCAACAACTACTCCTCAGACGGCGTGGTCACCGGCGGCGGCGATCTCTACGCGCAGTTCTACTGGCCGGTAAAGTCGGGATACGACTTGGCGACCGCGGTCTATCACATCGATCGTCCAGGCTCTCCGATTCGCACTATCGTTGGGACGGGCTGCAAAGTAAGCCGGAGCGGAGGCGCGCTCGGCTACGGCTTGGCGGTTTATAAGAAGTACCTCTTTGAGGGATGCGTCGATGCAAACGGCTCAGCCGGAGCTGTCCTCGTTTACGACGCGAGCAAGAGCGGCGATCAAACGCCGATCATGCGGCTGCCCGGAGGCGATACGGGCGTAGCCGTAGGTCCGTAACCCGCGCGCGTAGCTCCGACCGGGAGGATGTTCCAGCCTTTCGTTGAGTAAGGAGATCGTGCGCTTTAAGCAGATCGATGAATCACCCCGAACTTTTGTTCTGGTATTCCAAACCGGTGATGAATTGACGAGCGGCTTGCAAAAATTTTCGGAAGAACAAGAGGTGCCGTTTGCCAGCTTCAAGGCTATCGGAAGTTTCAGCTCGGCGCGCATGGCATGGTTCGATTGGGAGACCAAAAAGTACGAACCGTCGGTGACCCTGGACGAGCAGGTCGAGCTGCTTTCTCTCATCGGCAATGTCGCGTTGAAGGACGGCAAGCGCGTGATTCACGCCCATGCAGTCGTCGGCAAGAGAGATGGCACCGCGCATGGCGGCCATCTCGTTGAGGCGTATGTTCGACCGACCTGCGAAGTGGTGCTGACGGCTAGCGTCGCACCTATCCGAAAGGTCATCGACCGGGAATCCGGTCTCGCGCTGCTCCAACCCTGAAAGGGAACCGCAATCGAGGCCTGCTCAGCCGGGTCTTAGCGGCATTTATCGCCGATCTGGGCTGCTTGACCGCAGGGGGCGACGGAACGAGGAACAAGATCAGCCCATGATTCCTTTGAGCGACGCGTCGCGCCGGCCGACGAACTTTCCGGTCATCACGCTTTCGATCGTCGTGATCAACGTCATCGTCTTCATCTTAGAGCTGACCAACGGCGAAGCTTTTGTCGAGAAGTGGTCGCTCATTCCGGCGCACGTGGCCGCGGGCCGCGATTTGGTCACGATTTTGACCGCGATGTTCATGCACGCGAGCTGGGCCCACATCATCGGAAACATGGTCTTCCTCTGGGCCTTCGGACCGGAAATCGAAGATGCGATGGGGCCGTGGCGGTACGCGATCTTTTACCTCTTAGGCGGCGTTGCGGCAACGGCGGCACAGGTAGCATTTGCGCCGCATTCCACGGTACCGAATCTCGGGGCAAGCGGCGCAATCGCCGCCGTCATGGGCGCGTTCTTGGTTACGTTCCCGAACGACAACATTCGAACGATCTTGGTGCTCTTCGTTTTCATCACGATTACCTACGTGCCGGCGGTCATTCTGATCGGGTTCTGGTTCCTGTCGCAGCTTTGGAACGCCGGATCGGTCGCGCCCCAGGAATCCACCGGTGTTGCCTATCTTGCCCACATCGGCGGCTTCATGTTCGGAGCCGTTTTCGCACGTCTCTTCGAACGCAGCCGCACCGCACAGAGTTAGTAAGGCCGATGCAAGCCGAGTTTACGTTCGACGCCGCGCTCTCGACTGCAATGCCGGCGAACGGCGAGCCGATCGCGCCGCAGAGCGCGAAGGGCCCGCTCTCACCGGAAATGCTCGACCGGATGAATCGCTACTGGATGGCGGCCAATTATCTCTGCGTCGGTCAGATCTATTTAGCCTCAAATCCGCTGCTGCGCGAACCACTCACCGTTGGCTGCATCAAGCCGCGGCTGCTCGGCCACTGGGGAACGTCGTCTGGTCAGAATTTCATTTACGTACACTTGAACCGCCTCATCAAGGAGCGCGACGCGAGCGTCATCTACGTCTCGGGTCCCGGGCATGGCGGCCCGTCGCTCTGTGCGAACTCGTATCTCGAAGGCACCTATTCTGAAGTGCACCGCGACGTCACGCAAGACGTCGAAGGGATGCATCGGTTGTTTCGCCAGTTCTCGACGCCGGGCGGCGTCGGAAGCCACTGCGGGCCGCATACGCCGAATTCGATTCACGAAGGCGGAGAACTGGGCTATTCGCTTCTGCATGCCTTCGGCGCCGCATTCGATAATCCGCAGCTCATCGTCGCCTGCGTCGTCGGCGATGGAGAGGCCGAAACGGGGCCGCTCGAGGGAAGCTGGAAAGGCGTTGAGTTTCTCAACCCAGTGCGCGACGGGGCGGTGCTGCCGATTCTGCACCTCAACGGCTATAAGATCTCGGGCCCGACGGTCCAAGCGCGACTCTCGGACGACCAGCTCGAATCGTACTACCGCGGACATGGCTACACTCCGTATTTCGTCGAGGGCGACGAACCGGCGGTCATGCACCAGCTCTTCTCGCACACGCTCGATCGCTGCTATGACGAGATCAGTGCGATCCAGAGCGATGCGCGAACCAACGGATTTGTGCGCCGGCCCATATGGCCGATGATCGTCTTGCGTACGCCGAAGGGATGGACGGGGCCGAAGGAATTTCACGGCGTTCCGATCGAGGGCACGTTTCGCGCGCATCAGGTACCGCTCGAAGAAGTCCGCACCGATCCCGAGCAGTTAAAGATGCTCGAGTCGTGGATGCAGAGTTATAAGCCAAACGAGCTGTTCGACGGGGACGGCCGCCTCATAGAGGAGCTGCGCGCGCTGGCGCCGCTCGGCGATCGGCGCATGGGCGCCAATCCCAGCGTGAACGGTGGGCGCGTGCTCACGGCGCTCGATCTTCCGAACTTTACCGACTATGCGCTTGACGTCCCGCAGCCGGGAACCGTCGTAGCCGAGGCGCCCCGGAAGCTTGGGGAGTTCTTACGGGACGCACTACAATGCAATTCGGCGAACTTCCGGCTCTTCTGTCCCGACGAAACGAACTCGAACCGCTTGAACGCCGTCTTTGAGGCAACCACTCGGTGCAGCATGGAAACGACGGTCCCAATCGACGATCGAATTGGGCCCGGTGGAAGGGTGATGGAGGTTTTGAGCGAGCACTGCTGCGAGGGCTGGCTCGAAGGGTATGTCCTCACCGGTCGTCACGGGCTCTTCGCATCGTACGAGGCGTTCGCACAGGTCGTCGATTCGATGCTCACGCAGCATGCCAAGTGGCTGGAAGAGTGCAAAGAGTATCCGTGGCGCAAACCCCTTGCGTCGCTGAACATTTTCTTGACAAGTCACGTGTGGCGCAACGAGCACAACGGCTTTAGCCATCAAGCGCCGGGCTTCGTCGACAATGCCCTCGCTAGACGCAGCGATGTGATTCGAATCTACTATCCCCCCGACGGAAACTGTCTCCTCAGCGTCGTGGACCATTGCCTGCGAAGCCGCAATTATGTCAATATCGTCACCTGCGGCAAACAACCGGCACTACAATGGCTCGACATGAACCTCGCGCGCGCGCACTGCTCGCGCGGCGCATCGATTTGGAGCTTTGCCGGCAACGACGGCGACGCCCCTCCCGACGTCGTTTTGGCATGCGTCGGCGACGTGCCGACGCTCGAGACATGTGCGGCCTCGTGGCTGCTTCAAAAATATGTGCCCTCGATCAGAGTACGCGTGGTCAACGTCGTCGATTTAGCCGTGCTGGTCTCTCCGGACATGCACCCGCATGGAATGGACAACATCTCATTCGAAGGGCTCTTTACCAAAGAAGCTCCGGTCATTTTTGCTTTTCATGGATATCCATGGGTGATCCACCCGATGGTGCACGGTCGCGCGAACGAGGACCGCTTTCACGTTCACGGCTTCATCGACCGCGGCACGACGACGACGCCTTTCGATATGGTGGTCCTCAACAAGATGAGCCGCTACCATTTGGCGATCGACGCCCTCAAGTACGTCGGGCGGCTTCGCTCGGAGACTGCCGACGTCATCGACGCCTTCAACGCCAAGCTCGAAGAGCACCATTCATATATTCGCGAGCACCTGCACGATATGCCGGAGATCGAGAACTGGCGGTGGACCTCACCAATATGAAGAACGCGTCAACGCGAGGTCTTTTGGCTCGGGATCCCTCCATGATGGCTAAGACGGCCAGGGAAGTGCAGGCCCCGCTCGTGCTACTTCGAAGCCAGGGAGCACCGAGGTGAACCCGGAGAGCTTTTCGTCGAGAGGAACGAAAACCATGACTCAGACTCAGCCCGCTCACGAGATTTCTACCAAAGCCTATACGTTGCAAGGCACTTTGCTCGAAGCGTGTTCCTGCCGCACGCTCTGCCGCTGCTGGATTGGTGAAGACCCGGATGGCGGCGCCTGCGACTCGTTCCTTGCCTATCACATCGATAAGGGCGAGATCAACGGTATCGACGTGAGCGGGCTGAACTACGTGCAGGTCGTCAAAATTCCCGGAAACGTTCTTACACCGCACAGCTGGAAGCGCGTGAGCTATGTGGACGACCGAGCAACCGACGCGCAGCGCGGTGCAATTCTCGACGCCTGGCACGGCCGTTTGGGCGGTCCGCTTGCAGACATACACGAATTAGTGGCTGAGGATGTCGCGATCGAGACGGCAAGGATCGAGCATAATCTCAAAGGTGGTGAAGGCACGCTCGTCGTCGGCGACAAGCTACGCGCGACGATGGCGCCGTATCGCAGCGGGTACGGAGCGATAACGACGCTGCGCGATACCATCTTTAGCACGATACGAGGCGCGCCGGCATTTGTCGCCAAGGCGTCCGAGCACGTCGTCAACATTCCCGAACACGGGATGGTTTGGACGTTCAAGGATCGTAACGCGATTCAGGGCGACTTTCTGCTCGAGGCCTGACGTCATGGCGGCGAAGGCCGCTCATCGGTACGTTCGTTTCAACACCATCGGCCTGCTCGGCTGTGTGATCGCAGTCGCGTGGGGGGTTTGCGCGTGGGCGGAGCTGACCGGCAACGCGGCGCGGCTTCACCATCACGCGCTTTATGAAAGCGGACGGCCGTATTGGCTCGCTGCGCTCGTCGTTCTGGGCGCGTGGCAATTCATGACCGCCGCAATGATGCTGCCCTCGTCGCTGGGATTCATTCGGCTGTACGCGGTAGCCGCAGCGCGCGCACCGGATTTTCCGTTCGCGCTGCTCTTGTTCTTAGGCGGCTATTTCGCCGTTTGGACGGCATTTGCGCTGATCGCGTTCACCGGCGACATGCAGGTGCACCGAATCGTGGATGCTTGGCCTTGGCTCGCAGCGCACGCGACGCTGATACCGGCCGGTACGCTCGGCTTGGCCGCCGTCTATCAGTTCACGCCCCTCAAAGATGCCTGCCTTAAGGCTTGCCGCCATCCAGGCATCTATCTCATGCGCCACTATCGGCGCGGCGCATTCAACGGGCTGCGCATAGGTTTCGGCCATGCGCTCTACTGTGTCGGTTGCTGCTGGGCACTCATGCTGGTGATGTTTGCCGCGGGAGTAGCGCATTTGGCTTGGATGGGCGTGTTGGCGGTGATTATGTTCGTCGAAAAAGCCATGCCTTCGGGAGGCCGAATCGTCGCGCCGGTCGGCGCCGCATTCGGCGTACTTGCCGGGATCGCACTCTTGGCCCCCGGCGCCGTTCCAGGTCTGAGGTAACGCTTCGGCGATGCACGTCGGGATCGCCGGCACGGGAAAAATGGGCAGTGCGATGGCGCTCAATCTGCTGGATCGCAGTTATCGCGTCTCTGTTTGGAACGTCGACCGCGACATGATGGGCGCGGTCGTTGCCGCGGGCGCAGTGCCGGTCGAGAATCTCGAATCGCTGGTCGGCAGCGTCGATACGACGATCGCGATGCTCTGGGACGATAAGGTCGCGCGAGAGATCTCGCTCGGCCGCATCATTCCGGCCGCCCGTAAAGGCCGGCTGCTCATCGAGTCGTCCACGCTCTCGCCGCAGATGTATGAGACGCTCGCGGACGCGGCCGCGCAGCGGGGCATCTATTTTCTCGCCTGCCCGGTCATCGGCAGCGTTGACGGCGCGCGCACGGGCGCGCTAACGCTCTATCCCGGCGGCAGCAGCGAGGCGTTCGAGCGCGCGCGGGAACTCTTGAGCGCGATGGGTTCCACTATTAACTTTACCGGTTCTCCCGGGGCGAGCGGACATCTGAAGCTCGCAAGTAATTGCATGCTGGGAGTGCTCGCTGATTCGATCGGAGAGCTTCTCGGCACGATGCGACGCGCCGGCGTCGATCGTAGCCTGGCCGTCGAAACGATCGTGTACATGCTCCAGAGAGTCGCTACTAAACGTCAACAACTGCTCGAGCGCGACACGCAACCGCGTTTTTCCGCAAACGCGCTCCTCAAAGACCTGCGTCTGGCTCGGGCTGCCAGGCAAAGCTTGCACGTAAACGCTCCACTGATGGATTGCGCACTAGCGGAGTTCGAAAAAGCGCTTGAGACTGGTTTGGGTGACGAGGACTACATCGCTGTAGGGCTGGCGTTGGAGCGCGGGTTGATCCACCCGGCGGGCGGAGAGACGCGTGCATCGACCTCCGGCGGGCCCCAGCTGCCGGGCTTATAAGGATAGACCGGCGTAGCGGCCTTCAGGATCGGATCCACGATCCGCCAGGCTTCCTCGACGTAGTCTTGCCGCGCGAAAAGCGTCGAATCACCCTCCATCGCGTCGTACAGCAGCCGCTCGTAGGCACTCTCCTCGTCGAGCGCGCTCGGGTGACGGCTCACGGTTAGTTCGCTGGGCAGCGCCGTATTATCGCTCTTCGGCGACATCACGGTGAGCCCGATAGCCAAGGCAACGTCGGGGCTGAGCTCCATTCGAACGTGATTCGGCGTTACCGGGTCGATCTGGAAAATTCGCGGCGGCTTGCGCAGATGCAGCACGAGCTCGAGCTCCGTTACCGGAAGATTCTTTCCGGCCCGAATGTAGAATGGAACCCCCCTCCAACGCCACGAATTGACCCAGAGCCGCACCGCGGCAAACGTCTCGGTTTTGGAATCCGGCGCTACGCCGTTCTCGTCGAGATAACCGGCGAACTGGCCGCGGACGACGTCTGAAACCTCAATTGCGGGCACGGCCTCGAGTACCTTCACCTTCTCGTTGCGGATTGGTTCGCTGTCGGTTCGCGCGGGAGCATCCATCGCCAGATTCGAGAGTACCTGGAACATGTGATTCTCGATGACGTCGCGGATTGCGCCGGTCGCGTCGTAAAAGCCTCCGCGCCCCTCGACGCCGAAGTTTTCCGCCATCGTGATTTGCACGCTCTCAATGTATTCGTTCGTCCAAAACGACTCGAGCAGCGGATTCGAGAAGCGAAAGAAAAGCATATTGTGGACGGGGCGCTTCCCAAGATAGTGATCGATCCGAAAGATCGCCGATTCGTCGAAGATCGAATGGAGCACGCGATTGAGCTCTTGCGCGGATGCCAGGTCGTGGCCAAAGGGTTTTTCGACGATGACGCGTGCGTTCTTCGCGCAGTCCGTGGCCCCGAGATTTTCCACGACCGTCTCGAACATCACCGGTGGAATCGCCAAATAGTGCGCCGGCCGCCGCGCGCCGCCCAGCTCTTTGCGCAGGTTGTCAAAGGTCGTGCGGTCGGCGTAATCGCCGTCGACGTAGCGAAGCAGCGACGTGAGTTTCTCAAAGGCCGCCGGATCCAAGCCGCCGTGTTCGTTGACGCTGTTCCGTGCCCTTTCCTTGAGCTGTTCCAAGTTCCAACCGGCTTTGGCAACGCCGATGACGGGAGCGTCTAGATTGCCGCGTTTGACCATTGCTTGCAACGCAGGAAATATCTTCTTGTACGCGAGATCGCCGGTCGCGCCAAAAAAGACGAGCGCATCGGAGCGCGTTGCGGGCATCTAATGTTGCTCCAAATGGCCGCCGAACTCGTAGCGCATTGCCGAGAGTATCTTATCCGCGAACTCGGCCTGGCCGCGTGAACTGAACCGCTCGTAGAGTGCCGCGGTGAGCACCGCCGCCGGGACGGCTTCGTCGATCGCCGCTTTGATCGTCCACCGGCCCTCACCCGAATCGGAGACGCGGCCTTCGAACTGTGAGAGCTGCGGGTCTTGGAAAAGCGCATCGGCGGTGAGATCGAGCAGCCACGACGCGATGACGCTTCCGCGCCTCCACAGCTCGGTGATGTCGGTTAGGTTCAGATCGTATTGATAATCCTGCGGGTCGCGCAAGGGCGTTGATTCCGCGCTGGCAACTTGCTGCTGCTTTCCAACGTTAGCGCAGCGCAGGATGTTGAGGCCTTCGGCGTAGGCAGCCATTATGCCATATTCAATTCCGTTGTGGACCATCTTGACGAAGTGCCCCGCGCCATTTGGTCCGCAATGCAGATATCCGAGCTCGGCCGTTCCGCCCGCCTTCTCTCGCCCGGGCGTCCGGGGGATGTTGCCGCGTCCGGGCGCGAGCGCCGCAAAAATCGGATCCAAGCGCGCAACGGCTTCGTCCGGACCGCCGATCATCATGCAATATCCCCGCTCCAATCCCCACACGCCGCCGCTGGTACCGACATCGATGAAGTCGATCCCGGCGGGCTTCAAGATGGCGGCATGCCGCAGGTCGTCGATATAGTAAGAGTTTCCACCGTCGATAATCGCGTCGCCCTTCGCCAGAAGCGGCGTGAGCTCCGCAACGCTGTCGTCGACCACCGCCGCCGGTACCATGAGCCAAACGGCGCGTGGGCTCTCTAGCTTTTGCACGAACTCCTCTAACGAGGAGGCCCCGGTCGCACCTTCCGCGGTGAGCGTCTTGACCGCATCGGTACTGCGATCGTAGACGACGCACGTATGCCCCGCGCGCATGAGGCGGCGCACCATGTTGGAGCCCATTCGGCCGAGCCCAATCATCCCGAGCTGCATTACGTTGTGCCCTCCGTCTTCTTATAAGCATGGGAAACCGCTTCGACCGTCCGGAGTAAACGCCAAACTGCTGGAGTCCTGCCTAGTTTGGCGAAATTGGGCGCATGACTCTAGGCCCGTGGCGCGCATTGATCGTGCTTGCGGTTATCGTTTCGGCTTCTCTGGCTGCCTACGAGTTCGCCGCGCCCAAGACGGATTTCACCCAGGGCGACGTTAGGCTCGTTGGAGCCTGGCTAGACCTTCCGGGACGCGTAAAGACGACGTTCTTGGTCGTCTCGGCACCGTCGGGTTCAAATCTCGCCGCCGTCGGAATCAACTCGGGCGATCGCTTCATCCCGGATGATTCGTTGCTCGCGCGCTGGACGTGGGCGCCCGGCGACCAGATTGCGGGCACGGTCATTCACGATGGCGTTGCGCGCAAGGTGACGATCGTTGCGGCAAAACATCCGGTGCCATGGACGTGGGTCGATTGGGTGCTGCGCCCCGGCCGGCTCGCTCTTCAAATTGCGATGCTGACGCTAGCGCTGGTCGTGGCGTGGCACGTCGTCGACGCGCCATGGGTCCGGTGGCTCTGCGCGTATCTTGTCTGCGTGGGTTTTTCGCCATGGCAAATCGATCGTCTAGCATATGTCGGGCCGATACGCGCCGCGGCGATTGCGATCGAAGATTCGGTGATCGCGGCCGGAATCTGCATTGCGATGATCTTCGCGGTAACCATACGAGGCAGTCCCGCGCGTGATTTTCGGATGTGGATGGTTCGCTTGGCGCCGGTCGCGTTTCTGATCTTGGAAGCCGGTATTGTAGTAATGTTTATGGATCCGCGAGCGCTCTATTACACGCCGCCGTTTCGAGTCGTTCAAGCGATTTGCGTCGTTGCCGCGATCGCTGCGCTGACTGCGGCAGCCGCTGAATCGACCGGACAGAATCGCCAGCGGCTTCG
>Ga0187783_10002389_pt1 | contig 13938 bp, 13 predicted proteins | sample 1015_SJ02_MP02_2_FD_132471 | JGI IMG/M metagenome (GOLD analysis project Ga0187783, IMG submission 132471) | Tropical peat soil microbial communities from peatlands in Department of Meta, Colombia - 1015_SJ02_MP02_20_MG | ecosystem: Environmental > Terrestrial > Soil > Wetlands > Peat | place...
AACGATTTCTTCGAAGAGATTGCCAAATACCGCGCCGCTCGCCGCATCTGGTACAAGGCCATGACGGAGCGCTACAAGTCGAACAGTCCGCGCACCTGGGCGCTACGTTTTCACACCCAGACCGCCGGCTGTTCGCTGACCGCGCAGCAACCAATGAATAATGTCGTCCGCACGGCGATTCAGGCGCTGGCAGGTGTTTTGGGTGGTACGCAATCTCTGCATACGAATTCGCTCGACGAAGCCTGGGCCTTGCCAACCGAATTTGCCGCCACTCTCGCTCTGCGCACGCAACAAATCATCGCTCACGAAACGGGTGTGACCAATACGGTCGATCCGCTCGGAGGTTCCTACTTTCTTGAAGCCCTTACGAATGAAGTCGAGCAAGGGGCTTGGGACTATATCCGCCGGATTGATGCCATGGGCGGGATGGTTGCGGCGATTGAGAGAAGCTATCCACAGCGTGAAATCGCCGAGGCGAGCTACCGGTATCAGAAGGCCGTGGACAAAAAGGAAAAGATCATTGTGGGCGTAAACGAATACGTCACCACCGAAAAACCGATCGAAATTCTCCAGATCGATGAGACGGTGGCTCAGCGCCAGGCCGCGCGGCTGAGCAAGCTGCGGACTGAGCGTTCGTCAACCGAGGTCGAGCGGCGGCTCAACGCGCTGCGCAAGGCGGCGGAGGGCAGCGAAAACCTGATGCCTTACATCTACGAGGCGGTAAAGGCTTACGCGACGCTCGGCGAAATCTGCGAAGCCATGCGCACCGTCTTCGGCGCCTACGAAGAAGTCGCCATCACCTAACCCGTCTGCCGCACTGACCTGCTTGTTAATTCACTCGCCACGGTTGAAAGGTGGCGTCCATCGCGACGTTTGGGATTACAATCCTACAAAGACGGAATCCAAGGACAGAAACCCAGAGGCCACAGAATGCCTGAGAAGAAAGTCCGAGTCCTCATCGCCAAGCCGGGGTTGGATGGGCACGACCGCGGTGCGAAGGTCATCGCCCGGGCCCTCCGCGATGCCGGCATGGAGGTCATCTACACTGGTCTGCGGCAAACTCCGGAGATGATCGCTTCCGCCGCCGTCCAAGAAGACGTCGACTTCATCGGGCTTTCCATTCTCTCCGGCGCCCACAACACGCTTTGTCCTCAGCTGATGAAGCTTCTTCGTGAAAAAGGCATGCAGGATGTTACGGTTCTCGTCGGCGGAATTATTCCTGACGCTGACATTCCCGGCCTAAAACAGGCCGGCATCGCGGAAGTTTTTTTGCCCGGCACTTCCACACAAGACATCGTGGATTTCATTCAAAAACGTGTCAGCCAACCGAGTTGAGGCACCTACTCTTTTCCATCTCGTTCCCTTCGCCTGTATAGCTCTTTCACGGCTCGATTGACGATCTTGACGCGATTCCTCGCCTTCTGTTGCGCCCCCTTGTCAATCTTCTGCTCCAGGAACGCTCGCTCGCGCAATAGCTTCCGGTGATTTTCCAGGCGTTCCTGCTCCAATTCTCCTTCCCGGATCGCCGCAGCTACGGCGCATCCAGGCTCGCCCAAGTGCTTGCAGTCGCGAAAGCGGCAATGCTTCGCAAGAACTTCCACATCGCCGAATGCCTGATCGAGTCCAGCTTCCGAATCCCACAACTGCAGCTCCCGCAAACCCGGCGTGTCGATTACCATGGCGCCACCGGGAAGAAAAAACAATTGCCGTGCCGTCGTCGTGTGGCGGCCCCGGCTATCGCTCGTGCGAACAGGCGAAGTCGCTTGCGCGTCTCGTTCCAAAAGCCGGTTCACTAGCGTGGACTTCCCGACGCCCGAAGATCCCAGCAGCACGATCGTCTGCCCGGTTTCGAGGTAGCAATCGAGCTGCGTGATTCCCGCGCCAGTGGCGGCACTGATGCACAAGACGTTCGCTCCTGTGGCAATGCCGCAAATTTCCATCCGACGCGCTTCGGTGTCCTCGCAGACGTCCGCCTTGTTTAGCAGGACCGCCACCCGCGCGCCGGATTCCCAGGCTTGTGCCAAATACCGCTCGAGCCGCCGCGGATGGTAGTCGCCATCCATTCCCATCATCAGGAAAAGGGTGTCGACGTTTGCCGCCAGCACCTGCGCCGCGACGCGTCGCCCGGCGACTTTCCGGGCTATTTGCGTACGGCGCGGCAGAACTTCGCGAATCAACATTCCGTGTTCGGGTTCTCCGGTCACCGAAACCCAGTCGCCCACCGCAGGCCAATCCGCGCCTTCGTCTGCGGCAAGGCGCAGCTTTCCAGACGCCTCGGCGCGACAATCACCGAATTCTCGAGCAACCTCCCAAAGCCCGCGGTGTTGCGCGATCACTCGCGCGGGCCTTTCTCCCTCCCGCGCCGCGCTATTCCATTCCGCTGCAAAGAAAGCATTCCAACCCAATTCATGAAGTTCCACGTTCGATATCCTCCGGCCGCTCGCGCGCGGCTCGCACAACAATTTTTGTATTTGAAAATGACGGCGCCTCGGCCCGTGTTCATACACGAGGACCTGCGCTTGTGATTTAGGCTTTACGGATTCTTTCGGGGTGGGAGAACGCTCTACAGTGCTGCTTTGGAGGCGCACCCATCCCGTTGGCCAAGGACAGTGGTATGCACAGGCGCCTCCCGATGTGATTTGCGGCAAATGGCCGCACCCAAATCCTAGCCATTCCAGCCTGCCCCCGTCAACGAAAAGCGGACCCGCTCCTGCACCACTCGCACTTAGCGCGGGCTACTCGGCCCTTCCCCTTCTTTGCCTCTTCGCTTCCTTCCTCTTTATACTCAATGAGCAACAATTCGCGTCCGTGAGGTCATCCTGTGTCCTCTTCCGTGCTGAAAACCAGCGTCAATAACAAGGCCCCACAGTTCGACAAAAACGCCGACCGGATGACCGATCTCCTCACCGAAATCAAGAACGAAGAGGAACAAATCCGCGAGGGCGGCGGCGCAAAAGCGATTGAATCGCAACACAAAAAGAACCGGCTGACGGCCCGTGAACGGATTGCGGCGCTGATTGATCCCGGGACGCACTTTTTTGAGCTCGGCATCTACGCGGCATACGAAATGTATACGGAGTGGGGTGGCGCGCCCGCTGCTGGCACGATTACTGGATTGGGGCGTGTCGCTGGACGGCTGTTCATGATCATCGCCAACGACGCCACGGTGAAGGCTGGTGCCTTTTTCCCCATGACCGCCAAGAAGGTGATCCGGGCGCAAAACATCGCCATCGACAATCACATTCCAACGATTTACCTGGTCGACTCCGCCGGTGTGTTCTTGCCGCTTCAGGAAGATGTATTTCCGGACACTGACGATTTCGGCCGCGTGTTCCGCAACAACGCGGTGATGAGCGCCAAAGGCATCCCGCAAATTACCGCCATCATGGGTATGTGCGTTGCTGGCGGCGCGTACCTTCCGGTGATGTGCGACCACATTCTGATGACCGAGGGCTCGGGGCTATTCCTGGCGGGACCGGCGCTCGTGCAGGCCGCTATCGGACAGAAAGCCTCCGCGGAGGAGCTGGGGGGAGCAAAAATGCACGCCCAGATCAGCGGAACGGTGGATTTTCGCGAGCCCGACGACGAGTCTTGCCTGAAACGGATTCGCGCGCTTGCGGACAAAATGGGTGCGCCCGACCCGCCCATCTTTAGTCATTCCAGGCCGGCCGAGCCCTTGTATCCGCCCGAGGAACTCTACGGCGTTTTCTCAGGCGACGCTTCGAAACAATACGACATGCGCGAAATCATTGCGCGCATCGTGGATGGCAGCGTTTTCGAAGAGTATCGCGCCGAGTACGGGGAAACCGTTCTTTGCGGTTACGCTCGCATCGGAGGATGGGCCGTCGGCATCATCGCCAATCAAAAAAAACACGTTCAGACGCACGCGCCGCATTCCGATCAGAAGCGCATGGAATTTGGCGGTGTGATTTACACCGAATCCGCGGAAAAGGCCGCTCGCTTTATCCTCGACTGCAATCAGAACCGTATCCCCTTGATCTTTTTCCACGACGTGAACGGCTTCATGGTTGGACGGGACGCGGAGTGGAGCGGCATCATCCGCGCCGGGGCAAAAATGGTCAACGCCGTCGCGAATAGCGTCGTCCCCAAAATCTCCGTAATTCTCGGCGGAAGCTTCGGCGCCGGAAATTATGCGATGTGCGGCAAGGCCTACGACCCACGCTTCCTTTTCGCATGGCCCACGGCGAAATTTGCCGTGATGAGCGGCGATGCCGCAGCCAATACGCTGGCCGAAATTAAATTTAAACAACTCGAGCGCGAAGGAAAAAAACTCGATGAAAAGGCCAAGAAGGAGCTGCTCGATTCTGTAAAAGAAACCTACGAGCACCAAACCGATCCCCGGTACGCCGCCGCACGCCTCTGGCTCGATGCAATCATCGATCCCATCCACACGCGAGACGCGCTGATCTGGGCCCTCAACGCCGCCTCGCTGAATACGCACCTGCCGGAATTCAAAACTGGCGTGCTGCAGACCTGACGCGCAATCTTTAGCCGGCAGAAGAGACTCGAGGGTTCATGGAGCCAATCAAGTTAATCGAATGTCCGCGGGATGCCTGGCAGGGATTGCCGGATCTCATCCCCACAGAATCCAAAGTTGCCTATCTGAAGGAACTGACCCTCGCGGGTTTCCGGCATATTGACGCGGTCAGCTTCGTTTCTCCCAAATACGTCAAGCAAATGGCCGACAGCGAAGAGGTAATGACCAAGCTGCTCGCTTCCCTTCCCAATGGCACAACCCTGCCGGAGGTCATCGGGATCGTTGTGAACGAGAAAGGTCTGGAGCGCGCGCTCGCCACCCCTGGCGTCTGCACCATCGGCTACCCCTATTCCATCTCCGCGTACTTCCGCCGCGCCAACGCCAACATGACGCGCGCCGAATCGCGCCAACTTGTCGAAACCCTGAAGCGCGAGACCAAAGCCGCTAACAAAGGCCTTGTCATCTACATCTCCATGGCGTTTGGCAATCCGTACGACGAACCGTGGGGCCCGGAGATTGTTCAGGACACGCTGGATTGGCTCAAAGATATTCGCGTCAATACCGTTTCTCTCGCAGACACCGTCGGAACGGCAGCTCCCGACCTCGTCCACGACTTGTACACAAATGTGAAGGACCACGTCGCGGGCATCGAACTCGGCGTGCATCTCCACTCCCGCCCGGACGATGCCGAAGCCAAGGTTTTGGCTGCCTACCAAGCCGGCTGTCGCCGCTTCGATTCCGCCCTCACCGGCCTCGGTGGCTGCCCCTTTGCTGGGGACGACCTTGTCGGCAATATCCCTACCGAGAGCGTTCTCGCCGCTCTCGTCGCGGCAGGTGCGCAGCCCGAGCTTGATGGCGCTAAACTAGCTACGGTGATCGAATTGACCAACGAGATTCGTACCAAATACGCTCACGGTGCTGTCGCCGGTTAGGGGGTCTTCATGCATTTCGAAACGCTACAGTTTGAAACCAACGGTCATCTTTCGACCATCACCTTGAACCGGCCGGAGAAGCGCAACGCCATCTCCATTCACATGATCGCGGAGCTCCAGGCCGCTCTCGACGAAATCGAGAAAACGCATACGCGAGTCGTTATCCTGACAGGCACAGGCAAGGCTTTTTGCGCTGGCATCGACCTAGACTACCTGCAGGCGATAGGCCGGCAGTCCGCAGCGGAAAATCAGGAAGACTCCAAGCGCATCGCCAAAATGTTTCGGAAAATCTGGAGTTACTCCCGTCCAATGATCGCCGCAGTAAATGGACACGCTCTCGCGGGAGGCTGCGGCATCGCGACGCTTTGCGATTTCACGCTGGCGGTTCCAGAAGCAAAATTTGGGTACACCGAAGTAAAGATCGGTTTTCTTCCTGCGATAGTCTCGGTCTTCTTGACACGCCAGATTGGCGAGAAGCGTACCCGCGATCTCCTGCTGACGGGCCGCCAAGTCGAGGCCGCAGAGGCCAAGGACCTCGGGCTCGTCAATGAAGTTGTCCCCGCCGAAAGGCTGATGGAGCGGGCTCATGAACTGGCCGACTCGATTCTTGCGGCCAGCCCCAGCAGCATAACGCGCGCCAAGCACCTGCTCGTCTCGGCGGCTACGGCTAGTGTCGATCATGACCTGGAGCGTGCGGTGCTGGAAAGCGCGCGTGTCCGTTGCACTCCTGACTTTAAGGAAGGCGTGGCCGCTTTCCTCGAAAAACGCAAACCCATCTGGCAGGATCAGGGGGAAAAGCGATAGTCACCGGTCAATTACAAACCGAGATTACGCTGAACCGCGGATCCCAGCTATCGATTAAAAACTCGTTCCGTCATACTGTCTTTTTGGCCCATGAAACCTACTCTTGCATATCATGACGTGACCATTCGTGTGCGCTACGCCGAGACCGATCAGATGGGCGTCGTTTATCACTCGAACTTTCTGATCTGGTTCGAGGTCGGTCGTGTCGAACTCATGCGCGCCCAGGGCTTCGACTACAAGCGCATGGAAATCGAGGACGACTGTCATTTGGTTGTCGCGGAGGTTCACTGCCGCTATCACCACCCCGCTCGCTATGACGAACTGATCATCGTCCGCACGCGCATCGTCGACGCTAAGAACCGCATGCTGAAGTTTGGGTACGAGGTCTTCCGGCAGGAGGATCAGAAGCTTCTCGCCACCGGCGACACAACCCACATTTCCTGCCGCCGCGATGGTCGCGTCACGCATTTCCCGGAAAAATACAAGGCCGAGTTCCTGGCGATCGTCGCGGCGCTTTCGGAAAGAAAAGCGGAATGAGCGTCGTCCTCAGCGGCAACGACCTGACGTTCCTGGAGCTCTACGCCGTAGCCCTCCGAGGCGAACCGGTCTCTCTTTCGCCGGACGCCATCGTCCGCATGAAGGCATCCCGGGCCGTCGTCGACAGGCTGCTCGCCGATGGCCACACCGCCTACGGCATCAACACAGGTTTCGGCAAACTCGCCAGCGTCCGCATTTCTCCTGAACAGGTGCAACGGCTTCAAATTAACCTCGTGCGTTCTCACGCGTGCGGCGTTGGAGAACCGCTCTCCGAAGCCGAGACTCGCGCCATGATGCTTCTGCGGGCCAACGCCCTCGCCAAAGGGCTAAGCGGCGTGCGGCCGGTCGTCGTTGAAACCCTTTGCGCCATGCTAAACGCCGGCGTTCATCCGGTAATCCCGTCCCAAGGCTCCGTAGGTGCTTCTGGAGATTTGGCGCCACTTGCCCACCTTGCGCACGTAGTCATCGGCGAAGGCGAGGCCGTTTACAAGGGCAAGAAATTGACGGGCGCGGAGGTGCTAAAACAGGCCTCCATTACCCCGGTTGCGCTCGAAGCGAAAGAAGGCCTTTCTCTCCTGAACGGCACCCAGGGCATGCTCGCTCTCCTCAGCCTCGCCCTCAGGGAAGCCGACATCCTCACCGACACCGCCGATGTAGCCGCCTCGCTCTCGCTCGACGCGCTCCGCGGTAGCCCAGGCGCTTTTGACGCGCGCATCATGCATGCCCGCGAATATCCCGGCGCTGCAAGGACAGCCCGCAACTTGGCCCACCTTAACGACGGCAGCCAGATTCGCGAGTCGCATCGCTCTCCGGACGCAGACAAACGCGTTCAGGATGCTTACAGCCTGCGTTGCACACCGCAGGTTCACGGTGCCGTTCGCGACTCCCTCGCTCAAGCTCGCGCTATGGCTCTCATCGAACTCAACAGTGCGACAGACAACCCTCTCGTGTTCGCGAAGGAAAACGGCACGGGCGACATCATTAGCGGCGGCAATTTCCATGGCCAGCCGCTCGCCGTGGCCGCGGATCAGGTGGCCATCTCAATTGCCACGCTGAGCGGTATCTCCGAACGCCGCATCGACCAGATGACCAACCCGCTCACGAGCATGCTCCCAGCGTTTCTAACGCCCGATCCCGGTCTGAATTCGGGCTTCATGATAGCCCAAGTCACCGCGGCCAGCCTCACCAGCGAAAATCGCGCGCTCGCCACGCCCCACTCCGTCGATTCGATTACCACTTCAGGGAATCAGGAAGACTACGTGTCCATGGGCATGAGTGCGGCACGACGGCTGGACCGCATGTTGCGCAATCTCCGCCATATTTTCGCCATCGAATTGCTGTGCGCCTGCCAGGGCATCGATCTTTTGGCTCCTCTGCAGACCGGCGCACTCGCAAAGAAGGCCTACGACGCGGTGCGCCTGCGGGCTCCCAAGTTGGTCGAGGATCGCCCGCTTGCTCCGGACATGAACGCCATCGCGGATCTCGTCACCAGCGGCGCGATCGCCCGAGTCTTGCACTGAACCCCGGCAATAAGCGGCGAATCGGCACCGAACCGAGCTTTGCGGCTAACCCAGCGCTTCGAGGAAGTACGTAATCATGCGGTAGCCGGCGATGTAGCTGAACGGCGCAAGCTCGAGCGAGTAGTGTCCCACCGGTAACTCCAACGCTCGTATTTCAGCGCCGTGCGTGCGCAGCGAGTCCAGCATCTGGTGCGTGAGTTCCGGCAAAAATGTGGGGTCGTACTTGACGTAAACCATGAACGTATTGCGCCGGGCGCCCATCCCACGCTCCACGTACGGCATAGGGCTAATCGGCGCCCAGTATCTGCGCAACTCCTCCAGCGTCACCTGATGCCGGAGAGCCTCCCAAACGTGATTTGTGGTCATCCCCTGACTGACGACATCCGCAAAGTAGGTAGATACGTGAAAGAATCCCCCTGCCCGCACGCGTTTGTCGTGAACGAGTGTGATGTACCCCACCGACGATCCAATGCTGGTCCCCAAGATGCCCAAGCGGTCGTATCCCTGCTGTTCAAGCCACGTCAGGCACGCCCTTGCGTCCTGAACGGCTTGGCGGTTCGCCATCAGCGTCAATCCAATATTCGGGCCGACGAGTTGATCAGCGCGCTCGTGTCCTGACGCCATCCGGCGGTCGTGATAAGGCAGGCTCATCTTCAGCGCGGAAATTCCCACCCGTTGCAGCCACTGGCACAGAGAGATCTGCCCATGCCACTTCGCATTCCAGTTCGGCAGAACCAGAACAGCAGGGCCCCCGTTCCGCCCGCGCAAAAACCGTGCGTGGACCGTGTTGTTCTCTGCCCACGGCGACTGGATCGGGCTGGTGAACGTCAGAACATTTTCGTTGTCCAGCCGATAATCGTGGACTTCCCCCGGCGTAAACCATTCCTCGCTGCGCGCGATCGCCTCGCTTGCGTATTCGCCAAGAAACATGCGGGGCTCGGCTGTCGCCCGTCCGCCGTCGACGTGCTCCAAGCCCCATTCGAAGGAACGGACCATGCGGTTGTCGTCCGTGGTCCAGCGCCGGTGCTCATACCGCCGGATCGCATGTTCGTACCAACTCATCGCCATAACAATTCAGTTTAGCGCACGCGTCCGCCGGGCGTCGGCGCTCCATGACTGTTGCCGTTAGCCATCCGACACGCCGCTGACGTCTCACATTGAGCCTGCTTTCCGCCTATGGCACAGTCAATCCTGTGATTCCGTTCTTCTTTTTCCTCTTTGGCATTGTGATTGGCAGCTTCTTGAATGTTTGCATCACGCGCATTCCGGACGGCGTTTCCATCGTTTCGCCGGAGTCCCGTTGTCCTCGCTGCGGTACGGCCATCAAGCCGTATGACAACGTGCCGGTGTTGGGCTGGCTGATCCTGCGAGGCAAATGCCGGAACTGCCGTCTGCCCATCTCGCCGATGTATCCGGCCGTGGAGTTCCTCACTGGGGCACTCTTCGTTCTCGCCTACTACACGTTTGGCATCACCGTTCCAACGTTCAAATTTCTGATCTTCACGTGCCTGATTGTTGTTCTCACGGTCACGGACCTTCGTGTCCGCATGCTTCCCGACGCCATCAACTGGTTCGGCTTCGGCCTTGGCTTGGCCTTTGCCACTCGCTTACCCCCGGGAGGAATCGCCGAGACGTGGTTTCTACTCCGCCATATGCCACCGTGGGCCGCTGGCGTGATCGATGCCTTGTGCGGCGCGGCGCTCGGCAGCCTGCTGCTCTGGGCCTCCGCCGCACTCTATAAACTCCTGCGGAAACGCGAAGGCATGGGTATGGGCGACGTCAAAATGATGGCCATGGTCGGCACTTTCCTGGGTGTTCGCGGCACGTTCCTCACCATCCTCCTCGGCACGCTCCTCGGCAGTGTCATCGGTCTTGCCGTTGTTTCTGGACTCTTCCTCTACGGCTGGCAGCGCCGCCTTGCCGAACGTGCCCACCGCCGCGGTCTGGGCGCTCTAAGCTCGCTTCGCTGGATGCTGGCAGCACAGTATCAGCTTCCCCTTGGAACCTTCCTCGGCGTTGCTGCACTGTTGGTCGTCTTTGCCCTACCGTGGGTCCGGCACAGCGGCAACTTGTATCTACTTGGCGTTACTCGTTAGCCGCAGCTATCCCACCGGGCGCCTCGAAAAGCGCTAAAATAAGGCTTGTTCGTCGCGAGGTCCGTCTTGGGAGCTTCCTGCCCGCTCCGGTGGAGGGTGTCCAAATGCGCTCGATAACGATCATTCGAATAACCGCGGTGGCACTGCTTTTTGGAGCGATCGCCTTTAGGGCGCCGGCTCAAGACCAAAGCAACCAAGGCTCGGACGATGTGGCCGCCGCCGCCCGAAAGGCCCGTGAACAGCAGAAAAATGCGCAAAAGCCCGCGAAGGTCGTAACGAACGACGATATTCCGGCCGCCACCCCACCCCCCCCTGCCGGAAGTGCCGCCGACGCCAAAGCAGATGGCCAGAAGGCCGCGCCCGCCGAGGACAAAGACTTGGAGAACGATCCCAAGAGCGAGGTTTACTGGCGCAAGCGGTTCCAGGCGATCCACGACAAGATTGACACGGCTCAAAAGGAACTCGACATTCTTCAGCGCGAGCTCGACAAGGATCAGGTTCAGTATTACTCCGACCCGCAAAAGGCGCTCATGCAACAACACGACCGCTCCGACATCAATGACAGGACCGCCAAGATTGACGCAAAGAAAAGAGAGATCGATGGTCTGAACCAGCAACTCAGCGACATGGAAGACGACCTCCGCAAGGCCGGCGGTGATCCCGGCTGGGCCCGCTAGAATTTCATAAAAGAAACTCCCGCAAGAAGACGGTTCCCTCTAACGAGTCCTCTTTTCCGTTGCGCCTCGTACGCGTTTCTTCGTATTCTCCTCGCTGAGCAAACTGCCTTATCCGCGTTTTGATCACTGGAAAAGCGCCTTCGGAAACGCTCTGGTGAGCCCTTTACCTGAACAATCCCCCGCGTTCCGTCGAGCGCTCTTGCGGAGCGAACGGCTTCGCATCCTGATTCTCCTTGGTGTCATAGCCGCCTTGATGACCCTGCGCGTAATTCGCACCGTTGTTGCCTGGAACGCGGAAAACGTGTCCTCCCTGATCTGGTTGGGCCTCTTTGCCGGCGGGCTAGTTGTTGTCGACCTCTTTTTCTTGCGCGCCCTCAAGAAGGCAGTCCACAACGACGGACAGATCTCTCACAGCGTCTGGCTATTCAACATCCTGGTGGAAATCTGCATGCCGGCGCTGCTGATCTTCTTCATCAATAACGCGAGGGAAACGCCTGCCGAGCGCGTGCTCACGCATCCGGCTTTCGCGCTCTATTTCGTTCTGATCATTCTTTCCACGCTTCGTCTCAGCCCACGGACCAGCCTGCTTTGCGGGGTGATCGCCGCTGTGAGTTACCTTACGGCCGCCTATGGCTTGGGCTGGCAGCGGGCAGCGGCCATCGAGAACCTCTCTCTTCTCTCGCCACAAAAAGTGATCATTACGTTCGCATCGAGCCTGCTGATCGGCGGCGGCGCCGCGGCCCTGGTCGCTCGCGAGATTCGCAAACAGGTCGATGCCGCGTTGCGTGAGGCCGAGACCCGCCGCGAAGTGGAGCAGCTTCAACACGACCTGGAGGTCGCTCGATCCATTCAACAATCGCTTCTGCCGCGTGCCCTGCCGAAGGTTGATGGATTCGATCTCGCGGCCTGGAACAAACCCGCCGATCAGACGGGTGGCGACTACTACGATTGGCAGCCGCTGCCCGATGGGCGCGTTCTTCTTGCCTTGGCCGACGTCACCGGTCACGGCATCGGTCCTGCTTTGCTGGCCGCGATCTGCCGCGCTTACGCGCGCGCGCACTTTGGCCAACAAACGGTTTTTCTGAAAGCTATGGAACAGATCAATTCAGCGATCGCGGCTGACGTAACCGAGGGCCGCTTTGTCAATTTTGTGGCCGTGGTTCTCGACTCGCAAAGCACTGACGTCGAACTTCTTTCTGCAGGTCAGGCTCCCCTGTTTCTTTACTGGTTGAAACACGACCGCATCGACCAACTGGAAGCTCAGGGCTTGCCTCTGGGCATTTCTGTCCCGCTGGTCTCCGATCCACCTTTGCTCTTAAATTTCGAAAGCGGCGACCTGCTCGTTCTGGCCACGGACGGTTTTTTTGAGTGGGCTAATCCCTCCGGCAAGTTCTTCGGCACCGAACGCCTGCAAAGCAGCGTGCGGGCAGCCCGAGACAAACCTGCGGCCGAAATTATTTCCTACCTCTATCAGGATGTGTTGCGGTATGCAGATGGCGCGCCGCAAAAGGACGACCTTACCGCCATCGTGATCAAGCGCCTTTAGCTATTCGTTTTGAAGAACGACAAAAAAAAACGGAAGATCGGTGCTTTTGTTTTAATTGACGTAGCCGTCTTCGGGAAGCTCCAGCTCCCCTTCTTCCAGGATCGCCAACCCCTCTTCCAGCATTTCCGTTCCGCGCTGCAGGGCCTTGAGTGCCACTCGTTCCGATTCTTCGGCAACCACTTCCAGGCAGCTTTGCATCGCCGCGGGGTCGCAGAGAAACTTAGTGTCCAGCAGCGGCACCATCTTTTCAAGCGCCCGGTCCTGAATCTTCTGGATGGCCGTCTCCACCGGAACCTGTTCGAGACAGAGATCACACGCCAGTTCGGTTAGCGATTCTTCGAGCCGAATGCGGCGAATGCGACCTTTCAATTCGCTGGTCGCGATTTCCATTCTTCGCGTGTTCGTGATCGGTCGTGCGTCATTCATGGCCGAGTCTCCTTATCAGGACTCTTCCCGTATTTGATGAGACTACGGGCTATCCTCGGTCACTACAATGGGTACTCCGTACCAGTCATTAGTCAAATACGCACATTTCCGCACGACGCGTTGGTGCGAGTTTTGCCGCATTTTCGGCCTGTTTTTGCGCGATTTGCGACTCGTGGTTTTACCGGTTCGGGTGCGATAATCGTTCGGATTAATCCCGGAGTACTACGATTTACCGCGCCCTCTCTTCGTCTTTAGCCGCCTTGCCGCGTTGCGTTGCTCTAATCTCCGCACCATGACCGCCACACGTCGTTCCAGCGTGCTTTGCTGCTTTACGGAGGTGAGGTACCGGACAACCTGCCGGCGCAGCGCCGTCGTCATCGAGCGGAACTCCGCTTGCGCTCGAGGAGCATTGCGTAGCGCCAGAACAAGCGCTGGAGGCAATACCGGTTCCCGGGACTCCTGATCCCGCTGGATGGCCACTTCAATGACCGCGCCCGCATCCGCCCTCAGCTTTTTGCGAATGTCTCCATGGATTGCCAGCCGATAACCTCCGCTCCCGCGCGATACCATCGTCGTTCGCACCGGAACACCTTCGACTTCTCCGGCGACCGGAACGTGCGACTCGCCTTCGCCGATCGCCTGCGAGACGTCCACGGGCACATCGACATACCGGATGATGCCGACCTTATAGATTTTTCCAGAGAAAACGCGATACTCGCTCATCCCGACGAGATAATACTCTCTTCGCCGTTAAGCGCGCACCCCAGTGTGAAGAGCTATCGACCCCAGTGTCATCAAGTGATAGTGCACTGAGCCGTAGCCAACCCGTTCCATCAAGGAAGCCAGTTCCTGCGGACGAAAAAAGCGCGCCACTGATTTTGGCAGGTACGCGTAGGCCTCTC
>Ga0187783_10002390_pt1 | contig 13937 bp, 14 predicted proteins | sample 1015_SJ02_MP02_2_FD_132471 | JGI IMG/M metagenome (GOLD analysis project Ga0187783, IMG submission 132471) | Tropical peat soil microbial communities from peatlands in Department of Meta, Colombia - 1015_SJ02_MP02_20_MG | ecosystem: Environmental > Terrestrial > Soil > Wetlands > Peat | place...
CGCCATCGAGCTCGAGAACGAGTCGCAAAACGCCATGCGCTGCCGGATGCTGCGGCCCCCAGTTGATCGAAAAATTGCGGAGATTTTGCTCGGCCATTGCTTCGTTGGTCAAAAGTGCAATCCCCTTGCCCTCGGCTTTCTTAGCACGCAGCCGTGCGCTGACTGATTCGTGTCTGGTCTCGCGGCATTCACGTCTTGAATCGATGTCGAGCCCCCGGTAACAGGCTCACTGGCTCAGCCAACGCCCGGGAAGACATAACACCGCCCAATAATGATTTTGGCATGCTGGTCAATGCTCTCGTCGTTCGCCATTCCGCGATCAGTGGTCCTGGCCTGCTTTCTCGTCGCCCGGCAAAACATAGTCGATGCTGCCTTCCCATGGCGATAGAAAGTCGAAGGAGCGAAACTCCTGGGTGAGCTGAACCGGCTCGTAGACGACGCGTTTTTGCTGATCGTCGTAACGGACTTCGACATAGCCGGTCATGGGGAAATCCTTGCGCATGGGATGCCCGTCAAAGCCGTAGTCGGTCAAGATCCGCCGCAGATCAGGATGACCGGAAAAAACCACGCCAAAGAGATCATAGGCCTCACGCTCATACCAATTGGCAGCAGGATAAAGTCCAGTCAAAGAAGGAATCGGCACCGCCTCCTCAGCGGCCACCTTGAGGCGGATCCTTCGATTATGCTTAGGCGAAAGTAGATGGGTCACGACATCGAAGCGCTTTTCGCGCGCCGGATAATCGACGGCGGTAAGATCGGTAAAGCAAACAAAGAGACATGCCGGATCGTCGCGGAGATAGGATGCGGTCTCGATCAGGCGGCCGGCTTCTACCGTCAAGGTCAATTCGCCATAGGCCGTGGAAATCCCGGTGATCGCATCGGGCAAAGCTGCCGCGATCGCCTCGCCCAATTGCTGCAGGTCATTGGCCATCGTGATTCATCCACTGCGCGGTTCACGCCCGCGTATCGCTCTGGCCCGGCACTGCCGTGTCATTCATTCGGCCGGTCTTACCGCTCAATCGTGCCGGTGCGGCGAATTTTCTTCTGGAGCAGCAAAACGCCATAAACCAGCGCTTCCGCAGAAGGCGGGCAACCTGGCACATAGATATCGACTGGCACAATCCGGTCGCAGCCGCGCACGACCGAGTAAGAATAATGGTAATAGCCGCCCCCATTGGCGCAAGAGCCCATTGAGATCACATAACGCGGCTCTGGCATCTGATCATACACCTTCCGTAACGCTGGCGCCATTTTGTTGGTGAGCGTGCCAGCGACAATCATGACATCGGACTGGCGGGGCGAGCCGCGCGGCGCAAAGCCGAAACGCTCAAGATCGTAACGCGGCATCGAAGCCTGCATCATTTCGACCGCGCAGCAGGCGAGCCCGAAGGTCATCCACATGAGCGAGCCGGTGCGCGCCCAGTTGATGAGCTCATCCGCCGTGGTCACGAGAAATCCCTTATCGGCGAGGTTGTCGTTGATCGAAAGAAAATAGGGATCACCGGGCGTGCCGGCCCAATCCCGGCGCGGAACGCTCAATCCCATTCCAGCGCCCCCTTTTTCCACAAATAGACTAAGCCAACCGCAAGTTCAGCGAGAAACGTCATCATTGCCCAGAAACCGAAGATCCCGACGTCGCGAAACGCCACGGCCCAAGGAAACAAAAACGCGGTTTCGAGATCGAAAACAATAAAAAGCAAAGATACCAAATAAAACCGCACGTCAAATTTCATCCTTGCGTCGTCAAAAGCATTGAACCCGCATTCATACGCCGACAGTTTTTCCGGGTCCGGCGCCTTGTAAGCGGCAAGGAAGGGAACAAGTAGCAGGGCACCGGATATTACGGCGGCAACGGCCATAAAAATCGCCAGCGGCAAATATTGATCAACCAAATTCGGCACGGCGCGCCTCAGAAAAACCCCGCCAGCGGTGATTGGAAACTCGAGCGACTACTGCCACGTACTGAGCCTCCGATCAATCCCTACCGCAGTGCAACGAACTGTGCAAGACAGGAGGAGAAATTTGCGACGCACCGTCCCAAGCGTGTGCATTACAAATAGGCAGCATCGACAAGCGCCCAAGGGACCGCCAACGCCTGTCATTCCAATGAATCGTCCGGCAAGGACGAGACGAGATCGCCGCCGCGCCATTCGACCTTCCCGGCAAGTTCGAGTTCGATAAGAATGGTACGTACCTGCCGCGCCGGGGCTTCTGCCAGGCGGGCGAGTTCGTCAACCGAAACCGGCGCAGGCCCTAAAAGCTCGGCAATGCGAGCCGCGACATCGGGCGGTGGCTGTCCGGCTTCCACGTCACCCGGCAGACGGGGACCGCCTGAACCTGCGGGCCTTGTGTTGCCGCCAACTCGTGCTGCCTCGAACTCGGGGGCAGCAGACGTGGGCGCCAATCCTGTTACGCCTGAAAGATCGGTCTCATCCCATAAGGGCCCGTCAAAGCCGGCCCAGGCATCAGACTCGAAGAAGCCCCGGCTCGCCTCCTTGGCGAGAGGTTCCTCCTTCGCCATAGCCTCGATCACGTCTTCCGCACAGGTGCAAAAGGAAGCCCCATCGCGCAGCAATTGATTGGCACCTTCCGCGCGGGGATCGAGCGGCGAGCCAGGACAAGCGAAAATTTCCCTCCCCTGTTCGGCGGCGAATCGCGCCGTAATCAAGGACCCGGACCGCCGGGCGGCCTCAATGACGACAACCGCCCGGCTGAGGCCAGCGACAATGCGGTTGCGGCGGGGAAAATCGCGCCCCCGCGCCTCCCAGCCGACGGGCATTTCACTGACCGCGGCCCCTTGTTCGACGATCCGGTCGAGTAGGGCCTTGTGCTCGGCCGGATAGATATTGCCCAAGCCGCCCGCGACGACGGCAATCGTCCCGGTCTCGATTGCGCTCTGATGCGCCCGCCCATCGATGCCGCGTGCAAGACCGGAAACGATGACATGGCCGGCCCGGCCAATGCCGCGCGAGAGCTGCGCCGCAAGCGCAAGCCCCGCCGCCGAAGCGTTGCGGGCGCCGATAATGGCGATTTTCGAGCGTTTCAGGCTCAAAACGTTGCCGCGCACGGCGATTAGGGGCGGTGCCGAAGCCGTCCAGCGCAACAGCGCCGGATAGTCCGGCTCGCAAATGGCGATGAACCTGCCGCCAAGCTTCAGCGTCGCCTCAATCTCACGCTCCGTCTCTTCAATCGAGGCAATGCGGATAGGACGTCCCGCCTTGCCGCTCGCGATCAGTTCTGGCAAGGCGAGCAGAGCCGCCTCCGCGCTCCCATGCCGGTCGAGCAGGAGCCGAAACGTCCGCGGGCCGATATTTTCGCAGTGGAGAAGCCGCAGCCAATTAAATCTCTCCCCGTCGCTGAGACTGATAGGCGATTCGCCGAGCGAGCCTTGCGCCATCAGCCTGACCCGATCCGCGACTCGGTGCCCGCCGCGAGCCGCGCGATATTGGCGCGATGCCTCTCCCACAACAGTACCGCCATCAGTCCGAATGTGAGCGCCGCGGCGGTTTTGCCGAGGGCCAAAAGCGCAACCGGCGCCACAGCGCTTGCCGTCAGTGCCGCGGCCGAAGAGTAGCGGGTAAAGTAAGCAATAGCGAGCCAGACGATGGCAAAGGCCGCCGCCGCCTGCCATGAGGTCGCGAGAAGGCAGCCGAGGAAGGTCGCAACGCCCTTGCCGCCCCTGAATTTTATCCAGACCGGATAGAGATGGCCGAGAAAAGCGCCGAGCGCGGCAAGAAGCGCAAGGTGATCCGGCCTAAATCGGGCAGCCACCAACACTGCCGCCGTTCCCTTTAATAGGTCAAGGACGAGGGTCAGCGCGGCAAGATCCTTCCGGCCCGTGCGCAAGACGTTTGTCGCGCCGATGTTACCCGAACCAATGGCGCGGATGTCCCCAGTGCCCGCCAAGCGCGTCAGGAGGAGGCCAAACGGTATAGCGCCGCAAAGATAGCCGAACAAAAGGGCCAGAATTGCTAGGAGCACGTGAAGGAGGCAGCCTCTTCTAGGATGGTAACGGTAACCTAGCTTTCCAATGTTGGCACAGCAAGCTTCGATCCAATTATCGTCAAAATGAATTTTGGCGCCCGTGCGCTTACGGAGAAATTTCGAAACCTATCGACAACAGCTAGGCAGTCTGCAATTACCGTCTGCCTCAGCTTAGATAGCAGTCAGACCATGTTCGATGAAGCTTCACCCAATGGGACGCATGCGAATAGCTTCACGATTAAGTGGAAATGGTTTTTCGCCATCGCAAAGACAGTCGTGCTTGGAGCACTTGGTTCAGGCTTTTGGGATTTGATCTTCAGGCCAAGCTTGGCGTGGGCCGCGGGTGTGTTGCTAACCATCAGCACTTTGGGATTGGACAGCCCCAGAGATGGAATCTACGCCGATATAGCTATGGGGCATTACGAACGCGCTTCTTTAAGCGTCCTTGCCCTTCTATCAGGCCTTATCGTATCACTGGTAGTGGCGGTGCCCTTGTTTAAGTATTTCATGTATAGAGAAGAAAGAGCGCATCCTAATTTTAGCAGAAGAAGATATAAAAACACGATCGCAATACTATACATTGTTATTTTTGCCACGTTCGTAACATTTAACATGACACGCGTCATATATACGACATATGCGCAAGCATCTATCGATCAATTGTACAGAAGCATACTTCCATATATTTCTGATGATCAGGAAAAGAGGCTTGTTTCCCATATGGCGACAATTTCGGGGATGACTACATAAAAATACTAGACGCGATGACAAATATAGCGAAACGCAATGATATTAAGGTCACGAAAAGATTTATATTCTGATTATCTTCGGTTGATTCTGCACACGCTTGTGGGGTAGTTCATTTTTTCGATACCGCAAGCACCCGCTCGAACCGCACGCAGGGAACGGCGTTTAAGTCCTTAACCATTGGCAATGTGGATGTTGCCGGGTTCGGCCACGGCAAGCCTATAGCCCGCGATGCCTCGATGCGGTTCCGCAATAAGTGGGGCAAGAAATCGCCTGCCTGACATGGAGAGCCTGCTTTGGGGAAGCCGTCATTCCGATCTCGTTGGCAGCACGATCACTGTACCTCAGATAGCTGCCGACTTGGGGCCGCAAAGTGACCGGACTTCGTGATGCCGACGCTAAAGAAAGGGGGCTAACGATGCTCGATCTAGATCTTGTTTTGGCGATCCTACACCATTTCTTCGTCTTCGCTCTCTTCGGCGTTCTATTTTTGGAATTCGTGGTGGCGCGGCGCGGCATGGACGCCGCCGCCCGCGTCGTGCCGATCGACGCGTGGTATGGCGTCCTCGCAGCCCTCATTGTCATCGTCGGTTTCTCCCGCGCGATCTTCGCCGCGAAAGGTGCACGGCATGCCTATAGGTTTTGGCGTGAGGACGTATTGGTCTTCCTCGCCCTAGCGTCTAATTGTCTTGTCGGGATGGAAGGCTCTCGGCGGTTGCACCATCGGTCTGCTGGAATTCACCTTCCCACAAGAACTGCGCGAAAGAAATGATCCGCTACGCGCGAGGCTCGGTGCCAAGATGGCTTAATCTCCCATACGTAGATCGGCAAATGTCCATCACAAAAAGGAACAAGACGATGAGAGGAAAGGTCCAAGGATGGCTCGTTCAGGGAACTGCCTGGGGCCTCGCAGCCACGCTGGGCTTAGTGACTCTCCCAGTGTCCATTGGAGCACTCGCCAGCGAGTCATCTCTCCCAGGCTGGGAGCAGAAGCGAACCGAGGAGGACCGTTGCAAATTCTTGATGGAGAACGTCAGCGCCATCATTTTGACTCTCAACCCTGAAGGGCGCATCACCTTTCTAAATCACTACGGCCAAAGCTTCTTCGGATACTCTGACAACGAGGTTCTAAGCAAACCCATGTTAGGCACGCTGACGCCCGTTGCTGGGTTTGAGGGTCGAGATATGGCGACCTTTTTGGCAGAGGTCGTGCGTCACCCTGACCACTATGCCTTCAGCGTAAACCAAAATATGCTCCACAGCGGCGAGCGGGTTTGGATATTCTGGGCCAATAAGGGTGTTTCCGGCGAGCATGGGGAGGTGCGGGAAGTTCTCAGGGTTGGCCTGAATATTACCGAGAGAAAACTTCGACTCCAAGCCGCTGTCCAAGAACTTCGGGGCATTGGCGCGATGTTGGAAGACCGGTCTTGGGTCCAACGGAAAAAACTCAAAGAGATCACAAGCCGCATCGAAGACATCAGTCAGGAGCTGGAAAGGCCGTGGGAGCAAAGCGAGTCAGGAGCCTATGAGAGCGTGGTGCCCCCTGATCATTAAAGTTGCCGGAAACTCCGGCGGAAACTGGCCTCGAGGCTAGCATCGACCACCAGGCGGGTGCCGCCTGAGATAATATTGCACGCCACCGTCCACGGTCAGGAAGAAACGGTCTTCTCCAATCCGGTCAAGCAATCCACAGCGCCGGAACATATGGTAAACCGGATCCTGAAGCTCGGCAAACAAGATCTCCGTCTTCTTTTTTTCGGCCTCGGCGACCAAACCTAACAACATATCCGTGGACGAAAGATCAATTCCAAAATTGGCATGAAGATCGAAGAGAATTGCCCGGAGCGGAGCGCTGCTAGAGAGCAGAGAGCGTACTTCGTTACGGAAGCGCGGGGCATTGGCAAAGAACAACGGTCCATTCACCCGTAAGATCTCTAGGCCCTGAATGGGACACCATTCAGGAGATCGCCCCATATCGTCGTAGGTATGCTCCCTGCCGGGTACTGGGCAGAGGCGCGAGACCGAAACGTGACTGGCGCCCCAAATGAACCGAAGCAAAGAGAGCACTGTTGCGATAAGAAGGCCGGGCAGTATCCCGACCGTAATCGCTCCGAGCAAGCCTGCCATGGCTTGCCCGAATTCGCCCATATGAAATTGATAAAAGCGCTTTAATTCACCGACGTTCATCATCCGCGCTACCGCATGAATGACGATCGCCCCAAGGACGGCCTCCGGCAGGTTGTGAAAAAGAGGCATGAGCGCGACCAGAGTGATCAACACCATGCTCGCTGCCACCAGCGACGAGACCTGGCTCTTAGCGCCAGCCTGGTCGTTGACCGCCGTGGATGACATGCTGCATACACTCACCAGTCCTCCTAGGCAGGCCGAGGTGAGGTTGGCGGCGCCGAAGGCGATTAACTCTTGGTTCGAGTCGAAATCGTATCCATATTCTCGACTAAGGGTAGATCCCACCCCGACGGCCTCGGAGAAACTAAACACAACAATCCCAAAGGCCCCCGGGAGCAGGTCCAGCACGTCATCGAAACTTACCTTCGGCAGGCTCACCGTAGGCAATCCGGCTTGCATGGCACCGACTATCTTTACCCCATCTTCGTCAGAAAGTCGGAGGACGGAAACGACGAGGATTCCGATCACCATGATCATTAGCGGTGCCGGGGCGCGGGGGGCGCGCGCCTCAAACAAGTACAGCAGACCCAGGGCCCCCGCCCCAATGATGAAAGTCACCCAATTGGCCCCGCTCAGCTGGCCAATAAGATGCCACAGCTGGTAGACGGCTTCGCCGTGCACCCTGGGCAGCCCAAAGAGCTTGTGAATTTGGCTCACGGCGATATGAATCGCTAACCCGAAAGTGAACCCGGTCATGACCGAATGAGAAATGAACGTGGTCACGAAGCCTAGCCGCAGCAGCCCGCATAGCAGGAAGATCATCCCCACAACCAGGACGAGCAGAACCAGTAATTGGCCGAATTCCTTAGGCTCGGTCACGAGAAATGGCGCGACGACCGCAGCCATCATAACGGAGGACCCAAAGGTCGGGGCCGAAACCGCCTGCCGAGTGGTTCCCAAAATGGCATAGACGACGAGGGAGCCCAAAAGAGCGTCGAATCCGGCCTGAAGCGGAGCCCCGGCTATGGCAGCTTTGGCAATCATTTCAGGAACCAGAATCCCCCAGAGCGTGAGTCCGGCGATGACATCGGCGCGGAACCACCCACGCTCATAGGCGGGCAGCCATCCGAGAATGGGGAAAAACCGAGCAAACGCCTGCAGCAGCTTAGGTGGTAATTTCCAGGCCATTTTTATTCAGGCCTTTGCTTCCGGCGGTGGCCCGCCGGCTCTTGAAATATAGAGGTCGCGATTGCCCGCCGGACGCAAAGGGCCAGACACCAGCTCAACTTGGATTAAATTGCGGGGGCAGCGTCAATATCAATCTAACCTCCATCAATCTAACCTCCATCGATCTGACCTCCAAGTGACGGCGCGGCAATCCGCTGGTGCGGCGCCTCTGGTCCCGCACAACGGGCCCGCGCGCCGGACAACGAGCGCTGCGGCCACCCAAATGCGGCTTGACCGGCCCCGCGCCAGCGCGTACCGGGGCTCTGGGACACCTTTCCCCAACGAAAGGCGCCCATCTGAAAGGATGGTTTTTTATGACTTTGACAACGCCCGCCGCGCGGCCTGCGCGGCCCAATTTTTCTTGCGGGCCCTGCGCCAAGCGTCCGGGCTGGGAGCTAAACTCTCTCCAAAATGCGCCGCTTGGGCGCTCGCACAGGTCCAAGTCCGCGAGGGCCAGGCTGAAGCGCGCAATCGAGCTGACCCGTGAAGTTCTTCAGATTCCCCAAGATTACCGAATCGGCATCATTCCGGGCTCGGACACTGGCGCGGTCGAGGCGGCGCTTTGGTCGCTGGTTGGGCCGCGCGGCGTCGATGTTTTTGCCTGGGAATCCTTTAGCCGAGGCTGGGTCAACGATGTCATCGGCCAATTGAAGCTTGCAAACGCCCGCACCTTCATCGCGGACTACGGCCAGATACCCGACCTTTCTCAGGCCGATCCCGAAAACGATGTCGTCTTTGCTTGGAATGGAACGACCTCCGGCGTGCGGGTTCCAAACGCCGATTGGATCGCGGCCGACCGCAAGGGGCTGACAATTTGCGATGCGACCTCTGCCGCCTTCGCCCAAAGACTCGAATGGAACAAGCTCGATGCCACCACTTTTTCCTGGCAAAAGGCGCTGGGCGGCGAGGCGGCGCATGGCATGCTGATCCTGTCGCCACGCGCGGTGGAGAGGCTCGAGAGCTATAGGCCGCCTTGGCCACTGCCAAAACTCTTCCGGCTGAGTGAGCAAGGTAAGCTGATCGAGGCCATCTTTGAGGGCGAAACGATCAACACGCCCTCTCTCCTGTGCGTCGAGGATTATATCGATGCCTTGAATTGGGGAAAATCCCTGGGAGGGCTCGACGCCCTCATCGCCCGGGCCGACGCCAATGCGAAAGCGCTCGGAGAATGGGTGGATAGGAGCCATTGGGTGGATTTCCTTGCGGCCGATCCAAAGATCCGGTCGAATACAAGCATATGCCTGAAAGTTATAGATCCGGCTATCGCAGCGCTTCCCAAAGCCGCCCAGGCTGCGTTCGCCAAGGCGCTCACGGATCTGCTCGAAGTGGAAAAAGTAGCCTTCGACATCGGCTCTTACCGAGGCGCGCCGCCGGGGATAAGAATCTGGTGCGGGGCGACCGTCGAGACGAGCGACATTGAGGCGCTGACACCTTGGCTTGATTTTGCCTTCGCAAAGATCAAGGGCGATTTCGCCAAGGCCGCTTGAGTCCAAGCCTGCCCTACGAGCGGTCGCCTCAGAGCAAGCCGAGGATCCAAAAGCGCACGAGCAATGGCCTGCCCGGCGATGATGTTGTAGCCGAAACGAGGCAACGATCTGTGTCCAAAATTATGGGAAATTAGCGTGGCTCCCCGGGTGCTAATCTCCGATGCCCTTTCGCCTGCCGCCGTTGCGATCTTTAATGAACGCGGCATCGTCACCGACTTCGAGCCGGGCCTAGGTCAAGACAAGAAAATGCTTGCTGCGGTCATCGGCGGTTTCGAGGGACTTGCGGTTCGCTCGGCAACCAAGGTCACCGCTCAACTTCTAGCGCATGCGGCAAAGCTGAAGGTTATCGGCCGGGCCGGCATCGGCACCGACAATATCGATGTTTCCGCAGCAACCGCGAAAGGCGTGATCGTGATGAACTCGCCTTTTGGCAATTCAATCACCACCGCCGAACATACGCTTGCAATGATGTTCGCGCTCGCCCGCCAGATTCCCAAGGCCGATCTTTCGACCCAGTCCGGCAAGTGGGAGAAGGATCGCTTCATGGGCATCGAGATTACGGGCAAGATCCTTGGCGTCGTCGGCTGCGGCAATATTGGCTCGATCGTCGCCGGCCGCGCGATCGGCTTGAAAATGCGAGTCATCGCCTATGACCCCTTCCTCTCGCCCGAGCATGCGCTTGATCTTGGAGTGACGAAAGTCGATCTCGAAACGCTCCTCGCGCACGCGGATTTCATTACTTTGCATACGCCGCTGACCGCGCAGACCAAGAACGTCCTTTCGGCGGAAAGTCTGGCCAAAACCAAAAAAGGCGTTCGCATTATCAATTGCGCCCGCGGCGGCCTCATTGACGAAGGAGCGCTGCGCGACCATCTCGACAGCGGCCACGTGGGTGGCGCGGCGCTCGATGTCTTCGCAACCGAGCCGGCAAAGGAATCACCGCTTTTCGGCCACCCAAACGTCGTCTGCACGCCGCATCTCGGCGCCTCGACGAGCGAGGCGCAAGAAAAGGTCGCGCTGCAAATCGCCGAGCAGATGTCGGATTATTTGCTGCGCGGCGCGATTGCCAATGCGGTTAATTTTCCATCGATCACGGCGGAAGAAGCCCCCAAGCTAAAGCCCTTCATTGCTCTTGCAACTCACCTTGGTTCATTTGCAGGGCAAATCATCGACAGCGGGATCGAAAGAATTGCCATCACCTATGAAGGCGCTGCAGCCGAGTTGAAGACGAAGGCGCTGACCGCTGCGGCCGTTGCCGGCTTGCTGCGGCCGTTTCTTTCGGACGTCAACATCGTTTCCGCGCCAGGGATTGCCAAGGAGCGGGGCATGGCAATCGACGAAATCACCCGCGCCGCCGAGGCGGATTACGAATCGCTCATGACGCTTTCAATCCGGACGCAAGAACGCGAACGGACGATCTCGGGAACCGTGTTTCACGATGGCAAGCCGCGCATTGTTTCGATCGACGGTATTGAAGTCGATGCGCTGATCGCGCCCGACATGATCTACGTCAGCAATGAAGACAAGCCCGGGTTCATTGGCCGGTTCGCGAGTCTTCTGGGCGGTGCCGGCGTCAATATTGCAACCTTCGCGCTCGGCCGGAATTTTAGGGGCGGATCGGCGATCGCCCTCGTCGAAGTAGATGGTCCCGTTCCCGAAAATCTGCTCAGGGAAGTGGAAAAGTTGCCGGGCGTCAAAGAAGCCAAGGGGCTCGCTTTTTAAGCGGCGGGAAATTTTGGTAGTGGGTCAGTTTGAAATTTAGACGTATTTTCACCGAGCTGGAATCCTTCCGGGATCCATGCCACATTCTTTGTATGCAAAAACGCTCAAAACGACCACGCGACCCTAATCAATTAGCCAAGCTCGTAGTGGACATTGCAAGCGGCGAGGTTCAAGATATCCCGCACGACTCGGACAATGGTCCTATGTCAGCGTTAGGGCGAGCTGGTGGCAAAAGGGGGGGTAACGCGAGAGCTTCGGCGTTGTCAGCAGAGCGACGTAAGCAGATTGCTCAAGATGCCGCTAAAATAAGATGGGCAGCTCGCGCTACAAAGAATGAATGAATAATTTTTACAAATCTGTATTTTCTGAAATAAAGCAAGCTCCGCAAGCTCGATACAAGTTAATGAAAAGCGTCTCATCTCATCTTGATGGGCGAACGCTGGTTTGCTTTTGCACGAGCTTTTCGCACCCGGTGAACATCACCGATGATGATGCCGATATGCTACAGAGTGTACTTCAAGCAAGCGATGCGTCAAAAGGACTGGCGTTATTAGTCAGTTCTCCAGGAGGTGACGGATTAGCTGCCGAACGAATTGTAAATATTTGCAGGTCTCATAGCGGGACAAATGATTATTGGGCGATAGTCCCTGGGAAAGCGAAATCCGCTGCGACGATTATTTGTATGGGAGCCAGTCAAATTTGGATGGCTCCTTCGTCCGAGCTTGGTCCAGTGGACCCACAAATAATTAAGACGGAAGATGGGAAGAGAAAGGTATTTTCAGCTCACGCTCTAGTCACAGGTTTTGATACACTATTTAATGACGCAATAAATTGCAAAGGAAAACTGGAGCCATATTTGCAACAACTTCAATATTATGACCACCGTGAAATTAATACTTATAGATCGCTGATAGATTTGGCCGAGAACATTGCAGTCAAAGCCCTTAAATCAGGGATGCTAGCTGGGAAAACAGACGAAAAAATAAAAGAAGCCGAGGTATTTCTCAATCCATCAGCCGGCACATTGGCCCACGGACGACCGATTTATGCGCCAGAAGCTGAGGCGTGCGGGCTTAAAATTAAGCATTTGGATGTTAACTCGGTAGTATGGCGTGATACATATGAGCTGTATGTGAGGCTTGAAAAGTTCGTGTCTATGCAGGCATGCAAGACGGTGGCGAGCATTAAGGAGTCCTTCCATGTCCAAGCTCCCCAATAAGAGGCGACGGCAGAAGCAGTCGGAAAATGAACGGCTTAGAACCGCGCAATCAAATCTGCAGAGGATGCTCGAAACAATTGCGCCGTATTCGCATCGCCCAATTAACGAGGATGAGCCGCCGCTGAGGTGGGTAGGCATCGAACGCGAAAGCGAGATTATTCAAAATGACATTTAGTGCTTGACGCTCAAGCATAAGGGTCATATAGTGAGGGCATGCACAAATTGCCCTCACAAGAACGCGCTCGCATCATTCACCTTCTGTGCGAAGGCCAATCGATCCGCGCTGTCACGAGGCTAACCGGCGCGAGCAAAAACACCGTCATCAAGCTCCTAATCGACGCCGGGAAGGCGTGCATGAGCTATCATGATGCGAACGTGCGCAATGTGAAGGCAAGGCGTATCCAAGTGGATGAAATTTGGAGCTTTACCTACGCCAAAGAAAAGAACGTTGCGAGCGCTAAAGCCGCTACGGATGGCGCTGGCGATACTTGGACTTGGACGGCCATTGAAGCCGATACCAAGCTGATTGTTTCCTATTTCGTTGGCGTCCGGGACGGCGAATGCGCCATGTGGTTCATGGACGATTTGCGCTCACGGCTCGCCAATCGGGTTCAACTTACAAGCGATGGCCACAAGGCATATCTTGAAGCCGTTGAGGGAGCGTTTGGCGGCGATGTTGATTATGCGCAGCTTGTGAAACTGTACGGTTCAGCGCCTGAGAGTGCCAAAGGACGCTATAGCCCTGCGGAATGCACTGGCTGCCACAAGCAAAGGGTCGAAGGAAACCCTGACCCGGCGCACGTCTCAACCTCGTATGCCGAGCGCAACAATCTCACGATGCGCATGCATATGCGCCGCTTCACGCGGCTCACAAATGCCTTCTCAAAGAAGGTCGAAAACCATTCCTACGCGGTCGCGCTGCATATGATGTATTATAACTTCGTCCGCATTCATTCGAAACTTCGCGTTACACCAGCAATGGCCGCTGGCGTCGCGGATCGGCTTTGGGAAGTTTCTGATATCGTCGCCTTGGTTGAAGCCGAAGAGGCGAAGACGGGTTTCGGCGAAACGTGGACCTTATAAGAAACACGCGGCCTAAATTTCAAACTGACCCACTACCGAAATTTTCAGGTTAGCATTACTTAAACAATTTTCCAGCCAATTTCTGGCGATATAGCTCTGATAGTTCTGCAAAGCGCTGGCGCGGCCTAAAGGTCAGACGCACTCTCCAAACAGAGCTACACGCCCTGACATTCTGACCTACCGGCAGAAACTTCCAGTGTGTAACGGGCCTTCGGATCGCCGCAAAAATTGTACGCGCCCGTATGAATGAGCTTGCCTTCGGTATCGAGCCAAATCTTGCCGCCGATGTCCCGCCATCTTTGGCAGAACGCGAAATCCTCGCTGACGTAGACGCCGGTCTC
>Ga0187783_10002391_pt1 | contig 13932 bp, 14 predicted proteins | sample 1015_SJ02_MP02_2_FD_132471 | JGI IMG/M metagenome (GOLD analysis project Ga0187783, IMG submission 132471) | Tropical peat soil microbial communities from peatlands in Department of Meta, Colombia - 1015_SJ02_MP02_20_MG | ecosystem: Environmental > Terrestrial > Soil > Wetlands > Peat | place...
CTTGGCGATCGCATGCCCACGGCGCACCACCAGATGAAAGTAATGCTGTCGCCACTCCGGCTCACAACGCGCTACGATCTGTGCCGCCTCCACCAGCAAGAACCGTAGTGGCTCGATGCAAATCGGCTGATTCGGGTGTATTGGCCCTTTCCCGGATCGCACGGAAGAATCCAACCATCCCGAACCCGAAGGTGGCAAACGTTAGAGCCGTCCGCAGCCCGGCAAGCGTAGTGCGATCGAGAGCGAGTTGCGTTCGATACTTCGCAAATTGGGTCCGCTCGAGAGCGAGCGGCAATCGTTGGTCCTGAAACTCTGCACCTTCCATCATCACCTCCAAATGGACGAACTGGGACTGTCGGCGCAGTGTCTCACGAATGCGCGACAGTTGTTGATTGCTTAAGGGGCAAAAAAGCAGAGCAGACTCCTTCTCATGGAAGGAGTTGTGCCTAAGATGGCGGGCCGGTGGTGAGATACCAAAAGAGCATTCCGCTCAAGCTGCCGAACACGAGCAGTAATCTCACAGCTGTTGCTTTCCCGACCGTGGCACCGAGTATTCCAACTAAGCAAGATAGTGCTCCGACGCTAGAACAGTCGAGGATTAGCCGGGACTTCGGGCGAAGAGTCTCCTCTCGAGCCCGCCAAATTTCCGCATCGATTTACCCAGACGGACATCGAATGTGGTAGTCTAGCCGGCCTCTGAGGATGAGACCTCGCTTGGCCGTCTCCATCCGCCGCCCCATTGCTAGACCTCGGCTATGGTCCATCGAAGTGGCACTAGAACCGTGGAAGGTCCCTCCAACGGCGGTTTCGCCGCTGCCGGCTTCTCCTGGGTCTTCGTTCCGCAACCCGTCTGGGCGAGCCTCGCTTCTCTTCAAGCTTCACCGGTTCCCAATATTTTCAGACCCGAGTCAACCCCGGCCGAGGATATTCACAGGCTCTCGAATTTCGTTCTCATTATTACGGCCCTGATTTTCATCGTAGTCTTCTCTCTGCTGGCATATGTCGTCGTTAAGTTTCATCAGCGCGGAGCCGGGGACAACCGCGAACCCGCTCCCGTTTACGGTAGCAACCAGGTGGAATTGGCCTGGACGGTGATTCCCTGCCTGATCGTCTTGGTACTGTTCTTTGCCACGGCCCGCGTGATTTACTCCGTTCAGGAGGCGGTGCCGCCCCCGGGCGCGATTCAAGTCATCGCGGTAGGACATCAATACTGGTGGGAGTTTCGCTATCCGAAACTGGGCGTGGTCACGGCAAACGAGCTTCACGTCCCAGTAAGCAATCCCGGCAATCCGACGCCCACTTTCGTCAAGCTTCTTTCGGCGGATACCGATCACAGCTTCTGGGTTCCGCAGCTTGCCGGGAAAACCGACCTTATCCCCAACCGTGAAAACTCCATTTGGATCGACCCGCATGCGGCCGGGATGTACGTCGGGCAATGCGCTCAATACTGTGGCATACAACACGCGAAGATGCTTCTTCGCGTCTACGCCGATACGCCAGATCAGTTCGACAAATGGGTTGCCGCGCAAAAACAGCCGGCGGTCTCAAACGAATCCGTTATCGCCGGTCGCCGCATTTTCGAGCAGACCGCCTGCGTCAACTGCCATGCCGTCTCCGGCACCATCGCGAACGGCCGCTTCGGCCCTGACCTTACACACCTGATGAGCCGCGACACTATTGCTTCCGGAGCCGCGCCAAATACGCACGAAAATCTCGAACTTTGGATTCGAAGTCCGGATGCCATAAAACCTGGCAGCCTGATGCCGGCCATGAATCTGAGCGAAGCGGACCTGAAAGCGGTTACGGCGTACCTGGAGTCTCTGCGATGAGAGTGAGGTTGTAATTCGATGTCCTCCGAATCCATTGCGCTTGCTGGCGTGCCAGAACGTTCTCAACCCCTCAGCGCGGTGCTCTATTCTTGGGTCACGACCGTGGATCATAAGCGGCTGGGCATCCTTTACATCCTCCTGGCCGTTTTCTTCCTCGTCATCGGTGGCATTGAAGCTACGATCATGCGAATTCAGCTGATCGTTCCCCACAACCATTTCGTCTCGCCGGAATTTTTCAACCAGATGTTTACCATGCATGGCACCACGATGATCTTTTTTGTCGCGATGCCCCTGCTCTTTGGTTTCGGCAATTACCTTATCCCGCTCATGATCGGCGCGCGCGACATGGCCTTCCCGCGCCTCAACGCTTTTAGTTTCTGGCTTGCCGCCTTTGGGGGTTTACTCCTGTATTTCAGTTTCGTCGGCGGGTACGGCCTCTACGGCGCGGGCTCCGCGCCTGACGTGGGCTGGTTCGCATACGCACCTCTGACGGCCAAGGTCTTCTCTCTTGGCCACAGCACGGATTTCTGGACCCTGGGACTTCTGGTTTCCGGATTCGGCAGCATTGGTACCGCCATAAATTTTGTCGCCACAATCATTTGTTTGCGCTGCCCGGGAATGACGCTTGGGAAGATGCCACTGTTGCCTTGGTTGAACCTCGTAATGGCCTGGCTGGTGCTTTTGACCATTTCGCCACTCACAGCCGCGCAATTCATGTTGTGCCTAGACCGGTTTCTCGGCGGACACTTCTTTGATACCCAGGCAGGCGGATCCGCGGTCCTCTGGATGCACTTCTTCTGGATCTTCGGCCATCCGGAGGTTTACGTCCTCATTATTCCGGCGTTCGCGTTCATCTCGGAAATCGTTCCTGTTTTTTCGCGCAAACCCATCTTCGGTTATCCGGTGATGGTCGGGGCGACCGTGGCAATCGCCTTTGTCAGCATGACCGTGTGGGCGCACCACATGTTCGCGGTGGGAATGAGCGCGTACGGCAACACATTCTTTGCTATGACCACGATGATCATCTCTGTTCCTACCGGAATCAAGATATTCAATTGGTTGGGCACACTATGGGGCGGCAAGCTGATCTTCAAAACCCCAATGCTCTTCGCGATCGCGTTCCTGTTTCAGTTTCTTTGCGCCGGGCTTACCGGCATCATGCTGAGCGCCGTTCCGTTCAATTGGCAACTCACTGGGTCGTATTTCGTGGTGGCGCACTTCCACTATGTGATTGTGGGCGGCATTCTGTTCGCGGCCTTCGGCGCGTTTTACTACTGGTTCCCTAAAATGAGCGGGCGGCTCTACAGCGAGGCGCTCGGTAAGCTGCATTTCTGGTTGTTCTTCATCGGCTTCCACCTGACATTTGATTTCATGCACATTCCCGGCGTTCTCGGAATGCCACGGCGGATTTATACGTATGAACCAGGGCGCGGTTGGGACGTGTGGAATCTGATCGTGACTATCGGGGTTTTCTTCCAAGGCATCGCGGTTGTGATTTTCGTCGCCAACCTTCTCTATTCCGTTTTCGAGGGGAAACTCGCTGGCAATGATCCATGGGACGCCTGGACTCTCGAATGGTCGGTTCCCTCGCCACCACCCGAACACAATTTCGCCCGTATTCCCGAGGTTCGCAGCCGCAGACCCCTTTGGGACATCAAGCACCCGGAAGATCCGGATTGGAAGTACGAATGAGGGAGACTCGTTGTGAATAGCGCCGCCATTTCGCCAGGCACGATCGAGACGCCGTGGTCCCTGCCCTACAAAGGCCAAGTGGGTATGTTTTGCCTGATTGTCGCGGAATCGACGATTTTCGTGATCTTTGTTGTGGCTTACCTCTTTTACATAGGCAAAAGTCTCTCCGGACCCACGCCCAGGGAAATCCTGGAGATCCCCATCTTCGCCACGGTTTGTCTGCTTTCAAGCAGCATTACCATCCATACGGCCGTTCGTGCGCTGGGCAAAGCAAATTTTGGCACCTTCCGTCTATTGTGGTTTGTAACGCTCGTTCTCGGCGCCATATTCCTCATCGCCACTGGTTTCGAGTGGCGCCACCTCATCGTCGATCGGAACTTCACCATCGCCACAAATCTGTTCGGAACTACTTATTATTCGCTTGTCGGCTTGCATGCAAGTCACGTGACCGTTGGTCTCGTGGGTTTGTTGACCGTCTTACTGTTGGCGCTGTTTGGCAAAGTTCGGCTGGAGCATTACCCGCAGGTCGATACGTTCGCCTTGTATTGGCATTTTGTCGATGCCGTGTGGGTCGTTGTCTTTACGGTGGTCTACATCATCGGCCGTTAAGGAATGAATGAAGGGTGCAATGTCTAAGACTGAACATCCATCGGATGACCGCAACGCTTCGGTCAACCACGTCGCGTTGCCGTCGCCAACCGCTTGGCCCATCACGTTGGCACTTGGCGTCACTCTTCTCGCCGCGGGCCTGATCACCAGCCTGTCGATCCTGATTCTTGGCGCGATCCTGACGATTGCCGGGAGTGTTGGATGGTTTCTGCAAGTCTTTCCTCGTGAAAAGCACATTGAAGTGCCTGTTACGGAAGAAGCCGTTTCGATTGCCACCTCTCGCAGCGAAGTTGCCCAGCTTGACATAGCGCCCAATCTGCCGCGGGCCTTACTGCCCCTCGAAACGTATCCCGTTTCCGCCGGTATCAAGGGCGGCCTTGCCGGAAGCGTGGCTATGGCCGTACTAGCCTGTCTATACGGTATTGTGAAGCAACACAGCATCTGGTACCCGATCAATCTGCTAGCTGCGACGGTCTACTCGCAATCTCTCGTCATGGGACCAGACGCGCTGCACTCTTTTCATCTGGATAGCCTACTTGTCGCCACTCTTATTCATCTCCTGACTTCTGTCCTCGTCGGCCTTTTGTATGGCGCGATGCTTCCGATGATTCCGCGCCATCCCATTTTCCTTGGCGGCGTGGTTGCCCCGATTCTGTGGTCCGGACTTCTGCGGAGCATGTTGGATCTGATCAATCCGCTGCTCAAACAAAAAGTCGACTGGTGGTGGTTCATAGCATCGCAATTCGCCTTCGGCATCGTTGCGGGGCTCGTCGTCGCGCGCCAGCAGAAGGTACCGGTCAAGCAGTTCATTCCTTTCGCGGTTCGCGCGGGAATCGAGACGCCGAGCGCGATGTCGGACCGCGAGGGCCAGGACGACCGACGATGAGGGCGAGTGGGCCAATTCGCGCTCTGATCGCTGTAGCGTGCCTTTGCTGCGCCGGATGCGCCAATCCGCCCGGAAAGCCCACCGCCAGTTCGATCATCATTGATCCGGACAAGGTCGCGGATTTTGCTTACCTATTTAAGGAAAATTGTTCGGGATGTCACGGAGCGGAGGGCAAAGGTGGCGCGGCTCTATCGATCACCGATCCGGTGTACCTGGCAATCGCCGACGATGAGCTGATTCGCAAAGTGGTATCGAACGGAATCACCGGAACCTCGATGCCGGCGTTCGCCAAGAGCGCAGGCGGAATGTTGACGGACAATCAGGTTGACATCATCGTTCGCGGCATCCGCGAGCATTACTCCAAGCCCGACGCTCTTTCCGGGGCCCCCCCTCCCCCGTACGCCGCCTCCGAGAACGGTGACGCCAGCCGCGGTGCAGCGGTCTACGAAACATTCTGCTCATCCTGTCACGGTCCCGGCGGCAAGGGCGGACCCAAAGCCGGCTCGATTGTCGACGGCTCTTTCCTCGCGCTGCTCACGAATCAGGAACTGCGTACGCTTGTCATTGTCGGTCGTCCGGACTTCGGCGCTCCTGATTGGCGGAACGACGTTCCTGGCAAGCCCATGTCTTCTCAAGAGATTTCCGATGTGGTTGCCTGGCTCGCGGCACGCCGCCCGCAATTCGCCGGGAGCCCTTACCCCGTCGCGGAAACAACACCAGGAGATCATCGATGACACCGACGGAAACGATTTCTCGGCGCGCGATGCTCACGAAAGTGGCTATCCTTTTCAATGGCATCATCGGCGCGCTGCTCGCCATTCCCATCGTTGGCTACGTTCTTTCCCCTCTGACTCGCCCGCGGAAAGTAAGTCCAGAGGCATGGCTCCCGGTTGGCTCGATCGAGGAATATCCGGCCGGCGAAACACGCTTGGCCACGTTTCGCAATCCCAGCGCGGAACCATGGGATGGCAAAACCGCCGATAGCGTCTGCTGGGTGCGCCGCGTTGACGGGCAATCCTTCCAAGTTTTCGCGATTAACTGCGCGCATCTTGGTTGCCCCGTGCGTTGGTTCCCGCAGTCTCGCCTGTTCATGTGTCCCTGCCATGGCGGCGTTTACTATGAGGACGGCTCGCGCGCATCGGGACCGCCGGAACGCGGCCTCTTCCAATACGCCTACAAAGTGGAAGATGGAAAGCTCTTCATCAAAGCCGGCGAATTGCCGACTCCTGGGAATCCGAGCGCCCTGGTTCAGCTCGGCGAGAAGCTGCCATGCGGCTGATACAAAGCATCGGTGATTGGTTCGAGGCGCGGCTGCAAGTGGCTCCCACAATCCGCGAAACGATGGGGCATCGTGTTCCGCGCGAAACCGCCAGCTGGTTCTACGTTTTCGGCAGCGGCGCTCTTGTCGTCTTCATCATGCAAATCGTCACCGGGATTTTGCTCGCGCTCATTTATGTCCCGACGGCCGCCGAAGCGTGGAACAGCCTGCAAACGCTCAATTACTCCGTCAGCCTGGGCTGGTTCATCCGCGCGATGCACGGATGGGGCTCCAACTTCATGGTCGCCATCGTGCTCCTCCACATGGTTCAGGTTTTTCTGTTCGGCGCGTACAAATTTCCGCGCGAGCTTACCTGGATCGTCGGCATCTTTCTTCTTCTCATGACCTTGGGCATGGCGTTTTCCGGCCAGGTGCTTCGCTTCGACCAGGACGCTTTCTGGGGTCTCGGAATCGGCGCTTCAATTTGCAGCCGCGTCCCGATCATTGGCCCGTGGGCCGTCAACCTGCTTCTGGGCGGGCCCATCATTGCGGGCGCTACGCTATCGCGTTTCTTTGCGCTTCACGTCTTTGTAATTCCCGGCCTGCTTATTGGACTCGTTGGGCTGCACCTTCTGATGGTCCTCAAGCTTGGCATCAATGAGTGGCCCATGCCCGGACGCATCGTCCGGCGGTCCACCTACATTAAGGAATATCACGAGCTCACCCAGACAGATGGAATCCCGTTTTTCCCGGGAGCCATCTGGAAGGATCTCTTCTTTGGCGGTTGCGTTCTTCTGGCGCTGGTGGCCTGCGCCGTTTACTTCGGTCCGTTCGGACCTTCCGGGCGCCCCGATCCCACCATCATCCAGACGGTGCCTCGTCCCGACTACTTTTTTCTGTGGCTCTATGCGTTGCTTTCTCTGCTGCCGCCGCAAATGGAGACACCGGCATTGCTCATCGGCCCGGTCGTCGTGCTGATCGGCCTGTTGCTTCTTCCTTTTATTTTTGGCGAGGGCGAAAAAACCTGGCGGCGGCGTCCCATCGCGGTCCTCACGATTCTTCTCTCTGCCGTAACCCTCGCGACCTTCACCGATCTGGCGGGACACGCTCCGTGGAGTCCGGTCATGGATGCGTGGAGCGGCGATCCCATTCCTCCTGAGTTTCTGCAGGGCCGCTCTGCGCTTGAACGGCAGGGCGCAGTTGTTTTTCAGCTCAAGCAGTGCCACAACTGTCACGCCCTCGGTAAAGAAGGCGGTAAGCGAGGGCCTGCGCTCGACCAGGTCGCGCTTGTGCAGACTGAAGATCAACTCATTCGTCAGGTGATTCAAGGTGGTGGGAACATGCCTGCCTACGGCAAGAATCTCAGTCCCCCGGAAACCACAGCTCTCATTGCGTTCCTCAAGACTTTGCATCCGGCCGGGCGGGCTCCCGCTCGCGACGCCGCCCGTGCGGTCGTGACCGGATCCGCACAGGTGCCCGATTCCACGAAACCGTAGAAGCTAATGTCGCCTGCGTTCCAATCCATTCTCAACGAATGGTCGCCGCCGCTTGCGGTTGATGTTGCGATCGCGCTTACTGCCATCGTCTATCTTCGCGGCTGGCTGTCTCTTCGAAATTCTTCCCGCGGTCTTATTGCCACATGGCGGATGGAAATGTTTCTTTTGGGCATGCTGTCTCTTTGGATCGCGACCGGCTCGCCCCTCGCCGCGTTTGACGAGAGCTCCTTGTCCGTCCACATGGTCCAGCACATACTCTTAATGCTCGTGGTTCCGCCTCTCGTGCTTCTCGGCGCGCCTTCGCTTCCGCTGCTTCATGGATTTCCGCAATGGTTTGTTCGCAGCACGCTGGGTCCCTTCCTGCGCTGTCCACCGGTGCAGGCGCTCGGAAAATTTCTCACTCATCCGGCGGTGTCTTGGATGCTGGCCGCCATCGCCCTCATCGGTTGGCATGTTCCTTCGGCTTTTGAGTTGGCTCTGCGGTCCGACAGCTGGCACGACGTCGAACATGCATGCTTCTTGCTTACCTCGATTCTGTTTTGGTGGCCTGTTGTTCAACCTTTTCCTTCGGAACCACGCTGGCCTCGCTGGTCGATACCGATCTATCTTTTCCTCGGAATGCTGCCCGGCAGCGCTCTCGGCGCGTTTCTCACTTTCTGTGATCGCGTCCTCTATCCTTCTTATGGCGAATCTACTGCCGCGTTCGGCATCAATCCGCTTCAGGATCAAGTCTTCGCCGGAGCCCTGATGTGGGTCGTCGGCTTCCTCGTTTGCGTGATTCCCGCGGTTTTCATCACCGTGAAACTGCTATCGCCAAGCATTGCCCAACCAACCGCACCCACGCCTCTTCGCACTGGTGTGAAGCTGGGACCGTCGGATTACTAGCACCCCAGCCATGACCATTTCCCTCTTCACTGCAATCGTGTTTGCGGGTTCCTTGCTCGCAGGTTTTCTTGGCGCGTTGACTGGCCTGGGCGGCGGTGTCGTCGTTGTTCCTTTGCTCACGCTGCTGCTGGGCGTTGACATTCGCTATGCCATGGGAGCTTCGCTCGTCTCAGTGATCGCGACGTCGTCGGGGGCCGCAGCCGCGTATGTGCGCGAGGGCTTCTCCAACATTCGCATCGGCATGTTCCTGGAAATTGCCACCACTTTGGGAGCGCTCGTCGGTGCTTACCTTGCGACCCGCTTGCACGGCAGCACGATCGGAATCGTGTTTGGCTGCGTGCTTCTGTTCTCGGCGTACTTTTCGTGGCACGGGCACAAGCAGACGGGCGGAGAAAGCACTCCGGATCGCCTCGCCCACATGCTGAAATTGGAGGGTAGCTATCCGGCTGCGGGAGGCCAGCGCGAATATCGCGCCCGGCGAGTTCCGCTTGGCTTCGGCATGATGTTTGGCGCCGGCACTCTATCGGGTCTGCTCGGCATCGGTTCCGGCGCGATGAAAGTTCTGGCCATGGATCAGGCGATGGGTCTACCCTTCAAAGTTTCGACGACCACCAGCAACTTTATGATTGGGGTCACTGCCGCCGCAAGCGCTGGCATTTACCTTAGCCGCGGCTTCCTCGAGCCGGGGCTCGCCATGCCCGTGATGTTAGGCGTGCTCGCCGGTTCGTTGCTTGGCGCAAGGGTGCTGGTCAAAGCGCAGAGTCGCTCGATTCGCATCGTATTTAGCTTGGTCATCGTCGCGTTGGCTATCGAGATGATCTTCAATTCCGTCAAGGGACGACTGTGATCACAGATATTCAAGTGGAGCGGTCCATCTCGATCCTTTTGATATCGGGCGTATTGCTTGCCGCCGTGGTGGTGCTGTTAGGCGGAGTTCTCTATCTTGCGCATCAAGGCGGCCAGCATCCCGATTACCACGTGTTCCGTGGCGTAGCTGCCGATCTTCGGTCACCCACTATGGTGGTCCGCAAGGCGTTCGCGGGACGCCCCGATGCGATCATTCAAATTGGCCTTCTGCTCTTGATTCTTACGCCGGTCGCGCGCGTACTCTTCTCCATATTCGCGTTTCTATCCGAACGCGACTATATGTATGTGGTGATGACGGTGATCGTTCTCGCCGTCCTGCTGTACAGCTTGTTGGAAGGATGAGGGCGACCTCTAGTTGTCCAGGTAATGCTTCTGCGGCAAGTCACGCAGTTGAGCTGCGGCCAGTTCGGGGGTGATGTCTCGCTGCGGCATGGCTAGGAGCTCGTAGCCCACCATGAACTTCTTCACCGTGGCCGAGCGCAACAGCGGCGGATAAAAATGAGCGTGCAAATGAAATCCGGGATGAGCGCGGTTGTCGGTGGGACGCTGATGAAAACCCATCGTGTATGGGAACGAGGTTTTGAAAAGGTTGTCGTAGCGAATCGTCAAACGATGCAGAATGTCCGCCAGGCCACTGCGTTCTTCCCTCGATAATTCAGGCAGAGAGGAAACGGGCCGTCGGCTGATTAAAAGGGTCTCGAACGGCCAGACCGCCCAGAATGGGACAACCGCGACAAACTGTTCGTTGGCACAGACAATCCGCTCTTGTTTCTCCAGCTCAATTCGCAAATAGTCTTCGAGCAGACTGCTGCGATGCATCTCGAAATAGGTCTGCTGCGAGGCTAGCTCAGAAGCCAATCCATCGGGGACATGTTCGTTGGCCCAGATCTGACCATGCGGATGGGGATTGCTGCATCCCATCAATACGCCGCGGTTTTCGAAAATCTGCACCGCTGCCACTTTTTCCTGGCGGCCGAGTTCCTCAAATTCGCGGCACCAGGTATCGACCACAGCCTCGATCGCTGGGACCTCCATTCGCGCGAGCGTCAGGTCATGGCGAGGGGTAAAACAGACCACCCGGCAGCGTCCGGCCTCGCCTCGCGCCAGCAGTAGTTCCCCATCGCGAAACTCTCCCGCCGGTATCTCCGGTTCCAAGGCCGCAAAATCGTTGTCGAACACGAACGTTCCTGTGTAAGCCGGATTCCACGCGCCGCCCGCGCGCGGATTGCCCGGGCACAAATAACAGCTCGCATCGTAGGGAACGCTCGTTTCATGAGCTATCGCTTCGACTTGACCTTGCCAGGGGCGTCGCACGCGCTGGGGGGAAACCAACACCCAGGTCTGGGTCAGCGGATTGAAGCGCTCGTGTGGATGCGCGTTGAATTCAAATTTCGTCATCGGATCGAACCTGGGTCAATTCACGCCGTACCCGTTCGGAAAGTTTTTGTGCCATTCCCATGCGCTCTTCAAAATGTCGTCCAGCCTCGCAAATTTCGGCTGCCAGTTCAGCTCGCGCCGGATTTTTTCCGAACTTGCAATCAGGACTGTGGGATCCCCTTCCCTGCGCGGCGATTCGATAACGGTGATCGGCCTTCCCGTCACACGCCGCACGCCCTCGATCACTTCGCGCACGCTGAATCCCTGCCCATTGCCCAGGTTGTAGATCAACCGGCCTGGATGCTCCAGCGCGTCAAGAGCCAGCAGATGAGCTTCCGCCAAGTCGCTTACGTGAATGTAATCCCGAATGCACGTTCCATCCGGCGTTGCGTAATCCGTGCCGAAGATTTCGATGTCTTTTTGTCGCCCCATCGCGACGCCAAAGATCCGCGGAATAAGGTGGGTTTCCGGTTGGTGCGCCTCGCCTCGGTCGGGTGCCGCAGCGCCCGCGGCATTGAAGTAACGGAGGCTTGCGTAGCGCAAGCCGCGAAGCCGATGGAGCCATTCGAGCATGCGCTCCACAAGCAGTTTCGATTCGCCGTAGGCGTTCGTCGGCTGTAGCGCGTCATCCTCCTCGATGGGCGTCCGGACCGGATTGCCATACACCGCCGCCGTCGAGGAAAATACGAACCGGTTCACACCCAACGCCAGCATGGTCTCCAGCAACATCGAGGTATTAGCGGTGTTGTTTCGGAAGAATGCTTCGGGGCGTTTCATCGACTCCCCAGCTTCGATCAGCGCGCCGAAGTGCAGAACGGCTTCAAATCGTCGTGTCCGGAACAGTTGCGTCAGTTTCTCGCGTTCGGAGAGATCGCCGACCATTAACTCCGCTTCCTTTGGTACCGCGCGGCGATTTCCATTGCTCAGGTTGTCCAGAACCGTAACCTCGTGCCCGGCACCGACCAACTGCCAAGCGACCACACTTCCGATATATCCGGCTCCGCCTGTGACGAGAACTCTCATTCCTGGTTTGCCTACCTTTTCGTTCAACGCTTGAAATCCGAACGGCCCTGATTTACGAGACCGTCTTCAACCCGTCTGACGCGCTGCAAACGTAGATCTCCGGACGTTTTCCGGTGGCACGTTCGTACTCGTCCTCGACCTTGTCGCGAAATTCCTCAACCGCCTCGGCTTTCACCAGAGTGACCGTGCAGCCCCCGAAGCCGCCTCCAGTCATACGCGCTCCGTACACGCCGTTCGCTTTCTCGGCAAATTTCACCAGGAAGTCGAGTTCCCGGCAGCTTACTTGAAAATCGTCGCGCAAGCTCGCGTGCGAGTCCCACATCAACTGGCCGAACAGGACGGGGTCGTGCCGAGCCAAAGCGTCGCTCGCCCGCAACACCCGCGCGTTTTCTGCAATCACGTGCCGGGCACGTTTGCGGATAATTTCCGGCAAATCCGCCTGATACTTCTGAAAATCCTCCATGGAAACGTCTCTTAATGCACGGACACCCGGTTTTCGTTCCTGGAAAAAGCGGACCGCCGCGTCGCATTGCTCGCGGCGCTGGTTGTACTCTCCACCCGCATGCGCGTGGCGCACCATGGAGTTGCAAATCACCAGCCGGATTCCTTCGATCAGCGGCTGATGCTCGTAGATGAGGGAGCGGCAATCAAGCAGCAGCGCGTGATCTTTTCTTCCGTGCACGGAAACGAACTGATCCATGATTCCGCACCGCGACCCGACGAACTCATTCTCTGCCGCCTGGCACAATCGCGCGATGTCGGATCCCTTCATCGCCGCCGAAGCCGCTTCAAGAAAAGCTCCGCATAGAGCCACTTCCAAGGATGCGGATGAACTTAACCCCGCGCCCTGCGGCACTTCACCGAGAATCAAAAGGTTTGAGCCGGGCAGTGGTGTTCCGGCCGCCCGTAATTTGCGCGCCACACCGATCCCATAATCGCTCCAATGTCCTCGCGCCTGGTCCGGCAAGTTTCGCAGATCGAACTCAACTTGCTCTCCGTAATTCAGCGAATGCAAAACCAGTCGATCGTCTTTCCGACCGGCGATCGCGACGCTCGTTTGAAATTGAATTGCTGCCGGCAGGACGAAGCCGTCGTTATAATCCGTGTGTTCACCGATCAGATTCACACGCCCAGGCGCCTGAATGATATGGGGATGACCATCAAACTTTCGGTCGAACTCTCTGATGAGATCGGCTACGACAGCAGATTTTTCGGTGGACACGGGATTTGGTTCGATTTCCTCTCCGCCAGAGTATAGCGTTCCGCCGCGATGCTATTGTTCAACGACTCAATTTGAAACCATAAGTGGGAAGAGTGCAATTTCTGGAGTTCGCACGCAAAACAAGGAAATGCTCTCCCAGGAACTCTAATTTCCTTCGCCATCTATTCGCGAGGCGATAGCAAATGCCGGACATGGACTAAAACCACGGCGAACGATTATCGCTCGCAACAAAATGAAAATAAGCATGTTACCATCTTGCATCAACGTAGACTGCTCCCGTATTCAGATTCTAGAGTTAATTTCTGTTAAACAGAACAGAACTGTAAGAAATGACAGTTCCCATTTCTGCTCGGCTACTGCACTCTCTATGCGGCGCAAGAATCTGAACCACTCGTATCTGTGCCGACTTTCGAGCAGCCCATACGGTTCGCAGAATCGTTTCGTTGAACCAACGGGGCGGAGTGCTTCTAGAAATTCTTGGGCGGAGAATTTCTAGGCCGTAGTGGGTTGCTCGATAGTCGGCACCAGGTTTCCGCTAAGCCCGTTGGTCCCCCCCCAAACGTTACCGCCAGCCGATATTTCTGGACGTCCGCCAACTCCGTAACTAAAATTCTAGGAACCTAACTCGGAGCTACAAGCGGAGTGCCCAAAGCTAAAATACTGCTCGCCGATGATCACACGCTGGTCGCGGAGGCGTTTAAGCGCCTTTTGGAACCTGAATTTGACGTCGTGGGTACGGTCGGTGACGGCCGCACTCTGTTGCGCGTCGCGCCGGAGTTGAAACCGGA
>Ga0187783_10002392_pt1 | contig 13930 bp, 20 predicted proteins | sample 1015_SJ02_MP02_2_FD_132471 | JGI IMG/M metagenome (GOLD analysis project Ga0187783, IMG submission 132471) | Tropical peat soil microbial communities from peatlands in Department of Meta, Colombia - 1015_SJ02_MP02_20_MG | ecosystem: Environmental > Terrestrial > Soil > Wetlands > Peat | place...
CCGGCGCGTACAGTTCCGTGACCTGAGCCGCACTGCATGGACGGCCGCCGCAGCGACTGAGAGCATGCGCCGCCATGACGCTCTCGCAGTGGCGCTGCCGGCTGTGCGGCTTCGATCGCTATCACCGCGTCAGCGTGCTGCGCAGGAGCGGCGTGCGCTATGACACGCCGTTCCACGCCTGCAGCGGTTGCAGTGCGATGTTCCTGAACCCCACGCAGTTCGATGCGGACAGCACGGCCAACCCGAGCGTGGAGATGCCGCCGATAGTCACGCCGCTGCGGCGGCGCAGGCGCTGAGACGGCAGCGCGTCAGGGCCTCACTCCCACACGGCGGAGGTGATCCTGCCGTCCTGGCTGAGGATGAGTGTCAGCCGGTTGGGGTTGGCATCCGCGCTCGGTATGCCGTCCGATGATCTGATGACGCGTGTCATGGGCGGCAGCTGTTCCTCGCGCACCAACTCGGCCGCTGATTTGCCGGACGGCGCGTGCGCACCCCGCGCCACGAAGGTCTTGCCGACACACTTGGCGCAATCCTCGCCGGCGGCTCTGCCCTCGGCGTACCCCGGCAGCGATGTGACGCTGATCGACTCCGAAGCGCTGTGCACGTTGACCCCCTTGAAGGGGTGGCTGGGCTCGAGCGGAAAGATGGCTTCGATTGCTTCAAAACCGCTCGCTTCGGCCGCCTCGGCCGGCGCGCGCGCGATGAACAACAGATGCAGCATTCCATCGGCCGGGATTCCCCGCGTGAGCGGCACGAGCTCCGCATCGTCCCAGCCGGCGCTGCTGGCCAGCCCGCGCACGCGGATGACGTCCAGGGTCGGTGCGTGGGCGCTGCGCATGATCTCCACGCTGGTGATGCGCAGCACCGGCGCCTGCAGGCCGCGCTGATCGGACCCGTAGCTGCCCGGCGGCGCCGGCACGGGCGACTGCTCCGGAGCGGCTGCCTGCTCCAGGGTCGCCGTGCCGGGCTGCGCACCGCCCGCGAGCAGCGGGATTGCCAGGGCGAGTGCGATGGCGGTGGCGGAGGATTTCATGGCTCAGCTCTCCGTGGGATCTTCAACGCAATTGAGCGGTGACGCTCGGGCCGCCTGCGGCGCGCTGCAGCGCTTCGAACGCGCCGAGGATCAGATCGGTCGGCACCATCTGGGTGAGTGCACAGAACCGGGTGCGGGCACTTGCGAAGCTGCCGTTCTCCGTGAGCTTGTTGACAGGGGCGCCGCCGGCGCACACCGAGAAGTATTCGCACTCGCGCTGACACGCCTGCACCCCGGCCGCGATGTCGCGCGACATCGCCTGCATGGCGCGGCTGGCACGCATGTCCTCGAGCGAGTCTGCGTGGACGTTGCCGATGATGTAGTCGGCGTACGCCGGGTTCTTCAGTCCGAGGAGCTCGGGCGAGAAGCTCGAGACGTTGCCGTGACAATCGACGTTGAGCATCGCGAACGGCTCGACCTGGATGTTGCGCAGGCGCTCCTCGCCGGGCCGGAACACGCGCGGCAACATCGCGTCGATCTCGCGGATGTAGCGGATGCCGCTGCCCTGGCGCGCCAGCTGCCAGAAGCGACCGAGAAAGGTGCGGAAGCGCTCCTCGGCGTCGCGGCACGCGAACAGGCCCGAGAGGTGCTCGCCCTCGGACTCCTCGACGTTGAAGCACACGTCCTCGATCCCTTCCTCCAGATAGAACTGCAGCAGCTCCTCGGGTGCCGCCAGACTCTGCTCGGTGAGCACCGAGATCACGTGAAAGGGCAGCCGCTCCGCCCTGAGCAGACGCAGGCCCGCCAGGGCGCGCGCGAACGTGCTGCGACCGTCGCGTCCGAGCCGGTGGTGGTCGTTGATGCGCCGCGGACCGTCGATGCTCACGCCGACCGCGACCTGCCAGGTCCTGAACAGCTGGCACCAGGCGGGCGAGATCAGCATGCCGTTGGTCTGGATGGCCTGTCGCACGCGCAGCGCGGCGGGACGCAGCGCTTCGATCGTCTGGAAGGCGGCCTCGTAGAAGGAGATCGGCGCGACCAGCGGCTCACCCGCGTGCCAGAGCACGGTGAGCTCGGCGCCCAGCCATCCGGAGGCGAATACCTTGCTGAACAGGGCCCGCACCGTGTCCTGCGACATGAGTGCCTTGACACTGCGCTGCGGCAGGTAGCAGTAGGTGCAGTCGATGTTGCAGAACGGCGTCGGCTGCAGGACGACCATCTCGATCAACGGCGCATCGGCGTTCCTGACGGCATGCACGGCGACCGCTCCGCGTGGCGCGCCGCGCTACCAGTTGCGCCAGAAGTTGTGCCAGCGCGGTCCGTTGTGCCAGCCCATGCCCCAGTTGTGCCAGCCGTTCGGCCAGTTGTGCCAACCATTACCCCAGTTGGGCCAGCCGTTGCCCCACACCGGGCCGCCCGGAGCGTTTCCCCAGGGCGGCCCGCTGGCACCGTTGCCCCAGCCGGGGCCGTTGCCCCAGCCCGGCCCGTTGGCCCAACCCGCCAGCGGGTGGGCGCCGGCCTCATCTGCGGGCTGCGTGGAGCCCGGCGCCTGCGCGGCGCCGATCTCGGCGACGCCGGCGCGGATCGCACGCAGGCGCATCGCCACGCCCTCGCTCGAGGCGCCCGGCTCCGAACGGCCACGCGCATCGGCCTGGGTCGTGCCCAGCGCGAGCATCATCGAGGCGCCGAACGCACCGGCTGGCAGCAGCATCGAAAGCGCTCTGAGGAGTCGAGCTCGTGAGGACATCGCGAATCTCCCGCTCAGTGAACCTGCCACACCTGGCTCGGCGCTCCCGAGCAGGGTGTGATGATGAGAGCGGCCAGGTCGGCCGGGTTGCCGCCGCCGATGTCGATACACCGGCCGCCGATGCCGACGATCGTGCCGTTGCTGACCGTCCAGCGCTGACTGGCTGCGCCCGTGCAGGGCACGTAGATGACCGCGGCGCCGTCCCTGGCCTCGCCGCCCTGCACGTCGAGGCAGTAGCCGTCCACTCCCGAGATCTGACCGTTCGCCAGCGACCACTGCTGGTTCTTCCACGGATCGCACGGTTTGATACGCAGCGGCGTGCCCGCCACGGCATAGCCGTGATATTCGACGTTCATGCACAGGTTGGTATTGCCGCTCGAGATCTGCCGGGTCGTCGCGCACGCGAGCACCGCCACGCCTCCCAGCAGCATGAGCACCAGCAGGCACATCCACCTCATGGCTTGACGCTCCGGTCCGAGTTTTTCCGTAACCGTTGTTGTTAAGCAGCGCCGCGCGGCGACCACGTGAGGCGCAACCATACTCGCATGCAAAAGCTGCAGGCAAATTGCCGCGCCGCCGTCCGCCTGTACCGTTGCATCGCAAGTCCGCGGCCCGCGGCGCTGCCTTATGTCAGCTGTGAGCTGCGCATGGTGCCGCTTCGCATCCCGACAGCATCGCGATGGCGCGCCCGTCCGCGCCTTGGGAACATGGTGCGCATGTTCATACGTAACACCGCCACCGGGATCAGCGTGCTGCCCCCCAGCCGCGCGCAACTCGAGGCCCGCAGCAAGAAGTGCGGAGTGCCGGTCAGTTGGATCGATCCGCGGCCCCGCTACGGCCGGCAACGCCTGTTGAACGCGCTGCTGGTGCTTGGGATCGTCGCTGCCTGCGTGGTTCTGTACGTCTGCCTGCACTCCCTGCATTGATGCCTGCACCGGGCTGTGACGCCCGCTGAGGCATCCGGCGTCGCGCGCAGCGCAACCGGCCGGGGGAGGAGGGCGCAGCGCGCATTCTCCTCCGGCCGGCGTTCCCGGCGCGCACACCGTCAGAATTCGCCCCGATTCCGCCCGCGGGCTATCCGCTTCGGCTCCCACACTGCTGCCTCGAGCTGGGAGCCGGAGGATAGCGACATGTTTCCTGACGATCTCGAGATCTGGCTGAATCACTTCGAGTACCACGCCCGGCATCCGCGCCGCATTCCGCACGGTCTCTCCGACCGGCTCACGCCGCCCGAGCGGCGCCTCATCGCGAGCTCGCTCGCCACCTTCCAGCTCGGCGAGCAGTCGCAAGGCGGCGCGCTGCTGCGCGCGGCGGCGCACTTTGCCCGCAGGCAGCGTCTGCCCAACCTGGTGCGGATCACCGCACTGTTCATTCGCGAGGAGCAGCGCCACGCCGAGTTGCTGCGCGGCTTCATGGAGGATCACCGCATTCCGCTCAAGAGCAGCGACTGGACCGATCGGGTGTTCCGGCGCGTGCGGCGGCTGGCCGGACTCGAGCTGTACCTGCACGTGTTGATCAGCGCCGAGCTGATCGGGAACGTGTATTACCGCACCCTCGAAGCCGCTACCGGTTGCCTGCGCCTGAAGGTGCTGTGCCGCACGCTGGTCGCCGATGAGCTCGCCCACATCGGCTTCGAGTCTCACCTGCTGCTGGCGCTGCGCGCCCGCCACCGGGCGCCCGTGCGTGCCTTGGTGCGGCTCGCCCACCGTGCGTTCTTCGCCGGCACGGCGAGCGTCGTGTGGCTGACGCACCGAACGCTGCTGCGCCACTGCGGGCACGACGCGCGCAGCTTCCTCGGCCTGTGTCTCGCCCAGTACGCCTTCTACCTGGAGCCGGCGGCCGCTCCCCTGGCATCGACGCCGGCTCCCTGAGCACTGCGCTCGAGAAGCTCGAGACGATTGCCGAACGGGTCGTCGACATACACCCGCAGGTAGCCCTGCAGCGGCTGCTCCTCGCGCGGCGCATAGCCGAGCGAGCCGAGCGTCGTGGCAAGCGTGCGCAGATCGCGGACCAGGAGGGCGGCGTGCGCCTTGCGGGCGGGGCGAAAGTCCGGATCCACTCCCAGATGAATCTTCAGCTCGCCGCGCTCGAACCAGCAGCCGCCGCGGCTCGCCAGGTGCGGCGGCTTCGGCACCTCCGGGATGCCGAGCGCGCGGCCATAGAACTCGCGGGCGCGCGCTTCACCCCCGGGCGGCATGGCGAGCTGCACGTGTTCGATCCTTTCGATATGCATCGTGCGCCCGCTGCCGTGCGTGGGCTCCGCGGCGATCAACCCCCGGCCTTGCGCATGTTGACCTCGACGTGCACCGGCTTGCCCTGGTGCAGGAAGTCGCCGATGAACGTCAGACCCTGTGCGCTTCGCCGGTACGCAATGCGCTCGCCGGCGCGCGCGCCGGTGCCATCGAACACCGCCCCCTGGCCATCGCATTGCGCCAGCGCGAAGACCATCGGCGCATCGCGCTCTTCCCAGGCGTGATTCAGCGCGCCGTCGAAGTGCCGCAGGTGCAACTCGATGCGCTCGTTCTGCGGCAGCACGCTGAGCGTCTCCATGAAGCTGAGCGAGTTGCCCCTGGCTTCCCAGCTGCTGCCGGCGAGCGTATTGGCGGCCGTCAGTACCCAGTGCTCCTCGCCGGTGGTGGCGCCGTCGTCGGAACGCCAATCGCCGAGCAGGAACGCCAGATCAGCGATCGTGCAGGCACCGGCCGCCGCGGCCGGTAGCGCGGCGAGGGCCAGCATTACGCCGAGCAGCACGCGGTGGGCTGCCGGACTGCGGGCCATGAACTTTTCCGTGGTGCGCTCAGGCCGGCGCATGGCAGACGGCCTCGATGTTGTTGCCGTCCGGGTCGAGCACGAAGGCGCCGTAGTAGTTTGGATGGTAGTGCGCACGCACGCCCGGCGCCCCGTTGTCGCTGCCGCCGGCGGCAAGCGCCGCCTGGTAGAACGCATCCACCTGCGCGCGCGTCGCGGCGGCAAACGCAATGTGCGCCGGCCCACTGCGCCGGGCCCCGCTACCGATCCAGAAGTACGGCCTGCCGCTCGCGCCGAAGCCGGCGTGCGCCTCTTTACCGGTTTGCTCCGCCGTCACCTCCATGACGAGGCCGAAGGACAACGGTGCGAGCGCCGCCAGAAAGAAGCGCTTCGACCTGGCGAGATCGGCTACCGCCAACCCGATGTGATCAAGCATGGTCAGATCTCCGCGATCGTTTCGATCGTGCCCGGCGGCAGCGGGACGAGACCGTGCCTCGAGCGCGCCTGGTTGCATTTTTCGTCGCCTGGCTGGACCTCGTGACAAGGTGATGGCCGGCGCACATAGATCCCGCAGGCGACGCGCTCGCCGACCTCGCCCTGCAGCGCTGCGCAGCGCGGCCCGGGGCGATTGGTGCCGAGCATGCTGAGCAGGTGCGGGCTGATCTTCTCGGTGAGCGCATCCGGAAGTCCGAGGCGCGCAGCTTCCGCCCAATAGAAGGAGACCCGGAAGGTCGCGCAGCACGCGCCACATTGCCGGCAGACACCGTAGGCCTCATCGCGCGACATCCCCTAAACCTAGGGCATCAGCGGTACGGCGTGCAAACCCCGTCCGGCGCGCGAGCCTTCCGAGGGCGTTCCGCTGCGCTTGACAATTGATGCATATACATGAATAATCGCTGCATGGTGAAGGTATGAAACTGCTGTCGCTTCCCTGTTACTGCGCCACCGTGCGCCAGGCGGCCCGGGCCGTCACCACCCTCTACGAGGAGGTGCTCGGTGACAGCGGCCTGCACGCCACACAGTACACGGCGCTGCAGGTACTCGACTCGGCCCCGAACCTCACCACCACCGAGTTGGCGGAGGCGATCGGTATCGACCAGACGACCGCGACGCGCACTCTGGCGCTGGTCAGGAAGCTGGGGTTCGCCGTCGACACGGTCGGGCGCGATCGGCGGCAACGACGCTGGGCGCTGACGCCGCAGGGGCAGGCGCAGGTGCGCAAGCTGCGGCCGCGCTGGGAGGCGGCGCAGGAGGCACTCGAGAAGCGGCTGGGACGCGCCGAGGCTCTGGCGCTGAAGAAGGCATCGTACGCGGCAGCCAGCAGGCTCGCTCCCGGCTGATGCAGCATGGAGGCCGCCCTGAGGTCGCAGCTCAAATTTTCCGGTACACATGTAGATACATGTAAGTCAGTTACTCACGCAACGGGAGATCACCATGTCGAAGCAATTTGTCAAACAGTTGAGCCGGCCGCTCGCGGCCTTGTCGGTGGCCCTGCTCGTCAACATCGGCAGCGCCTCAGCAGCCTCCGGCGGCGGTGTCGAGCAGATGAGGGACGTGCTGGCCGGTCACGTCACGAGCCATGCATCGCCGTCGGCGGCGGTGGGCGGCGGGGCGGCCCGCGGGACGGGCGGTCAGGCGCAGGAGTTCGCCGCGCGGCTGCTGGCCGGCCCGCATGGCTCCGCAACCCGCGAGGCACCGGCGCCGTCGGCGGCGCCGCAGGGCAGGGCAGGTCTCATCGTGCGCGGTGACGCGCAGGCGATGGCGCAGCGGCTGCTGCTGCGCGACTCCGGCGTCGCAACCGGCTCGTGACAGCGGGCCGCTCGGGCGACCTCACGGGCGCGCGGCACTCGCCGGGCGCCCGTGAGGCCGGCGCGACTGCAATATGTGCAATCGATGCGCAGCGTGCGCCGCCGGCCGAGCGAGCGTGGCCGCTCGCCGCGCGGTTACTTCAGTGGGAGGCGCTGCGCAGCTGCGCCAGGATCTCTGCGGGCAGCGCACCGGTACCGGCGAGCCAGCCGGCGTAAAAGGCCGCCTGCTCCCCTTCGGTCGAGTACGCCTCGATCAGCTCGTTCGGCACCGGGATGTAGGGCGTGAAGATCGCGCCTTCCGGCAGGCTCTCACGGCACTCGTCCGCGATGGCCTCCAGTTGCCGCCGCGTGCTCGGTCGGCAATGCTCGACCCGCGATAGTTCCAGCCCCCGGTCGTAAGCCCGCTGTTCTTCTTTTGTATAGTCCATCGCCCGCGCAGGTTATCCCAGCGCGCGGCCGTGCCGGCGTGGCTGCCAACATAAGGTGGCTACTTTTTGCGGTGGCGGACGGCCCGACGCGGTGCGCGCCGCCGCGCGCCCGCAGGCCGGCCGCCAGGTTCAACGCGGCAGCGCGCTGAAACGCGCGGCGGTCGGATGGAATGCCTCACTCCCCTCGGCCGCCAGCGTCACGGCCAGCAGCGCCCGTTCGTCGGCGCTGATGGGCCAGAGGTCATCGCACGAGGTGCAATAGCCCTCGATGAGGTGTCCCAGCGCCAGCGATCTGCGCAGCGCGCGGCGCGAGTGCTCCTCCTGAGATCGCGGGTGTCCGCAGCGCGGACAGGTCGCTGTGAACGCAAATGGTCCATCCATGGCGTGGCCTCCCTGAGCTGACCGGCGATCGCAGTGATTCCCCGGTTTGGTCCTGTTGAGTGAATGTAATACCACGCGCGCCCCGACGCCTCTTGTCGCCGGCTGCGGACAGCGACCTACTGACTCGGCCGGCGCAAAACAACGACTTAACGATGACAACACGGTGCCCGGATCCGCTACACTCCAACTTGCGTGCCGGGGAAGCATTTCGGAAGCATTCAGCGGGAGCTGCGCAAGTTCTCTCAGCGAATCGGCGCGCGTCAGCCGCCGACGTTCGGCCTGGAAGAGGCCTCGCCGAGCCTGCGCACCGCGCTGTGGAACGTGCTGCACAAGCCGGCATTTCCCGAGGAAAGCGAGCACCGCGAGCGCGCACTGGCCAACGCCCGGGCGATCTGGAACCACGTGGGCTGGCGCACGGATCAGGTTCCGCAGCTGCCCTATCAGATGCGCGAGGCCATCAGCCTCGAATGGTTCTCCTGCAAGTGGCCCGAGTTCTTCGATCTGGTCGAGTTCACGGCGCGGCTGCTCGCCACGCCGCTGTCGCCGACCCGACAGCAGTGGTTCGAGATGCTCAACCGCGTGCTCGAGTCGCGCGGCTGTGCGTATCGGTTCGTCGCCGAGCAGCTCGTGCCGCTCACCAACGCGACCGAGGCGGCCGAAGTGGCGCGCGGGGCGGACTCGGCGATCCCCGCGGTAGCGGCGCACATCCGCGCCGCGCTCAAGTCGCTGCCGCCCAACGCTGAGGCCAGCCCACGCAACAGCATCATCGAGGCGCTGTCCGCCGTGGAGGCGGCGCTGCAGCACTTCAGCGGCAATCCGAACGCGACGCTCGCCGACGGCCTGTCGGCGTTCGAGGCCAGGCACGGCGCGCTCCACCCGGCGGTGCGCGAGGGTCTGGTCAGGCTGTGCGGCGACACCACGGACGCGAACGGCGTACGCCATGCCCTGGCCGAAGAGGGCGCGAATGTCAGCGGCGATGACGCGCGCTTCATGCTGGTCGCCTGTTCCGCGCTCACCAACTATCTGGTGGCGTTGGCAGCGGGCAACCGCACCAATTGACGGCGGCGGGGCACACGCAGCCGGCCGTCACGGCAACTGCGTGCATCCCGCGTACGTGCGTTGCCCGCCTTCCTCGATGAACGCCGTGCGCCCTTTGTTCCAGAACACGAAACTCTCGTCGCCATTGGCGTAGCGCGCACCCGAGGCCGACGGCGCCTGTGGCAGCAGCAGCCGGCGCCCGTCGGAGAGGGTGAGCTGTACGCTCGGCCGCGCGCCGCCGGTGAACACCGCCTGGACTCTCCTGTCGTTCTCGCAGGCGAACGCCGCACTGATGCCGGGCGTGGACTCCCGTGCCGAGCCGCACGCGCCCGCACCCGCGGCCAGCGCGATCGGCAGCAGCCCACGGCACAGCCAGCTCAGCATGCCGCGCGCAGGCCGAGGCGCGCGCGTGTCTCGTGTGCCGTGAGCACGCGTGCGCCCAGTGATTCCACGATGCGGCAGGCCTGTTCGACCAGCTGGCCGTTGGTGGCCAGCACGCCCTTGCCCAGGTAGAGGTTGTCCTCGAGGCCGACGCGCACATTGCCGCCGAGCAGTACGGCCTGCGCCACCATTGGCATCTGCAGGCGCCCCACGCCGAAGGCGGACCAGGCAACCCCGGGCGGCAGCGCATTGCGCATTGCCAGCATCGCTTCGGCCGTGGCCGGTGCGCCGTAGCGGATGCCGAGGCACAGCTGGAACAGAGCCGGCATCGCGATCAGGCCCTCGGCGATCAGCTGGCGGGCGAGCTCGATGTGACCGAGCTCGAACACCTCGATCTCCGGCCGCACGCCGTGGTCGCGGTAGGCGCATGCCATCCGGCGCAGGAAGCGCGGGGTGGTGCCGTAGAGCGACTCGTCGAAATTCAGCGAGCCGCAGTCGAGCGTGCCGATCTCGGGCAACGACTCGATGATGTGAGCGATGCGCTCGGTCGGACCGACGAAGTCGGTGCCCGCGGCGAACTCGAGCGGCGCCTGATCCGTTCCGAACAGCAGGTCGCCGCCCATGCCGCCGGTGAGATTGATGATGACGTCCGCGCTGGCTGCACGCACGCGCTCGTAGAGCTCGCGGAACAGCGCCGGGTCGCGGCTCGCCTTGCCGGTGTCCGGATCGCGCACGTGCAGGTGCACGATGGCCGCGCCCGCCGCGTGCGCTTCCAGCGCAGCGGCGGCGATCTGCGCCGGAGTGACCGGGACGTGGCGCGACTTGCCGGCCGAGTCCCCCGAACCGGTCACTGCGCAGGTGACAAAGACTGCGTCGCTGAGCATGGGGGATACTCCCTCTCGAGTCCCGAGTCCGCCCGCCGCGCGCGGCGCAACTCGCGCGCCACGTCCACGGAGCGGTAGCTGAGCAGGTAGAGCCCGGCCGCCACCACCAGGCCGACCGGCATCGACAGGTCCGCGCCATGCAGGGCGCGCGCCACCGGGCCTTCGTACAGGTTGGTATTGACGAACGGCAACATCGCCACGAAGCCCGCGCCGTAGGCGAGCAGGCCGCGCCAGTTCCAGCGGCCGTACAGCCCGTGGGGGTTGAAGATCTCACGGATCGAGTAGTGCGTCTTGCGCACGAAGTAGAAATCGACCAGGTTGATCGCGGTCCAGGGCGTGAACAGGCACAGCAGGATGGCGAGCAGGTCGGCGAAGCGCTCGACGAAGTTGCCGGATACCGAGAACGCGATCCAATGCGCCAGCACGCCGATCAGCAGCACGCTGACGATGCGCTTGCTGCGCGTGGCCCGCAGCGGATGCAACGAGTCGAGCACGCTCAGCAGCGTGAGCGAGGCGCCGTAGTAGTTGAGGCTCGCCATGGTCAGCAGTCCGACCAGCGACACCCCGAGCAGCAGCACGCCGAAGCCGGGCCGTACCGTGTCGCCGGCCGCCTCGAGCGCCGCCGCCACCGACTGGTGGGGGAACGCGGCTGCGGCGGCGGCGCCGATCAGCATCGTCCACAGACTGCCGAGGAATGCCCCGCCGTAGGTCCACCAGAACGGGGCGCGCACGCCCACGGTGCGCGGCAGGTAGCGAGAATAGTCGGACACGTAGAACGCGCCGCTCAGCTGGTAGGCAGCCGCGGCGAAGAACTGCGTGAGGAAGGGGATGCGCGGGAAGGCGGTGAGCCGCAGTGCATCGGGCGGCAGGTGCAGCGTGAAGAATGCGCGCAGCGTGAAGATGCCGAGAACGCTGATCAGCAGGTAGGCGAGCCAGCGCTGCGCCGCGTGAATCAGGTCGTAACCGACCACCGAGATGCCGAGGGCGATCAGCGTGAACAGCAGCGCACAGCCGTGCGCGTTCAGGCCGCTCAGGCGGTAGGCGGTGTCGCCCGCCAGTACCTCGTTGAACGCGTTGTAACCGACATAGCTGATGAGCGCGATGACCCACACCAGCAGCGCGCCGACGTAACCGAACTGCGGGCGCGACTGAATCATCTGCGGCAGGCCGAGCTGCGGACCCTGCGCCGAGTGCAGCGCCATGAAGGCGGTACCGAGTGCGCAGCCGCCGATGATGGCGAGCGCACTCCACAGCAGGTTGGCTCCGAGTGCCACGCCGATGATGCCAGTCGCCACCGTGGCGAGCTGCGTGCCGCTCGTGAACCACACCGGCCACAGGTGCCAGGCGCGGCCGTGGCGCTCGGCGGCCGGCACGTAGTCGATCGAGCGCGTCTCGATCTGCATCAGCGCCCCTGCCAGGCCGGCGCGCGCTTGTCGCGGAACGCGCGCGCCCCTTCGCGCTGGTCTTCGCTCGCGTACAGCCGGGCCACCGTCGGGAAGCGCCGCGTCCGTATCGCCTGCATGGCGGCGCCGAATGCCAGGCGCTCGCCGTCGCGCACCACCTCCTTGATGGCGGCGAATACCAGCGGCGGACCCTGCGCGAGCGTGCGTGCCAGGGCGCGCGCCTGCGCCATGAGCTCGGCCGCCGGGACGACCGCGCTCAGGATGCCGCGCTGCTGCGCCTCCGCGGCGCTCATCCAGCGACCGAGCAGCAGCAGCTCCATCGCCAGGTGGTAGGGGATGCGCCGCGGCAGCCGTACCGTAGCCGCTTCGGCGAGCGTGCCGGCGTTGATCTCCGGCAACGCGAAGCGCGCGTGCGCCGCGGCGATGATCAGGTCCGCCGCCAGGGCGAGCTCGAAGCCTCCGCCGACGGCCATGCCGTTGACGGCCGCGATCACCGGCTTGTTCAGATCCGGCAGCTCCTGCAGGCCGCCGAAGCCGCCCACCCCGTAGTCGGCGTCCTGCGGCTCGCCGTCCGCCGCCGCCACCAGGTCCCAGCCGGCGCAGAAGAACTTCTCACCGGCGCCGGTGACGATCGCCACGCGCAGCGCCGGATCGTCACGGAACTGCGCGAATGCCTCGCCGAGGCGGCGGCTGGTTGGCGCGTCGATGGCGTTCGCCCTGGGCCGGTCGAGCGTCACTTCGAAGATGGCGCCGTCGCAGCGGGTGCGTACCGGGGAGTCGGTCATGGGCTCACGCTGCGGCGAGACGGATCAGGGCATCGGCCGCCACGGCGCCGCGGCCGCGCGGTCGGATGATGAGCGGATTCACGTCCAGCTCCAGCAGCTCTCGTTCCGCGGCGAGCGCGAATTTCTGGATCGCCAGCACCGCGGCGACCGCAGCCTCCTGGTCGCCGGCGGCGCGGCCGCGGTAGCCGCGCAGCAGCGCGCCGACGCGCAGCGCGCCGATCGCCTGGTGAACTTCCGCGGCCGATGCCGGCAGCAGCAGCACGCGGCGGTCGCGGATCAGCTCGACCAGGATGCCGCCCGAGCCGATCACGAGGTAGGGGCCTACGACCGGATCGCGGTTGACACCGACGAGCAGCTCGGCAACGCCGTCGCTCACCATCTCCTCCACCAGCAGCTGCGCGCGATGCGCGGCCAGTTGCTCCGCGGCCGCCGCGCGCACCGCCGCCTCATCGCGCAGGTCGAGCCGCACGGCGCCGAGCTCGGTCTTGTGTGCGATGGCCGCCCCCACCGACTTCAGCGCCACCGGGTAGCCGAGCGCGCTCGCCGCGGCGATCGCCGCCTCCACGGTCTTCACCTGTACGCCCGCAGGAACGGCGAGTCCGTGCGCTGCCAATGCGCGCTTGGATTCCCACTCCGACAGCAGCGCGCCCGCGCCGTCCGGCAGCGGTCGTGCCCGGGCCGGCAGCGCGAGCGGGCTGGGACGCACGGCACCGGCCTCGGCGGCCGCGGCGATGGCGGCGAGCGCCTCATCGAGGCCGCACAGCGGCACGATACCGGCCTCGATCAGCTGCCGGGCGCGCACTTCCGGGAGCGACTCCGGCAGGGTCGAGACCACCGCCGCGCGTGCCCCGGTGCGTGCGGTGGCCGTCGCGAGTGCGCGCAGGGCGCGCTCGAATCCGTGCTGCGAGCAGCGATCCGGCCGCGGAAAATCGAGGATCAGCAGCGTCAGATCGAACGCCGCCTGCATGACTGCCGCGTAGGTCTCGGTGAGCGCGGCTTCGTCGTCCCAGCTGAAGTTGTGGTAGTCGAGCGGGTTGGTGGCGCTCGCCAGCGCCGGCAGCGTGGCGGCGACGCGCCGCGCCTGCGCCGGCGTGAAGGGCCGGCAGTTGAGCTCGGCGCCGTGCGCGGCGTCGGCCACGAGTCCCGCCTCGCCGCCCGAGCAGCTCATCGAGGCAATGTCGCGACCGCGCAGCGGGCCGTGCACGTGCAGCACCTTCAGACTCTCGAGCAGCACCGCGAGTGAGTCGACGCGCACCACGCCGGCACGCTTCAGGAACGCCTCGGCCGCCGCATCCGTGCCGCCGAGCGAGGCGGTATGGCTGAGCGCGAGCGTGGCGCTCAGCTCGGTGCGCCC
>Ga0187783_10002393_pt1 | contig 13929 bp, 8 predicted proteins | sample 1015_SJ02_MP02_2_FD_132471 | JGI IMG/M metagenome (GOLD analysis project Ga0187783, IMG submission 132471) | Tropical peat soil microbial communities from peatlands in Department of Meta, Colombia - 1015_SJ02_MP02_20_MG | ecosystem: Environmental > Terrestrial > Soil > Wetlands > Peat | place...
CCGACGGCTATGCCGTTACCAACAATCACGTCGTGCAGAATGCGGAGACCGTCCAGGTCACGACCGACGACGGCAAGAGCTACGGCGCCAAGGTGATCGGCACCGACCCGCGCACCGATCTTGGCTTGATCAAGGTCGACGGCAGCGACTTTCCCTACGTGAAACTCGGCGACACCACGCCGCGTGTCGGCGACTGGGTGCTCGCGGTTGGCAATCCGTTCGGCCTCGGCGGCACCGTCACCGCCGGCATCGTCTCCGCCCGCGGCCGCGATATCGGCACCGGCCCCTACGACGACTTCATCCAGATCGACGCGCCGGTCAACAAGGGCAATTCCGGCGGTCCGACCTTCGACGTCGAAGGCAATGTCATCGGCGTCAATACCGCGATCTTCTCGCCTTCCGGCGGTTCAGTTGGCATCGCCTTCGCCATTCCCGCCGAGACGGTAAAGGGCGTGGTCGCGCAGTTGCGCGACAAAGGAAGCGTCACCCGCGGCTGGATCGGGGTGCAGATACAGCCGGTGACGCCGGAAATCGCCGACAGCCTCGGCCTGAAGAAGTCGGGCGGCGCTCTGGTCTCCGAGCCGCAGCACGACAGTCCGGCGGCGAAGGCTGGAATCCAGAGCGGTGACGTCATCATCTCGGTCGACGGCACCCCGGTCCACGATGCCCGCGAGCTGGCGCGGCGAATCGGCACGATGAATCCGGGCACGACGGTCAAGCTTGGGTTGTTCCGCGATGGTCAGGAAAAGACCGTGACGCTGACCCTGGGCACGCTGCCGAACGTGAAGCAGGCGGCGAATGAGGACCAGCATCAGGCGCCCGACAGCGACGTGCCCAAGCTCGGGCTCACGCTCGCGCCCGGCAGCAAGGCGGCCGGCTCCGACGGCAAGGGCGTGCTCGTTACCGCGGTCGATCCCAACGGCATCGCCGCTGATCATGGCTTCCAGGTTGGTGACTTGATCCTCGATGTCGGCGGCAAATCGGTTTCGAGCCCGAGCGACGTGCGCAATCAGGTCGCCGATGCGCGCAAGGAAGGCAAGCACACGCTACTGTTTCGGGTGAAGTCAAACGAGGGCACGCGCTTCGTCGCGCTGCCGCTCGGCAACGCCTAACGAGCATGGTTTCGGAAAGCCGGACCCCGCCTTCCGACATGCTCGAACGAATGGGGCGATCCGCCGGCATCCGTCGCCCCCGCTGGCGGGCGTACCCTGGGGACGGGCCGCAAGGCCCGTCCCCGCAGAATACCAACTTTGCCTCCGGCATCCGGCGCCCCCGCCGGGGGTGGAGTCGGTCGAGGGGGCAGTGAGCTCTCCGCTCGCTGCCCCCTCAATTTGTCTCGCGCTCCCGATGTTGCCGGCGGCGGCTTGCAAGATGATATGATTTGCCGACGGCAGGCCATCGGCCGGCAGCGGTTTCTCGGGCCCGGCAACATCATGCGTCTTCTCATCATCGAGGACGACCGCGACGCGGCCGACTATCTGGTCAAGGCGTTGCGCGAGGTCGGCCACATTGCCGACCAATCCACCGACGGCGAGGAAGGCCTCGCGCTCGCGCTCGAGGGGCAATACGACGTGCTGATCGTCGACCGCATGCTGCCGAAGCTCGATGGCCTCTCCGTCATTGCCGCGTTGCGCGGCAAGTCGGTGGAGACGCCGGTCCTTATCCTCTCCGCGCTCGGGCAGGTCGATGACCGCGTCAAGGGGCTGCGCAGCGGCGGCGATGATTACCTCGCCAAGCCTTACGCGTTTTCGGAATTGTTGGCGCGCATCGAGGCGCTCGCTCGTCGGCGCGCGAGCCGCGGCGAGGAGACCGTGTATCGCGTCGCCGATCTCGAGCTCAACCGCTTGTCACACGAGGTGAGCCGCGCCGGCCAGGAGCTGCAGCTGCAGCCGCGCGAATTCCGCCTGCTCGAATATCTGATGCGGCACGCCGGCCAGGTCGTGACCCGCACCATGCTCTTGGAGAATGTGTGGGACTATCATTTCGACCCGCAGACCAACGTCATCGACGTGCATATTTCGCGGCTGCGCTCGAAGATCGACAAGGGCTTCGCGCAGCCGCTTTTGCATACCGTGCGCGGCGCCGGATATATGATCCGCGAAGGTGCGCGCTGATCCGGCTCCGCCCGATCGTGGAACGGCAGCGCAAACGCTCGGATCGCTACTTCGCTGCAGCGTCCTGCGTTTTAGGCTCGCCGAGCACGCCGCGGGAAAACAGCGCGTCGATCTTCTCGCGCGCGATGCCCCAATCGGCGAGCGCGGACCGCGACCCTTCGCCGAGGCCGCGCGGCGGCGTCGGCCGGCCGGCGGGCGTCCGGCTGAATCGCGGAGCCGGGCCGGGCTGCACTACGCCCTCGACCTCGACGAAGCTGCCGCGCGCCACATTATGCGGGTGGTGCGGCGCTTCGGCGATGGTGAGCACCGGAGCAAAGCAGGCATCCGTTCCTTCGAGCAGCGCGCACCATTCGTCTCGGCTGCGCGTCTTGAAAAGCGTTTCGAGCTGGCTGCGCACCGTCGGGCCGTCGTCGGTGGTGTAGGGCAGGCCCAGCCGCTCGAACAGGACTTCGCGGAATTTGAGCTCGATCGGGGCGATCGAGATGAAACGGCCATCCGCACACTCATAGACCTCATAGATCGCGGATCCGGAATCGAGGAGGTTGGTCCCGCGCTCGAGCTTGTGCAGGCCCGCGGCGTACATGCCGTAGAACGCCGTCATCAGCGAGGCGGCACCCTCGGTCATCGCCGCGTCGACGATCTGGCCCCTTCCCGACTGTTGCGCCTCGACCATGGCGCAGGCCAAGCCGAAGGCGAGGTAGAGCGCACCGCCGCCGAAATCCGCGGCGAGATTCAAAGGCGGGGTCGGCTTTGACCCGGCCCGGCCGATGGCCGCGAGCGCGCCGGTCAGCGCGAGGTAATTGAGGTCGTGGCCGGCCGCCTGGGCGAGCGGACCCGATTGCCCCCATCCGGTCATGCGGCCATAGACGAGACGCGGATTTCGCGCCAACGCCTCTTTCGGGCCGAGGCCGAGGCGCTCCATCGTGCCCGGGCGGAAGCCTTCGATCAGCGCGTCGGCTTCATCGATCAGATCGGCGGCCAGCGCGATCCCGTCCTTGTGCTTCAGATCGATCGCCACAGATGGGCGCCCGCGGCTGAGCAAGCCAAAGCGGGTCGGCATGCCGATGCCGAGCCCGCTGGGAGCAAGCCGGTCGATGCGAATGACGTTGGCGCCGAGGTCGGCGAACAGCATTGCCGCCATCGGTGCCGGTCCGATACCGGCAAACTCAACGATACGAATTCCCGCAAGAGGTCCCATCATGATGGATCCGGTTGCTTTGCCTCTCTTAACCTTTCAGGTTTTTCATTGGCTTCCAAGCAAGTACTCTGGCAATGGATCAGGCGGAACAGGAGAGATTGCCCGACTCCTTGTCAACTTGAAGACCTTATTTCACTTTGGGCCGGAAGGTAGAGGCCTCGACCCGTGACCGCGCTTGGCAAGCTTCTCCGCACCACGGCGTTTCAGCTGACGCTCGCCTATCTGCTGATTTTCGTCGTGTTCGCGGTGTCGCTGCTCGGCTACTTCGCGCTCAACACGCGCCGGCTGATCACCGAGCAGATCACCCACCGGGTCAATTCCGAAATCAACGGGCTGAGCGAGCAATACGAGCAAGGCGGCATCCGGCGATTGGTCATCGTCGTCGAGCTGCGCTCGCGCCGCCCGGGATCGAGCCTTATTCTCCTGACCACTCCGACCGGAGAGACGCTCGCTGGCAACGTCGAATCGCTCGAACCCGGCGTGCTCGATCACCCCGGCTGGCTGGAGATTCCGTATCGCCGGGTCGAGGCGTCCGAGGAGGTCGAGCACCGCGCCCTGGTGCGGGTCGTCGACATTCCGGCCGGCTTCCATTTGCTGGTCGGACGCGATCTCGAGGAGCGGGAACGCATCTATGCGATCATCGCCAATGCCGGGCGGTGGTCGTTCGCGCTCGTGGTCGTGCTCGGGCTCGCCGGTGGGTTCTTTGTCAGCCGCCGGGTGCTCAAACGGATCGACGCCATGACCGGCACGGCGCAAACCATCATGGCCGGCGATCTTTCCGGCCGGTTGCCCACGGCCGGCACCGGCGACGAGCTCGATCGGCTTTCGAACAACGTCAACGCCATGCTGGAGCGGATCGAGGCGCTGATGCGCGGCCTCAAGGAAGTCTCCGACAACATCGCCCACGATCTCAAGACGCCGCTGACCCGATTGCGCAACCGTTGCGAGGAGGCCTTGCGCGGCGCCCGCGGCGAGGCCGATTTCCGCGCGGCGCTGGAGGCGACCATCGCGGAGTCCGACGAGCTCATTCGTACTTTTGACGCGCTGCTGATGATCGCACGCGCCGAGTCCGGCCAGGCCCGCGACAACATGACCGAGTTCGACGCCGCCGAGGTGGCGCGCGGCGTCGGTGAATTGTATGAGCCGCTTGCCGAGCACAAGGGGCTGACGCTCATCATCAATGCGCCCGGCGCCGCGCCGGTCCGCGGCAATCGCGAGCTGGTGAGCCAGGCGCTGGCCAATCTCGTCGACAACGCGATCAAATACGCCAGCCCGGAGACGAGCAAGATCAACGGCGCGCCGGCCGAGATTGTTGTCGGAGCCGGCCGCGAGGGCGGGCGCATCACGCTCTCCGTGGCCGATCACGGCCCCGGCATTCCCGCCGCCGATCGCGGCCGGGTCGTCGAGCGCTTCGTGCGCCTCGAACAGAGCCGCTCGGCACCCGGCTCCGGCCTCGGACTGAGCCTCGCGTCGGCCGTGGCGCGCCTGCATGGCGGCGAGCTCAAGCTCGAGGATAATGCGCCGGGGCTCAAGAGCGTCATCGTGCTGCCGCCCGCCGGGCCGCCGGGTACGTGATGAAGCGGCCCGCACGCGGCAAGCGGCCGAAGCAAAATCTCGATCAGAGGGCGTTGGTCCAGCGATTGGCAGGCGCGCTTCCCCGGCCGACGGCAAAAGCGCGCAAGGCGGTCTCCGAATGGCTCTCAGGCGCCGCTCGAGGGACATCCGCTAAGGCACTGAAATCGCTTATCGAAAACCATCGCTTGCTGGCGAGCGTCATGGCCGGGATCGGCGATGCCGCGCCGTATTTACGGGACCTCATCAGCGCGGACCCGGCGCGAACCGTCCGGTTTCTCACGCACGAACCGGAAGCGGCGCTCGCGGCGCTTCTCGCCGAGACCTGCCGCGCCGCCGCTGCCGCGCCGGGGCGCGATGCGCTGATGCGGATTCTGCGCCGCATGAAAGCGGAGGCGGCGCTCCTGATCGCGCTCGCCGACATCGGCGGCGTCTGGCCGCTCGCCCGGATCACCGAGGCGCTCACCGACGTCGCCGAGGCGGCGCTCAGAGCCGCCGTGCATTTCCTCCTGGCCGAAGCCGCCGATCGCGGCAAGCTCTCCCCGCCTGATCCGCGAAACCCCGAAGCCGATTCCGGATTGATCGTGCTCGCCATGGGCAAGATGGGCGGCCATGAGCTCAACTTTTCGAGCGACATCGACCTCATGGTGTTCTTCGATCCGCGCCGGCGGGCATCGATCACCAATGCAGAACCCGCGCCGTTCTATGTGCGGCTAACCCGGGACCTGGTGAAAATCCTCCAGGAACGTACCGCCGACGGCTATGTCTTTCGCGTCGACCTGCGGCTGCGCCCAGATCCGTCCTCGACCCAGATCGCGATCTCGAGAGACGCCGCGCTCGAGTATTACGAAGGCCGGGGGCAGAACTGGGAACGCGCAGCGCTGATCAAGGCACGGCCGTGTGCCGGCGATCTGGCCGCCGGCGAGGGGCTCCTTCGCGATCTCTCGCCTTTCGTCTGGCGCAAATATCTCGACTATGCCGCCGTCGCCGACGTCCACGCGATGAAGCAGCAGATTCACGCCTATCGCGGCCATGGCGAGATCGCGATCGAGGGTCACAATGTCAAGCTCGGCCGCGGCGGCATCCGCGAGATCGAATTTTTTGTGCAGACGCAACAGCTCATTGCCGGCGGCCGCCACGCCGAACTGCGCGGCCGCGGCACGGTCGCGACCCTCGGCGCCCTCGCGGAAGGCGGCTGGATCGATGCCGAGGCGCGCGACCAGCTGACCGCCGCTTATGACTTCCTCCGCCGCGTCGAGCATCGCCTGCAAATGACCGCTGATGAGCAAACCCACACCTTGCCGAGCGATTCCGTCGCACTCGACCAATTTGCGCGCTTTCTCGGCTTCTCCGGTCGCGATGCGTTCGCCGACGTCTTGATCCGCCATTTGCGTTCGGTCGAGCGGCACTATGTGCGTCTGTTCGAGCAGGCTCCCGACACGCTGGCGCGGCAGCAGAATCTGTCATTCGCGACGCCGGAGGGGGAGGGCGCCACGCTCGACCGCCTTGCGCAGATGGGCTTTCGCCAGCCACGCGAGGTCGCTGGCGCCGTGTACCGGTGGCAGCAGGCTACCTATCGAGCGTTACGGGGCGAGCAAGCGCGCGCCAACCTCCTCGAGCTCCTGCCGGTCATCATCGATCAATTCGCGCGCGCCGAAAATCCGGACGCGGCGTTTGCGGCCTTTGATCGATTTCTCGCCGGCCTACGCGCCGGCGGGAGGTTTCTGTCGCTGCTGCGGCAGCATCCCGACCTCGTGCGCTTCATCGCGCTGATCCTGGGAGTGGCCCCACGGCTTGCCGAAATCCTAGCGCAGCATCCTCACGTCATCGATCCGCTGATCGATCCGAGCTTCTTCGGCGCGCCGCCAGACGAAGGCCGGCTCGAAGCCGATCTGGCGCGCGCGCTTGCGGAGACCCGCGGCTATGAGGAGATGCTCGACGCGCTGCGCTTGTTCGGCCAGGAGCACATGTTCCTGATCGGCGCCCGCATCCTGTCCGGATCGGTTTCGGCCGAACAAGCGGGCGAGGTGTTCGCGCGACTCGCCGACGTCCTGATCCGCGCCGTGCATTCGCGGGTCGCGGACGGCTTTGCCGCCGCGCATGGCCACCTGCGCGGCGAAGAGACCGCGATCCTGGCGCTCGGCCGGCTCGGCGGCCGCGAGATGACCGCGAGTTCCGACCTCGACCTCATCGTCGTTTACGATTTCGACGCCGAGCACCCGAATTCCGACGGCGAGCGGGCGCTCTATGGCGCCCAGTATTTTGCCCGCCTCACTCAGCGGCTAATCGGCGCGCTGACGGTGCGGACCAATTACGGCATGCTCTATCCGGTCGACATGCGCCTGCGACCGTCGGGCCGCTCCGGTCCGCTAGCGACGCAGATCGACGGATTCATCAGCTATCAGGAGCGGGAAGCCTGGACCTGGGAGCACATGGCGCTGACCCGCGCCCGCGTCGTCTCGGGATCGCCGGCCTTTGCCGCGCGCGTCGAAGCAGCGATCCGCGAAATCCTCTGCCGCAAGCGTGACGCGCGGGCGGTCGCCGCCGATGTCGTCGAGATGCGTGGCGCGATCGCGAAGGAGAAGGGCGACGCCGACCCCTGGGACCTCAAATATGCGGCCGGCGCCCTCGTCGATATCGAGTTCATCGCACAATTTCTGCAACTCGTGCACGCGGCCGCGACGCCGGAAATCCTCGATACTTCGACGTTAGGCGCATTGGAAAAAGCCGCGCGCCTCGGCGTGCTCGCGCCCGAGGACGCCGCGGTGCTGCGGCCGGCGGTCAGGCTCTATCAGGACCTGACGCAGATTCTGCGGCCCTGCCTTGCCGGGCGGTTCGATCCGGCGGCGGCTAGCGCGGGCGTTCTCGGTCTATTGGCGCGCGCGGCCGATCTGCCGGATTTCCCGGCGCTGCAGGCGCACCTTGAGGAGACCCGGCGCCAGGTGCGCGAGTGCTTCGTGCGGATCCTCGGGAAAGCGCCTTTGTCTGGAGCGGGCGTCTAGGCTTTGGCCTTGTCCGGCGCTGCCTCGGTCGGACCGTTGGCTTTTCGCCACGCGCCGAAACCGCCCTTGATGTGAGCGACCGGACGCAGACCCATGCGATGGGCGGTCTGCGCGGCCAGCGCCGAGCGCCAGCCGCCGGCGCAGAAAAACACGAAACGTTTGTCCTCGCCGAAAACCTTCTTGTAGTACGGGCTTTCGGGGTCGATCCAGAATTCCAGCATCCCACGCGGGCAGTGAAACGCGCCGGGCACCCGGCCTTCCCGCTCAAGCTCGCGGATATCGCGGAGGTCGACGAAAACCACGTCGTTGCGGCCGTGCAGGGCAACAGCCTCCTCGACCGGCAGGGTTTCGATGTCGCGCTCGGCGGCATCAATCAACGCACGAAACCCGGTCGTGATCGTCTGCGGCATCACACGCTCGCTTGCGACAAGTACGCCTTGGTGCAAGGCGCACGCTCCCCATAGCAGCCACGATGTTGCTACTGCAAGGCTGCGCGTCAGACGGCGAGCGGGAGGGGAACGAACTCGCCCATGGCGCGGGGCTCTTCGCGCGCTTCGAGCGGCAACCGGACCACCACGGTCGTGCCGTCGCCGAGAATCGAGCTGATCCGCATCGCACCGCCATGCAGTTCGGCGAGTGATTTGGCGATGGCCAGACCGAGACCGGAGCCCTGATGACGTTTGGTCAACTGGCTTTCGACCTGCTCGAACGGACGGCCAAGCTTGCCCAAGGCATCCTTCGGGATACCGATCCCGTTGTCGGCGATGGCGATGGTGACTTTGCCGCCGCGGGCGCGCCCGTGCACGCGCACGGCGCCGCCGTCGGGCGTGAACTTCACGGCGTTCGACAGGAGATTGAGCACGATCTGTTTGATCGAACGGCGATCGGCCTGCAGGCGGATTGCCGGAGCGATGCTCGAATCGAGCGCGAGGCGCTTCTCGCTCGCCCGTGCCGAGATGACGCGCAGACAATCGGCCAGAATGGAATCGAGCTCGACGAGTTCAGGCTTGAGCCGGATGCCGCCGGCCTCGATCTTCGACATATCGAGGATGTCGTTGATGACGTCGAGCAGGTAGCGGCCGCTCTCGCGGATGTCGCGGGAATACTCGGTGTATTTTTCCGCGCCGAGCGGCCCGAACATCCCCGATTCCATGATCTCGGAGAAGCCGATGATGGCGTTAAGCGGCGTGCGCAGCTCGTGGCTCATATTGGCCAGGAATTTGGATTTTGTCTGGTTCGCCTCCTCGGCCCGGGTCTTTTCCTCGGCGTATTTTTGCGCCAGATCGGCGAGCTCGCCGGTCTGGCGCTCCAGCGTCTGCTGCGAGCGGCGCAGGTCGTCGATCGTCGCAATCTGCCGTTTCTCGCCCTCGATCAGTTTTTGCTCGTGCTGCTTGAGCTTGGTGATGTCGGTGCCGACCGAGACATAGCCGCCGTCCTTGGTGCGGCGCTCGCTGATATGCAGCCAGCGTCCGTCGTCGAGCAGCGCCTCGAAGGTGCGCGCGCCCGGCGGCTGCGCCTCTTCGTTGGCGACCGTGGTGCGGATGATCGGCTTCTTACCGGCGGCCACGACCGCGGCATAGGCCGTTCCCGCAGTCACGGCCTCGTCCGGCAGGTGGTGGAGCTGCTGAAAGTTCGAGTTGCACAGCACCAAGCGGTCTTCGGCGTCCCACAGCACGAAGGCTTCCGGAATCGTCTCGATGGCATCGCACAGCCGCAGGTCCGCGGCCGTCGTCTTCTCCACCAGCGTCCTCTGCTCCGTGGTGTCGACGGCGATCCCGATCAGATGCAGGCCGGTTTCACCCTCCTGACGCGCCAGTTCGCAACGCGCCCGCAGCCATAGCCAGCTGCCGTCGGCGTGCCGCATGCGAAAGGCGTGATCGATCGATTGCGTCGCCGCGTTGGCCAATTGCCGCACCAGCTGGTGGAGGTCGATATCGTCCTGGTGCACCAGCGCGTTGACTTCGCCGAAGGTCAGCAGATCGTCCTTCGGCGGCAGGCCGAGAAGGTCGAACATCGAGCGCGACCAGAACACGCGGCCGCGCGCCAGATCCCAATCCCACAGGCCGCAGCGGCCGCGGTTGAGCGCGGTGTCGATACGGCTGCGCACCGTGTCGTGGATGATGTCCGCCTCGCGCGCCCGGGTCGCCTGCCAATGGAAGGCAAATCCCAGGATCAGCACCACGAAGCCGGTCGTTGCCGACAGCGTGACGGTGAGCGCCGTCATCGAGCGCCAGTTGGCGAGCGCGTCGCGCGTCGTTTCGACGACGGCGAGGAGGCCGAGCGGGCTTCGCAGCATGCGCGCCGAAGCGTAGGCGCTGGCGCCGTCCGGCAACGTGATCTCCTGAGTGCCGGCGCTGACGCCGATGTCCTGTCCGAGCACGTCGAGGATGTGACGGCCGAGCCTGCGTGGGTCATGCGGCTGGCTGGCGACGACCGTGCCGTCGAGATCGGCAAGCAGGACCATCCGCTCGCCGCGCGCCGCCCAGGCCGGGAGCGCGAGGGCCAGCGCCTCGGGCGTACGGCCGGCATTCGCCCTGGCGTCCCGCCCCATGCGGTTGAGGTTGGCCGCGAGGTGATCGGCAAGCGCTTCGATCCCTTGCCGTGCGGCGAGGATCACCTGTCGGCGCTGCTCCAGCACCTGCACCAGCGCGCCGACGCAGATGGTGATGAGGAAGGCGACGATCAGGACCGGAACCGCGCGCCGCAGGAGCGGCTCGGCGCTCAACAGCCGCCGGTACGCGGGCTTGGCGATCGATTTGGCCAGACCCTGGATCGAATCCGATCGTAGAGACGCACTCGCCGTGTCGGCGCGTGCCATCGCCTGCCTCCGTTCGGACGGTCCCCTTGACCCGTGATCGGAAGAATGTTTGCCGCATCTTCCCCGAATCAGCTCGATAAGAATCGATGCGAATCGATTTGTCGAGAGTCCGGAGTCAATATTTTTTTGAGTCGCTATTCCGCGCCGTTGTCGCCGCTTTTGCGGCGGCACGCCGCCGCGATCGCGTTCGTCAATGCAGCGTCTGATAACCGGCGATCAGGAGCTCGACCGCGATCAGGACGACGATGATGATCTCCAGCCGCAGCGAGCGCCTGGTATCGATGATGTCGGTGAGAACTTCCGCGGTCTCGGCAATGACCGCGAGTTTGCGCGACAGCGCCTCGGCGCGCTCCTTGAGCTCGTATTCGTCCTCAAGCCGCGCGTACAGCCGGTCGAGATCGGGACGATCCCAGACGACATCCGGCTTTTCCGCGACCGCGACGCGGCCGGAGACGCGGTGCTGCACCAGCAAAGCGTTGCCGATGTGTTTGAGGATCGTGCGCCGGCCGGCGAAGGTGCGGCCGTGTTCGGCGAGTTGGCGGGCAAAGGGCTCGACCAGCTCGAACGCGGCCGCCACTTCGCGCTCGTCGCGCGCCAGCACGACGCTCTTCGACAGCGCGTCGGCGATGACGATCAGGTGCTCGGGCGTCACCGTTTTCAGCGTGATCGGCCCGCCGGGGAGAATCTGATCGTCCTTATACGGCGCGACCTCGATCCACACCGTTTCCTCCTCGGCCGGGACGACCGGGCGGATCAGCCGCGATTTGAGGCCGCGCAGGACCTCCGCCTCTTCCGCGGTGGTGAGTCCGGTGACGACCGCGACGCCGTAGCGAAACAGGGTGACGAATCCATCGTCGCCGAATTTGTAGCTCAGTGGCGCGGTGGCGACGACGCCGTCATGCTCGAGGTTCGAGGTGTCGATGCGGTCGCTCAGGAGGAGCGCCTTGACCGTCCTGCGGTTTCCGGCTCGTGTGTAATCGGCCATTGCTGCTCATCCGCGCACCTGCTGCGCCGTGATCTTAATGTCGGTATCGCCGGTTGGATGCGCAATCGCCGATGGCGGTCGACGCATAGGCAATGTGCGACCTTACGTTCGGTCTGCCCACACCGGCCGGCGCCGAAGCAGCAACGGACCAAAGAACACGGCAAAGCCGCCAAAGGCCAAAAGCCAGGCGATGGCGGCAATATGAAACAATGCGATCGACGGCGCGAAAGCGGCGACGATGCGCGCCACCGCGGCGACGAACGCGCACAAATAGATGAGTTGCGTCGGCAGCGATGCGACGAGTTCCTGCCCGGTGTGGCCGAGGGTCGCCCGCGTCATCACCGCGAGCGTCATCAAACCGACCGCACCTGCCGTCCAGGCGTGGATGCCGGCGCTGGCCGGCCAATGCGCCGGCCAAAGGATCGCCGCAGCGGACAAGAAAAAGCCGATCGGCACGAACGCGTAGGCGACATGGAGAACGAGCACCAGCCGGTCAGCGAAGGTGCGATCGCCGGCCCAGCGCAGATGACGAGCCGCCTGCAGCAGCCCGGCGACCATCAATAAAATGCCGGATGTGGCGGCATTGGGAAGCGCGATCCAGAATGCGAGCGCCAGCGCGCTGGCGACGAGCGTCGCCACGTCGAAGCGCGAAAAAATCTGCGGCAGCCGTCCTGGATTATTTCTCGCCAACCAATTGCGGGTAAAGCTTGGCACGATACGTCCGCCAACCAGCATGATCAGTCCAATCAAGGCGGCAATGCCGATGCGCCCGCCATAGTTGGCGCCGCCCAGACGGATGGCTTCGATGTGAAACGTGATGTTTCCGGCGATCAATACGCCAAGCACCACGAGAACGCGGAGATTGCGCCAATTCCGGCCCGCCATGATTTCGCCGGCCGCTACTGCCGCAAGTATCGCCAGGAAGGCGATGTGGATAACCGCCGCGAGCCATGCGCCCCAGATGGCGGAGCCGGCAATCGCCAGGCGCCCCATCACCCATAGCGCAAAAAGGCTAGCGAGCGGGTAGCCATTGACCGGAAGTCGGCCCGTCCAATTGGGAATGGCGGTCAGGAGAAAGCCGGCGACGGCAGCCGCTACATAGCCGTAGATCATTTCGTGGATGTGCCAATCAAGCGGGGCGAAAGCGGTCGGCAGCGACATCTCGCCGAAATATTGCGGCAGCCACAGCACGATGGCGAGCGCGGCCCAGACCGCGGCGCCGAGAAAGAACGGGCGAAAGCCGTAAGAGAAGATCGCCGGGCCGGCATAGTCGAGACGGCGGCGCAGCGCTGCGGGGGCGTCGGTCGCGGGCGCGTTCATCGGAGATCTCGCGTCAAATCTGCAGCTCGCGCGTCGGTTGCCTAGTGTCCCATCCCCGACATCACCTGGCCGTTGTAGATTTCGGGATTGGGCGCGCCTTCGACGCTGAGGATGCCCACCAGCCCGCGCTCCAGCCGCGCCAGCGCGTGATCGACCAACGCGTAGTTGCCCGGCACCTTGGTCTTGAATTCGGTGATCACGGCGCCGCCAGGCGCGACGCTGACGGTTTGTATGCCATCGAGCGGCGGCGATTGCAGCCCGCCGAGCGTATAGACCTTGTCGAAGATCTCGCCGATGACGTGGAAGGACGACGTGAAGTTCGGCCCGCCGACGCCAAAGAAGATGCGCACGATGTCACCGACCTTGGCCCGCAGTGGATGCAGTTTCGTCAGCGCGCCAACCGAGCCGTTGAACACGAAAAATTCGGGATGCTCGCCGAGCAATTTCTCGACGCTGAACTCCGCGCTGCCGTGCTGCCCGTAAGGCAGGTCGGTGTAGACTTCGCCCTGCATGACGTAGAACTCGCGATCGACTTGCGGCAACCCATCCTCCGGCTCGACCAGGATGAGGCCGTACATCCCGTTGGCGATGTGCTCGGAAACCATCGGCGTCGCGCAGTGATAGACAAAGATGCCGGGCACCAGCGCCTTCCAGGTCATCGACTTCTCCTGCCCCGGATCGACCTGAAGCGCCGCGGCGCCGCCGCCCGGTCCGGTCGTGGCGTGGAAGTCGACGGAATGGATCATCGCGCTGTCGGGCGAATTTTTCAGATGAATGTCGATCGTGTCGCCGACCCGCACGCGGATGAATGGTCCCGGCACCTTGCCGTTGAACGTCCAGTAGCCGAACGTCGTGCTCTCCGCCAAACGCCCCTCGACTTCGACGCTGAACAGGTCGACTCGGACCGTCTGCGGCTCACG
>Ga0187783_10002394_pt1 | contig 13929 bp, 12 predicted proteins | sample 1015_SJ02_MP02_2_FD_132471 | JGI IMG/M metagenome (GOLD analysis project Ga0187783, IMG submission 132471) | Tropical peat soil microbial communities from peatlands in Department of Meta, Colombia - 1015_SJ02_MP02_20_MG | ecosystem: Environmental > Terrestrial > Soil > Wetlands > Peat | place...
CTGCTGGTGATCGACATGTCTACGATATCGCCGGTGGCGTCCCGTCGCTTCGCTCGGCGGCTGGCCGAGCGAGGCGTCGATTTCGTGGACGCGCCGGTCAGCGGCGGACCGGTTCGCGCGCGCCACGGCACGCTCACGATCATGGTGGGCGCTTCGGTGCAGGGATTCGAGAGAGCCGAGCCTCTACTGCTCGCCATGGGCACCCCCCATCACTTAGGTCCGATTGGAATGGGCGAAACCGTCAAGCTGGTAAATCAGATTATCATCGCCAACGTGATGATCGCTAATGCCGAAGCGCTGGTTTTTGCGCAGCGCGCGGGCGCGGACCTCGCGGCCGTGCGCGGCGTGCTCGGCTCGGCGACGGCTTCGAACTACTTGCTGGCCGAGTGGTTGCCGAAGACTTGGCTGGCGGGGAACTTTGAAGGCGGATTTGCTCTCGATCTTCTTCGCAAAGACCTTGCGGCCGCGCTCGATGCGGCGCGCGCGTTGACCCATTCGATGCCGGCCACGGGGCTGGCATATCAGATGTACACTGCTTGCTCTGACAGAGGGGATGGCGCGCTGGACTACAGCGCGATAGTGAAAGCGTATGAACGTAACGCAGGAAGTAAAGCCGCCACGAACGTCTTCGGTCAAGAACCCCGAGGTCAATAAGAAGATTCTCGTCGTCGACGACGAGTCGGCTATTCTGCAGACGCTGCGATTCAATCTCGAGCGCAGCGGTTACGCGGTAGTAACCGCGGGCGACGGGCGCAGCGCGATCGCGATGGCGCAACGCGAGCAGCCCGACCTCATCGTGCTCGACATCATGCTTCCCGTCCTCGACGGCGTCGAGGCATGCAAGGAGATTCGCAAGTTCAGTCCGGTGCCGATCATCATGCTCACCGCCAAAGACCAAGAGATCGACAAGGTTTTGGCACTCGAGCTCGGGGCCGACGATTACGTCACCAAGCCTTTTGCCTTGCACGAATTTTTAGCGCGGGTCAAGGCGCGCCTACGCCGCCAGCCGTCGATCCAGTTTGGCCACGAGGAGGCGATCTCGCTGGGCACGATCGTTCTCGACCCGTCGCGCCAGCAACTCACCGTGCGGGGGAAAGACGTTTCGCTCGCACCCAAGGAGTTTGGGTTATTGCGCGTGCTCATGGAGAACCACGGACGCGTGGTAACGCGTCAAACGCTGCTCGACAAGGTGTGGGGATACGACTTTGAAGGCGAGCAGCAGACGGTTAGCGTGCACATTCGATGGTTGCGCGAGAAGATCGAGGAAGATTCGCGGACGCCGCGCCACATTCTGACGGTGCGCAGCCGCGGCTACATGTTTAAAGCGTAGCGGAAACGTGACGCCGGTAGAGTGGTCGGTTGTAGCCTCGCTGGCCGGCCTAGCTGTCGGCTTCGGGATTGCGCGCCTCGTCAACCGGTCGCCGGCCGCCGAACCCGTCTTCGAGCCCGCGCTTCCGCCGGTCAAGGCGCGCCTGGTTGACGGTGGATTCGCCCGGCTCGTCCGCGCGCTTCCGATCGGAGTCGTCCTGGTCGATCGCACCTGCCGCGTTGAGTTCGCCAACGCCGCGGCCGGCACGACCTTCGGGTTCGATCCCGACCGTGCGCTGAATCTGCACGTCATCGAAGCGATACCGAATATCGAGCTGGAGCGGCGAATCGCCGATGCACTGCGGGGAGAAGCGTCGGTCGCTCCGTTGCTACTCACGGGTGCATCAGGTCAGCGCACCTATCGCGTGTCGGTCTATCCCCTCACGGATCAAGCCGACGATTCTCAACGCGTGGTCGTGTTCTCCGACGATCAGACCGCCCTGGTACGCCTCGATCGGGCGCGCAAGGAGTTTCTCTCGAACGTTTCCCACGAACTGCGCACGCCGCTTTCTTCGATCAAGCTCATGCTGGAGACGGTGCTGGAGGCGCCCGAACAAGAGGCGCGCGATCTGTTCGTTCCGCAAGCGCTCGCGCAGGTCGACCGCCTAACGGCGCTCGTCGGCCAACTTCTGGAGCAGGCGCGTGCCGAGTCAGGGCAACTCAAGCTCGACGTCCGCGACGTGGATCTCGAAGAGGTTGCGCGGCCGATCGTCGCTTCGTTCGAACAGCAAGCTTCGAATAAGGGTGTTTCGCTCGAGCTGGCGGCGCTGCGTCCGGTTCGAGTTGAAGCCGATCCTGACCGGCTGGCGCAAGTCTTCGTCAATCTCATCGACAACGCGCTTCGTCATACGTCGGGCGGGGGCCGGATTCGAGTCGAGGTCGATGCGCGCGATAGCGACGCCGTGCTGCGCGTTCGCGACACCGGGGAAGGCATACCGTATCGCGATCTTCCGCACATCTTCGAGCGATTCTACGTGGTGGATCGCTCGCGGACGCGAGGCAGCGGGGGCGCCGGCCTCGGGCTGGCAATCGTCAAAGGGATCGTTGACGCGCACGGCGGCGCGGTCTCGGCCGAATCCATGCTAGGGCGAGGCACGGCGTTCACGATTCGCCTGCCGATCATGCGAATTAAGCGTGACCCCACGTCTTAAGCTTCTTAATGGTGAAACGGCATTGCCTGCCACGCGACGAACGGGGCGCGGGTGACGATGACCGGTACCGTGGAAAAGGCGCTATCCACCGCGACGAAAATCAACGTCGAAGCGCTGAACGTCTACTACAACAACTTTCACGCGATCCGGCACGCATCGCTGCGAGTCTCAGCCCATCAAGTGATGGCGCTCATCGGCCCATCGGGTTGCGGGAAGTCTACCTTCATTCGCGCGCTCAACCGGATGCACGACCTGACGCCCGGTGCTCGGGTCGAAGGGCGAGTCGAATTGGATGGCCGCGATATCTACGCTCCGGAGGTCGATCCGGTTACGATTCGATATCGCATCGGCATGGTGTTCCAGCGCCCCAACCCATTTCCGAAGACAATCTACGACAACGTCGTTTACGGCCCGCGGATTCACGGCGAGCGCCGTACCTCGGTGCTCGACGAGATCTGCGAGCGCAGCTTGCGCCGGGCGGCCCTCTGGGGCGAAGTGAAAGATCGTCTCGATCGCTCCGCGCTGGCGCTATCCGGAGGACAACAGCAGCGGCTCTGTATCGCCCGCTGCCTCGCGGTGGACCCCGAGGTGATCTTGATGGACGAGCCGGCATCGGCTCTGGATCCCATTGCGACCAGCAAGATCGAAGATTTGATTTGCGATCTCAAGAAGGAATACACCGTCGTGATCGTGACCCATTCGATGCAGCAAGCTGCTCGAATCAGCGACAACACCGCGTTCTTTCTGCTGGGCGATCTGGTCGAGGCGGATACGACTTCTACTATTTTCACTAAACCAAAAGACAAACGGACGGAGGATTACATCACCGGCCGTTTCGGTTAACAGGCTGCGAGCGCTCGCCCGCACCCGTTAAAATAGGCTTAATCGGCGGGCGGTAGACTCGGTAGGTTCCCTTTCCCGGCGCAGGATAACTCAGTCCGGAGAGGGCTCAACCGAGGTTCTCGGATTTAGCGAAAAGAAGCCTTAAAAAAAGACCGCTTCAAAAAAGGAGAGTCCCTCCATCGTGGCACCCATTTTGGCTCGCATAGCGCTGGTTGCGGCGGCTATGGCATTGGGCACGTCTGTTGCGCTGGCGGAAACGCAGGCAACACCGGTCGCGCAGACGAGCACGCCCCCTCCGGCCGACTTCGGATCTCCGCCCTCGGGGCAGATCCCGATCCTCTATAACGATCGTCACGTCTACGCCAATCCCGACGTGCTCAAGCAGGGCCGCGTTTTGGCGGCGCTCGTTCGGGGCGGAACCATCTTCATTCCATTGCGCTCGATGTTCGAGCAGATGGGTGGGACGGTTTCCTACGACGCATCCAGCAAGACGGCGACCGTCAGCAAAGCCGGCGCGCAAGTCGTCGTAACGGTCGGTAAGCCCGAAGTGATCATCAACGGCGAGACGCGTCCGCTGGACGTGCCGCCGATCGTCTATCAAGGCGTCGTGCTCGTTCCCGTCCGAGTGATCTCGGAGACGATGGGTGCGTACGTCCAGTGGGTCCCCGACCGGCACATCGTCGTAGTGCGCTACATTCCGGCGACGCCGCCTCCAACCGAGGCGCCGCCGCCGCCCCCTCCCCCCCCACCGCCTCCGCCGCCGCCCCCCTCACCGACCCCAAATCCGCTTAAAGTCGGGGGCTATTTCCGCTCGTACTACTTTACGCGGCAGAACGCATCGAACAATCCGGGCGCACAATTCAACTTTTCGCCGGGCGCGAAATATAATTCCAACGGCGTCAACCAGGCAACCTGGAACAGCGCGATTGCGCCGGCACTCGAGTACGATTTTCCGAACTCGGGCTGGTTCGTCGGCGGCCAGTATCTGTACGCCAATCCGGCGGATGGTCAGTGCGTCGTGCCGGCTAACCATCTCAAGGGCGGCCCTTGCGTCACCCAGGTGCCGCCCAACACGAACGCCGACGACACGCTGCCGGGTTACACGTTGAGCACCTTCGATCAAGCGTATGCCGGTTACAACGCGCACGGTTTCAACGGCGAACTCGGCAACGTGCTCTTCAATTCGCCGTGGGCCAACCCGGCAGATTCGCGCCTGAAACCGGCGGCATTTGAAGGCGGCTATTTGAGCTACACTACTGGCTCAAATTGGACGTTCGAAGGTGCCGACATGCTCGCGTTCGAGGCCCGCACTTCCTCGGCGTTCAGCCAAACCACGCTGCTGACGAGCTTCCCGTCAGGTAATAACGGGATGCCTTCCAACATTTACGTGCCGGGCGGACAGCAGATCACCACCAATGGGTTCCTGATGGGTAAGGTCGGCTACGGAAACCAGTCGGGTCCGGGATTTGCAGCCGACGGCTACCTCTACGCCGTCAGCGACCTGGTCAACATGTACTGGTTTGACGGTAAGTACACGTTCCCAAGCAACTGGTCTCCGTTCATCGCACTGCAAGGCGGCTTTGAGAACAACGCCGGGCAGTCGTACATCGGAAAGATCAACAGCCAGGATTTTGGCGCGGAGATTGGGGCGAACCTCACGAAAAACTTACTTCTTACCGCCGGCTACGACCAGATCCCGTGGAAGACCGACACGATCTTTCTGCCGAAGAACGTGACTTGCAGTAACTCGAACTATCAGATCACCGCAAAGGGCGCGACGCTCGCATATTTCCTCCCGCTTAACGCTGCGCAGTGCTACACGTTCACCAATGGCTCGACGGCAATCTACTACGGAGGCTGGGCGAGCCCATACACGGACAACTACGACTCCGATCCGTTCTACACGACGAGCATCACGCAGGGTCAGGCCGACCGGCGCGCGCCCGGCTCGTCGGAGAAAGTTGCCCTAACGTTTACGACCACGAATAGGAAATGGATCTTCACCGGTACGGACGCGTGGTACAACTACGGCAACGCGTTAGCTCCGGAGAACACGAACATCTGGACGCTCGACGGCCAGTACCACTTTAGCGGCGTGCCTCTAAAGGGGCCATACCACGGCTTGTTGTTGCGCTACCGCTACGTGCAGCGGACGCTCTCGAACACGTTCTGCGGCGCAGCGGGTACGACCAGCTGTTCGCCGGAAGCGTCGCTTGGCGCGCCGGAGTTCGGCGGTTTGCCGCTCTTCAAGTACAATCGCGCACAGCTCGAATACGACTTCTAAACGCGGGGTTTCCCCGCTCGTGCGTGAAACTACCGGGCCCTCATGCCTTCGACCATGAGGGCCCTCGTCAAGCCTAGCCCCGGGCCCGGCTTTATCCTGACAGACGTGCCGGTGCCGGCGATTGGTCCCGGCGACGTTTTGATTGCGGTTGAAAAGGCCGGCTTGTGCGGCACGGATCATCATATCTATGCCTGGGACGCATTTGCACAGCACAGAATCAAGCCGCCGCTGGTCGTCGGTCACGAATTCATGGGAACCGTTGCCGCCGTCGGCGACGCGGTGCGCTCGGTGCGAGTCGGCGAACGAGTCTCGGCCGAAGGGCACATCGCCGACCTCACTTGTCTGCTCTGCCGAACCGGTCAGGCTCACATTTGCGAGCGCGTCAAGATCGTCGGCGTGGATCGGGACGGCGCATTCGCGCAATACGTCGCCATTCCCGAATACAACGTGTGGCGGCTCGACCCGGCGATCGCCGACGAGGTTGCGGCGATTTTCGATCCCCTCGGCAACGCCGTTCATACGGTGATGGCCGCCGGAGTCAGCGTCAAGAGCGTGGTCATTACCGGCGTGGGATCGATCGGCCTGATGGCAATTCCCGTGGCTAGAGCCGCCGGCGCGACGGCCATTTATGCCATCGACGTGAATCCAGCTAAACTCGATCTGGCCAAGCGGCTAGGCGCCGACGCCGCATTCTTGAGCACGCAGGACGATCTCGTTGCCGAGGTCAAGCGCCGAACGCGCGGTGACGGCGCCGACGTCCTTTTGGAGATGTCCGGAAGCGCGGCCGCGATCGATCTCGGCCTGCAGATTCTTCGCAATGGCGGGACCGCGGCACTGCTCGGCATACCGGCCGATGCCGTCAATCTGAATCTTGCCGAGCGAATCATTTTCAAAGGACTCACCGTGCTAGGTATCAACGGACGGCGCATGTTCGAAACGTGGTACCAAACCGAAGCGCTGGTGAAGAGCGGTCGGGTGGATCCACGATCGATCATCACCCACGTCCTCCCTTATACGCAATTCGACCGCGCATTCGAATTGATGGAGAAGGGCGAAGCGGTAAAAATAGTGCTCGATTTCAAAGGAGACGTCGCCAAATCATGAATCAGGCGTTCGAAGAGAAGCTGCAGACCGATCTGGATGCGCTCAAGAAGGCCGGAACGTACAAGCATCTGCGTCACTTGACGACGCCGATGGCGCCGGAAGTGCACATGGAGGAAGCCGGCGACGTCATCGTGCTTTCCAGCAATAACTATCTCGGGCTGGCCGACCTACCGGAGGTAGTCGAGGCCGGAAAGCGCGGGCTCGACAAATACGGCGCGGGCACCGCATCGGTGCGATTCATCTGCGGCACGTTCGACATTCATCGTGCGCTTGAGCGGCGCATCGCGACGTTCTTGGGGACGCAGGCGGCTCTTACGTACGTTTCTTGCTGGAACGCCAACACCGGGCTGTTTCCGACGATCTGCGACGCGGGCTCGGCAATCGTCTCCGACGAGCTCAACCACGCGTCAATCATCGACGGCGTGCGGCTAGCCTCGAAGGCGCGCCGCGAGCGGTTCAAGCATGGCGATATGGACGACCTGCAAGCCAAGCTCGCCGCCGTCGAAGGCTGTTTCCCGATCGCGATCGTCACCGACGGCGTCTTTTCGATGGAGGGAGATCTCGCCAAGCTGCCCGACATCGTCGAGCTCGCGCGCCGCCATCGAGCAATTGTGGTCGTGGACGATTCGCACGGCACCGGCGTGATGGGTACGAGCGGCCGCGGCACGGTCGAGCACTACGGGTTGACCGGCCGGGTTGACGTGATCACCGGCACGCTGGGGAAAGCGCTCGGCGGGGCTGCCGGCGGGTTCGTGGCGGGCAGCAGCGCGTTGATCGATACGCTCATCCAACGCTCGCGTCCGCAGCTATTCTCAAATGCGTTGCCGGCGACGGTTGCGTGCAGTTCGCTCGCCGCGATCGACTACCTCGATGCGCACCCGGAGTTGGTTGCGGATTTGCGTTCCAAAACGCAGTACTTTCGCGAAGGCCTGCAGCGGATCGGCTATACGCCGCTGGAAAGCGAAAGCGCGATCGTGCCGATCATCGTCGGCGAAACCGCTTTTGCCATCGCCATCAGCGACAAGCTGTTGAAGGCGGGCGTCTTCGTGACCGGATTCGGCTATCCGGTGGTACCCGAGGGCACGGCTCGCATTCGCGTGCAGATCAGCGCCGCGCTCACCAAGGAAGAAATGGACCGGGCGCTCGCGGCATTCGAACGCGTCGGCCGCGAAACCAGACTGCTTAACGCTTAGCCTTTCGAGCGGGCGTGCGCACGACCAGCACCGGCACGCCGGAGCGCCGCATGAGCCCTTCGGCAACGCTGCCCAGCAGCAGGCGCGGAAGTCCGCTCCGACCATGACTGCCGGCAACGATCATGTCGGCGCCAATCCGCCGAACGTACGACGTAATGCCCGACACCACCGGAGCATCGATCAGCTTGGTTTGAATCTCAAAACGCGCGGCAGCCGCGCGCGACGAGGCGGCCTCTAGGATCGCCCGCGCATCCTCGCGGAGCATCTTAACGGCCGAGCTCGGCGTATAGTGGAAGGCCGCCGCAACGCGTCCAATTTCGGCTGCGATGTCGATCGCGTAACAAGCCACGATGGCAGCGCGTTCGCTGCGCGCCAGCGCGATTGCAACGTCCAGCGCGGCGTCCGCTTGCTGCGAGCTATCGTAGGCGACCACAAGGCGCTTCATGAATATCGCTACTTATGAGCGATTCGGGATGGGCCCTTTGAACTTCTCGCGATTGGGAATCGTGCTAAAGCCAAGCGCCGAGGTCGGGCGCTTCGGCATTTTAAACCCTGCGTGCACGCGCCTTCGCGACGGCACGCTGCAAATCTATCCCCGTCTGGTCGCCTCCGGTAACGTCTCGCGCATCGGTTCGTTTCGGGCGCGCGAGCGCGCCGACGGCACGCTCGAGTTGGAGGAGTGCGGCTACGCATTGGAACCGCAAGCTCCCTACGAGCTGCGTGGCGAGCCGGGTGGATACGGGTGCGAGGATCCGCGCGTGACGTTCGTTCCGGCGCTGGACCATTACGTTATGGCGTACGTCGCGTTCGGACCGCGCGGACCCGAGGTCGCGGTGGCCGTTTCGGCCGACGGTTTGGAGTGGCAGCGACTCGGGCTGATGCAGTTTCAAGACGACGAAGGGCCATTTGCCGACAAAGACGCCGCGTTTTTCCCCGAACCGGTGAGCGCGCCCAGCGGCGTCCCTTCGTTAGCATTTTATCATCGGCCGACGCTGCAGCTCTCGGTGCTGGACGGCAGCGCCGCGCTTGCGGCAATCGAAGCGTTGCCCCCAAATCGCCGCGAGGGGATCGCGATCGGCTACATTCCACTCGACGCAGCGCGGGCAAACATCGGTGCGCTGTGCATTGCGATGGAAACGCACCGCCTCGAGATGCCCGCGGCGAATTGGGGAACGATCAAAGTCGGTGCGGGTGCGCCGCCGGTGCGAATTGCCGAAGGTTGGCTGTCGGTAATCCACGGAGTCGACGAGATCCCGCATCCTAGAGGCAAGGCGCTGTTGCGATACTGCGCGGGAACGATCGTGCACGATTCGGAGCGCCTCGATCGAGTCGTCTTTCGCTCGCCCGAGCCGCTCTTCGTTCCCGAAGGAACCGCCGAGATGCGCGGAGCGGTGGGACACGTCGTTTTCCCGACCGGAATCGACCGCCGCGGTACCCGAGACTTCGACATCTATTACGGCATGGCCGACGACGAAATCGGCCGAGGGCGGCTCACACTCGATCCGTTGGGGGCCTACGCGTACTAAGGCCGCCGATCCCAAACGCGAATGTAATCGATCGTCATTGCGGCCGGAGAAGGCGTGCGCCGATTGGGTGGACTCACCCATCCGCCGACGGCCAGGTTTATGAGGACGTACATCGGGATGCGCGGGAACGTGCCGCCGCGCGCTTCGATTTCTTTGGCCGTCACCGCCAGGCGGGCGACGCCGTCAACGTACCAGGTCAGCGTTGAGCTTTCGCGGTCGATGGCGAAGACGTGATATCCGGCCGAGAAATTCGGGCCGTCGAACGTGCCCTGAATCGAGTCGTTCTTCTCGTGGGGCGTCGAGAAGTGAAACGTCATGTAGTCGCGACGCGGCTGGGCTCCTTGCCATTCCATGACGTCGATTTCAGGCGGCCAGGCTCCGCTGGCCGGTAACAGCCAGAACGCCGGCCAGAAGCCGCGACCCGCCGGCAGCTTGGCGCGAATCTCGGCGTACCCGTCGGTAAACGCGAAGGTCGGACGCGGAGGACCGTTCTCGAACGGACCTCCGGTCGTCACCATGCCGGAAGTCCAGGGAAAATGTGGTTTGACGGAATGGCGCACCGCTACGAGATGGAGCGCGCCTTCGCCGACGATTAGCTGCGACGGACGGTACTGCTCGCGCTCGCGATAGGGAATTCCATGCTGATTGTTGGTGCAATTATCGGGGCTCTCGTTCGGATAGCACCAAAACCAGATCTTCTTGTCGAGCCGAGAGCCGTTGAAGTCGTCTTCGAAGACGATGTGCGCGGTCGCGGGTTGGCCGATCGCGGATGGCGCGGCAGGCGCGCCGCCCGCGAACGGACCGCAAGCCGATACGGCGAAGCCCAGCGCCGCCGCAAAACCGTTCCGGCCCGATCGGCATAGACAAAGCATCGGAGAGTTGGTTGCGGGGGGTGGATTTGAACCACCGTCCTTCGGGTTATGAGCCCGACGAGCTACCGGACTGCTCCACCCCGCGATAGGAACGACTAACTTACGACGGCTCGGGTTTCACCCCTGCTCTGCCGAAATCGCGCGGGATGGCACCCCGGTCGCTTGCGGCACGGATACCCAAGATCCACTTGCACTGCCACCTCGAGGGAAGCATGCGGGCCGAAACCTTCGTCGAGCTCGCCCGTAGGCATGGAGTGTCGCTGCGCTATAAGGCGCCGGTTGGCTCAGACCGGAATGACGGTACGGATCCGTTTCGCTTTAACGGCCTGGCCGAGTTTCTCTATCTATTCGCGGCGGTCTGCCGGTCGCTGCGCGACGTGCAAGATTTCGCGCGCCTCGCTGCGGAGTTCGTGCGGGATGCGTTAGCCCAAGGCGTGATCTATGGCGAGCTTTTCGTTTCACCGTCGGTTTGGACGTTCTTCAATCCGAATCTCGACGTTCGGGCGGCGATCGAAGCGATCGCGGGCGAGCTGCGCGCCGCGCGTCCGCGCGCAACTTTTAAGCTCTTACCCGATCTCACTAGGAACTTTGGCCCGGAGAGCGCGATGCAGACTGCGCGCTTACTCGCCGGTATGACCGACTTGGACGTGATCGGCGTCTCGCTCGGCGGCGACGAGATCCGTTTTCCGGCTGCCCTATTTGCCGACGCTTTTGCCTACGCCCGCGCCCACGGGCTGCGCTGCGTCGCTCACGCTGGTGAAACCGGCGGTGCGGCGAGCGTGCGCGATGCCGTCGGGGTGCTGCGGGCCGAGCGTATTGGACACGGCATCGCTGCGCTACAAGACCCCAAGGTTCTCGAGATGCTGGGATTGCGAGGCATTGCACTCGAAGTTTGCCCGACCTCAAACGCGCGCACCGGCACGATGCCCGACGGACAGCCGAATGCTTTTTTGGAGTTGGATCGCGCCGGCTGCATCGTTACGATCGACGCCGACGATCCCTCGATCTTCGCCAGCTCGATCGGGCGCGAGTACGCCTTGGTAGAGGAAGTCGCTGGCCCCGAGGCGCTTCTTCGCTACGTGCGCAATGCCATCCGCGCGTCGTTTGCAACCGAAGCCGAAAAGCGAACGATGGAGTCGCATCTCGCCGCCGCGATTGCGGAACCCCCGGTCGCTTCTCGCAGTTAGAGCTGCTATGCCGGGTCACTCGCATTCCCACTTTGCCGAGTCTTTCGAGATGTATATGAAGGCGATCTATCGGCTCGAGCGCGAAGGGCCGGGCGTTACCACGTCGGCGCTCGCAACCGAACTGGGCGTCGCGCCGGCATCGGTTTCCGGCATGCTCAAGAAACTGGTCAACGACGGCTATGTCGAACACGAAGTGCGCGGCGACATTCGGCTCACGCGCAAGGGTCTCGAGGTCGCAGTCGGCGTGGTGCGCCGCAACCGCCTCGCCGAACGGCTTCTCACCGACATTCTCGGGATGCCCTGGGACGAGGTCTATGCCGAGGCCTGCATCCTCGAGCATGCGATCACCCCACGCGTCGAGGAACGCTTGATCGCGGCACTAGGCGATCCGCAAACCTGTCCGCACGGCCATCCCATTCCGCCGGCCGATTTGACCGAGCCGGTGCGGACCGGCATTCCTTTGGCGCGGGTCGAGACCGGCAAGAAGGTCACGGTCTCCGGCGTCAGCGAGCAAATGCCGGAAATCTTGCGATATCTCGGGCAGGTCGGCGTGCGTCCCGGCGTTCGGCTCTCTATTGTGGAGAAGGCGCCGCTTGGCGGTCCGATCACGATTGACGTGGCCGGACAGCGCCACGCGATCTCGCTCGAGCTTGCCCGCATGGTGATGATCGCATGATAACGCGCTTTCTGATCGTGCTAAACGTCATCGGCTATCTGTGGGAGATTTCGGTCGGCGGCAGCGAGATGCTATCGGGTTTCGGCAATGGCAGCGGCATGGAGCGCGTGTTGAGCGAAGGCGCGCTCGTCCCCGCGCTGGTGTTGCAAGACGGGCAGTGGTGGCGGATCATAACCGGAGCGTTTTTGCACGGCGGTCTGATCCACATCGGCGTCAACATGATGTCGCTCTGGTTCCTCGGGCGCTTCATCGAATACGCACTGGGGCCGTGGCGAATGTTGGCCGTGTATATGGTGTCGCTGATCGCATCAGGATTGGGCGTGGTTTATCTTAGCCCCAATCCGATGGTCGCGACGGTCGGCGCCAGCGGCGCCATCTTCGGTCTTTTCGGAGCGCTCTTCGCCATCGGTTTTAAGCTGGGTAAGCCGGGCATGGAGCTGGTACGCGCCAATGTCGGCATTCTGGTTATCAATTTGATCATCACGTTCACCGTGCCGGCTATCTCGTGGCAAGCACACGTGGCCGGGCTGCTGGCCGGCTTCGCCCTCACCTTCGTCCTGTACGCTCCGCCGCGGCGCATCGCTCCGGTAGTGGTAGACGCCGCCGGACGCGAGCTGGAGTCGGAGTACCAATCGCCCGCCGATCCGCAGCGCCGCGCGTAGTGCTGCCCACGCTCGAGGATCTCTTCGGCCAGTCCGCGGCCTTTGCGCGAACTTTGCCCGGCTTCGAGCCGCGCACCGCTCAGGTGCAAATGGCGCGGCTCATCGAGCGCGGCATTCTCGAGGGAATGCACACGCTGGTCGAGGCTGGAACCGGAGTGGGAAAATCGTTGGCATACCTCGTTCCGGCCGTTCGCAGCGGTAAGAAGGTGATACTTTCGACCGGGACGATTGCGCTGCAAGAGCAACTCGTCCGCAAAGACATTCCGCTGGTCAGGGACGCGCTTGACGTGCCGCTGCGCGTCACGCTGCTTAAAGGGCGCGCGCACTATCTCTGCCGCCAGAAGCTCGAACGCATGCGCGCTGACCGGCTGCTGGCGCCGTCGCGTTCCCTGCAGGCCATCTGGGAATGGTCGGACCGAACCACCAGCGGCGATCGGGCCGAGTTGGCCTTCGTTCCCTCACCCGACGAGTGGGAGCGTCTCGATGCCGATGCTGACGAATGCGTGGGCGAATACTGCCAGCATTTTCGAAACTGCTTCTTTTTCGCAAAACGCGATGAGGCCAAGTATGCCGACCTGATCGTGGTGAACCACGCGCTGTTCTTTCTCGACCTCGCCGTCGGCGGTGGCCTGCTGCCTCCCTACGACGTTGCGGTGCTCGACGAGGCGCATCAATGCGAGCGCTGGGCGACCGACGCGCTCACCGCGGTGTTGTCGGGTGCAACCATCGGGCGAATGTTGCGCAAGCTGCGGCGCACCTACGAGCTGCCGCCGTTCTTCGAAACGGAGTTCGACGCCGGCGTACGACGGATGGAGTCGGTCTTTGCGCGGGTCCCGGGCGAACGCTATCCGCTTGCCGCCAATGACGACGCATGGCCGGCGCTTGAAGCATTGCGCGGCACGCTTTACCGTTTAGAGAATTGGCTCTTCGCCCACGGCGCCGAAACGCGCGGACCCGCGCCGCTCGATCCCGGCGAGACCGAGCGACGGCGCGACCTCGCGCTGCGCGCAGTTCTCGCTCACGAATCGGTGATCGACCGCGCGCAACGAGGCGACCCGGAAAC
>Ga0187783_10002395_pt1 | contig 13928 bp, 7 predicted proteins | sample 1015_SJ02_MP02_2_FD_132471 | JGI IMG/M metagenome (GOLD analysis project Ga0187783, IMG submission 132471) | Tropical peat soil microbial communities from peatlands in Department of Meta, Colombia - 1015_SJ02_MP02_20_MG | ecosystem: Environmental > Terrestrial > Soil > Wetlands > Peat | place...
AATCCGGCGTGCCGTCGGCGTTCACGCGCGTGTCGGCCGCTACGGCATCGCCGCAGAGCGCCGCCATCTCGGCATCGGGGCGCAGGAACTCGCGGCAGGCCGGCTGCACCCGCGCGCGCGGGTTGTCATGGCGCAACAAGGCACCGCCCTCGAGCGAGCGCAGTGCCAGCGTGAATTCCACGAATTCGCGCAGGCGGCCGAGCGCCACGCCGCCGAGGTGGCCTTCGGCGAGCGCGACGCGCATCGCGTCGACGGCGATGGCCGCATCGCGGAACCAATGGAAAAAGTAATCCGGCTCCGGATCGTAGTGAGCGATGGCGGGCGAGGCGAGTACCGAGCCCGGACGTGGGACCACCCGCTGTCCGAACCCCGGGCGCTCCATTACCAGCTGAGTGGCCGAGATCGCCGCCACCGTGGCCGCTGCGGCCAAGCGCGTCTCTGCTCCGATCCATTCATCCAGCGTCATCGGGGGTTGACGCTCACTCGAGCGGTCGGCTGCGCAAGCCGAGCTTGCGCAACCCCGCCTGCACCTCCGGGATGCGCATGAACAGCCGCCAGGGGAAGCCGCTGCGGTGGTTCTCGATCATCACCACCGTCGGTCCCTGGCTGATGGCGACGAAGTAGTCACCGTACCAGTCCTGTTGCTCGCTGAAGCCGTCGACGAAACCGAAGCGTCCGAAGATGCGCTCGCCAAGGCTCGCGTAAAAGTGCCGCAGCGCCGCCAGTGCCTCCTGCGGAGCGTAGGCGAAGCTCGACAGCGCGGCCGCCGGCGCAATGACGCCGCGGTCGTCGTCGGGCGCATGCGCCGCGTATCCGCCCGGGCCGTCGCTCGCGCTGAGTCCCCAACAGTTCGGCCCGTAGCCGCGGTAGCCGTGCGGATTGCGCACGCAGTAAGCGTAGTTGATGCGCGTGTGATGGACGTTCTGCCGCCAGTAGTCGGCGTAGCTGTCGCTGAGTCCCCGTGGATCGAGACCGCAGAAGGAGAAGTGCGCGAAGAACAGCGGTCCGCCCCAATCCGGTCCGAGCGGCAGCTCGATGCCTTCGAAGCTGCGGCCGTTGAGGAAGGCGCTGCCACTCGCCCAACCCTCGGTATAGGCCTCGGGCCCGATGGCGTAGCGCGGCGAGCCGGCCGCGAGCACGTAGGTGATGAGGGCCTCGTTCCAGCCGTGAATCTCGTGATTGAGCGCGAAGCCGTGAACCGGACTCCAGTGCCAGGTGAGCGCCTTGTGTCCCGGCTGGATGTGCCAGCTCCACTGCGCCTCTTCCCACAGCCGCGTGATGCGCCGGCGTAACTGCGCCTCGGCGGAATCGGTGGCATCGAAATAGGCGCGCACCGCGAGCAGTCCCTGAAACAGGAACGAGGTCTCGACCAGGTCGGCGCCGTCATCGAGCGCGGTGAAGGCAACCGTCGCGCCGGTATCGCCCCGCATGAAGTGCGGATATATGCCGTGATAGCGCTCGGCCTGCTCGAGGCAATCCAACATGAGGCTCACCCGCGCGAGCACCTGCGCCCGGCTCACCCAGCCGCGCTGACAGGCAACCAGCAGCGCCAGCGCGCCGAAGCCGGAGCCGCCGACCGCGACCGGAGCGAGGACACCGCCCGGCTGCCGCGGGCAGCGATCGAGCGCCAGCGCGCTCTGCGGGTGAGCTCCCTCCCAGAAGTAGCGGAACGTCTCGCGCTGCACCTGCTCGAGGAGCGCTTCATCGCTCAGTGGGCTGCCCGGTGTCATCGGTGCGCGCGATGCGGCATCGGTGTTCTCAGGAGGCGGCCTGCGCCGCGCGCCCCGCCACCGCCGTGCGCAGCTCCTGCGGCGGCTTGAACGCCGGACCCTGCGGGTCGATCAGCAGGCGCAGCCGGCGGCTGAAGAAGCTGCCTTCCCCCCGGTCGAGGCCGATATCGATGAGACCGACACCGGCCAGTTGCTCCGAGAGCAGCGACTCGATCCGGGAACGCGACTCGGAATCGAGAACGTCGAGCGCGCCGTTGAGCACCAGCCACTTCGGTCGCTGCAGCAGCACGCGGGCGAAGGCCAGGCACTGCTTCTCATCGTCGCTCAGCTGCCGGTCCCAGCGCGTGGCCGTCTCGAGCTGCGCGACCAGTCGCTCGAGACCGACGGCAGTCAGCGCCTGCCGGACGGCCGTCTCGTCGTACTCGGTCGCCCCGCGCGGATATGCCAGCGCTTCACGCAAGCTACCGGGCGGGACGTAGGCGCGCGCCGGCAGGAACATCACTGATCTGCGCGGTGGACGTCGGATGCGGCCGCTGCCCCAGGGCCAGATGCCGATCAACGCGCGAAACAGCATGTTTCTCCCCGCACTGCGTTCGCCGACGATGAGCACCCGCTCGCGGGGCTCGAGCTCGACGTGCGCCCGGCTGAGGTGGATGCAGCCGACCGGCGCCGAAACCCGCAGGTCATCGATGTGGATGGCGGCGCTGTCGGTTTCCTCCAGCTCGATGCGACTCGCGTGACCGCCGAGATTGTCGAGGGTCACCAAGGCGGAGCGGAAGCTCGCCACGCGCAATAACGTCGCCCGCCAGTCCGCGATATTGGAGAAGTTGTCTACGAACCAGCGCAGCGACGTCTGCACCTGGTTGAAGGCGCCGACGATCACCATCAGCTCGCCGAAGCTCATGTCCCCCGACATATAGCTCGGCGCCGCGACCAGTATCGGTGCCACGATCGTGAACCAGCCGTAGCCGGCCGTTACCCAGGTGAGGCGGGTCAGGGCGCCGACGATGCGCCGCGAGATCTCCAACACCGTGTCGAAGACGCGGTCGAGATGCGCTCGCTCGTCGGCCTCACCGCCGTAGATCGTGATGCCCTCGATCTCTTCGTTGGTGCGCACCAGCTCGAAGCGCAGGTCGGCCTCGCGCGCGTAGCGCTCGGCGTCGAGTGCGATCAGCGGTCGGCCGACACGCCAGCTGAGGAAAGAGGCCGTTCCGGCGTAAAGCAGCGCGCACCACACCATGTAGCCGGGCACGTGCAGATGGCCACCGCCGAGAGGCAGTGTCATGTGCTGCGACAGTACCCACAGGACCCCGATGAAAGACAAGAGCAGCAGGGTCGACTGCAGCAGGCCGGTGCCGAGGTCGGTCATCAGATCCGTGAGATGCTGGGCGTCGGCGTGCAGCCGCTGGTCGGGGTTGACCCCGATCCAACCGGCGTTGGAGAGGCGGAAGGCGCGCGCGGGGCGCAGCCAGGCGTCGAGCAGGTCATGTACCAGGCCCTGGCGCAGCGTGACCCGCGAGCTCTGATTGAGCCAGGTCTGCGCCACGTTGAGCACCAGCAGCACTGCGGCCAATACGGCGAACACGCCCAGTTGTCTGACGAATTCCGCCATGTCCTTGTGAGTCAGTGCGTCGTAGAAGGGCCGGTTCCACGCATTGAGGCGGATCTGCGCATAGGCGGTCGCCGCCATGACCACGACCAGCGCGATGGCCAGCACCACCAGGCGGTTGCGCTCGCGCGTCGCCCAGAAGTACGTGGCCATCCTCCTGACCTGCGAGAAGAGGCTATCCTTCATCAGGGCATCTGCGCCGCCGCCGCCTGCGGGGGGTGCGCTCGAGGGTTGCGTCATCGTGTCGATCCGTCCAGCGTGGGTCGCGAGAGCTTACAGCAAGGTCAGTTGATGGGACGCGTCGACACATTGCTCGCGGCGATGACGCCGCAGGAGAAGATCGGGCAGCTCAACATGGCGGCCGGATCTGCCGTCGTTACCGGTCCGGGCGAGCGTGGCGCGGTGGAGGAGGGCATCCGCGGCGGCCGAATCGGCAGCCTCCTCAACGTCTGGGGTGCCGAGGAGGTGCGCCGGCTGCAACGGCTGGCGCTCGAGGACTCGCGGCTCGCGATTCCGCTGCTGTTCACGCTCGACGTGATCCATGGCTTTCGCACCATCTTCCCGGTGCCGCTGGCCGAGGCCTGTCTGTTCGATCCTGATGCCTGGGAGAGAACGGCGCGCGCGGCGGCGATCGAGGCCGGGCAGCAGGGCGTCGCACTCACCTTCGCACCGATGCTCGACGTGGCGCGCGATCCCCGCTGGGGACGGATCGTCGAAGGCCCGGGTGAAGACCCCTGGGTGGCCGCGCAGTTCGCCGCAGCCAAGACGCGCGGCTTTCAGGGAAACGAGCTGCGCGACGGCGCGACCCTCGCGGCCACGGCCAAGCACCTCTGTGGCTACGGGGCCGTTACCGCCGGGCGCGAGTATGCCTCGGTCGATGTCAGCGAGCGGACGCTGCACGAGGTCTATCTGCCGCCATTTGCGGCGGCGGCCGCGAGCGGCGTGGCAGCGATGATGCCGGCGCTGATCGACATCGACGGGGTCCCGATGACCGCCAACGCGCGGCTGCTGAATGACTGGCTGCGGGTCCGGCTCGGCTTCGAGGGCGTGCTGATCAGCGACTTCAACGCGGTCACGGAGCTCATCGCCCACGGGGTAGCGGCGGATGACACCGAGGCGGCTGCGCTCGCGCTCACGAGCGGTGTAGACATCGACATGGCGAGCGAGGCCTATCTGCGCGGACTGCCGTCCGCACTGGCGCGCGGCCTCGTCAGCGAGCGTCAGATCGAGGCGGCCGTGCGGCGCGTGCTCACGCTGAAGGAGCGGCTCGGGCTTTTCGACGATCCCTACCGCGGCATCGGTCAGCAGCGCCAGGCGATGCCACGCGCGCTCGCACGCGAAGTGGCACGACGCGCCATCGTGCTGCTGACTCACCGCGCAGACGTCTTACCGCTGTCCCCTGATGCGCGGCACATCGCGCTGATCGGCCCGCTCGCTGACGCCTCCGCCGAGATGCTCGGGCCGTGGGCCGCAGCGGGGCGCGCAGAGGACGCCGTCTCCGTCCTGCAGGGACTCAAGGCCGCCATGCCCGGCTGCCACATCGACAGCGCAGCGGGTGTCGGGCTCGACGGTGAGGACGCGCACGGCGTCGCCGCCGCTATCGAGCGCTGCCGCGCCGCCGAGCTCGTCATCCTCTGCGTCGGCGAGAGTCACCGTATGAGCGGCGAGGCGGCGAGCCGCGGCGACCTCGGCCTGCCGGCAGCTCAGGGCGCGCTCGCCGAGGCAGCTCTGGCGCTCGGCAAGCCGGTGGTGGTGCTACTCTTTTCGGGGCGGCCGCTGATCGTGCCGTGGTTGTTGGAGCGCGCGGATGCCGTGCTCGCCTGCTGGTTCCTCGGGACCGAGGCCGGCAATGCCATCGCCGACGTTCTGACAGGGGGCTTCAATCCCACCGGGAAACTGCCCATATCCTGGCCCAGTCACTCAGGTCAGATCCCGATCTTCTACGCGCAGCGCCCCTCCGGGCGTCCCGCGAAGCGCGGCGAGCGCTTCAGCAGCTCCTACCTCGACATCCCCGTGGCACCGCAGTTTCCTTTTGGGCACGGACTGTCCTACAGCCGCTTCGCACTCGAGGACCTGCAGTGCGCCCCGCGCCGCGTGCGAGCTGAAGACACGATCGAGGTGTCGGTGCGGGTGCGCAACGACGGCCCGGTACGCGGCGAAGCCAGCGTGCTGCTGTTCGTGCGGGACGTGGTCGCGAGCGTCGCGCGACCGGTTCTCGAGCTCAAAGGAGTGCGCCGCACGGCTCTCGCGCCCGGGGGGCACAGCCGCCTGCGCTGGTCAGTGCCGGTGGCGTCGCTGGCATTTCCGGGTCTGGACCTCGAGCCGGTGCTCGAGCCCGGTGAGTTCCAGATCCACGTGGGTCACAGCGCCGACCCGACGGGGCTGCTCCGCGAAAGCATCGAGCTGATTCCATGATCACCGGCACGCGCAATCCCGTCCGCGCCTGCGCCCGAACCCGCACTGCCGCGCTCTACGCGCTCGCTTTCCTGATCCTGGGTCCTGCGGCGCAACTCGCGTCGGCGGATTCCAACATGCTCCTCGCGCCTCGGCTCGATGCCTTCGTGGCGGCGGAGATGCGCCGCGAGAAAGTGCCGGGCGTCGCCGTCGGCGTCATCCGCGACGGTCGGGTGCTTCTCGCCCGCGGATACGGCGAGGCCAACGTCGAGCATCACGTTCCCGTGACCCGCCAGACCGTCTTTCAGTCCGGCTCGCTCGGCAAGCAGTTCACCGCCGTGGCCGTCATGCTCGAGGTGGAGGAGGGGAAGCTCGCGCTCGATGACCCGATCGGCCGCTATCTGCCGGCCACTCCCGCAGCCTGGCAGCGGATCACGATCCGCAACCTGCTGACACACACCTCCGGCATCGCGACCTACGCGACAGGCGACGTCAATCTGCGCGCCGATTACTCCGAGGACGAGCTGCTGAAGATGGCCTATGGACTGCCGTTGGAATTCGAGCCGGGATCGCGCTGGAGCTACAGCAACACCGGCTACCTGCTGCTCGGCATCATCATTCACCGGGTCTGCGGGCGCTTCTACGGCGACATTCTCCACGACCGCGTGTTCGTGCCTCTGGGCATGAAGAGCGCGCGGGTCATCTCCGAGGCGGACATCGTCTTAAACCGCAGCGCCGGATATCAGCTCGTGGAGGGTGAGCTCAAGAATCAGGACTGGGTTTCGCCGACACTCAACACTACCGCCGACGGCGCCCTCTACCTGTCACTCGATGACTACATCGCCTGGGACCGGGGCTTGCGCTCCGAGGCGCTGCTCACGCCTGCGGCGTGGGCGACGCTCTACACCCCCGTGACGCTGACCAGCGGCGCAACCTACCCTTACGGGTTCGGATGGGACGTGGAGCAGGCGCTCGGTCGGCCCTGGTATCACCACGGCGGCTCGTGGCAGGGGTTCCGAACCTATATCTCCCGTTACCTCGCCGATGATCTGACGGTCATCGTGCTCACCAATCTTGCCGATGCGACTCCCGCGCGCTTCGTCGATGGGATCGTACGCATCGTGGACCCGCGGCTGCCGCGTCTCGAGCCCGACAGCGAGATCGCCGACCACGATCCTGAAGTGACCGCGCGCGTGCGCTCTCTGCTGCAAAGCGCGAGCGCCGGAACGCTGGCAGCGAGCGACCTTCCCCGCATGAGACGCGACTTCTTCCCGGACGAGCTGCAGGCGTGTCTCGAGCTGCTGCGGCCGCTGACCGGGCCGACACGGCTCGTGCTGCTCGAGCGCCGCACGCTGGGCGATGACCGGCGATATACCTACCGGGCGGTATACCCGCAGCGCACGCTGCTCGTCACGGTGACCTTGACTCCCGCTGCCGAGATCGCCGATCTCGGCATCGCGCCGCAATAGGCAAGCGGATTGTGCCGGCGAGCACGATCGCCCACCATTGCCCAAGGTATGGACTCACCGGAGAGGGTCATGTCAGATCGAACGAGCGGCCAGCTGATCGAGCAGCGGCGCCGCGATCTCGGCGGTTTCGAGGTCGGACGCGTGCTCCCCGCGGCCGCACGGCACATGGTCGGTCCGTTCATCTTTTTCGATCACCTCGGGCCGGTCGAGCTGCCGAGGGGCCTGCCGCGCGAGGCCGACGTGCGCCCGCATCCGCACATCGGATTGTCGACGGTGACGTACCTGTTCGCGGGCGAGATCATGCACCGCGACTCCATCGGCACGGAGCAGCCGATCCGGCCGGGAGAGGTCAACTGGATGACCGCGGGGCGGGGTATCACGCATTCCGAGCGCTTCGAGAGCGCGCGCCGGCAGGGCGGGCCGATGCACGCGATTCAGGCGTGGGTGGCGCTGCCCGATCGCGACGAGGAGACGGCGCCGTCGTTCGCGCACCATGCGGGTCGCGATCTTCCGGTACGGGAGGAAAGCGGCGTGTGGCTGCGGCTCCTCGCCGGCAGCGCCTACGGCCTGCAGGCGGCGGTCAAGACGCACTCGCCGTCCTTTTACCTGCACGCGGCGCTCGAGCCCGGGGCGCGGCTCGAGTTGCCGCACGCTTACCCCGAGCGCGCCGCTTACCTCGTCTCCGGCGCCGTGACGGTCGCAGGGCGCGAGCTGCAGCCGACGCAAATGATTGCGTTCGACACGAGCGGTGCGATCGCGCTCGAGGCGCAACGCCGCAGCACCGTGATGTTGCTCGGCGGCGAGCCGGTGGGCGCGCGCTTCATCGAGTGGAACTTCGTATCATCCTCGCGAGAGCGGATCGAGCAGGCGAAAGCCGATTGGCGTGCCGGCCGCATGAAGTTGCCGGACGCCGACAATGCCGAGTTCATCCCGCTGCCGCCCGATGTGCGGACTCATGCGGAGGCGATGTCCTAACCCTAGCGCCGCTCGAGCCCGGAGACGAGCGCGCCGAACACGGCGCGGACCTGCGCGTCAGCGAAGGGGGAGGGCTGGTTCTGCTGCGTGGCGACGAGCCGATCCCGCAGCATGCCTTCGCAGGCGCCGAGCAGCGCCGAGGTGATGGCCCGCGGCTTGAGCTCGCTCCTGAAGGTTCCATCCTTCTGCCCGCGCTCGATGAGACTCAACACCAGTCGCGCGAAGTCTCTGAAGCCCTGAGTGATGAGAATCTCCGCCTTCTCGCCGCGCACCCGGCGTCCCTTGAGGCCTTCGCCACGCGAGCGGCGAGGGCCTGCTGCTCTTCATAGATATTCATCGAGAGCGGCGAATGGGCTAGAGTCGGCGCGATCCAACTCAGACGCGACCAGGACGTCCCGCGTCCCCGAATGTGGCGAGCGCAGCACAGTCACGCACAAGGCCGCGGAGCTCATGGCAGGTCGCGCGGGCTCGGCTTTGTCCTGCTGTGCGCGCTGGTGCTGCGTACCGCGGTGGCGACCGCAGCCAACCCGCAACCTTATCGGGTCGAGCTCGCGCCGACGGGCAACAGCGCGCTCGATGCGACACTCAAGGCCACCTCTCAGCTCATCGCGCTGCGGTCTGACCCCGTCGATCCCTTCGGCCTGATCGCCCGCGCCCGCGGCGACCTCGACCGGCTGAAGACCGTGCTCGAGAGCTACGGGTACTACCAGGGGGCAGCCGCGATCACGATCGACGGCGTGGCGCTCGATGAGCCGGCCCTCGGTGACCAGCTCGGCGCGTTGCCGCAAGGCAAGGCGGCGCTCTGCACGGTGGGGTTCAATCTCGGACCCCTTTACCACCTCGGCCGCATCGAGATCGACGGCTCCGTGCCCGACTTTGCGCGCGGGGGTCTCGAGCTTGCGCCCAGGGCGGTGGCGATCGCGGCCAACGTCCTCGCGGGCGGTGCCCGCCTCTTGACGCTGCTCGAGAACCACGGCTACGCCTTCGCCAAGGTCGACCCTCCCATCGCTTACGAGGATCCCGGCGAGCAGGTGCTGAACCTTAGCTTTCATGTCGTGACCGGGCCCGCGGTGCAGATCGGTGAGATACGTTTCGAAGGCCTGGGGCGCGTGCATGAGCGGCTGGTGCGGCGGCGGCTGCTGCTGCATACGGGAGAGTCCTACTCGGCCCTGGAGGTCGAGAAGGCGCGCAAGGACCTGCTCACGCTCGGTGTCTTCTCCGCGGTCAGCGTGCAACTCGGCGATGCCCCGGACAGCGAAGGGCGCGTGCCCGTCACGTTCCAGATGAGCGAGCGCAAGCGGCACGCCGTCAGCCTGAGCGCGGGCTACTCGAGCGATCTCGGTGGCAGCGCCGGAGTCGCCTGGAGTGATCGCAACGTTCGCGGTAATGCCGAGCAGCTGAACCTGTCGGCGAGCGTGATCAATCTCGGTGGCACGGCCACGACCGGCGTCGGCTATGACACGAGCGCCAAGTACATCCTACCCGAGTTTGAACATCGCGATCAGCAGCTGCAGTTCGCGGCCGGCGCCATCAAGCAGTCGCTGCAGGCGTACGACCAGACGGCAGAGACCTCCGGCGTGACATTGAGCCGCAAGCTCTCGAGCCTGTGGACGGCGAGCGTGGGCGTCTCCGCGGTGCACGAGACCGATATCCAGGAAGGCACGACGCGCGTTTACACACTGTTCGCTCTACCCCTGGGCGTACTCTACGACTCCACGGATCTGTCCTCTCCGCTCCTCGACCCCACGCACGGGATGCGCGGCTCCTTCAGCCTCGCCCCGACGCTCTCGCGCGGCCAGCCGAATGCGACCTTCTTCGTCACGCAGGCGAGCCTCGCCGATTATCTCGACCTGAGCGGATTGTTCCGCGCCGCTGCGGGGCGCAGCGTCCTTGCCCTGCGTGCAATCGCGGCGAGTGCCATCGGAGCGAGAAATGTCGTAGAGGATATCGTGGAGGAGAAATCAGAGCAGAAGAGCGGTCAAACCGTCACGCTGCCGGTGATCGTGCCCGTCTCAGTGCCCGACCTGCCGCCCGATCAGCGCTTTTATGCCGGCGGCAGCGGGACGGTGCGCGGCTATCGCTATCAGTCGGTCGGACCCCAGTTTGACGACGGCAACCCGGTCGGGGGCACGGCGATGACCGCCGTCAATGTCGAATTCCGCCAGCGCATCGCCAGCGATTTCGGCGCGGTCGTGTTCACCGACGCCGGTGAGGTCACCGACAAGCTGAGCACTTTCTCCGGCCTCATCCACAGCAAGCGCTGCAGCGCGAGTACGCCGGTGCAAAGCACGACCTCAGCGGGCACGTCGAGCTGCTTTACGGTCGGGGTCGGGACCGGCGTCCGTTATTACTCGCCCATCGGCGCGATACGGCTCGATTTCGCCGTGCCTACCTTCCGCCGCAGCAACGACGATCGCTTCGAGGTCTACATCGGCCTCGGGCAGGCGTTCTGATGCGTCGCGCATTTCGAATCACCGCGTGGAGTGTGCGCAGCCTGCTGCTGCTCATCGTCCTGCTCGGCGCAGCGCTGCTGGTCGTGGGCAACACGGTCGCCGGGCGAGCCTGGATCGAGCGAACCGCGAGCACCGTGAGCGACGGACGCGTGCGGTTGTCCGGTCTGTCGGGCTCATTCCCCTCGGCCATCGATCTGGCAGAACTGCAGCTCAGCGACGCGCGCGGCCCCTGGCTCACGGCGGAGCACCTGTCGCTGCGCTGGTCGCCGCTCGCATTGCTGGTGCGGCACGTCATGATCGACGAGCTGCGGATCGGGCGGCTGGACATCGAGCACCGGCCGGTGAGCGAACCGGAGCGAAAAAGCAGCGGCGGCACGAAAGTGCCCCGCACCGATCTGCGGCAGCTCTCGATCGGCACACTCGAGCTCGGCCCACAACTCGCCGGAAGCCGCGCCACGCTCGCCGTGCAAGGCAGCGCGCAGCTGATATCGCTCGAGAACGCCACGGCCCGCATCGCGGTGCGGCGCACGGACGGGACACGGGGCAACTACGAGCTCAGCGTGCACTTCGATCCGGCGCATCTCGCGGCACATCTGCAACTCGAAGAGCCCGCGGGCGGGACGCTGGAGAATCTGCTCAAGTATCCCGCGCTGGGCGCGGTGTCGGTGGCTGCGAGTCTCGATGGACCGCGCAACGGCGCGCGGCTCGAGCTCGATGCGCGCGCCGGAGCGCTACGCGGCCGCGCGCAGGGTACGGTCGATCTCACCCGGCAGGCGGCGGATCTCGCCTATCACCTGAGCGCCCCCGCCATGACTCCGCGGCCCGGTCTGTCCTGGGAACGTCTCGACCTCGCGGGCGAGTGGCACGGCTCCCTCAGCGCCTTGCGTGCCCAGGGGCGCCTCGAGGTCGCGGGACTCGAGGTTCCACACGGTGGCCGTCTCGCAGCGCTCAAGGCCGACCTCAGCTCCGACCACGGTATCCTTACCCTGCGCGCCGTGGCTGAAGGACTGTTGCTCCCGGGATCGCAACCGCGGCTGCTGGCGGACTCGCCGGTGCATCTCGCAGCGATGCTGCGTCTGAACGATGCGGAGCGCCCTCTGCAGCTCTCCGCGGACCACCGGCTGTTCGCCCTCGAGGCGCGCGCGATCACCGCCGGCGACCGGCGCGCAACGTTCGATCTGCGCCTCCCCGACCTCGCGCCGCTCGCTGCGCTGGCAGGCCAGGACCTCGGTGGCCGGGTGCAGATCAAAGGCACCCTGGTGCAGAAAGCGGCGACACTGCTGCAGAGAACGCCGGTGACCCGGGTGGACCTCGAAGCCAGCGCCGAGCTGCCCGGTGGAAAGACCACGGTGGCGCAGCTGCTGCGGGGAACCTCGCGGCTGCAACTCGCAGCCGCCCTCACGGATGACCAGCTGACCGTCGAGCACGTGGCCTTGAATTCCCACGCACTTTCAGTCTCCGCCGCCGGCAGCGCCGAGCGCGGGACGACGGGCGAGGCGCCCGCTGTGCAAGCCCTACACGCGCACTGCGAGGTCAGCATCGGCGATCTCGCGGCGCTCTCCGCCACGCTCGCCGGCACCGCAAAGGTCACCGGTCGCTTTGACGGACCTCTCAACTCCCTGGCCGCGCAGGCCCAGTTGACATCGAGCCTTTCCGTCCGCGGCTCGCCGCGCCAGACGATCGAGGCGAGCCTCAAGGCCCGCGGCCTGCCGTCACGCGCCAGCGTGACCGTCCAGGCGCAAGGCGGACTCGCGGGCGCGCCGCTGCAACTCGACGCCTCACTCGAGCGCACTGCGGGCGGTACGTTCCATGCCGCCGTACACCGCGCGCAGTGGCAAAGTGCGCACCTCGAAGGTGATCTGACCACCGCCGCCGACATGACGCCGGGACGCGGGAGCCTGGCACTGCGGATCGACCGCCTGGCGGACCTGCAGCCGCTCGTCGGTACGCCGATCGCCGGCAGCATCGTCGGGAAACTCGCCTTGAACGCGGCCGGTCGCCATACCGACGTCCAGGCGCGGCTCGATGCGCGCAACATCGTCGCCGCGCAACTCTCCGCCAACGCGCAGCTCACCGCATCGGGACCCACGAGTGCACTGTTGCTGCAGCTGGCCGTGCAATCGCCGAATCTCAAGGGCGAGCCCGCGAGCCTCGACACTGCCGCGCGACTCAACTTCAGCGATCGTGCGCTGCACATGCAACGTCTCGAAGCGCACTATCACGGGCAGTTGCTGCATCTGCTGGCTCCCGCTCGCCTCGACTTCGCCGACGGTCTCGCGATTCACCGGCTGAGACTCGGCCTGCAGCACGCCGTTCTCGAGCTCGACGGCCGGCTCTCGCCGGCGCTCGACCTGCAAGCCTCCGTGCACGGCCTCGATGCCCCCCTGGTGGACGCTTTCGCACCCGGCCTGCTGGCCGCGGGCGCGCTCGATGCAGACGCTCGGTTGCGGGGAAGCACGGCCGCGCCCTCGGGCCTCGTGACCGTCAAGGCAGCGGGGCTGCGCCTTGCCAGCAGCACGGCGCGGGACCTGCAGGCGATCGACGTGAGCGCCAGCGCACGCCTGGAGGAGAGCAGCGCGCGGCTCGATGTGAACTTGAGCGCCGGGCGGGAGTCGCACCTGGCGCTCGCCGGAACTGCGCCGCTAACTCCCGCGGGTGCATCGAATCTCAAGCTAGCCGGCAGAATCGATGCCGCGCTCGCCAATCCGTTACTCGAAGCGCGCGGTGAGCGTGCCGTCGGTACTCTGGTCGTCGATGCCACGGTCACCGGCCCGGCGAGCTCCCCCGAAATAGGTGGAACCCTGGACATTCAGAACGGCGAGTTCCGCGATTACGTCAGGGGGCTGCACCTCGCGGCGATTAACGGACACCTGGTCGGTAGCCAGGGCACTCTGAGGATCGCCAGCCTGAGGGCGCGCGCGCCGCCCGGCGAGGTGTCGGTGTCGGGCATGATCGGAGTGTTGCAGCCGAAGCTCCCCATCGAGCTCAAGCTGACTGCGCAGAACGCGCAGCCGGTCACGAGCGACATTCTCACCACCAACCTCGATGCAGATCTCGGTGTGAAAGGAACGCTGCGTGAGCGTCTCGACGTCTCCGGAAGCTTCGACCTGCACCGCACTGTGATCGGTATCCCGAACGCCATGCCTCCGGACGTTGCCGTCCTCGACGTACGCCGACCGGGCCAGGCGCCCCCGCCGCCCTCCCAGCACAAGCTCGTGATCGCGCTCGACATCAAGATGCACGCGCCACGCCAGATTCTCCTGCAAGGCCGCGGCCTGGACGCCGAGCTGGGTGGCGA
>Ga0187783_10002396_pt1 | contig 13925 bp, 11 predicted proteins | sample 1015_SJ02_MP02_2_FD_132471 | JGI IMG/M metagenome (GOLD analysis project Ga0187783, IMG submission 132471) | Tropical peat soil microbial communities from peatlands in Department of Meta, Colombia - 1015_SJ02_MP02_20_MG | ecosystem: Environmental > Terrestrial > Soil > Wetlands > Peat | place...
CGAAGCCGTGGAATTCGGCATATCGGTGGTTGACGTGCGCATTCGCCGGGCCGATCTGCCGGACGCCAATAGCCAGGCGATCTATACCCGCATGCAGACCGAGCGGGGGCGGGAAGCCACCGAGTATCGCGCGCAGGGCAATCAGCGCGCCCAGGAAATCCGCTCCCGTGCTGACCGCGAGGTGACCGTGATGGTCGCCGAGGCCCAGTCCAAGGCCGAACAGATTCGCGGCGACGGCGATGCCGAGCGAAATCGAGTCTTTGCCGATGCCTACAACCGGGATCCGGAATTCTTCAGCTTCTACCGATCGATGCAGGCCTATGAGGCGGGGCTGCGCCAGAACGACACCCGTCTGGTGCTGAAGCCGGATTCCGAATTCTTCCGCTATTTTGGCGACGCAAACGGCAAGAAGCGCGACGACACCACCAAACACGACGACTCCAGTAACAATAAGAAGTGAACGCTTGCGCATCGATCAGCGATTTTCGTCGCGCAGGCGATCCGGAGAGGTAGGCACCGTCCCATGGCGGGGTAGTCGATGACCGATTTCCTGGTCGCGTTGGGTCTCGTCTTCGCCATTGAGGGCCTGCTGTTTGCGGCCTTTCCGGGCGCGGCCAAACGGGCCATGACAAGCGTGCTCGAGACCCCCGAAAGTTCGCTGCGCTACGTCGGACTGGCCTCGGCGCTGCTCGGCGTCGGGCTGATCTGGCTGGTCCGCGCCTGATACCGCCTCAACGGTGCAGAACGATCCGCAATCCATGCTACCTGGACCCACAAGGCACGCCCGGAGATGTCATTTGAGCCTTTTTGGAGCGTTAACCGCAGCGCCAATAAGAGACTGCAAGACCGGCGGAACTGATGGGAAGTCGCTTTTCCGCCTAAATCCGCGGCCTAATTGCGGCCGACCGACGCCGACCTTGCGTCCGCGCGTGGGGAAGCGCACTCTTGTTGTTGACCCCCTTTTCTCTAAGGAGATTTAGCCCCCATGGCCGGCTCCCTGATTGATCTTATCCGCCCGCTCCGCCGCCCCGCCCTGGCCGCGGCCATGGCAGCGGGCATTGCGCTTTCGGTGCCGGCGGCGCCGGCCTGGGCGCGCGGACCGGAGAATATTGCCGACGTTGCCGAACGGGTGATCGATGCGGTGGTGAACATCTCTACCTCGCAGTCCGTCGATTCCAAGGTCGGCGCCATGCCGCAATTGCCACCCGGCTCGCCCTTTGAGGAATTCTTCGAAGAGTTCTTCAAGAACCGGCGTGGCGGTGGCGGCGACCAGAAAGCCGAACGCGCCCCGCATCGGGTCAATTCGCTCGGTTCCGGTTTCGTCATCGACCCATCGGGCATCGTGGTTACCAACAACCACGTGATCTCCGAGGCCGACGAGATCAACGTCATTCTCAATGACGGAACCAAACTCAAGGCCGACATTATCGGCCGGGATCAGAAGACCGACCTCGCGGTCCTCAAAGTCAAGCCCGACAAGCCGCTCACCTCGGTCAAATTTGGCGATTCGGACCACCTGAGACTCGGCGAATGGGTGATCGCGATCGGCAACCCGTTCAGTCTCGGCGGGACGGTGACGGCGGGCATTGTTTCGGCCCGCAATCGCGACATCAATTCCGGTCCCTACGATAACTACATTCAGACCGACGCTGCCATCAATCGCGGCAATTCGGGCGGCCCGCTCTTCAATCTCGAAGGGGAGGTGATCGGCATCAACACCGCGATCATTTCACCGTCCGGCGGCTCGATCGGCATCGGCTTTGCGGTGCCCTCGAAGACCGCGATGCCGGTGATCGACCAGTTGCGCCAATACGGCGAGACCCGCCGCGGCTGGCTCGGCGTGCGCATCCAGCCGGTGACCGAGGAGATTGCCGAAACGCTCGGCACCAAGCAGGTCCGCGGCGCGCTCGTCGCCGGCGTCGAGGAAAAAGGTCCGGCCAAGCCGGCAGGCATCGAACGCGGTGACGTGATCGTCAAGTTCGACGGTCGCGAAATCAAGGAGATGAAGGATCTGCCGCGCATCGTCGCCGACACGCCGGTCGGCAAGGACGTCGAAGTGGTGATCCTGCGCAAAGGCAAGGAAGAGACCCGGACGGTGAAACTCGGCCGGCTCGAGGACGGCGAAAAGCAGCTTGCGGCGGTCAAAACCGAGGGCCCAGCCGCAGGCGATGAGAAACCGGCAGTGAAGAAACTGCTCGGGCTCGACCTCGCCAATCTCAACGACGACTTGCGCAAACGCTACAAGATCAAGGACAACATCAAGGGCGTGGTTGTCACCGGCGTCGACGGCAATTCGGCAGCCGCCGAAAAGCACATCAGCGCCGGCGATGTCATCGTCGAGATTGCCCAGGAGCCGGTGGCCAACGCCGCCGATCTGCAGAAGCGGATCGAACAGATGCAGAAGGACGGCCGTAAATTGGCGCTCCTGCTGGTGGCCAACGCCGACGGCGACCTGCGTTTCGTCGCGCTTTCGCTCGAGTAGCAAGGGCCGATCCCACGGCATGACGGGCGGGCCCCACCAGGGTCCGCCCAAACTCTCGTACTACTCGACAAACTCGCCGCGCCGATAGCCCTGCAAATAGAGCAGCGCAGTGAGATCGCCGTAGTCGATGCGGCCGGCCGCGCTTGCGGCGACCCGGGGTTTTGCCCGGTAGGCGACGCCGAGGCCCGCGGCGGTCAGCATCTCAAGATCGTTGGCCCCGTCACCGGCGGCGAGTGTCTGTGCTCCCTTAAGCCCCAGCCGGCCGGTTAATTCGCGCAGTGTTGCCAGCTTGGCTTCGGCTCCCAGGATGGGCTCGTCCACAAGGCCGGCCAGCCGGCCGTTCGCCACAATCAGACGATTGGCGCGATGCTCGTCAAAGCCGATCATTGCCGCGATACGACCGGCAAAGAGGGTGAAGCCACCCGACACCAGACACGTATAAGCGCCGTTTGCCCGCATGGTCTGGACAAGCGGTCGGGCGCCGGGCGTGAGCGTAATGCGCGCGTCGATCACCTCATCGATGGCCGTGACCGGCAGACCGCGCAGCAGACCGACGCGCTCCCGCAACGCTGGCTCGAAGGCGATCTCGCCGCGCATGGCGCGCTCGGTCATGGCAGCAACCTGCGCCTTGAGACCCACCATGTCGGCGAGCTCGTCGATGCACTCCTGGCCAATCATGGTCGAATCCATGTCGGTCACGAACAGCCGCTTGCGCCGGTCAGCGATCGGCTGCACCACCACATCGATCGGGCGACTCGCAAGTTCTCGACGAACCTGATCCGCGATGGCGCGCGTGTCGATTTCCGTGCCGGGATCAAAGGCGATGTCCGCAGCGTTCCCTTCGTCAAGCCACTCAGGCGCTCCAGCTGCCCGCAAGGTGCGCGACGCCGCGCTGAGGGCGGCATCGTCAAGCGCCGACGAGCCGGCACCCGAAATCAATGTGGCCACATGAGTCATCGACATTGCTCACGTGCGGCAAGGTGCGTTCGTTTGCTCCCCAAAGGGCGCACCTGTTTGATCGTCGCGGTCGGGTTTTGAACGCGGCCGTTTTTCGGCGAGTGATTGTCAGCGGTCAGCATCCGGTCCATTCGTTACGAGGGTCGATGGTGCGGCGATCCATTCGAGAGTTTTCGATCAGGTGGGTGAGGGGGCGCGGTTGGATCGAACGGACCGAAGACAGCAAATGGCGTCGGTGCAACGCCCATAGCGAAGAGCAAGCGTCGAGGCAACGGGGTGACCTCGCTTGCGGTCCGGCATCAGGCGACGGAATTGAGTGAAGGGGCCGATCGGCCAAGCCGGTCCATGCGCTTTGTGGCGATGACACTGAAGGGGGGCCGGGATGCCGGGATCTCGGCAGCCAGGGCGCGCGGGCACGCGAAGTCACCGTTAAGGGTGGCCTCGATGGGGCCCCGAGCAACGTGACCGTCGTCTTTGCCGTCGAACCACGGAATCAGGTCGGCCCGGATGCATGATAGGAAACGCGAGGAGCAGAGGCCGAGACCGCGCGGGCCATGAGCGCGGTCGTGGTGCGGCGGCCCCGACACAAGGGTGACAGAATGTCTCTGAATTCGTCCGATCAGAGCGATCGGCCGGGGCGCTTGCCGGCCGTGCTGATTGGAGGACCAACCGCCAGCGGAAAATCGGCCCTTGCACTGCGTCTGGCAGAGACTTTCCAAGGTGTCATCATCAATGCGGATTCAATGCAGGTTTACCGCGATCTGCGGATCATTACCGCACGGCCGACACCGGCTGAGGAAAGGCGTGTCCCACACCGGCTTTATGGTCATGTAGACGCCGCCAGCCCCTATTCGGTCGGACATTGGCTGAGTGAGGCGCGTGCCGCCCTGGCGCAAGCCGCGGACGCCGAACAAATTCCAATCGTCGTTGGCGGCACGGGGTTGTACTTCAAGCTGATGCTCAGCGGACTCTCGGCGGTGCCGCCGATCCCGCCCCCCATTCGCGCAGCCCTGCGCCAGAGGCTTGCGGCCGAAGGGGCGCAAACACTTCATGCGGAGTTGAGCACCCGTGATCCGGCCTCAGCGGCCCGCCTCAAAACCGCCGACGGGGTGCGGATCATCCGCGCCCTTGAGGTCATTGAAACGACCGGCCGCTCGCTCGCTGATTGGCACCACGACGGCATGCCGGCGCTGCGGGATCCAGCGCAGACCGTCCGCGTATTTCTGGCGCCCAATCGTGAGGTTCTCTACCAGCGCATCGATCGGCGTTTCGATGCGATGCTCGGGGCGGGGGCGCTCGACGAGGTGCGCGCCCTGGCTTCCCGCAATCTCGATCCGATGGCGCCGGCCATGAAGGCCCATGGGGTTCCGTGGCTCATCCGGGCCCGGGCCGGCGAAATGACACTTGCCGAGGCGGCCCACTTCGCCAAACAGGACACGCGGCGCTACACCAAGCGGCAATTCACGTGGTTTCGTAATCAGTTACCGGATTTTGTCTGGGTCGAGCCCGAGGCCGCCGAGGAGTCGATCGGAAGCGCCCTGCGGGAATGGACTTGACCGGCCCGCGGCAGTTTTTGTATATAGAAAGACGAAATGAAATGACGAAAGATGCCTGAAATGCGCAATTTTGTTATTCTCGTCGTAGGAAGGCGCACCGCCGGGGGCGGCTAACCCGCCCACGATGTCTGGCGGTGCGCGGCAAGGGGCTCTCGGGCCCCTTTTTGATTCTTCGGGTTTAGCAAGGCGATCAACTCAGGCGGGATACAAAGAGCGTGAGGAAATCGGTAGCGGAGCGGACAATGACGGACCACATGACCGGCGCCGAAATGGTGATCAAAGCTCTGGTCGACCAAGGCGTGCAGCATATTTTCGGTTATCCGGGTGGCGCAGTGCTGCCGATCTACGACGAGCTCTTCAAACAGGATCAGCTCCGCCACATTCTCGTCCGGCATGAGCAGGGCGCGGTCCATGCGGCCGAGGGGTATGCCCGTTCGACCGGAAAGGTCGGGTGCGTGCTGGTCACGTCCGGGCCTGGCGCCACCAATGCGGTCACCGGTCTCACCGACGCGCTCATGGATTCGATTCCGCTGGTGTGCATTACCGGCCAGGTCCCCACCCATCTGATCGGCAATGACGCGTTTCAGGAGTGCGACACGGTCGGCATCACGCGGCCATGCACCAAGCATAATTACCTGGTGCGCAACGTTGACGACCTCTCCCGGGTGCTCCACGAGGCCTTCTACGTGGCCGCCAACGGCCGGCCGGGTCCCGTCGTGGTGGATATTCCCAAAGACGTGCAGTTCGCTCGCGGCGCCTATTGCGGACCCAAAAACGTGCAGCACAAGACCTACCGGCCCAAACTGCGGGGCGACCTCGACAGCATCAAGGCGGCGATTGAGCTGTTGGCGAATGCCAAGCGGCCAATTCTCTACACCGGCGGCGGGGTCATCAATTCCGGGCCCGAAGCCAGCCATCTGCTGCGCGAGTTCGCCCAGCTGACAGGATTCCCGGTCACCTCGACCTTGATGGGGCTCGGCGCGTTCCCGGCCAGCGAGCCGCAATGGCTCGGCATGCTCGGTATGCACGGCACCTACGAAGCCAACATGGCGATGCACGATTGCGACGTGATGGCCTGCATTGGGGCGCGCTTCGATGATCGCATCACCGGACGGATCGATGCATTCTCACCCGAGTCAACCCGCATCCACATCGACATCGACCCCTCGTCGATCAACAAGAATGTCAAGGTCGACATCCCGATCATCGGAGACTGCGCCCATGTGCTCGAGGATATGATCCGCCTGTGGCGAACCTCGGCGTTGCAGCCCGACCAGGAAGCGCTCGACAAATGGTGGCGGCAGATCGACAAATGGCGATCACGTCAGTCGTTGGCCTATCGCGGCTCCAATGAAATCATCAAGCCGCAATATGCCATCGAACGTCTTTATGCGCTGACCCGGGATCGCGATGTCTACATCACCACCGAAGTCGGTCAGCATCAGATGTGGGCGGCGCAATTCTTCAAGTTCGAACAACCCAACCGATGGATGACCTCGGGTGGGCTCGGCACCATGGGCTACGGACTGCCGGCATCGATTGGCGTTCAACTCGCCCATCCGGAATCGCTGGTGGTCGACATTGCCGGCGAAGCCTCGGTGCTCATGACGATGCAGGAAATGTCGACCGCGGTTCAGCACCGATTGCCCATTAAGATCTTCATCATCAACAACCAGTATATGGGCATGGTCAGACAATGGCAGGAACTCCTCCACGGCGGCCGCTATTCGGAGAGCTACACGGCCGCCTTGCCGGACTTCGTCAAGCTCGCAGAGGCCTACCACGCGGTCGGCATCCGCTGCGACAAGCCGGGCGATCTCGACGATGCCATCCGCGAGATGATCAACGTGCCGAAGCCGGTCATCTTCGATTGCGTGGTCGATCCCGCCGAGAATTGCTTCCCGATGATTCCCTCTGGGCGCGCCCATAACGAGATGCTGCTTGGCGATAGCGCGGTGAGCGTCGAGGATGCAATCACCGAGGAAGGCCGGATCCTGGTCTGATGGTCTGGTCGAGACGCGGAACGAGGAGTCGAGGCATCTTCAAAAAGCTGCCGGCCCCAAGAGCGTAATGAAGCCTCAGGCGGAACTGTGATGGCAACGCTGACAAAAAATCCGGCCTCGGAACGTCACACCCTGTCGGTGCTGGTGGACAATGAACCCGGTGTCCTGGCCCGTGTCATCGGGCTGTTCTCCGGTCGAGGCTATAACATCGACTCGCTCACGGTCTCGGAGACCGAGCACCAGACGCACCTGTCACGCATCACCATCGTGACCACCGGCACCCCGATGGTGATCGAGCAGATCAAGAACCAGCTGGATCGCCTGGTGCCGGTTCACTCCGTCAGCGACCTGACCGTGTCTGGACGCGCCATCGAGCGCGAGCTGGCGATGGTGAAGGTGCGCGGCAAGAGCGAGCGCCGCGTCGAAGCCTTGCGCCTGGCCGATGCCTTTCGGGCGCGGGTTATTGATGCGACCACGGAGAGCTTCGTCTTCGAGATCACCGGCCGGACCGACAAAATCGACCAGTTCGTCGAGCTGATGCTCCCGCTCGGCCTCGTCGAGGTATCGCGAACCGGCGTGGTTGCTATCAGCCGCGGTCCTGAGGGGATGGAGGCTCGAGATCAGAACCGCGCGGACGAGCACTCCTGAGCGCACCGGAACGGTCGGGTCCGTGTGCCGGCGATTTCTGATTCTTTTCAAGGACCAAACCGCATTTCAAAAGGCGGCGCCTGAGCGCCTAAGGCGCCAAAGCAGACGGCCACCCGCCCGGCCTCGACCGAGCGGGTGCTTTAAGCCGTTTACGATCAGGCAGGGATCACAGCGACAATCTCGAGCGACGCCGGATCGATGATCAGGATTTCATCGCGCACGATGATATAATCAAATCCGCGATACTCCGGCACGATTCGAATGACCTCCTCCGGAAGCACGACCACGTGCACATTCTGCGGGACCCGGGTGCCGACCGAAATCGAGAAGGTCGGATTTTCAACCCGCGCATCGCTGCGCGTAATCACAGTTTCCTTGATCCGTGTGCGCTGGTCCTGCGAAAGCTGGACCGAGGCGGCCCCGCTGCGCTGGCCCTGCATGCCTGCCGCGCCCTGACCGGTGGTGCGGTTGGGCTCGCCCTTCGACCGCTCCTGAACGGTCGACTGGTCCTTTGGTCGCTCCTGAGTGGACTGGCCGACCGTGCCCTTTGGCTCACCCGCGGCGCCTTTCTGCTGCTGCAGCGAACCCTTTTGCTCCTCGGTGTTCTTCTGCAGAGAGCCCTTCTGTTGCTCGGTGTTTTTCTGCATGGAGCCCTTTTGCTGCTCGGCGCCCTTCTGGAGGTCCCCCTTGCCGTGCTCGGCGCCCTTGATCTCGGCGCCCTTCTGCCCCTTTTCTTGAGAGGCTCCCTTTTGCTCGGACCGCTCGGCGCCGCGCTGCCCCTCATTCTGGCTCATGCCAGGATGAGTGGACCCTGTTGTCCCAGCAGGGCGTGAAGTCTCACCTTGAGAGCTCGATTTGCCGCCGCTTTCCATCCGGCCTTGCGCTGCTGCAAGGCTGGTGCCCGCAATCAGAGCCGCGATGGCAGTTGTAATCAATAATCCATTCCTCATCAGGAATTCTCCTTAGCTTCAACCTCCCCACGCAGATTGAGATTCGAGCTCCGGCCAACCTAGACCCCCGGCCTTCGCCCAGGCAGGGACACAACGCCCCAAGTTCGTTTCAGTTCTCGATCAGATTCAGACTCTCTCATTGAGAGCAACCGGGATCGTCCTCGCATAGCGGTAGACACGGTCCGTTCGAGAGACTGCGACCAGTAACCGCACCCGGACCAGAGGTCTCATCACGTGCTGCACTGCAAACAATCGCAATCTCTTCAGCGCTCGAACCGCTCATGAGTCACGACGTCTGGCGGACCACACGGCGGAACCCTGTTCACGCGTCAGCCGTTCGTCTCACGTCAGGCCAGCGGCCGGGCTGTGACGAGCAGATTTTTGTAGCATCAAAGTCACGCGAAAATCGTCGGGCGGCCAGATGCATGACCGCAGATCTTGTGGTCCGACATTCGTTGTCAGGACGTCCGGGCCGCCAGGTCCCAATAAAGAGGAAACCAGGGCGTCAGTTGAGATCGGCGCCTGTGAGACGACGGATCCATCGGCCAGAGGCGCCCCGATCGATCGGCGACGCGGCGAGACGGCCGCCCGATCCCGCGAATGCGTCCGGCGGCTTCAAATCGGCCCGGTCAGTCTGCAGCCGATGAGGCTCGCCGCAAATTATCGCGCTCAGTCTCATGACAGGAGCCGGACATCGCCTGATCCAGACGCGATTGTGCTCGTTAAGCCAGCGAAGCATTTGTCCGGTCCCGCGATGGATCCCTTGAAAGGGCCCGGGGTTTTGTGCCTGGCCCCCGGCCGGTTCCATCACTCCGGTCCGAACCGGTGGCGTGATGGTTGAGCGCCCTTGACGAAGGGCCGCAACTCGGAAAGGGCCGCTTTCTGGCGCTCCCACGGCTTGTGCCGCCGAGCGATGCGCCGTAGAAGCAGCGCGATCAATGGGGTCGGCGGCATGGCTCAAAGGCCAGCGGGCGTCAATCGACCCGGGCTTTGCCCAATTGCTGATGTTGCCATCCGCAGTGAACCACAATGCCGTCGCCGGAAAGTCGCGGCCAACCCAATGGGGGAATAGCAAACATGCGCGTTTATTACGATCGTGACGCCGACCTTAACCTGATCAAGGGCCGCAGGGTCGCCATTATCGGTTACGGCAGCCAAGGCCATGCACACGCCCTCAACCTGCGCGACTCGGGTGTCAAGGACGTCGCCGTAGGGCTGCGTCCGGGCTCGGCTTCGGCCAAGAAGGCCCAAACGGAGAATTTTTCGGTCAAGGATGTCGCGGAGGCCGCTCAATGGGCTGACGTGATAATGATGCTGACCCCCGACGAACTGCAGGCCGACATCTATCGTGACCATCTGCACGGCAATATGAAGCATGGCGCCGCCTTGATGTTCGCGCACGGCCTCAACATTCACTTCAACTTGATCGAGCCGCGCTCCGACCTCGATGTGCTCATGATCGCCCCCAAGGGCCCTGGTCACACCGTGCGTTCCGAATACCAGCGCGGCGGTGGGGTGCCCTGCCTGCTGGCGATCCAGCGCGACGCCTCAGGCAACGCGCATGATCTCGGGCTCTCCTACGGTTCGGCGATCGGCGGCGGCCGCGCCGGCATTATCGAAACAACCTTCCGTGAAGAATGCGAGACCGATTTGTTTGGCGAGCAGGTCGTGCTGTGCGGCGGTCTCGTCGAACTGATCAAGGGTGGCTATGAGACCCTGGTGCAGGCCGGTTATGCCCCCGAAATGGCCTATTTCGAGTGCCTCCACGAGGTCAAGCTGATCGTCGACCTGATCTACGAGGGTGGCATCGCCACCATGAACTACTCGATCTCAAATACCGCCGAGTACGGCGAATACAAGTCCGGACCCCGCATCATCACCGACGAGACCCGGGCCGAGATGAAGCGCATCCTCGATGACATCCAATCCGGCCGATTCACTCGCGACTGGATGCTCGAGAACCGGGTCAACCAGACGTCGTTCAAGGCCATGCGGGCCAAAATGGCCGCCCATCCCATCGAGCAGATCGGCGAAAAGCTCCGTGGCATGATGCCGTGGATCAAGGCCAAGGCACTGGTCGACAAGAGCCGGAATTGACCCGCGTCAGCGGCGTCACTTGATTACCCGATCCCGGGCCGGACACCGCGTCAACGGAGCGCCGCGAATTCGCATTTGCGGAATGCTGGCGACGGTGAGGGGCGGCGGGGCTGAGGATCACGAATGGCAGTCTCGCGAGTCCAGGCTCAATTCGCCGGTCGGGTCGCCTTGCACAACTGAACGGGACCGGTAGTGTGGCGCGCCGGGGCCGGGCCGCTCGGCGCGTCTGCATCACGCGAGAACAATTATGTCCGAGGGGGAAAGCGATGCCGCGACAAGGGCACCACACCCGCCCGCGGTCGATCTGTCTGATTGCACCATCGCGTTCTACCTGAACGACCGGACCAGCTATACGGCCGTCGAGCAAGTCTCTCTCAGGGTCGACGACGGGGAATTCGTGGCCATCGTCGGACCGACTGGCTGCGGCAAGTCAACCTTGCTCAATGTCTCGGCCGGGCTGCTCACCCCGACTGCCGGGACCGTGACCGTGATGGGATCAGCCTTGCGCGGGATCAACCGGTCAGCCGGCTATCTGTTTCAGGCGGATTCGCTGTTTCCATGGAAGACCGCGCTCGAGAACGTGGCGATCGGCCTCGAGGTCGCTGGCACGCCGCGCCCGCAGGCGCGCCAAAGCGCAGCGGCCTGGCTGGCGCGCGTCGGACTGTCGAACTTCCGTGGCCACTATCCACACATGCTCTCCGGCGGACAGCGCAAGCGCGTGGGGCTCGCCCAGGTCCTGATCCGTGACCCCAAGATCCTGCTGATGGACGAACCCTTTGGTCCGCTCGACGCGCAGACACGACAGATCATGGGCAATCTGCTACTTGATCTGTGGGGGGCTGATCGCAAAGCGGTTTTGTTTGTCACTCACGACCTCGAAGAAGCTATCGCGCTGAGCGACCGAGTCGTCATCATGTCGGCGGGTCCCAAGGCCCGCATCATCGGCGATTGGTCAGTCGCGTTGCCGCGGCCCCGCGATACCAGTGAAATCAAGCTCGAACGGGCGTTCCATCAGCTCCATCGCGATATCTGGCACACCCTCAAGTCGGAAGTGCTGAAGGGCTACGCCCAGAGCGGAGGCGGATGATGCGGGCCTCGTTCAAACTCTTCGCGCTGCAGGTCCTGGTCGGTGTTATCGCCGTCGCGCTCTGGCAGGTGCTGACGACCGTGCCGATCTTCGGCGTCGTCGTGCTGCCGCCGTTCTTCTTTTCGCGCCCGGCCGACGTGGTGACCCGCATCGTCGAGTGGTTCGCGGCCGGCACGATCTGGCGGCATCTGTGGGTCACCCTCGTCGAGGCAACGCTCGCCTTTCTGCTGGGATCGATTGGGGGCGTGCTCGTCGGGTTCTGGTTTGCGCGTCAGCCGTTGATCGCCGCGGTGTTCGACCCCTATGTGAAAATGATCAATGCATTGCCTCGGGTGGTGCTGGCGCCGATTTTCGCGCTGTGGCTGGGGCTTGGGATTGCATCGAAGGTGGCACTGGGCGTTACGCTGGTGTTTTTCATTGTGTTTTTCAATGTCTACCAGGGGGTCAAGGAGGTCAGTCCGACTGTGCTCGCCAACGCCCGAATGCTCGGCATGAACGAGAGGGCCTTGATGCGGCACGTTTACTGGCCCTCCGCGCTATCCTGGATGTTTTCCTCCCTGCACACCTCAGTAGGCTTTGCGGTGGTCGGCGCTGTGGTTGGCGAATATCTCGGCTCTGCCGCCGGTCTCGGCTACCTTATTGAGCAGGCCGAGGGCGTCTTCGACGTGGCGGGCGTCTTCGCCGGCATGGTGGTGCTCGCCGCCTTCGTGCTCGCCATCGATGCAGTCGTTACCATGGTCGAGAAGCGGCTGCTGGTATGGCGGCCGGCACCGGCCGAGACCCGGACTTGAAGATCCCTCCCGTAGCGTTATGGTCGATCACCAAAAGCCTGACTGCGAACGAATTGTTACTGGGAGGAAGAAATGACCAGGACCATGATGGCCGGCTGGCGAGGTCGATACCAAGCCCTGCTACTTGTGCCTGTGGTATTGGCGCTGCTGTCTGGTGCGGCGGCCGCACGAGAGAACCTGCCCCATGTGACGATCGCGGTCGGCGGCGCCGGGTGTCTTTGCTATCTTCCGACCATACTAGCGCGTGAGCTCGGCGAATATGACAATGCCGGTGTCGACGTCGAACTCATCAACTTCAAAGGCGGTTCGCAGGCCCTCACCGCGGTCCTCGGTGGCAGTGCTGACGTGGTCTCCGGCTATTACGACCACTGCGTGAACCTTGCGAGCAAACATCAGGAGCTCAACGCGTTTGTGACCTATGACCGCTTGCCGGGCTTTGCGCTCGTCGTCTCGCCCAAACAGTCCGGCACCATCCGATCCGTCAAGGATCTGGCCAGCAAGAAGGTCGGAGTCAGCGCACCCGGATCCTCGACCGACTTTTTCCTGAAATACATCCTGCATCGCAACGGCGTGGACCCGAACGCGGTAGCCGTCATCGGCATCGGACTTGAAGCGACCGCCATCGCCGCCCAGGAGCAGGGCCAGGTCGACGCCGCCATCATGCTGGATCCGGCCGTCACGCTGCTGCAGGGCAAGTACCCCGATCTGACCATCCTCAGCGACGCCCGAACCGAAAAGGACACGCTCGCGGTGTTCGGTGGGGAATATCCCGGTGGGGCCCTCTACACGCGCAATGATTGGATCGACAAGCACGAGAAGGAGATTGGTGGGCTGACCCGGGCCATCCTCGCGACCCTGAAATGGATCCAGGTGCACAGTCCCGAGGAGATCATGGCGAAGATGCCGGCCGAACTGGTCGGATCTGATCGCGGGCTTTACCTCGCGGCGCTGAAGAACACGATCCCGATGTATTCGACGACCGGCCGCATGGACCCCAAAGGAGCGCAGGCCGTGCTCGACGTCTTCAGTCAGTCGGTGCCCGAAATCGCCAAGGCGAATATCGATCTGCAAAAAACCTACACCAATCGCTTCGTCGACGCGGCCAACGCCGGGCAATAAGGCAGCACCCAGCTCGCAATGGGCTACGGCGAAGCCGGTGACGTCAGCGACCTGTCCGCATCGCTGGCCCAGTAGGCCGGGTAGTCGTCGGTCAGGCGGACAAGTGGAAGCCGCGGTTTGCTGAACTCCCCAACCATCGCGGCCTGTGACTTTCACGATCAGCGAAATTGATTGGTCGATCGGGTCTCGGCGCACTATCCGGATGGGTAAAGGGGCAGTGGCGCCATGAACGTTC
>Ga0187783_10002397_pt1 | contig 13923 bp, 11 predicted proteins | sample 1015_SJ02_MP02_2_FD_132471 | JGI IMG/M metagenome (GOLD analysis project Ga0187783, IMG submission 132471) | Tropical peat soil microbial communities from peatlands in Department of Meta, Colombia - 1015_SJ02_MP02_20_MG | ecosystem: Environmental > Terrestrial > Soil > Wetlands > Peat | place...
AGCAGCGCAAGCCCGAGCGCGCGTGCGCTGCCGACGAGGCGCGGCAGGAACCAGGTACCCCCCGAGTCGGGGATCAGGCCGAGCTTACAGAACGCCTGCACGAAGCTTGCCGAGCGCGCCGCAACCACGAGGTCGCAGGCGAGCGCGATGTTGGCGCCGGCGCCAGCCGCCACGCCGTTGACCGCGGCGATGACCGGCAGCGGCAGCGCGCGCAGCGCGAGGACGAGCGGCTTGTAGTTCCGCTCGATCGAGTCAGCGAGGTCGGGTGGCGCAGCGCCCGGCGCCACGGCACGGTCGTTCAGGTCCTGGCCGGCGCAGAAACCACGTCCCGCGCCGGTGATCACCAGCACGCGCGCCGCCGGGCTCTTTACGGCCGCGAGCGCCGCGCGCACCTCACCGTGCATGTCCGCGTTGAAGGCGTTAAGGCGCTCGGGACGATTGAAGGTGAGCCGCGCGACGCCCTCGCTGATGTCGAAGAGAATGCTCTGGTAGCTCACCGTACTTCGCTCCTCAATGGGTCCGCGTGGCGCGTCGCCGGCGGGTGCGCGTCACTTCTCGTCGTAGTCGAGCTCGAGCGCGGCGCTCTTCGCGCGCGACTGGCACGCGAGCACGTAGCCCTGCTCGAGCTCCCAGTCCTCGAGCGCGTAGTTCTGCGCCATCTGAACCTCGCCGCGAATGACCTTGGTGCGGCAGGTCGAGCACACGCCGGCCCGACAGGAGAACGGGAGCTCGATCCCTGCGCGTGCCGCCGCCTCGAGCACGGTCTCATCGTCCATTCTCATGCTGAAGGCGCGGCGGCGGCCGTCCATGAGGATCGTTACCTCGGCGAGCCCGGCGCCGGCGCTGCGCTCGCCCCGCGCGCCGCCCGGCAAGACGGCGGCCGGCACGACGCCGGCACGCACGACGCGCTCGGGCACCTCGGGCGCGGGACGCGCCGCCGGTTCCCCGGCGCTTGCCACCGTGAAATGCTCGGCGTGTACGCGGGCGGTGTCGACGCCGAGCGCGCGCAGCGTCGCCGTCAGCTGCTCGATCATGTCGCCGGGTCCGCAGACGAAGTACTCGTGCACCTCGAGCGGGCGGAAGAGCGTCGCGGCGAAGGCGCGCACGCGTGCGGCATCGAGGCGGCCGTTGTAGAGCTCCACCTCCTGCGGCTCGCGGCTCATGACGAAGTGCAGTGAGAGCCGCGCGAGATACCGGTCCTTGAGCGCGAGCAGCTCCTCGAGGCACATGGTCCGCGCGGTGCTGCTGTTGCCGTAGAAGAGGATGAGCCTGCCGGCCCCGCGCGCCAGGAGCGCGCGTGCTACTGCGAGCACCGGCGTGATGCCGCAGCCGGCGGCGAATGCCACGAAGCACGCACCGGCGACGGCGCTGTCGCGCGGCGTAAAGCTGCCGTTGGGCGGCAGCACCTCGAGGCTATCGCCGACGCGCAGCTGCTCGGCGAGGTAGCGCGACATGCGCCCGTGGCTGTGCACGCGCGGTACGATGCGCAGCGGCCACTCGCCGGGCGCGTTGACCAGGGAGTAGGTGCGGCGCAGCTCCTCCCCCTCCACGCTCGCACGCACCACGACGTGCTGCCCGGCACTGCCACGGTACTCCTCGCGCAGCGCGGCCGGCACCTCGAGGGCGATGGCCACGGCGTCCTCGGCATCGGGCGCAAGCTCAGCGACCTTCAGGGAGTGGAACTTCAGCATCTCAGAGGCACTTGAAGTAGTCGAAAGGCTCGCGGCAGGCGCGGCAGCGATAGTGAGCCTTGCAGGGCGTCGAGCCGAATTCGCTCAACCGCTCGGTCGAGCGGCTGCCGCAGCGCGGGCAGGCCACCGCTGGCGCGACGAGCTGCCGCGGCGTCGAGACCGCCGTCTCCGGCGGCGCGATACCGAACTCCCGGAGCTTGCGCCGGCCCTCCACGGTCAGCCAGTCGCTGGTCCAGGGCGGTGAGAGCACTTCCTCGAGCACCGCCGAGTGGAATCCCGCGGCATCGAGCGCCGCGCGCACGCTCGCGCGGATGACCTCGGTCGCCGGGCAACCGGAGTAGGTTGGCGTGAGGCCGACGTGTACTCGTCCGTCGCCCGCGCCGCGTACGTAGCGCACGATGCCGAGGTCGACGATGCTCAGCACCGGGATCTCGGGATCGGCAACGGCGCGCAGCAACTCGAGGACGCGTTGCTCGGACGTGCTCAGCGGCGCTGTGACCGACACGGCGTCCTTACCACTGCGCACCCGGGTAGGTGCGCTGCAAGTGTTGCATCTCGCCGAGCAGGTGCCCGAGGTGCTCGCCGTGCACCCCGCGCTTGCCGTGCCATGGATAGGGCTGCGCTGCCGGACGGCGCAGCGTCGCCGTCGCGAGGTCCTCATCGACGCGCGCCGACCAGCTGCGCGCCAGCTCCGGGAGCGCCGGCGCGATACCCGCCGCGTGCATGCGCTCATCGACCTCGTCGGCGGCGAACAGCTCCGTGGTGAAGCGCCATAGCTCATCGAGCGCGCCCTGCACGCGGGCGTGACTTTCGCTCGTGCCATCGCCGAGGCGCACCAGCCAGCCGCTGCTGAAGCGGTGGTGATATCGCGTCTCCTTGAGCGCCTTGGCCGCGATGGCGGCGAGGCGCTCGTCGGGCGATGCGGTGAGACCCTGGTAGATCTCGAGCTGCCAGCTGTCGATCAGCCACTGCCGCACGATCGTGTGGCCGAAGTCGCCGTTCGGTTGCTCGGCGAGCGTCAGGTTCATGAACTCGGGGGCGTCACGCAGGAATGCGAGCGCATCCTCGTCGCGCCCACGCCCCTCGAGCTCGCCCGCGTAGCCGAGCAGCAATCGCGCCTGCCCGATCAGGTCGAGCGCGAGGTTGGCGAGGCCGAGGTCTTCCTCGAGCGCGGGGGCATGACCGATCCACGCCGACAGCTGCTGCCCGAGCACCAGCGCGGTGTCCGCGAGGCGCAGCACGTAGCGCAGATGCGCCGCCTGCAGCGCGCCCTCGCCACCCGCCGCGAGCGCGGTGCTCACAGGTTCTTCACCTCCTCGGGAATCACGTAGAAGGTTGGATGACGGTACACCTTGTCACGTGCCGGCTCGAACAGCGCTTCCGCCTCCTCCGGGTCCGAAGCACTGATGTCCGCCGAGCGCACCACCCAGATACTCACGCCCTCCTGGCGGCGCGTGTAGACGTCGCGCGCGTGCTCGATCGCCATACGCGCATCCGCAGCGTGCACACTGCCGACGTGCTTGTGCTCGAGCCCGGCCCGCGAGCGGATGAACACCTCGTAGAGCGGCCAGTCCTCGCTCATGTGCGTCTCCCGTCTATGCAGCGCGCGCCCCACGCGCGCGTTCCCTGGCGGCGTGCGCGGCGGCGGCCTCGCGCACCCAGCGGCCCGCCTCGTGCGCGGCGCGCCGTGCCTCGAGGCGCTCGCGGTTGCAGGGCCCATCGCCCTTGAGCACCGCCTGAAATTCGCTCCAGTCGATCGGCCCTGCCTGGTAATGCTCCGCTGCCGGGTCCCAATGCAACGCGTCGTCGGGGATGGTGAGGCCGAGGAAATGCGCCTGCGGCACGGTCGTGTCGATGAATCTCTGCCGCAGCTCGTCGTTGCTGAAGCGCTTGATCTTCCAGCGCATCGACTGCGCGGTGTGCCGCGAGTCGGCATCGCTCGGGCCGAACATCATCAGCGAGGGCCACCACCAGCGGTTGAGCGCATCCTGCGCCATGGCGCGCTGCGCGGGGCTCCCCTGCGCGAGCGTCAGCATGATTTCGAACCCCTGGCGCTGGTGAAAGCTCTCCTCCTTGCAGATGCGCACCATGGCGCGCGCGTACGGTCCGTAGGAGCAGCGGCAGATGGGAATCTGGTTCATGATCGCCGCACCATCGACCAGCCAGCCGATGGCGCCGATGTCCGCCCAGGTGAGGGTCGGGTAGTTGAAGATACTCGAGTAGCGGGCGGCGCCCGAAAGCAGCTGCGCGAGCATCTCCTCGCGCGCTATCCCGAGCGTCTCGGCGGCGCTGTACAGATACATGCCGTGCCCGCCCTCGTCCTGCACCTTGGCGATCAGCACCGCCTTGCGCCGCAGCGTCGGCGCACGCGTGATCCAGTTGCCCTCGGGCAGCATGCCGACGATCTCGGAATGGGCGTGCTGCGAGATCTGCCGGATGAGCGTGTGGCGGTATGCCTCCGGCATCCAGTCCTTCGGCTCGATCTTCTCTTCGGCATCGATGCGCGCCTGGAAACGCGCGGCGAGATTGCCACCCTCCGCGCCCACGGCGGCCGCGGGCTCCTTGCCATGGGTATCGAGCGCCTGGGTGTACATGTGGGTTCGCGCGGTCCGCGCCCTGGCCGATGTGACACAAGACTATCACATGCAGGTGCATTTCCTGTGTCACAATTTAACCTCATGAAACGTAAGGCGAACCGTCCTCTGCCGCAGCCGGTGAGCCGCGTGGTGCGCCGCTTTCGCGCCCAGCGCCCGCTGCGCGGCGGCTCGCTCCTCGTGACCGTGTTCGGCGACGCCATCGCCCCGCGCGGCGGGGCCGTGACCCTCGGCAGCCTCATCCGCCTCGCCGCTCCCTTCGGCCTCACCGAGCGCCTGGTGCGCACCTCGGTGGCGCGGCTCGCGGGCGAGGGCTGGCTGAGCGCGCGCCGCTCCGGGCGGCGCAGCGAGTATCGGCTGACGCGCCGCGGCGCGGCGCGCTTCGCCGAGGCCACGCGGCGTATCTACGGGGTGAACCCGCACCGCTGGGATGGCGTGTGGACGCTGGTGCTGCTACGCGCCGGCAGCGCTCCGCAGATGGACGCGGTTCGCCGCGAGCTCAGGTGGCTCGGGTTCGGGCAGCTGACGCCCTTACTCTTCGCCCACCCGGCGTGCCCGGTTCGCAAGGCGCGACGCTGGTTGCGTAGCATCCCCGGGGCGCGCGCGCCGCTGCTGCTGGAGAGCGAGAGCTGCGACCTCGCGGGCGACCGGCGCCTGGCTGCTCGCGGCTGGGACCTCAAGGATCTGTCACGCCGTTACCGGCGCTTCCTCAGAGCCTTTGCGCCGCTCGAGGCGGCGCTGGTGAGGGCGAAGGTCCCCGCCGAGGTGGCGTTCATCGTGCGCACGCTCCTCATCCACGAGTACCGCAAGATCCACCTCAAGGACCCACTGCTGCCCGCGGCGCTCCTGCCCGCGCACTGGGTGGGCACGGCCGCTTATCAGCTGTGCCGCCGGCTCTACGCGCGCGTGTTCGTCGCGGCCGAGAGCCACCTCGGGACGTGCGCGCGGCGGCTCAAGCGGCCATTGCCTCCCGTCAATGCCGCGGCGCGGGCGCGGTTTGGCGGCATTGCGGCGCGCTGAGGGCGCCTCACTCAGCGACCCTCGCGCAGCTCGTCCTCGCTCGCAGGCCGGATCGGCTCGGGCCCGCTGGCGCGGCGGCGCAGATACGCTGTCGGCCTCATCCGGCGATGCCGGCGAGCGTCGAGAGCGTCTGGACGAAGATCCGCATGAAGTGATTGGCCTGATGACCGTCCATCACCCGATGATCGAGGGTGAGCGTGACGTAGCAGCGCGGGCGCACCACGATCTTCGTCTCATCCCCCTCCTCGATGACCACCGCGCGCTTCTCCAGCTTGCCGATGCCGAGGATCGCCGACTGTGGCTGATTGATGATGATCGGGGCGGCGAGCAGGCTGCCGCTCACGCCGTGGTTGGAGATGGTGAAAGTCCCGCCGCGCACGTCTGCCGGGGTGAGCTGCCCGTCGCGGGCACGGCGCACCAGATCGTCCAAGCCGCGCGCGGTGTCGAGGAGGTCGCGCTGCTCGGCATCGCGCAGCACCGGCACCACGAGCCCCGTGCCCTCGACCGCGGTGCCGATGCCGATGTGTATCGGCTCGTAGATCTCGAGCGCGCTCTCGGTCCAGCGGCTGTTGGCCTCGGGCACGGCGCGAATCGCCGCTACCGTGGCGCGCACGAAGTAGGCACTCAGCGTGAGCGGCACGCCGCAGCGGGCGAACTCCTCGCGCCGGGCGGCGCGATCCTCGAGCACTGCGGACATGTCCGCCTCGAACACGGTCGTCACGTGGGGGGCGGTGTTGAGGAGGCTCTGCACCATGTGCTCGGCGATCCGCCGACGCACGGCTGTGTGCGGCACGCGGCGGACGCCGCTGGCGAGCTCCGGCAGCCGCTCGGGCGCGATGTCCTCCGCCGGCTGGGCCCCGGCGCTGGGCGCCGTCTGGCTATCGGCCGCCGTACGCAGCACGTCCTCCACCGTGATACGGCCATGCGGCCCACTGCCGCGCACCTCGCGCGCCTCGAGGCCGTGCTCGGCGAGCAGGCGGCGCACCGCCGGGCTGAGCGGACTTTCCGCCATGCCCGGGGCAATGCGCGTCACGGCCGGGGCAGCTCCCGCCGGGCGCGCCGGACCGCCCTGTGGCGCGACCGGATCTACCCGTGCCGCTCTAACGGCAGCCGCTGCCGCTGGCTCGAGACGGCCGAGCAGTTCTCCCGGCGCGATGTCCTCCTGCTCGTGCCTGAGGATCTCACGCAGCACGCCAGTGCCGGGCGAGGCAACTTCCACCGTCACCTTGTCGGTCTCGATCTCGATAAGGGGCTCGTTCTCGTCGACGCTGTCGCCCACCTGCTTGAGCCAGCGCAGGATCTGCGAGCGCGTGCCCTCGGCCGCCTCCGCCGCCGGTGCCCGGATCTCGACGCTGCCGCTCATGCGCTCACACGCTCACACGCTCGCGAGGCGCTGGATGGCCTGCGTGATGCGCGCCACGTCCGGGACTGCCGCCTCGAGCAGGACCGGGCTGTGTGGGCTCGGGACGTCGGGCATCGCGAGCCGCTCGATGGGCGCTTCCAGGCTGTAGAAACTCTCCCGCGCCAGCGTAGCCGCGATCTCCGCGCCAAAGCCGCCGCTCAGGTTGTCCTCGTGAACGATCAGGCACCGATGAGTCTTTTCCACGGATGCGCGCACCGCCCCCTTGTCCCAGGGCGAGAGGGTACGCAGATCGAGCACCTCGGCGTCAACCCGCGAGCGCAGCGCCGCCTGCTCGCAGCGCTCGACCATGGCGCCCCAGGTGACGACGGTGAGCTCGGTGCCGCCGCGCACGGTGCGGGCCTCGCCGAAGGGCACCACGAACGCGTCTCCCGGGTAAGGGCGACGGGCCCAGGCACCGTCGAGCATGGCGCGATGCTCGAAAAAGATGACCGGGTCATTGCCACGCAGCGCCGCGCGCAGCAGGCCGACGGCGTCCTCGGCATTCGAAGGCACGGCGACCTGCCAGCCGATGCCGTGCACCCAGGCGACCTCGTTGGTCTGGCTGTGCCAGGGATCGCCGCACTTGAAGAAGCCGCCCGGCATGCGCACCACGAGCGGCGCGGCAAAGCGGTTGCGGGTGCGCCAACGCAACGTTCCGCAGTCGTTGAGCTGCTCGGCGGCCGAGTCGGCGTACTTGCGGAACTGGATTTCGGCCACCGGCAGCAGTCCCGCCAGCGCCATGCCGACGGCGCGGCCGATGATGCCTTCCTCGGAGAGGCTGGTGTCGAAGACGCGCGCGGCGCCGTACTTGTCCTGCAGGCCGAGCGTGGCGCCGTGCACCCCGCCCTTCGGTCCCACGTCCTCGCCGAAGACCACCATGCGCGGATTCGCGGCGAGCTCGACATCGAGCGTGCGGCGAATCGCGGTGAGCATGTTGATGCGCGCTCCTTCCGGGTGACCCACGTGGCTCACCGGGGCGAACACGTGGCCCTCAGGTGCCACGCCCCCCTGTTCCTGCAGCGCCGTTGCGGCTGAGAACACGTGCGCGGTCAGCTCCGACACGGCCGGCGGCGGCCGCGCCAGCGCGCCCGCGACGGCCTGCTCGACGGCGCTGCGCGCCGCGTGCCCGATCGCCGACCACTCCGCCTCCGACATGCGCTCGGGCACGAGGAAGTCGTGCAACCGTATGAGCGGGTCACGCGCTCGCTCCTCGCCGAGCGTCTGCGCGGACTTGTAGGCCTGGGTATCCTGACCGGAGTGACCCGAGAGGCGCGGCACCGTGAGTCGCAGCAGCAGCGGCGTGCGCCGCTCGCGAAGGTGGGTGAGGGCACGCCGCGTGAGCTCCGCGGCGGCCCGCGGGTCGCTCCCATCGCCTTCGAGGATCGCCAGCCCGCCGAAGGCGCGCAGGTTGGCCGCGATGTTCCCACCCGGGGTCTGAAGGTGCGAGGGCACCGAGATGCCGAAGGCATTGTCCTCGATGTAGAACAGCATCGGCAGCGCGAGCGTCGTGGCGATGTTGAGTGCCGCCCAGAAGCCGTTGGTGGCGGTCGATGCGTCCCCGCCGAGGACGACGGCGATGCTGCGCGCGTAGCTCGAGTCGCCGAGCACCTCATGCCGGTAACGGATCGCCTGCGCCCAGCCGGCCGCCGGCGTGTACTGCGCCCCGACCCCGCCGCAGGCGGGCAGCACCGTCGCGCCGCCATGGCCTGGCCGGTTGAAGACCACACCGATGTCGCGCCCGCCGCTGAAGGAGCCGCTGCGCGCGAGCGGACCTGCGGCGGCATCCTCGAGGCTCACGCCGAGCGCGAGCATGAGGGGGCGCGAGCGGTAGTAGACGGTCACGCCGTCGTGCGGGTCGGTGAGCTGCAGACCGAGGAGTATCTGCGCGAGATCGTGGCCGCGCGCCGAGAACTGATAGAGCACCTTGCGCTCGGGCAGCAACCGCGTCTCCTCGATGTCATCGAGGGCGCGCGAGGCCTGCAGGAGCGACGTTACCCGCCGCCAGTCGGTGGTGGTGGGGTCTCGCGCGGCCTCAGGCGAGGGATGCGGCATCAAGGTCGCCGGTGCAGGCATGGAGGGTCTTCGCGGAAGAGATTGAGCGCAGCTTATGCCCGAATCACTGCAATTACCTTGCTCAATTGCCATTCATGGCGCTGATTTGGCAATATTCTTGCTCGTGAAAGCCACACCACCCCGTGCGACCCGCCCGCTCGATCGACTCGACCGGCGAATCCTCGAGGAGCTGCAGGCCGATGCGCGCATCTCCAACCAGGACCTCGCCAAGCGCGTCGGCCTCTCGGCGGCGCCGTGCTGGCGGCGGCTGCGGCGACTGGAGCAGGCGGGATTCATCGACGGCTACGCGACGCTGCTGCACGCACCCGCCATCGGGCTGCCGATCCTCGCCTACGCGGTGGTCTCGCTAGAGAACCACCATCCCGAATCGGTGCGGCAGTTCGATCAGTTCGTGACGGAGCGTCGCGAGGTGCTCGAGTGTCACTCGATGAGCGGCGCCAACGATTACCTGCTGCGTATCGTGGCCGCGGGTATGGAGGCCTACGAGCACTTCCTGTCGACGCAGCTGCTGCAGCTGAAGGCGGTGCGCTCAGTCAACACGAGCTTCGTGCTGCGGACCAAGAAGTTCACCACGCGGTTGCCGCTCGCTTGAGGTCTGGCGCTGGCATTCGCAGCTCGTGGTATCGGGCCCGGCGAACCAGAACGCCGAAGCCACGAGGCGCACGTCCGCGTGGTGCCAACTGGCCGCGAATTCGTCCATGACCCGGGCCGCAGCGTGCGCGCGGTGCTGCGCGCGCAGTGCCGCCGCGAGGCCGTAGAGCGCCCAGCCGTTGGCGGGATTACGCCGCAGGTCCTCGCGGTAGACGCGCTCGGCCGCGAGCGGCTTGCCGGCAATCAGCAGCTGCGCACCGAGCAGGTGGCGCACGGGGAAGAACCAGTCGGCGGGCTCGTTGTAATCGAGCCGGTCCTCGGCCGCGACCGCCTGCGTGAGCAGCTCGACCGCCGAGTCGCTGCGCCCCTCGGTGGCCGCCATGCGGGCCGCCACGACGGGCTCGGCGACCTGTAGCACGCGCGCGAGGTACTCGCGCGGCGTCTGCGCGCCGAGCGTCCGCAGCGCATCGAGCGCCTCCTGCGCCTCGGCGATTCTGCCGCGTGCCGCGAGCGCCACGCCGCGCGCGTAGAGGTAGCCGGCGACGAGGCCGGGCGCGCGCGCATCCGGGGACCTAAGCGCAATCATCTCGTCCCACAGCCCGAAACGCACCAGTGCCGCGTACTGCTGCGTGAGATTCCAGCCGGAGCTGCCCATCGCGAGCTCTACCTCGAGCGGGGTGGCCCGTTGCACTCCCTGCACGGCGGCAAGCGTCTCCGCCTTGCGCCCTTCCATGGCCGCCGCGTAGGCGAGAAAGGCGTAGTTGTGGGCCAGGTACATGGCGTAGTAGTCCGGCGCCGCGGCGAGTCCCAGGTAGGCTTCATCGGCGGCCACACCCTTGCGGTTGGCCTCGGCGGCATCCTCGTAACGGCCGACGCGCTGCATGATGTGGGCCGGCATGTGCTCGAGGTGCCCGGCGGCGGGCATCAGGCCCCGCAGCCGCTCGGCGGAGGCGAGCGCCGCCTGCGGGTGCGACGAAGCCTCCATCACGTGAATGTAGTAGTGGTTCGCGCCGGGGTGGCCGGGGTCGCGGCGCAGCACGGCCTCGAGTCGCGATTTGATCTCGAGCGTGCCGGGCACCGGCTGCCCATCGGGCCGCCACAGCTTCCACGCGTGCACGTTCATTTGCGCTTCCGCGCACAGCGTCTGCACATCGTCATCCTCCGGGAAGCGCGCGGCGACGGTGCGCATCGCCGCGGCATAGGCGCCGAGAGCGCCGCTCAGCTCCTCGCCGGCGAGTGCCTGCGGCCCCGGGTAGCGCGCCGCCAGGGCACCGATCAGCGCCTGCTCGACCGCGGACGCCGTCGCGGCGCGCCGCTGCGCCTCCTGCAGCGCCTCCCAGGCGACGGCCGCCCGCACGGCAGTCACGGAGGGCACGTTGTAGTTAGGTCCCACGGTGAGCGCCACGCCCCAGTAACAGGCGGCGCAACCGGGTTCGAGCTCGGCGGCCTTGGCAAAAGAGCGCGTCGACTCGTCGTGGTTGAATGCCCAGAGCAGACGCATGCCCTGATCGAAGTACTGCTGCGCCTCGGCAGAGGAGCTGCTGATCGCGCGATGGAAATCGCCGAGGCCCGCAAAGAGTTGCGCTCCACGCGCCCAGCCGGCGACGCTGTCGGGGAGGTGCGCCATCGGATGGTCCGCGGCCGGCGCTGTGAAAACCGGGGCAGCAGGCGCGGCCGCGTGCGCGAGCGCAGTGAGCGCCAGGAGCGCTCCCACGCTCTGCGCGCCTCGCAGTTGGATCCGCACCGCCGCCGCGCTCACCGCGCCGCCAAAGCTCAACGACGGTCCTGGCGAGCGTCGACGCTCTCGAAGGGCGCGCCGGCGGCGACCAGGCGCTCGAGGAGCGCTGCCGGGCGCCAGCGTGCCCCGTGCGTCGGAGCAAGCCTGCGCATCGTCCCGAGCACGCGCGCGAGACCGGTCTGCTCCGCCCAGAACATCGGCCCGCCGCGCCAGGCGGGGAAGCCGTAGCCATTCACGTACACCACGTCGATGTCGCCCGCGCGGATCGCGATGCCCTCCTCGAGAATGCGCGCGCCTTCGTTGACCAGCGGATGCAGCAGACGCTCGAGAATCTCCTCCTCGGGGATCGCGCGCCGCGAGATGCCGAGCTCGCGCGATACGTCCTCGACCAGTGCGTTGACCGCCGGATCGGCAAGCCGCGTACGTCCCTCGTAACGGTAGAACCCGCGGCCGCTCTTCTGCCCGAGCCTCCCCTCCGCCACGATGCGCTCGAGGATCGGTGACCAGCGCTCGTCGGCGGGAAGCTTGCGTCCCTTGCGCACCAGGAAGCCGACATCGTTGCCGGCCAGGTCGCGCATGGCGAACGGTCCCATGGCGAAACCGAAGTCCTCCATGACCCGATCGACCTGCTCGGGGGTAGCGCCCTCCTCGAGCAGGAACTCGGCCTCCGCACCATAGAAGCCGAGCATACGGTTACCGATGAAGCCGTCGCAGTTGCCGGCGAGCACCGGCACCTTGCCGAGCGTGCGGCCGAGCGCCATGACGGTCGCGATGGTCTGCGCCGAGGTGCGCGCGCCGCGCACGTTCTCGAGCAGCTTCATGACGTTTGCCGGACTGAAGAAATGCGTGCCCACCACCTTTTCCGGGCGCGCAGTACTCGCGGCGATGGCGTCGATGTCGAGCGTCGAGGTGTTGGTGGCAAGGATCGCGTGCGCGGCGGCCACCCGATCGAGCTGCGCGAACACCGCCTGCTTCACTTTGAGCTCCTCGAATACCGCCTCGATGACGATATCCGCATCGCCGAGTGCGGCGTAGTCGCTCACCCCTGAGATCTGGGCGAGCGCCTGATCCGCACGAGCCTGGGTGAGACTCCCGCGCGAGACCGAAGCGGCGTAGTTCTTGCGCACCACCGCGAGTCCCCGCTCGAGTGCTTCCGGGGTCAGCTCGAGCACCATCACGGGAATGCCGGCGTTCGCGAAGTTCATGGCGATGCCGCCGCCCATGGTGCCGGCGCCGATCACCGCCGCCCGCCGCACCGGCAGCGGCTTGACGTCCGCAGGCTGTCCGGGAATGCGCCGCGCCTCGCGCTCGGCGAAGAACACGTGCACCAGGGCGCGCCGCTGCGGGCTGTCGCGGCACTCGATGAAGGCTTCGCGCTCGAGGCGCAGCGCCTCGTCCTTCGGCCGCGTACAGGCCGCCTCGATGCAGTCGATGATTCGCCCCGGCGCGAGCTGACCGCGGGTCTTAGTGGCGATCTTGGCGCGAAACGCCGCAAACATCCCCGGATCGAAGCCGCAAATCTGCTCGCTCACCTCGCTCGCGATCCGTAGCGGCCGGTGCGCGGCCACCACCTCTCGCGCGTAGGCGATGGCGCCCGTGCGTGCCTCCTCGACGACCGCATCAATGAGGCGCAGCTCGAGCGCCCGTGCAGCGGGAATCTGCGCGCCGCTCGTGATCGCCTCGAGCGCCGCCGCCGGACCTGCAAGGCGCGTGAAGCGCAACGTGCCGCCCGCACCGGGAATGAGGCCGAGCCGCACCTCCGGCAAGCCGACTTTGGCGCCGCCTGCGGCGACGCGCCAATGACAGGCGAGCGCCAGCTCGAACCCGCCGCCGAGCGCGACGCCCTCGATCGCGGCCACGATCGGCTTCCGCGATTGCTCCATGCGCGCCTGGATGTCGCGCGTGATGGGGGGCTTGAGCACCAGCCCCGAGGCGATCTCGTTGATGTCCGCGCCAGCGGCGAACGTGCCGTCGGCGCCGGCAATGACGATCGCCCGCACCGCAGGATCCGCCGCGGCGCGCTCGAGGCCCTGCATCAGGCCCTCGCGCACGGGGAACGCCAGCGCATTGACCGGCGGATGCGCAATGGTGAGCACGGCGACGTCGTCTTCGAGCGCATAGTTGACGGCGGACACGGCCTCTCCCTCGCGACTGGCAGGTGCGGACGTGCGTGCATTGTACGGCGCCGCCTGCGAACTGCGCCGCTGCGGCGCGCTGCGGCGAAGCACCACCGACGCAAAGTGCACGCTTGAGGCCACGACCGCGTCTGCGCAGATACACTCGGTCTCGATGGACGAGGTGGACGTGGTGGTGGTCGGCGCGGGGGTGGTGGGCCTCGCAATCGCACGCGCGCTCGCCGCGCGCGGTCGCGACACGCTCGTTCTCGAGTCGGCGGCGCGCTTCGGCACGGGCGCCAGCTCGCGCAACAGCGAAGTGATCCACGCGGGGCTCTACTACCCAACGGGCTCGCTCAAAGCGCGACTGTGCGTCGCGGGCCGCGAGCAGCTCTATGAATTCCTCCGCGCCCGCGCCATTGCACATCGTCGCTGCGGCAAGCTGGTCGTGGCGGCAGACGCTGCCGAAGCCGCGCGGCTCGCGGCGATCGCCTCCCGGGCACGGGCCAACGGCGCCGAGGTCGAGATGCTCGATCGGGCGGCGGCGCTCTCACTCGAACCCGAGCTCTCCTGCACCGCGGCGCTCTATTCGCCCTCGACCGGCATCGTCGAGGCGCACGGCTACATGCTGGCGCTGCTCGCCGAGGCCGAGGCGCACGGGGCGACGCTTGCCTGCCACCACCGTGTCACCCGCCTGGTG
>Ga0187783_10002398_pt1 | contig 13922 bp, 10 predicted proteins | sample 1015_SJ02_MP02_2_FD_132471 | JGI IMG/M metagenome (GOLD analysis project Ga0187783, IMG submission 132471) | Tropical peat soil microbial communities from peatlands in Department of Meta, Colombia - 1015_SJ02_MP02_20_MG | ecosystem: Environmental > Terrestrial > Soil > Wetlands > Peat | place...
CTCGACGTCCCCCACCGCGGCGGCATCGGGATCCCCGGTGACGACCGCGGCCGCGGTCACCAGCTCGTCCGCCTCGGCTGTTCCCTCGGTGCTGCCCTTCACGGGGATCGACCTCGAGACCCTCCTCATCACCGGCATCAGCCTCGTCGTGCTCGGGCTGCTGCTCATGAGCTCGGCCCGACAGCAGCGGCGGGCGCTCAGGGTGTCGGTGAGGTGGCTCCTCGGCGAGTGACTGCTTGGGAGACGGCAACCGACGCTGCGACAACCCTCGTCGGTTGAAGTACTGCAGTGGACTCGATGGCTGAAGGCTGGTTGTGCAGGTTGATGAGCATCTCACGGTCCCTGTTGTCCCGGCGACACGAATGTGGTGGATGTTCACTACGGCCAAGCCGACCGCACGGCTGATCCGACCGCGCCCGCTAGGTCGTCCGTCTTGACGACCTTCTCCCAGACGAGACCGTGACATTTCTCATGCAGATCCGTGAGCACCCCGAGGACGAGGAGCTCAACAAGAAGGCCTAGGCAAGCCAGGGACGTTGCTGATCGGCATGAAGGGGGCAGCGGTACGTTCCCTCCACCACGCTCCATTCGGCGTGGCCGATCACGGCCTCGTGGGCGTCGACGCCGGGTGGGACCACCAGCGCGTTGAGGCAGCCGAATGCGTCGCAGACGACGACGGTTTCACCGTAATCTTCCACGGTCCCCTCCTGGGACTCTGAAAAGGGGACTGCTCGCCGTAGCCTACTGATGAAGAGGTCCGTTGAGCTGCGGCTGTCGGTTCCTGCCGGAAAGACCGCGAGCTCCGGGCCTCGTTCGTCTGTTCGTTCTGAATCGCCAGGCCCCACGTACTGCACATACCCACAAGTGCCTCCACCAATCGAGATCGAGAGCGTGGGCCTCGAGCCTGAGGTCCCAAGACTCGCATGATCGTCCCGGAGCTCACGGAGTGTGGTCGAACCGCTTCAACGACGGATCAGGCGCCGGCAACCCGACACGGTTGGTAGACAATCCCGTCACGGCCACGACCGCCAGGTGTCGATGGTCATCCCCAGGACCTCACCGGGCGGTGGCGCCTCCCTGTACGGCGGATACTTTGCCGACAGGAGCCGGACGGCCCGGTCCCGCTCCTCTCCCGGCTCCAAGATTCGGCCCTGACCATCAACCCGGACCCACCACAACTCCGACCAGTCCTCGTCGTAGTGCTGGATGAGGAGCGAGGCATGGGGGTTGGCTCTCAAGTTGCTCAGCCGTCGCAGATCCATGGTGGTCTTCGGTTTGGCGTCCACCGCCGAATAGATGGTGACGCCGTCAAGAACGAAACAGCAGGGAACGAGGTGCGGTCGGCCATCTGAGGTAAGAGTTGCGAGGACGGCTACACGGGCCTCTTCGACGAGGCGACGGGAAGTTGCCTGGTCCATCCGACGAACAGTATCGAGGCGTGGGTCACCGCCTTCGGAGCCCGATTGATGGACGATTCGTCGTCTCCCGGAACAGACCCTGCCACGAGGAGCGCACAACCCGTCGACGGCGCCTTTCCCGGTCCTGCACGGCCACGGCCCCGACGTACCCTCTCGCCACCGGAACGTTGGCGATGGTCCATCCTTGGGGCCTCGATACGGTGCCCTCTGCACCGAGATAGTCGTGGGCGAGTCCGTCGGTGACTCCTGTTCCCAACCCCTTGCGATACGCCTCCTTCTGCGTCCAAATGCGGGCAAACACCTCAACCCGCATTGAGGGTGGCGCGGATACGACCTCGGCCCGCTCCGCGGGATGGAGGAGGGTACTGACCTCTTCCACCGCGGTGTTCGATGGCAGTACCTCGATGTCGACTCCGACAGGGACAGGCGCCACGGCGATGAGAGCCGCTGATCCGCTACGCGACAAGGAGAAATGAAAGGGAACAGGGGTAGCGTCCACCACAGGGCGACCATGGTTGAGGCTGCAGCACGGGCAGGGCTCTCTGCGGTAGGCAACCCCTTCCGGCGCCACTCCCAGGTAGGACCCGAGGAGGTGGCGAAGGGCGAGATGAGAGGATTCGTAGGCAAGCCGGTCGGCGGCACGAGAATACAGAGCCGCCCGCCGCGACTCCTCGGCGTCGAGGATGGACGGATCCAGCCCCTCGACGTCGGTGCCTCCGATGTCCAGCTCCCACACATCCAGCCAACCGCCATCGCCGCGGCTTGCGGTGCGCTTCACCAGCCTGAGGCAAGACGTCTGCGTCACGAGGATGACAGGTCTTCAGCAGAGAGCCAAGACGGCGTCGGCCAGTATGGCCAGGCCACGCTCGAGCTCGTCGTCCGAGACGGTGAGCGGCGGCATCAGCTTCACCACCTCACCCAGGGGCCCAGCCGTCTCGACCAACAGACCCTGACGAAAGGCGGCTTCGGCAACTTTCTCGGCCAGCTCGCCGTTGTCGAAGGCCAGCCCGTGGACGAGTCCTCGGCCGCGTGTTTGGATATCGCACCCCGGGACGGAGTCACAGATCTCTGCCAAGGCCCGGTGGATGCGCTGACCGTTCTTCTGCGTGCAGTGCTCGAGAGCGTCGTCGCACCAGTAGGTGCTCAGTGCCGCCGTGCCGGTGACAAAGGCGGGGTCCACGCCGCGGAAGGTCCCGTTGTGCTCACCCGGTTGCCAGATGTCGAGGTCCTGTCTGAGCAAGGTCAGCGCCAATGGGAGCCCGTAGCCACTGATCGATTTGGAAACACACACGATGTCCGGCTCGATTCCAGCGCTCTCGAAGCTGAAAAATGGTCCCGTTCGACCACAGCCCATCTGCACGTCGTCGACGATGAGGAGCATGTCGCGCTGCCTGCACCAATCGGCCAGGCCTCTCAGCCATTGAGGACGGGCGACGTTCACGCCTCCCTCTCCCTGCACGGTCTCCACGATGGCGGCGGCAGGCTCGATGGGCCCGCATCCAGAGTGTTCCAAGAGCATCTCGAACCATGCAGTGTCGGGAGCCTGCCCCTCCGGTGGGTGATCAAAGGGCAACCGCGTTGCCATGGTCATCGTCACACCGGCGCCGCGACGGTGATAGTCGCTGCCGGTCACAGCCAGCGCACCAAGCGTCACACCATGAAAGGCGTTGGAAAAGCAGATTATCTCGGTTCGTCCAGTGAACTTTCTGGCCAACTTCAATGCCGCCTCCACGGCAGTCGTTCCGGCGGGGCCGGGAAACTGCACTCGGTAGTCAAGGTCCCGCGGCCGGAGGATCAGGTCAGTCAGAGCGATCAGGAACTCGCGCTTGGCCACGGTGTGCATGTCAAGGGAATGCATGACCCGGTCGGCGTCGAGGTAGTCGCGTAAAGCGCGTTTCAGGGTGGGATTGTTGTGCCCGTAGTTGAGGGCGCCGGCTCCGGCGAAGAAGTCCAGATAGGGCCGTCCGTCCTCGTCGTACAACCAGCTCCCGGTTGCCCGGTCGAACACCGTCGGCCATCTGCGGCAGTAACTGCGCACTGCAGACTCGCGGTCTTCGAAAATGTTCATTTCCCCTCCCTAGTGTGCCGGCGGATCAGATGCGTGGCAGTTGTCGCCAGGAGCGCGCACAGATACAGGACGCCCGGTCGGCATTGGCGATCTCTCAGTCGCCGGGTTTCCGGTCCAACGGGCCCCGGGAGCGACATACGAGCCCTTCATGAGGAAGGAATCGGGGCCGAGGACGGATCCGGCGTCCATGGTCACTCCATAGTGGACATAGGCGGCGGTCCCAACGACGCAGCCTGGACCTATGCGAATGTGGTCCGACTTGAAGGTTCCCTCCTCCAATGTGTGACTCGACAGTGTGCATCCCGCGTTGAGGGAGGAATGGCTGCCCACGCTCACGAGTGTCCGCTCGTGGATGATGGAGCCGTCGTCGAAGACCTGACGGCCGATGTCGACGCCGAGCAACCGCCAGGCGACTCCCTTGAGGGGTGTGCCGTTGAGCAACTGAAGGTACCCAATGGTCGGGATCTTCCAGTACCTCTCGTGTCGCCAGAATGCGATGTCATAGATCGAGCAGAGGCGAGGCTGCAGTCGACCGAAACGCATGACGACGCGCTCGACCAGAATGAAGAACGCGATCGGGAACAGAGCGTCGAGCACAATCGTACCGACGGTGTCGGCCCACCGGCCCACCCCGACGCCACCACGTGCGGCTAGCGCGATGAGGACGAACCCGGCGACGAAAAGGTACCGCGAGAAGAGGTACATGACCATCGTGACGGCGTTGTGGCGCGTCTTGGCGGCCAGGCGGCGGCGCCGTTCCGACCCCATATTGAGATGACGGAACTGGGCGTCCCGCTGCACCGAGCGTGGAATCTCGAAGGGAGGCGACCCGAGGAGGCCCACGTCGTGGCGAACCGCTCCACTGATGGGGATCATGACCTTGGTGGCCAAGAGGCAGTTCTCGCCAGTACGTCCGCCGGCTGGATAGACGATGCGGTTCCCGAGGAAGTTCTTTCTGCCGATGACTGTCGGCAGGACGCGGAAGGACGTGCTCGAAAACTCGGCGTTCATAATCGAGAGCCCGTCCGAGATCATCGTTCCGCCGCCCACGGCACTCAAGGTCGGCATGTCCTGCTTGACCGTCATCCCGAAATTCGACCCGGTCTGCTCGACATGGCCGAGGTCGTATCCCATACTCCGCAGGTAGTGCACGATGGCGGCACTGTCGCCGAATAAGGCAGCGAAGAATCGGATGTTCGACGTTCTTGTGGCGATGCGCTGGAGGGTGTGATGGAACCCGTACAACGGATAGACCTTGCCAACCTCGAGAGCGCGAGTGAGCAGCCGAGGGATGGTTGCGGCCGCCACGATCCCTACCACCAGAAATCCGAGAAACACTGCTGCCGAGACCGCCAACGCCCCACCGACCGAGGCATGCGAGAACAAGGAGGCGTGCGTGTCAAGCGCGGCAATCGCTGACTCCGCAGGTCCGACCAGGATGAGAAGTCCGAGAAGCAAGAGGGCGCTGTAGAGGACGCGATGTAGGCGACCGCGGACGATCGGCTCGATGGCGTTGTACTCGTCCGCCTCTTCGCCCTGCCGGGCCGGCGAGCCGTGCCACCGCTGCCCGGTCGGGACCGTTTGCCCGCCGTGCAGGGAAGAGGCGTGACCGATCTCGGCACCGTCTTCAAGTGTGGTGTTGATATCGAGAACCGACTGCTCTCCGACAAAGGTGTTGGCGCCGAGGGTGACCGGGCCGATCTCGATGGCCCCTGCGATTGCCCGATAGCCGCTCAGGAAGGCTTCTTTGCGGATCACGCTGTTCTGACCGATTGTCACCAGGTCGGTGCACACCGGCATGTGAGTAGTGAGGATGACCGCGCCTCGCCCGATTCTGGCACCGAGAGCGCGTAGGTACAACGAGTACAGAGGAGTACCGACACACAATCGGGCCAGAGGATTTGCCACCACGAGTGTCTTCACGGTCCAGAAGCGCACGTAGGAGAGGCCCCAGAGCCTGACGCGTCCTGGCTTCCAGCGGCCGACGAGGACCCACTTGGTGACGATCGGAATCGCGGCCATACCGAGTAGTAACGCGCCGCCGAAGACCACGGCTCGGGCGTAGGAGGCGAGAAACCCGTGGCCGGCGGCGACCCACGGGGTGCCAACGACGAGCGCCGCCGCCAAAAGCCCGGCATAGGCAAGGAAGATCAGAAGCTGGAAGGCGCCACACAGTACGAAACGGGCTCTCCTCGCCGGTGGGATGAGCGCGGCCTCGGGCTCTTGAGGGCCCGACTCCGGGTTCGGCACCTCGTGGGCGAGCGCAGTGGCCAATTGACGCACGGTGGGGTGCAGGTAGACGTCCTTCATCGACACCGGTGGGAGGGCCGGGTCGTCACAGCGGATGGCGGCATTGAACCGGGCCATGAGCAGCGAATCTGATCCCAGGTCGTTGAAGAAGTGACTTTCCACCGAGACTCGGTCGACCCCCAGGATCTGGGCCAGACGACTGGCCAAGAGCGACTCCGTGCTCGTCACCGGGGCGACGTAGTCGAGCGCGGCGAGGCGTCGTGGCCCTCGGGGCGCCGGCAGGCTGTTGCGATCGGTCTTGCCGCTCGCAGTGATGGGGATGGCCTCAAGACGCTCGAGATAGGCCGGAACCATGTAGGCCGGCAATCGATCACTGATGTGCTCGTAGACACGCCGTACGTCGATCGGCCCCTTGTCGGCTGTGCGGTAGTAGCCGACGAGATCCATCGCTCCGGTGTCGGGTTGATACGTCCCCACCACCGCCTGTTCGATGCCCGGAGCCTGGCGCAGGACCGACTCGATTTCAGTCAGTTCGATGCGGTATCCGCGGACCTTGACCTGACTGTCGACACGCCCGAGGTGCTCGATCTCCCCGGCTTCGTTGACCCGACCCAGGTCGCCCGTCCGATAGATGCGCCCCGAAGGGTTCTGCGCAAGATGGAGAAAATCTGGGACGAAGGTTTTCGCGGTGAGGACAGGTCGGTTGAGATAACCCTGAGACACGCCGACTCCGGCGATACCGATCTCGCCCGTCTCTCCAGCGGGAAGGGCCCTCTCTGACCTCAGGTCAAGTACCACCACGTAGTAAGTGGGGAGTGGCACGCCGATCGTCACTGGTCGAGAAGGATGAAGAAGGGTCCATGTGGCGGTGACGGTCGTTTCCGTGGGACCGTAGGTGTTGAGGAACCTCCGGCCGGGGCGATACCAACGATCGACCAGATCCTGAGGGCAGGGCTCCCCCGAAACGAGCAGGAAACGAAGAGCAGGGAGTTCTTCGTCCAAGGTGGCGAGGAGGGAAGGTACGCAGCAGAGGGCCGTCACACGGTTCTGGTGCAGGAAGGCCCGCAACTCCGAACCTACGAGGTTCCCTCCATCGGGTTTTGGTACGAGGGTTGCACCCACTATCCACGAGACCCAGATCTCCTCCACGGAGAAGTCGAACGCCAAGGTGAGTCCCTGGTAGACGCGGTCGGTCTCGGTGATGCCGTACAACTCGGACGCTATTCGGACGAAATTGCAGATGCTGGAGTGCGAAACAGCGACGCCCTTCGGCCGCCCCGTGGTTCCCGACGTGTAGATGATGTAACAGAGGTCGTCCGGGGTGATCGGTCGATCAGTGATGTCCAGACGTGCGCGGCTCTCCGCGGCGATCCCATCCCGAGCCCTGTCCAGGCTCAAGATGCGAACGCCCTCGACGTGGACGACCGCGGAGGCCAAGGTTGAGCTCGTCAAGAGGGTGCTGATCTGGGCGTCCTCTATGACAAACGACAGTCGATCGGTGGGAGAGCCCGCGTCAAGTGGTACGTAGGCGGCGCCGGCCTTCAAAGCAGCAAGCATCGCGATGTAGGCGTCCGTAGCCTGATCGAAGAGCAGGCCGACGCGATCACCGGGTCGAACGCCGTGGTGCAGAACCAAGAATCGCGCCAGCTGGTTGGCTCGTCCGTCCAGGTCGGTGAAAGTCAAGGAGCTAGCGCCGGCGTCGACCGCCAGTCGGTCGGTACGATCGAGGTTGCGAATCCGGGCACACTGAGCCTCGAACAGGTGCTCTAAGCGCTCGCCCTCTTTCCAACGGATGGTGTCGTCATCGGCGATGGCCGCCAGTACGACACCGTCACGAAGAAACTGTGCCCGGGGAGTGCCATCGAGGTCAGAGTCTTGAGTAGAGAGCGAGATGCACGGCGTACCGCGACCCAAGGAGTGGGTGCTGGTAGCGGTCGCGGGTTCTACGACAGAAGAGTCGACCACAGCGTGCGGCCCCCGAACGTAGCTGCGGTGGGACGGCAACGACAGGAACCCGTCATCTCTTGAGCGTGACTTCATCGCGCACGTACTCGATGCCAGTGAATGACGGGGTGATCGGCCGACTGAACAATTGGGTGATCATCCGACGTCCGACTGGACTTGTGATCGCTGGCATGAATGGTCGTATGCCTCCGATGAGAGGGCATTCCGAAAGTCGTACCAACGTGGACCTGGGAGCCGTGTGGCTTCTCTGTCTTGCTGGGCGGAGGGGGCGACACGGTTGCGCCAAGGCCTGCACCGATCGTCCGAAGGGGATTGGGAACTGGTACTCCGGCCGCAAACGCAGAACCAGCGCCGAGTCCAATCCCGAGAACGATCGCAACTGACAAACGGATCGCCCGCGATCGTGACCGGCGGGGCCGAGATACGTGAGACCGCAGATTGCGGCTCTGGCTTGCCAGCCTCCGCACCTTGGCGACCCCTTCGACCCGGGGCTCTACCTCGGGAGGTGCGAGTGCGTCGTGCAGCAGCCGCAGCGTCTCAGCGTCGACCTTTGCCCTCCGAGCTTTGTCAAACATCACGCTTCTCCAGGCGTTCTCGCGCCGTCTCGAGTCGAGTGGGCCGGAGGGTCGCCCGCCGTGGGCCAGCACTGCCCCGCCACAACGACGTCGGTGATAACGTCGAATCGTTACGGAAACTGTCGGTGGGTGGTGTCGTAACCACTCGGTGCGCGAAATAGGCGATGACTTGTCGATCCCTTGTGGAGCACAAAGGGACTTGAGTGATGCACGCCTCTTCGAGGGTCATGGTTCCGAGTCAACTTGAGCGGTGGAGCTTGCACAGCAAAGAAGAACGCCGTCGCAGGCACTCGCGAACAAGAAGCGCGTTGTGCGGAATCAACAGGCTCTGCCAACATTGCTTCGATGGGCCAAAGCCTTGACGACGCTTCGATGACACTTGACGCTTCGATGACACTTGATGGTGAGACCCAACTCATCGACGCAGCGCGGTCTGGCAACGAGGATGCTTGGGAAGTGCTCTATCGCCGTCTCTACCCGCGTCTTTCCGCCTTCCTGGCCCGGCGAATTGCTCCAGAGCACATCGAAGACGTCGTCAGCGAGACCATGGCGCGAGCCATCGCAGGTCTTGGGAGGGTCAGACTGGGGTCGGGCGGATTTGACGGCTGGGCCTTCGGAATAGCCCGTCATATCTTGGCGGACCTCCAACGGCACACTGATCGAGCTCGTCGCCACGAAGCCCCGACCCTGATCGCCAGCCAACCCTATTGGTCGCAGCCCGGTCCGGAGGAAGCCATTCTCCTGACCGAACAGCAGCGCCAAGTGTCGCTTGCCTTTGCCTCACTCACTCCCGACGAAAGAGAGCTGTTGGAGCTCCGGGTGATCTCGCGACTGAGTGTCGAAGAGACCGCCAAGGCGCTTGGACGGCGACCTGGAGCGGTACGGACGGCACAGTCGCGGGCGCTCTCCCATCTGAGGAGCCTCATGGAGATTCACGAGGTTGACAAGGCCCCAAAGGCGCGGTCCTGCGCCGAATCCACAGTGGCAATTCTTCCCGCTTTGGTCGCGGCCTCGTACGGGTAGCCACCGTCACGGGATCGGTGGCCCGAGACCCCGAATCTGGACCAATCTTGATGTTGGCGGCGGTTTCGCCGAGGACGATTTGGCGCGGCCGTCAGGCAGTCAAGAGAAACTGATTCTTTCCACCTGCTCGGCAGGCGCCTCGGGCTGGTCCACGAATATCGAGTGGTCGTGATTGTGGATGCGATTCTTGGCACCCCCAGGATCACATTCTTGGACCCTCGAGGTCCCGAAGGCGACCGCACGAGCTGAGGAACCTGGCGATGACTGTCAACGGCCGCTGAGTTCGGTCGAACGCGTTCGGGCAGGTGAGCAAGGGAGCGACGTCGTCTTGCGCCACTGGCGTGTCACCGTATTGGCCGGGCTTGGCGGCATACTTGCCCATCCGCCACCGACTGAAAGGGTCTAAAGACGGATGCCTTTGGACAGACGGGGGCGAGGACGTGTCGCCTTGCTCGTCGTGGCCATGCTTGCGGTCGTTACCGGTGTCGGGTTGTACGTGGCCTCCACCCAAGGCCCTCGCTCGGCCACACCGCCTGCTTCGAGTAGTACAACGACGAGTGCGTCCTCCTCGTTGACGCCCTCCATTTCGCCGTCCGCTGCCCCCCGACCAGTCGTGGTCCAGGGACCGACGTTCACCACCAGCGGCAACCAGATCTTGGCCGATGGAGCACCATTCGTTCCCTACGGAGTGACAGTGTTCGGGCTCGCCTACCCGAATTGGCAGGATCATGTGGACTCTGACGAACAGCAGATCGACGTCACGGCATCCACGTGGCACGGCAACACTGTACGAGTGCAGGTGGCTCCGTCGAACTTGCTCGATCAGGCGCCGTACGACGCCGCCTATCTGACTGCAGTCGAGTCCGAGGTTGCGGCCGCCCAGGCGGACCACCTGGTGGTGATCCTGACGGCACAGGACGAGCGAACCACGAAGATCCCCATGCCCACAAAGAGCACGGCGGCCTTTTGGAGGTTGATGGCGCCGATTTACGCCCACGACCCCGACGTCTGGTTCGATCTCTTCAACGAACCTCGTCTCGGCGCCTCTGCAGCCGGTGACTCCGCGGGACTCTGGAACATCTGGCGAAACGGCGGATCGGGCTATGTCGGAATGCAGCACCTCGTCAAGACGGTACGAGCCCGCGCACCGAACCTCGTGTTGGTAGAGGGCCTCGACAAGGCGGAGACCCTGGCTGGGCTGCCCACGCATCCAATCGAAGGCGCTTCGGTAGCGTACGCCGTGCATCCGTACTTCTCCGGCCCAGAGTTGAGTTCGCCCACGGCCTGGGGCGAAAACTGGGGAAACCTCTCCGGACAATTCCCAATCGTCGCCGACGAGTGGGGCGAGTACGAGTCCCAGATGGCTAGCTGCCAGCAGAACGCGCCGACGCTCGTCCCTCAATTCCTCGCGTACCTGGCGGATCACAACATCGGCCTCATCGCGTGGGCGCTGAAGCCCGGTGTCCTCGTTGTCGGGCACGATCTCGCAGACCCGACCCAGTTCAGCCCAGGGGAGCCTTTCGTCTGTGCCGCCGGCGACGTCGGTAGCCAGAATGGGCAAGGCGTCGGGGCGGACGTCCTTGCCTATTTCGCCGCCCACAGCCGTTCCATTCCGTAAACACTCGACGTCCGGCTGCCCTTATCTACGACGAGGGCATCGAGGTTCCAGCCGAGTCGTGAAGCTCCGTGAGATTGAGCGCGCTCAGGGGGGCCATCTCGGCACGGTTTCCGACGATGCCCTGGGGGAACGCCACGTTGAGGAGAACATCAGCGGAATTGTCGATCACGGAGAACCCAGCCGTTGGCGCGCCATGTCCCCAGTCAATGACCGTCTCCTGTTGTCCCTCGTAGTTCGTGCCCGCTTGGTCGTACGTCGTGGTGTTTCCGTCGTACATCCGCACACTGCCCATCACCGACGTCTGATCCCCGGATGGGGCTGCGTACTCCCACGTCATGTTGGCGGTGTCCTGCGTGGTGTCAATGCAGTACTCCACGGCTCGAGCTGCGCCACTCGGCATGTTCGTATGGTCGTCATACATAGAGATGCAGTCGTTGGGTTGGAATCGAGCATCGTGCTGGCCCTGTATGGTCCCTTCGGGGTCGCCCGTGATCGTCAACACGGGTTCCTGATCCATGGGCGGGTACGACGTGCCCCCCAACTTCCACACGATCTGCTTCGTCGTCTTGTCGATCAGGAACACTCCGGCCTGGCGCATGGACACGAGGATGAGGTCGGGATCGAGAGGATCGACGTCGATCGAGTTGCAGTGATAGACGTCGACCGTCCCCGGATGGCCGTTGGTCCCTGCGAGGCTGTTAGCCTCGTCCGGGCTCACATAGTTCTGCGCGTCCCACTCCCAGAGAAGCTGACCGTCGGGAGTGATCTCTTGAACGACGCAGTCGAGGATCTTGTGATCCTTCGGATACCCGATGGCGGACAGATTGTAGCCACCGACGGTCGGGTACGAGAGCATCCAATAATTTCCCGAGGTGTCAACGTAGAGCTCATGACCGTTGAAAGGCTCCACAGGCGGAGCTACGTCGGTCACAGTCTCGGTATCAAGGTTGTAGAGGCGGTACGACTCGTCGTCAGCCCACGCAACAGTGTGTGAATTCGGCAGGAGCTCCGTGTCCTGAGCGGATCCGTTGATCCCGTTGACGTACCAGACGGGTGTCCCATAGCTGTTCAGGACCATCGGGTACCCGGGTGTGTGGCCCGAGCTGAAGGAACCCGTGATGTAGTAGCCCGGAGCGGCGTCGCCGTTGCCCGTGACGGTGAGGTGGGGAAAGTCTGGGGGGAGGCACCGGATCCAGTACTGGGTGTCCGAAGGTGTGTTGATGACGACTGCCTGGTTGTTGGTGACGGTGACGGGAACCGTGATGTTCGAACCACTCTGTCCATCCGCTGAGATGGTCCCATCCGAGCTCAGTTGCAAGGTCAGCGATTCGTTGCCGTCACCGCAGTACCAGACATAGTCAGTGTCAGCCGCAGTGAACTGCGGGGTCAATTTGATCGGCGACGAAGTCACACCGGTCAGATCGTCTCCCGTGACCGTGATGTTGACCGCGTCACTGGCACCCCCCTGCGAGCTGGCTGGGTTGGTCGAGTCCGTCGAGCTGCCGGCCGCGCCTGTTGGCGTCGAGGGAATGGCTAGGAGCGTTGCAACAAAGGCGAAGGCGACGGCGGCGCCGAGACGTAGGACCTTGACCGCAAATCTTCTCCGCATGTCAAACCGCATCGAGGCTGCACTGCACGGATGGAGAGGCTAGCGATCACGGCTTGGTATCGGTCACCTCGCCACGGAGAGTGATCCGGAGGGGGTTCTCCGCGTGCAGAGCCGGGCCATAGGGATGGTTCGAAGAGATCTTGAGTATCGGCACCGCGCACAGCTGTCACTCCGCTCGGCTGATTGTCCCGGTTCTGAGCCTCGCTGCGCGGTGCTCCACCCTCACCATGACGAAGACCCGGGCGACCGCTCCCCCACCTGTGAAGTTCGAGGCCCCGGCCTTGGGCCCAGTTCACAGGTGGACTGACCCCTCGTTCTGGAAGTATTCCAACCCAGGAGGGACCCCGTGTGATGCATTCACCATGTAGAGGCAGAGCTTTCCCCTGAAGTGGGACCCTGCGAGCGGTCCTGAGACCACAGTGACACCGGCATAGTTGAGCGCAATCGAAAGAGTGGCGCCGGCGACCGCGGGGCACCGTCGGTCACTGACCTGGGTTGTGGAAGCAGGTGGGGAGAACGTTGACGTGTGACCATTGGCCCACTGAATGGTTCCCCCGCCGTTGAAGACGGTCCCGCTTCCATAGGCACAAACTGCTTGGCCGCTTAATGGCGGGCTATCCGGGCTGTACCCATCGAGAACGGAGCACGTGGTCGAGGCCGGACGGACCCTTGCAGCCGCGACGTTGGACACCGCTCCGATGGTGAGCACACCCCCAAGAGAAGCGATTGCGAGAACCACGGCCGAGCGACGCATCAGAACCCTCCCATCCCCCAGAGGCATCTCGAAATCTAGCTGTCCTGTGCTGCCTCGGCCCGAGTGTTTGGCGTTGCAGGTCCCGTTGAAGGAACTACCCACGGCTGATTCCGAGGTGCACATCAGGAGCGAGCCGCTCGAACCCAGTGTGTCGGTGAAGTGAGGCGGCCTACATGTTCCAAGTCAATTTCCCTCCGCCGGCTGATCCTGCCCGATCACCGTGAGCTGCTCGCCGAGTGCGTTCGTGGTGATTGGGCCCTTCGGCTGCAACCTGGCTCCGTTGACAAGCCGTTGACACCCAACGAACTGCGTCAGGACTCCGTCGCCGTTTCCGCAGGTAAGCGAGTCGGGCTGGCCGGATTTGAACCGGCGACCTCTTGACCCCCAGTCAAGCGCGCTAACCAAGCTGCGCCACAGCCCGTTACATCTCGTCGGGCACGCTACCTCTGATCTTGTCCCCGGACAGAGAGGACTCGGAGCATTCGCCCGACGAAACCTGTACAGCGACCGGATCCGGACATTGCCTGCTTGTCACCAGGGGCTCAACCGAGAGCGGCTCAGCCGAGGGGGCCGTCGAAACCCAGATCGGCCCGTCGGAGCACTCTGTGCGTCGCCCGCCGTCGTCGTGCAGGGAGGCTCGAA
>Ga0187783_10002399_pt1 | contig 13919 bp, 15 predicted proteins | sample 1015_SJ02_MP02_2_FD_132471 | JGI IMG/M metagenome (GOLD analysis project Ga0187783, IMG submission 132471) | Tropical peat soil microbial communities from peatlands in Department of Meta, Colombia - 1015_SJ02_MP02_20_MG | ecosystem: Environmental > Terrestrial > Soil > Wetlands > Peat | place...
AGAGCCCGCCCGTGGCGACAATCTCGCCGGTCTCGCGCTCCTCCACGAGCCATCGTGGCATCCGGCGACCGTCCCGCTGGTCGACCTGCGTCCACTGCGCGATCGAGGCCACCGACACCGGGTGTTCCGGATGGACCGCCGTGCAGAGCGCGGCGAGCGCCGCGGCGTCCGTTTCGCGGTAGGGACGCACGTGTAGCCGGTGCTCATCCATGGGGACGGGCGGAGGTCGGTTCTCCTAAAAACGAGTCGGAGTCCGCCCTTCATTTCCTCGGGGAGGCTATCTGCCCGGTCGCGTAGCGAGGGGGAAACGCATGCCCACCAAGAGCGGACCGGGACGCAAGCCGCACCGGCTCTATGTTCGACTCGCGCGGTACGACCCGAGCGCGATCGAGGAGCGGGGGATCACTCGAGCGCTCCACGACTTCGCCGCCGAGTTCGACCGGGTGGGTCGATTGGTGGGTCACGGCCCGCTGACGCACCCGACCGGGGACTTTCTCCTCTTCCGCGCACTCGACCGGACCGAGGCAGAGCGGGTACTGCGCACCGACCCGCTGCGGGGTGTTGCGACGGCCGTCTACGAAGTGCTCGAGTGGAACCCGCTGCTCGCGGGAACGGGTGTATCGCTCGAACCGCCACCGGCCCGGGGTTCCGGGCGCCTCACCTTCCTCCAGCGGGTGCCGGTGATCGTGAGCGACCAGGCACGCGCGGTCCAGTGGTACCGGGACGTTCTGGGTCTGGCGGTGGTCGCCGAAGACCCCGAGACCCACTACGTCGAGCTCGCGCTCGGACCCGGCGCGGCGGCGATCTCGCTCATCGCCCCCCGACCCGAGTGGGGCGAACCGCACCTCTCGGAGACCCGCGCGCGCATGGGAATCCCGACCGGGATCGTCTTTCAGACCGACAGCGTGGAGGCGCTCGAGCTCCGGCTTCGCAACGGCGGCGCCCGGATCACGCGCGGGATCGAGCTCCAGCCTTGGGGGGAGCGCACGATCAACTTCTCGGACCCGGACGGCAACGAGTTCTCCGCGTTCGACCGACGGGTGGAGCGCAAGGTTCGGGGCGCCCCGCCTCGGCCGCACTAGCGCACGTCAGGCCGGCCGGGCGAGCCGTCGGGGTTCCATCTGCCCGATGAGATGGCGGACGTGCTCCTTCGCGATCGCGTCGACCATCACGAACGTCACGCCCTCCCCCGGGATGCCGTAGAGCACGGTCGCCCCGTTCGGCATCGACTCGACCAGCGCGAGGGACCCCAGGTCCTCCTCGCCGTCCACCTCGATCAGGCCCCCGCCTTCCGCCACGAGCTTGCGGACCGCGCTGCGGAGCTGCTCGGTCAACAGTCCGGCCGGATTGAGCACCTTCTCCCGGCGACGGGCGGCGAGCGGTCGGAAGAGCGAGGGGTCGACGCGCTCCTGCCGCCGGGTCTTGAAGTCGACGATCCCGATGAACGGAGGATGGTCGAGCTCGATCGCGTGCGCGGTCACCCGGTCGCCGCACGTCGCGAAAAGTCCGAGCGAGCGGATCCGGCGGTCCGCCTCCGCGCCGGTGTAGACCGGACCGTACCGTTCCGAGAGGGTCGGGCGCAGCGACTCGGGGACCGCCCAGGCCCGCTCGTCACTTGACGCGGAGGGCGTACCGGCCCGCGGCATGGATCCCCATCTTCCGCGCGATCTCCGACTTCTCCGGGTCGATCACGATGAGGTACCCCTGCCACTCGCGGGACGTCTCGCCACCGCAGCGGGGGCACTTCGCCTGGTCGGTGATCGTGTTGCAGTTCTTGCACGCCTTGAGGTTGATCATCTACGACCCCGACGCGGCCGGTGCCTTGGGCTCCGCCTTCGCGGCCGCGGGCTTTGCGGCGGGTGCGGTGCGCTTCCCGGCCGGCGGTCCGGACTTCTTGCTGCCGCGCTCCTCCGTCTTCTTGTGCAGCTCCTGGATCCACTCCAGGCGCCCGAGCGCCGGCTGGCGCATCGTGAGGCCGATGCGGCTGTCGCGCGGGGAGATCTCGGAGAGCGAGAGCGAGACGACGCGCGCGCGGACGCGGTAGCCGACCTTCAAGTCCTTCTTGGACTCGACGCCGACCAGCCGCTGGTTGTGCTCGTCGATGTTCACGCGGTCGTCCATGATCTGCGAGACGTGCAGGAGTCCGTCGAGCGGACCGAAACGGACGAACGCGCCGAACTTGCGGATCTCGACCACCGACCCCTCCACGACCTCCTGGATCTCCGGGCGGAAGAGGAGCGCCTGGTACTCCACCTCCTGGTAGACTCCGCCGTCCCCGTGGATGATGTGGCCCTCCCCGAGCGGCTTCACGTCGCGGATCGTAACGGCGAGGTTCTGCCCGTCCACGAGCTTGCCTTCGAACTGCTGCTGGGCCAGCTCGGTGAGCACGTTCGTGAGCTCGGGGCCCAACCGCTCCGGAGGGATGCGGACGACGTCCCGGCGGTGATCGAGGTAATACATGTGCGGCGCGCGAGCGGGGCCACCTATAAGATTCTTGGGGGCGGCTGCTCTCTTACGCCCGCAGACCGAGGGCTCGGTCGGTCATCGAGATCGAGGTCGGCCCGTCGGGGGCCAGGTCGAACATCGCCCGGATCGCGTCGATGTTCTCGGGGACCGTCACCGACTCCTGGTGGATCCCCTGGAAGAAGAACGCGTCCGACCCGTCGAGCCCGACGCCGTTCTCCCAGACCACGTTCTCGAGCATGTCGCCCGACCCCAGCCCGCGCTGGCGGGCGAACTCCATCGCCTGCGGGGTGCCGTCGACGTGCTCCCAGGCCGCGAACACGTGGAAGCGGGGCGCCGCCCGGAACGCTCCGACCAGCTCGGCTAACGACTCGGGGGCCCGGTGAAGGCGGACTCGGTTGACGTGCACGTGCATGAGCGTGGTCGGGACGACGACCGCCGAGGTCGAGATGGGAAGCCCGGGAAAGATCGTCTGCACGTCGGGACCGTGGTGCGACGGTAGCTGGAACGTGGGCACGATGCCGTTGATCGGACCCTTCTTCGACTCGGACGGGTCGGCGGCGCGCCGGACCAGCGCGACGTCCCAGTGGTCCACGCCCCATCGAGGAAGGAGGACCGCGACGGCGCGCGAGATCCCGGTCGTATTGCACGAGACGACCCGGACCCGCCGCTTTCCTTTCGCCGCCGCATAGTTGCCGAGCGCGCTGAACGAGACGTCGGCCACGTCCGCCTTTTCACCACCCTGGAAGATCGCGCGGACGTTCGCGGCGTCGTAGAGCTTCGTGTTGTCCCGACCTACCTTGTCGGGAGTGGCGTCGACGACCACATCGGCCTTGCCGAGCAGGTCCTGGATCGTTCCGGCGAGTTTGAGACCGGCGGCGTCGAACTCGGACGCCTTCCCGTCGCCCGCGACGTAGAGCGGGTAGCCCTTACGGATCGCGTGCTCGGCCTCGAAGTTCGCGCGGGTCTTCGCGACGCCGACGACTTCCATGTCCGGCTGCTTCACGACCGCGTCGGCGACGCGCTTGCCGATCGTCCCGTACCCGTTGATCGCGACCCGGACCTTCGCCACGAACGACCCCCGGTCGTTCGGAGCGGCGCCGGGAATAAAGGCGTTCCCGCGGTCCGCCCAAGTGAATAGCCTTTATCCTCGGGGACGCGTCGCCGCGCGACCTCCGATGGATTTCCGGTTGAGCGACGAGGAGGAGGCGTTCCAAGCCGCCGTCCGGAAGTTCGGCGACAAGGTACTTCGAACGCACGAGCGGCAAATCGACGCGGAGGGGCGCATCCCGCCCGAAGTGCTCCGCGCGATGGCGGAGCTGGGCCTCCTCGCCATGCCGGTGCCGACCGAGTACGGCGGTATCGGTGCCTCGGCCGTGCTCACGGAGATCGCCGCCGAGGAGATCGGTCGGGGCGACTTCTCGATGGCGACCGCGGTGTTCTTCCTCCTCGAGGCCGGCTGGGGGTACCTTCTCGCGCGCCACGGTACCGAGGCCGCGAAGAAGGAGGTGCTGCCCCCGGTGTGCCGGGGCGAGGCGTTCCTGGGGATCGCGACCACCGAGCCGACGGGCGGAAGCGACCTCGCGAACATGCGCACCACCTCGCGCCGGGACGGGGATGTCTTTCGGATCCGGGGCGAGAAATCGTTCGTCTCCGGGGTCGAGGAGGCGAAACGGCTCGGCGGCGGTCACCTTACGTTGTCGAAGAACGCCGGTGGCGGGTTCAACTTCCTCTACGTACCGACTCGTTCGGAATCGCTCACGACCCAGAAATTCGAGAACATGGGGCGCATGGGGATCTCCACAGGCGGACTCACCTACGCCGACGTTCGGGTCCCCGCGAAGTACCTCGTGGGGGCCGAGGGAAAGGGATTCGAGTGCGCGATGGAGGGCTTCAGCGTCGCCCGGACGTTCGTGAGCGCCGCGTGCATCGGGGCGGCCGAGCGCGCGCTGGAGACGGGGATGGCCTACATCCGCGAGCGACAGGCGTTCGGTCAGCCGCTCGGGAAGTTCGAGGGGATCCAGTTCGAGCTGGTCGACCTCTGGACGCAGGTCGAGGCCGTGAAGTGGCAGTGTCGACGGGCGGCCTGGCTCCTGGACACCTACACGCTGAAGGGGGACACGTCCCACCGCTCCGAGGTCGACCGCGCGGTCGCGAGCGTGAAGTTGACCGCTCCGCCGATCGCCTTCGAGTGCGTCAAGCGCGTGATGATGTGGTTCGGCGCCGCGGGATACACCAAAGACGTGGGACTCGAGCTGGGATTCCGCGGGATCATGTCGTACCTCGTCGGCGCGGAGGGCGGCCTCAACATCATGCGGCTCATCCTCGGGCGCGAGCTCCTCGGCAAGGAGTTCCTTCCGTACAAGTGAGGGCAGGATGCGGGCTCGACGTCGGCCCCGGTCGCGCGTCGTCACGGAGCGCGCGTTCCATGAGTGGATCTCGCACCACCTCCCCGCCGGGCGATCCGGCCTCCTCCCGATCGGCGATGACGCGGCCGCGCTACGGCCCCCCACGCGCCACGTCGCGGTCATCTCGACGGACACGCTCGTCGAGGGCTCGCACTTCCTGGAAGACTCCCCGCCCGAGCGGGTCGGGGCCGCGGCCGCCGGAGTCAGCCTCTCCGATGTTGCCGCGAAAGGGGCGACCCCCGACGCGATCCTGCTCGCCCTCGTTCTGCCGGTCGGCACCGACCAGAGGTGGGCCCAGTCCGTCCTCCGCGGCGCCGAGCGGCTCGGGGCGCGGTTCGGGGCGCACGTGGTCGGCGGAGATACCAAGCCCGGACCGGTCCGCGCGGTCGTGAGCACCGTACTGGGCTGGGGAGACCCGGCGCACCTCGCGCCCCGTACAGGGGCCCGTCCGGGGGATGTGCTCGCGGTCACGGGGGAGGTCGGGCGGGGCGGACTCGCGGCCCGCCGCCTCGAACGGCAGGGGGGGCGGCCGTCCGCGCATGCCCTGGTCGAGATGCTCGACGTGCGTCCCCGGGTCCGCGAGGGAATTGCGCTCGCCCCGTTCGCCCACGCGCTGATCGACACCTCCGATGGCGTCGCGGACTCCGCGCACCTCGTCGCTCGGGCGAGCCGGGCGAAGATCGTCGTGGAGGAGCGAAGCCTCCCGCTGGTCCGGGGTGCCCGCCGGGTGGCGCGCACGCAGCAGTCGTTGAGGACCCTCGCGTTCTTCGGAGGAGATTACGAGCTGTTCGCCGCGATCCCCCCGGCGTCCTGGGACGGAGCGGTGCGGGCGGTTCGACGTACCGGCGGTCGGCTGACGAAGGTCGGCCGCGTGGAGCGAGGTCGGGGGGCGTGGCTCCAGACGAGGTCGGGCCGGATCCCGATGCCGTCGGCCGGCTGGCAGCCGTTCGGACCGACCGGACGATAGCAAGACCACCGGGCCCGGGGGTGGGCCCGGGCTTGGTCAACTAGGGTTCACGGAGTCAACAAAGTTCGCGAGCGGGCTCGAGTTCGCATGCGCGCGTTCGTGATGAAGTCGATCGGTCAGGTCGGCGTGATGGAGAAGCCGAAGCCGGAACCGGGGCCCAACGACGCGGTCGTCCGTACGACCGCCGCGCTGATCTGCACCTCGGACAGCCACACGGTGCGCGGGGCGATCGGGGACCGACACGACCTTAAGCTCGGCCACGAGTCGGTCGGGGTCATCGACCGGCTCGGGAGCGCGGTCGAGGGCTTCCGGGTCGGCCAGCGCGTCGCGGTGAACGCGATCACGCCCTGCTACGTCTGCGACAACTGCCTGCGCGGCTACCCCTCGCAGTGCACGGAGTCGCTCGGCGGATGGAAGTTCGCGAACATCAAGGACGGGGCGCTGGCGGAGTACTTCCACGTGAACCAGGCGATGGCCAACTTGGCGCCGATCCCGGACGAGGTGCCGGACGAGAAGGCGGTCTACGCGTGCGACATGATGTCGACCGGATTCATGGCGGCCGAGCACGCGAACATTCCGCTCGGGGGCACCGTCGCGGTGTTCGCCGCCGGCCCCGTGGGTCTGATGGCGGTCCGGGGGGCGAAGCTGCTGGGCGCGGGCGAGGTGATCGCGGTCGAGAGCGTTCCCCGTCGGCAGGCGCTCGCCCGCCAGTACGGCGCGGACGAGGTCGTCGACTTTACGAAGGGAGACCCCGTCGCATGGATCCGTGAGCTCACGGGAGGCGCCGGAGTCGACTCCGCGATCGAGGCGCTCGGGAGTGAAACGACATTCATGAACTGTGTCCGGGTCACCCGACCCGGCGGGACGATCTCGAACGTCGGCTACCACGGCGAAGGGGACTTCGTCCGCATCCCGCGGCTCGATTGGGGGGTGGGGATGAACGACAAGACGATCCGCACGGGGCTTTGCCCGGGGGGTCGCGAGCGGATGGGCCGGCTCCTCCAGTTCCTCGCCCGAGGTCGCGTCGACCCGACCCTGATGACGACCCACCGCTTCCCCTTCGGAGAGATCGAGAAGGCGTACGGGGTGATGGACCGGAAAGAGGACGGCATCATCAAGCCGCTCATCCGGTTCTGATTCCTTCGTCGGAACCCGGCGACCGCCGCCAGCAACCGTCGCGCTCGGTCGCTTCGATCGGGGGTGCCCCCGCCGGGCCGGCCCGCCCGGAGGAGCGCTAGTCGAGTACGGCGGCCATCCGGGGACTGGCCCCGATGTAGCCTCGGACCGCGCGCACGAACGATTCCACGACGAGCGGAAGCGGCATCGTCCGGATTCCCTGGATCGACGCGAGTTTGGGGTCGCGCGACCCGACCACGAGCAGGCGCGCGTTGGCCAGTTCTCCGCGGGCCCACTTGCGGGCGGTTCCGCAGTAGGATTCATTGCACGCGACGACGATCAGACGGGGCTCTTGCTCCGGGTCGGTTGCGAGGGCCGACCCCTCGACGTTCGCGACCAGTCGACACGGGATTCCCTCGCCGCGCAGCAGGTCCGCGATCGATTCGGCGAGGCTTGGAGTCTCCGCGATGACGAGCACCTCCCGCGGAGCCATGAGGAGCTCCGAGGCGGTCGTGCGGGTATAGCCGCCTCGTAAGTTTCACTTGACGGGGGAGCCGCGCGCGAGCTCGCCGGTCGTCCTCAGCCCTCGAGTCGAAGGGGAAATGAGGCTCCGCCGGGTCGCAGGGGGGACCGTGTCGACGGAGCCGCTCGACGGCGATCTCGCCAACCGCGTGTTCGCCGGTATCCCGATGGGGATCGCGCTGGTCACGGCACCGGGGACGATCTCGTGGGCGAGTCCCGCGTACTTTCGGACGACCGGCCGAAGCCCCTCGCTCCTGGGGACCGACTACCACGACCTGCCCGAGGCGGACGGCACGTGGTCTCCGCAGATCCGAGCGGCCATGGACGGAGCCCTGGCGGACGGCACCAGCGCAACGTTCCGCTCCGTCCGTGCGCGCTTCCGGGGACCGGAGAGCCGGGTGTTCCTCGATGTCGACGTCCGCCCGATCGAGACCGTACCGGGACAACCGCGGCGCGCCCTCCTCGTCGTACGGGAGGTGAGCGACCGGGTCACGGAGCACGAGCAGGCGACCCTCTTCTACGAGGCGTTCCGGTCCTCGACCAACGCGATGCAGCTCACCGACGCGAACGGGGTCATGATCGACGTGAACCCGGCGTATGAGCGGATTTACGGCTACTCGCGGACCGAGTGCATCGGCCGGAAGCCGAACCTGGTGCGGAGCCGCCACACCCCGGCCGAAGTGTACGACCGGATGTGGCAGGCGCTGCTCGACCCGGCCCTCGGCTATTGGTCGGGGGAGATCCTGAATCGCGACCGGCAGGGACGGGAGCGGCCGGTCCTCCTCAGTATCACCGCGATCCGGGAAGACTCTGGGACCGTCTCCCACTATCTCGGTGTCGCGGTCGACCTTTCCGAGCAGCGGAGCTGGGAACGGCACGCGGCGCATGCGGACAAGCTCGCGTCGCTCGGTCAGCTCGCCGCGGGTGTCGCGCACGAGATCAACACGCCCCTCGCGAACGTGATGCTCATCTCCGAAAGCCTGCGTCGACGCTCGCAGGACCCCTGGATCCTGGCGCGCCTCGACACGATGACGGGGCAGGTCGACGTCGCCGCGCGGATCGTGCGCGGGCTCCTCGACTTTGCGCGGCGGGAGGAGCCCCGCTCCGACCTCCTCGACCTGCGCGAGGTCGTGCAGGGCTCGGTCGCGTTCCTGCGCGGGAAACAGTCGCCCGACGTCACGGTCGAGGAGGGGTATCCGGCCGAGCCCGTACCGGTCGTCGGCGACCGGGGGTCGCTCGTCCAGGTGTTGACGAACCTGCTCAACAACGCCTATGACGCCATGGAGGGCCGCGGGACCGTCCGCGTCTCCGTCCGGCGGCAGGGCGCGCGGGCCGAGGTCGACGTCGTGGACACCGGCCCCGGGATCACCGCCGAATCTCTCCCGCACATCTTCGAACCGTTCTTCACGACGAAAGGCGAGGGTCGGGGGACGGGACTGGGTCTCGCGATCTGCCACGGGATCGTCCAGTCCCACCACGGGACGATCACGGTGCGCAACGTCCCCGGGGCGGGCGCGGGTTTCCTCCTCTCGCTCCCCATTCCCCGGGGGTCGCTCGGTGGCGCGGGAACCCCTCTACCCGCCCCGGCGTCCGTCAATCCGGATTGATGGACGTTCGAAATACCCCGGCACCGGTCCATCGCCGAGGAATCCCATGTCGGACCGAACCGCCGCCCTCCAACGCCCCGTCGTGCCGAGCGACCGAACGATCCCCGAGCGTGGGGTCCGTCCCCGGGGAGGATGCCGATGACGTTCCTGGACGACCTGACGCTCGTGCTCGACCTGTTGATCCTGGTCGCGGTCGTGACGTTCTACACGGGTGTGATGGTCTGGTTCGAGATGCGCCGGCAGGACCGGCCGCGGGCCGTCGCCCACCTCAAAGAGGGGGCGCTGATCCTGGGCAGCCTCGGGATCGTCATCGGCATCATCGCGATCTGGGGCGAGCTGACGTGGCCGCTCGCCTTCGTGATCAACGGGACCAACGTGCTCGGAGCCTACAACATCCTGTTCTTCGACTCGCTCGTGCTCCTCGCGTTCGTCCTGGTCTCGTTCATGCTCGCGGTCCACCTGAAGCGCCCGACCCACATGGTCGGGCTCGTCTCGGGGCTGTCGGGCGGTGCGATGCTGTTCTACGGCTACCGGGCGTACAACCTCTCCCTGACCCTCGAGCCGCTCGACACGTTCCTGCTCTACCTCGGGTTCGCCGCGGTCGCGATCGCCGCCTACCCGGTCACCCTCTACGTGGACTGGTTCGTGGTCGGGCCGACGGAGCCGACCGCGGAGCCGCTCCCCAGCGACCCCACCCCGCGGTACCCGTGGCTCTGGCGAATCTTCCTCGGGGGATTCCTGCTGTTCGTCGTCCTCGCCGGGATCGCCGCCCTCTACTACGGCTGGGACGCGACCTGGGCGCACTTGGGGTCGCCGCCGTAGCCTCGGTGGACGACCGCCCCGAGCGGCCAACCCCTTCCCCCGCGCGGGCCGAAAAGCCGTAATTCCTCGGCCCCATAGGATCGCGTGCGCGCGCTCGTCGTGGACGACGACACGGTGTTCCGGGAGGAACTTGCGGACCTCCTGCGGGACGACGGTCACGTGGCGGCGACCGAAGGGACGGTGGCGAAGGCCGTCGAGGCGCTCGAGCACGACGAATTCGACGTCGTCCTCACCGACCTCAAGATGCCGCGGCAGGGCGGGCTCGACCTCCTGCGCGAGGTCCGAGCGCGCTGGCCCCGGACGATCGTCGTGATGATCACGGGGTTCGCGACCGTCGAAACCGCCCTCGAGGCGATGAAGCTCGGCGCCTTCGACTACGTGCGGAAACCGTTCCAGGCCGAGCAGCTCCGGACGACGTTGCAGCTCGTTGCCCAGGAGCGCGAGTTCGAGGCGCCCGGCGAGGCGCGTCGCGACCCGGTGCGCGAAGCGCGCTCGCTCGTAGCGGACGGCCGGCACGAGGTCCTGTTCGTGGGGGACCCGGCGCCCGCGCCCGAAGCCCACCTGCACCTCGCCCGCCTGGCACCGGAGGACTTGGCCGGGCTCACGGAGCGGACGCGGGCGTTCGCGGCCGAGCACCCGAACGCCGCGGTCGTCGTCGCGGGCGCCGAGCGCCTGCTCGACCGCCACCGGCTCGAGGACGTCGTGGCGGCGATCGACCGGATGCGCGCGTCGCTCGCCGGTCACGGCCCGCTCCGGATCGGATTCAATCCGCGACGGGTCGAGCCCGCCGCCGCGATCGCGCTCGGGAGTTCGACCGCGCCCGAGGAGACGCACACGGCGCTCGAGGCCCTCGCGAACCCGATCCGACGAAAGTCGCTCCAGCGACTGGCAGAGTCACCCGCCTCGTTCGGGGAGGTCATGCACGCGGCCGGCCTCGACGATTCGCCGAAGCTCTCCTTTCACCTGCGCCGGCTCACGGACGCGGGTCTCGTCCGCCACGAGGGCGACGCGTACCGCCTCACGACCCGCGGCGAAGCCTGCGTTCGCCTGCTCCGCGACGCCGCCTTCCTCCCGCCCGCGTCCGATGCGGCCAACCTCGCCTTCCCTCGCCGACGGGCCCGCTAGGGGGCACGGAGGGACTCCGGGTGCCCGTCGATCGTTCGTTGCGGGACCTCTCCATCCGTCCGGCGCGGCCGGACGACTTCTCCGGGGCGCTCGCGGTACTCACGAACGCCGCGGCCTGGGCGCGCGACCGGGGGATCGAGGGCTGGTGGCCAGTGCCGTTCCCTCCAGAACGACTCCGGCCGGCGCTGGACCGCGCGCACCTCATCGTCGCCGATGCGAGCGGGGAGATCGTCGGGACGATGGTCGTCGAGTGGGAGGACGCCCGGGTGTGGGGCGAGGAGCCGCCGATCGCGGGGTACGTGCACTTGCTGGCCGTCCGGCACGACCGACCCGTGCGGGGGCTGGGACAGCTGCTGCTCGCCTGGGCCGCGGACCGCGTCCGGGAGAACGGACGGTCGCTGATCCGGCTCGACTGCCGTGCGACCAACCGCTCGCTCGTGACCTACTACGAGTCGCAGGGATTCCGGCGCGTGCGGGAGGCGCCGCCTCCGGTGCCGGGCGAGCACCGGCCGGTCGTCCTCCTCGAGAAGGAGGTCGCCTGAGCGGCGTCGGCACGATGGGGGTTCCGAACCACGTCAGTCGTGCCCGAATCCGCCCCGGGCGGAAAGACGAGGTACGGGCGATCGCCGAGGTCGTCACCGCCGCCGCTTCCTGGGCGAACGAGCACGGCGACCACGCCTGGCCCGTTCCGTTCCCGCCCGAGCGCGTCGCGGAACCGGTCGACCGTGGGGAGCTGTTCGTCGCCGAGGTCGACGGAGAGCTCGCCGGCTCGGTCGTCCTCCGCTGGGAGGATCCGGCATTCTGGGGCGATCAACCGCCGATCGCCGGTTATCTCCACATGCTGGCGGTCCGGCACGACCGCCCGGTGCGGGGACTGGGCCGGCAGTTGGTGCGATGGGCGGCGGGGCACGTCCGAGAGCGCGGGCGGTCCCTCCTCCGACTGGACTGCCTCGCGTCGAACGCGCGCATCATTCGGTACTACGAGGATCAGGGATTCCGAGGGATCCGGGTCGTCCCCTATCCGTACTCCCCGGAGGCGTTCGACGTGCTCCTCATGGAGAAGCCGGTCGGCTGACCGCCCCGTTCGGCGTCGGTCGAGCCCATGACCCACCGTCGCAGGGTTCGCGCTACCCTCAAGTAGGGGGTTCCGGGTCCCCGCACACCCGTGAGGGACGTGAAATGCCGAGCAACTCCACCGCCAATCCGTTCGAGACCGCCAAGCAGCAAGTCGACATCGTCGCGAAACTGATCGGACTCGACCCGGGCGTTACCGAGGTCCTGAAACATCCGAAGCGCGAGCTCACCGTAAACTTCCCGGTCCGGATGGACGACGGGTCGCTCCGGACGTACACCGGGTACCGCGTGCAGTACAACATGGCCCGCGGCCCCACGAAGGGCGGGATTCGCTACCACCCGCAGGTCACGCTCGACGAGGTCCGGGCGCTGGCCGCGTGGATGACGTGGAAGTGCGCGGTAGTCAACATCCCCTACGGCGGGGCGAAGGGCGGCGTCATCTGCGACCCGAAGCACATGTCCCGCGGCGAGCTCGAGCGCTTGACGCGCCGGTTCGCAAACGAGATCGCGCCGATCATCGGTCCCGAGATGGACATTCCGGCGCCGGACGTCTACACCGACAGCCAGACGATGGCCTGGATCATGGACACGTACTCGATGCTGAAGGGATACTCCGTCCCGGGCGTCGTGACGGGCAAGCCGATCAGCTTGGGCGGCTCCGAAGGCCGCGGCGAGGCGACGGGGCGCGGCTGCGCCTACGTCATCCGCGAGGCGGCGAAGGATGTCGGGGTCAAGGTGAAGGGCGGCACGGTCGCGGTCCAGGGGTTCGGGAACGCGGGCAGCGTCGCCGCGAACATCCTCGCGGAGGAGCAGGGCGCGAAGATCATCGCCGTCTCGGACTCGAAGGGCGGGATCTACAAGGCGGACGGGTTCAACCCGAAGACCGTCGAGGAGCACAAGGCGAAGACCGGCTCGGTCGTGGGCTTCCCCGGCGCGAAGTCGATCTCGAACGAGGAGATCCTCGAGACGAAGGCCGACATCCTGATCCCGGCGGCGCTCGAGAACCAGATCACCAAGAAGAACGCCGATAAGATCCAGGCGAAGATCGTCGCCGAGGCCGCGAACGGCCCGACCCTTCCCGAAGCGGACACGATCCTGTTCGAGAAGAAAGTGACCGTGCTGCCCGACGTCCTCGCGAACGCGGGCGGCGTCACGGTGAGCTACTTCGAGTGGGCGCAGGACATCCAGGGGTACTTCTGGGGCCTCCAGGAGGTCAACAGCCGGCTCGAGCGCGTGATGACCGAGTCGTACGGCGCGGTCCACAAGGTCGCGACACAGCACGCCGTCCACAACCGGACGGCCGCGTACGTGGTCGCGATCCAGCGGGTCGTCGACGCGATCAAGATCCGCGGGATCTACCCGTAATCCCGCGCGCCGCTCGATGGCCGACCTTCCCCGGTGCCGGCTCGCGACGTGGAAGGACGTCGACGGCTGGGCCGACCGGGTCGCCGGGCTGGTCCGGGAGCGCTCCGCGGTCCCCGAGACGATCGTCGGGTTGACGCGCGGGGGATGGGTGCCGGCGCGACTCATCGCCGACCGACTGGGCGTGCACCGGATGGTGTCGCTTCGCGCCCAGCACTGGGGGGTCACCGCGACGAAGACGGGCGCCGCGGAAGTGACGGAGGGGTTGAGCGGGCCGGTCGCGGGCCAGCAAGTGCTGGTCGTGGACGACATCACGGACACCGGAGAGTCCCTCGCCCTCGCGGTCGAGGAGGTGCAGGACGAAGGACCGACCCGCGTCGAGAGCGCGACGTTCCTCCACATCACGAGCTCGAAGTTCCGTCCGACGTACACCGCCGAGGAGATCCCGCGGGA
>Ga0187783_10002400_pt1 | contig 13918 bp, 14 predicted proteins | sample 1015_SJ02_MP02_2_FD_132471 | JGI IMG/M metagenome (GOLD analysis project Ga0187783, IMG submission 132471) | Tropical peat soil microbial communities from peatlands in Department of Meta, Colombia - 1015_SJ02_MP02_20_MG | ecosystem: Environmental > Terrestrial > Soil > Wetlands > Peat | place...
GATCAGCTGGTCCGCTACGTGGTCACGCCGCCGGCGACCGTTGCGGCGGGAGCGTATCGGCTCGGTCCGTTCGCGCGGATGGGCGAGGAGACGTTCCGCACTTCCCTGGAACCGATTCCCACCCTTCCGACAAGGCAGTGGAGCGAGTCGGATGACGCGACCGTTCATGTGCTCGATCTCACGGTGCCGGAGGGGCTGCGCGTCGGCTACATCGCGGGCGATAACGACACCATTCCAGAAACGCTCCGCCAAATCGGCATAGAAGTGGAGATACTGGACGAAGTGGCGCTCGCGTTCGGGAACCTGAATAAGTACGACGCCATCGTTGTCGGAATCCGCGCCTACGAACTGCGCCCGGACGCCACGGCAGCCAATCCACGGCTGCTCGAGTACGTGAAGAATGGTGGAACATTGCTGGTCGAGTACGAGCGCGATTTTGCCTGGAACAAGCTGTTGCCAGCGCCCTTCCAAGCGCAGATGGCACCGCAGGCCGTCCGCGTGACCGATCCCAATTCGCCAGTACGGTTTCTTGAGCCTCAGAGTCCCTTGTTGACCTTCCCCAATCAGATCACGCTGAAGGATTTTCAGGGCTGGAACCAGGAGCGCGGACTCTATTTCTGGAGCCCTCCGTGGGCTCCCGACTACCGGCCGGTGCTCGGTCTCACCGATCCAGGCGAGCCGGAGGCGACGGGCGGCCTCGTGTACGCGCCGGACGGCAAAGGCATTTACATCTACACCGGCCTGTCCTTCTTTCGTGAGCTGCCCGATGGAGTCCCCGGTGCGTACCGGCTGTTCGTCAACTTGCTAAGCCAAAAGCGGAACCCCGCGCGCGAAAGGTAAGCCGGCGGTGTTGGTTCGCTGGGCACAGGCTGAGACTTCTGCTGCTTCGCGATTTTCTCTTCATGCTATGCTGCGGCTCGATCGGAGGGAGAACGCCAGATGAGCCAGCAGCACAACAGATTCGGATGTTTTGCCCTGTGCCTGATCGCCGTCCTGGTTTTTGCGGGCTCAGCCGGCGCGTCGGACAAGCAAAAGAACAAGAAGAACACCACCGCATCCGATCAGCCGGCTCCGCTTCCGCCCGTGCCTGATACCGATCAGATCGAACACGACATCGGCGAGATGCTAGGCGCATTCCAGCTCGGCGATGTCGATACCATGCACAAACACTACGCCGAAAATGTCACGTTCGTGAGCGGCGACTATGAGCCGCCGATTGTGGGGTGGCAGAACTACGCGGCGCTGTACGAGCACCAACGAGCCGCTTTTCAGGGGATGCAGCTGATCCGGAGTAACACGCTCATTGTCACCCACACCGATGTCGCCTGGGCCATGTATCAGTGGGAGTTCATTTCCAGCGTGAATGGGAAACCCTTTTCGCTTCGAGGCCAGACGACGCTGATTTTCAACAAGGTGAGCGGAAACTGGCTGATCGTACACAACCACACGTCCGGGATTTACCCGCAAACCGCCGCGGCGACGCCACAGCAAACCGCGACGGCTGCAAAACCCTAACCACCCGTACCCGGACGGGGCTCAGAAGTTCTTGAATCCCTGGTAGAGCCACAGCCCGACAATCGCCACAAGAATCGCGCCCGACAGAACTGCTAGACCTGCGATCGGCCGACCGAGCCTTTCGATCTTGGACACGATGGCCCGTTGCTCTCGGGCCATGGATTCTCCGGCGGGATCCAGAAAGATCTGATCCTCTTCGTGCGTCTCCAGGGTGCTGCGGTAGACCAAGATCCCGATGAGTAGAGCCGTCACCACGCCCCAGGCGATGAGGAGCATCTCTATGATTCCCATGCATTCCTCCCGTGCCCGCCGGTCGTTGGGAGTGCTGCGGAGGAGCAGCCGCCCAGGCGAGCCCCTTTTGGGTCGATTTTGAGGCGGATTATAGCACCAATAAAGCCCCGGCGACGTCAAGCCGGGTGGCGCTCATCGGGGAACTGGATTCCCCAAAAGTTTCGCGCGGGATAATACATTTCGACGCCGAGCTCGAACGAGCCGCGGTCTCTCTCTCCCCGCAGATTGATGACGCGAAATTCGCGCACTTCATGGGAAAGGCCGTGCAACACTTCAATCCGGGAACCAAGCGGAGGCTGGAACGGAACGCGGAGCAGCGCACCATAACGGCTCACAGAAAGGGTCTCGGCAGCGGCATCCTGGGGGTTGCCGTCGTCTCCGTTGCTGACGACTCGCACGGGAATTCTGGTCTGAACGCGGCTGGAACGGCGGCGTTCCAGCATTGCGCGGGCGCTTGCCATGGCCTCCTCCTTTTCCCCGCGACCACACCTAGCAAACTGTAAGAATCGCACCTGCCGGGGTCAATGGTACTGTGAATTTCCTGTGGAAAGGGAAGGCTGAGACGGGAAGGTTACGCCTAGAGGGGAGGGTAAGCCTCATTTGCCCTCGCGACCATAAGCCTGAAGACGCTGTCGAGGAGGAACGCAACATAGAGCAACACGGCGGTCAAGCCAGCTCAAAACGCAACTCGCCGTGAAGGCAAGGACCCAAATGAACAGAGCATTTTCTCCCTCAGTCCCTGCGGCGGAGAATCTATGGGCGCAGACGAGGCGCAGCGTAGTAAGATACCTCTTACACGATAGGCCCAAGTGGCGGAACTGGCAGACGCGCTAGCTTCAGGAGCTAGTGGCCGCAAGGTCGTGGAGGTTCGAGTCCTCTCTTGGGCACCAATTCTTCCCGGATTTACTCTGGCGCTGCAACTTCGATTCCGACGTGCTACAGCCGAATCGGCGTCAAACGCGAAGTAGCGGCGGTGTTGCCGAAAAAAAAATAGAGGACTCGGAAATGTGCGCCGGGCCGCCGTCTGTCCAACTAATTCGGCAAGACTGCTCGCCTTGAAAGCGGGGATCGGGTCGTAGGTTTTCAACGAAGGGGTCAAAACTCATGAATACGACGCTTCCGGATCGCTCCTCATAGGCTTTCGCCAGCCATTTGATCGCCTGTTCGTTTTCATTCCGCCCGGAATAGACCATCGCAACAAGTAAGGGTCCACGTAGAGACTCCACCATGGTGTCGCTAGTTTTGCGGCCTAGACTAAGTCAACGAAGCAGAAGGTGACAGTCGTTGATCATGGTATCTTCGTTGAAGCAATCCCGTAGGTTCCAGGCCGGCCGCGTCCGTTTGTCTCGATGCCCCAGGTGCGGGATTAGGAGTGAGGTGACGGATGTCGGAAACCGCAGCCCGTCTGCCAAGCATCGCGCCGATTCTTCGCGGCTATTCGGTGGAGATTAGCCCGCAGAACGAGAAGGTTATCGACTCGGCCCTCGAACGTCTGGAACGAGGGACCCAAGTCTATCTTACATGGATACCCGGCGACGACCATTTTCGCGCCATCACGCCGGCAGCAAAGCTCCGTCGCGCCGGATTGCTTCCCGTGCCGCACATCGGCGCGCGACACCTGGAGAGTGCGCAGCATCTGGATGATCTGCTGGGGCGCTTCGCAGGCGAGGCGGAGGTGGATCGGGTGCTGCTGGTCGGTGGCGAGCGGGACAAGCCGCTGGGGCCGTACGATCAGACGCTGCAGATGATGCAGTCCGGTTTCCTAGAAAAGCACAACATCCTGCGCGCGGGAATCAGCGGCTTTCCGGAAGGCAATCCCAACATTTCCGAGCAGATGCTCGGCGAATCGATGGTCGCGAAGATGCGTTACGCGCGTCAAGCGGGCTTAACCCTGCATATCGTCAGCCAATTCGTTTTCGAGGGCCAGCCGATCGCCGATTGGCTGAAACGCATTCGCGCGATGGGCGTGGACCTCCCGGTGCGCGTCGGACTCGCAGGTCCTGCAGGCATCGCTACGCTGACGCGATACGCAATCCACTGTGGGGTGGGCAACTCGATCAAGGCACTGACAAAATCCGCGTCGTTTGGCCGCCTGCTGACCGAGCGCGACCCCGAACCGGTGATTCGAGAGCTGATGGCTGCCGCACCCGGTGGCGACACCTCGGTGCTGCCGTTTGGCGCCACGGCCCTGCACTTCTACACGTTCGGGGGGCTGAAAAAGACCGTCGAATGGATCAACGCGGCGCGGGGCAATGGTTCCAGATGACCGCTAGTCTTCGCCGTCCTTCAATAGAGCCTCCGCGTAAAGCGCGCCGTCGGGTGTGTCTTCATGCTTGAAGTAGACAAACACCTCGCCACGCTTGGTGGCGTCGGTAATCGTTTGCTTCACTCGCTTGCGGGCGCTCGCTGAGTACTCCTGTTTGCGCAAACGAACGTAACTGAAGTTGGCGGTCGCGACATCCGGCGTCTCAAGCTTCTCGCTTTCGGCCTGGCAGAGCGCGACATTCGCGCGACGGAGTCTTTCATACACCTCGTCCACAAACCAGGAAGCGTGACGGAATTCCATGGCGGCGCGCGTGCCCTCGGGCAGCGTCGCTAGAAAATCTTCGAGCAGCGCGACATTGCACTTCAAAAACGGCGGGAGCTGAAACAGGATCGGGCCGAGCTTGGCCGCTTCGCGGAGTGGCTCGAGGGACGCCAGAAAATCGGAGGTCGGCCGAGCCGCACTGTGCAAGCGCAGGATGTGGGTAATCTTCTGGTGCGCCTTGACGGCAAATTTGAATTGTGCGGGCGTCGCCTGGATCCAGCCGGCGAGCAGCTTTCCGCTGACCCGCGCGCGAAAGGTGTAATTCACCTCGACCGTGTTCAGGCGGGTTGCGTAGTAGCTGAGGAACTTGGCAGAGGCGAGCTTGGGGGGATAGAAGCGGGGCTTCCAGCTTGCGTAGGCCCATCCCGAAGTCCCCGCATAGATGGTTGTCATAGCCGGACACACTACCTCAGTGGAGGCCAAGTTGACAGTGGCGTTCGGCTCACGATAGTGTCGAAATTACCAGGGGGGTGCGGCCGGCCGGTCTTTCGCACCGACTGTCGAGAACGCTGACGGATGGACATGTTCGATTACGAGGCGCTGGCTAACGCGCCGCTAGAGCGGGAGCCGTATGAGTACGTCATTCTGCGCGGTTTCGTGAAGTCCGCGGCACTCGCCGAGATCAATCGGGATTATCCACACATCGAGCACGCCGGAAGCTTTCCGCTCTCCTCGCTCCAATTCGGTCCGGGGTTTCAGGCCATGGTGGACGCGCTCGAGTCGGACGCGTTTCGCAAGGCCTTCGAAGACAAGTTTCAGATCGACCTGAGCAACCGCCCCACGACGATCACCGTTCGCGGGCGCTCGGACACCCGTGACGGACACATTCACTGCGACTCGGCGAGCAAGATCATCACAGTTCTCCTGTATATGAATGCCGAGTGGGACGACTCCGGTGGGAAGCTGCGGGTGCTGCGTTCGCGCGATGATATCGACGATGTGGCGGCCGAAGTTCCTCCCGCCGGCGGTACCCTCCTCGCTTTCCTCCGCTCGGATCACTCTTGGCACGGACATCTGCAGTTCATCGGCGAACGCCGCGTGATTCAGTTCAACTGGGTCACCCACGACAGGAGTCAGCGGTTCGCGCTGTTTCGGCATCGCCTGTCGGCTTCGGTGAAACAGATGCTGAGCTTCGGAAAGCAAAAGGATCTGGCGCCCGATCGATCAGACGCGATGTAGGGCTGCCGAGCGAGATGATTCAGCCGCACATCAGTTTCCCGCAGGGACCGATCACAAATGAAGAGATCGCGCTGCGCTGGATTCACTTCGTCGCGGGAATCGTCTGGATCGGGCTGCTCTATTTTTTTAATCTCGTCGCCACACCTACGATGAAGGGGCTTGAACCGGCGGTGCGAGTGAGAGTGTTTCCTCCGCTTGTTGCGCGCGCCCTGTGGTGGTTTCGTTGGTCCGCGCTCGTGACGGTGATCGCAGGGCTGCGCTATTTCTGGCTGATTCTAGCCGCGGACGCACGCAATGCCGGCGACGCGTCACTGGCCTGGCGCTGGCTGGGAGAGTGGCTGCTCGTATGGATCGTTGCGTTCGCACTGATTTACCCCTTTCAGCTGCCCCATCAAGGGATTTGGGACAACGTCTGGGTACGTGTAATCGGGATCTTGGTTATTACGATCCTAGCGGCCTGGCTGGTGCTGGTGCTGAACCTAAGCCAGGAGTCCTCGAACCGTCATCTCTCGATCGCCATCGGCGGTGGTCTAGGCCTGCTGATGCTTCTGAACACCTGGGGCGTGGTCTGGCGGGCACAGAAGCGGTTGATCGCCTGGATGCGCACCAGCGCCGAGCAGGGTACGGCCATGCCGCCCGAAGCCGAGCGGATGGCGCGGTGGGCCTTCTTGGCCTCGCGAACCGGATTTTGGATGTCGTTCCCACTGCTGTTTTTCATGGCCGCGGCGAGCCACTACCCATGGCTCGGAAATATAACGGAATAAACCGCAGGCCGCTGTCCGGGGAGGCAAGCATGGATGAGAGGAATGAGCGGTCTGCGCGGCAGCAGCACCTTACCAGGCGGGATGTAATTCGAGGCTTCCCCGTGGCTTTTGGCGGTCTGGCCCTTGGCCCGACTGCACTACGGGCGGCAGCGCAGCAGGAGATTTTCCGTACCGCGGAGTCCATCCATCTCGAACCCGTTTTCAAAGCCAGCCGACAGCGCGTCTACGACGCCCTCACCGAGACACAACAGTTTGACAAAGTCGTGCAACTCAGCGCGGCCGTGAAGTCTGGCATGGCTCTTGGGAATGCACCGACCGAAATCAGCCGCGTCGAAGGAGGCGCCTTCAAGCTTTTCGGTGCTCACATCGTGGGCAGACACGTCGAGCTCGTGCCGAATGAACGAATCGTCCAAGCCTGGCGAGTGATCGACTGGCCTACGGGTGTGTATTCGATCGTGAGATTCGAACTGGTGGAGCAAGGGCCGGGAACGCAAATCGTCTTCGACCACAACGGCTTCCCCAAAGGTCAAGCGGAGCATCTGGCGGAGGGATGGAAATCGAACTACTGGGAACCGCTCAGGCAATTCCTGGGTTGACACGGGGTGTCCGCGGCCCGCGCCTAGAACTTGCAAACCCCTCCTCAGCGATCCACACCCTGACCCTGTGTGCGGACGAAATTGAAAGCCTCCTCGACTGCGCGCGACGACGCGCGAGAGCCCTTCACGTTCGTTGCGAACTGCGGCTTGCGTCGAGCCGAGAATTTGGCCGGATCGAAGGCCCCTCGCGCGACGCGGAAAACCCAGACGAATTCGTAGCGCGCCCTCTCCACCTCCGACGCTGTCATGAGCGCCGTGTCCACGGTTGTCAGCGCACTGAAATCAGAGAACCCGTTGTGATCGACATGAACTGGCGTGGGCATGGCATAGGTGTAGGAATCGGAATCGTGCGTCAAAAGGATGACATAGTCGACGTGGCCGACATCGGGAGCAGGACAAATCTCGGAAAACTCCTTGCGGCGGTTTTCGGCGAGCCACTTGTACTGAGATGGCGCAAGCCCGTAGACCGCGAAGTAAACCCGGCAGGCCGGGTCCGCACTTTCATTTTCCGGCTGCGTGTCGGGATACTCGTCCGATTCCTCGATGGGTGTGGCCGGTACGGCAGTGGCCGGGACGATCGCGGCGCTGTCTCTACTGGTCGTGCTTACCGTTTCTACCGAGGGTCTCGTCGCAGCCGCTGGCGCATTGGGCGCGGGCGCTACGGTGTGAGCGGCAGGCGCGTTGCTCGGTGCCGCTTCTGCTTTCTTTGCCGCGGTCGCGGTCGTGGTCGGCTTGGCTGGAGCCGAAGGCGTGGAAACTTTCGCCGCGGCTGTGGGAGCCGCCGACGTCACGGGTTTGGCGGGAGCAGAGACCTTCACCGGGATGGGCGCAGGAGCGGGCGCGCTTGAAATCATGGCAGGTTCCGGAGCCGGGGCAGCGGGCAACATGGGCTTCGCCGGACTCAGCAGGGGTGTCGCGGGCTTAGCTGCGGCGGCCACAAGCGACTCGGCCGGTGCACTTGCTGCCGGCTGAGCGGCGTGGGGCTCGGCGACGGCCGAAGACCGGGGGACAACGCTGGCGAGCGGCTTCTCGCTCTCCTCGGGCAGAGCCGGCAGATCAGGAAACACGCTGTCGGGTACGTAGCCTTCCACGCCGCTCTCGGTCCGGATCTTCACATAACCCTTCACACGCGAAAGAATCTCGACCGGCGCGCCACAGCGCAGCCGGGCCTCGACATCGAAGCTGCCGAGCGATTCATACACCCACACGCGATCCTGATTGACCGCGCATTTCACGTAGGCCAGGTCCGTGGCATGCGCGGACGATGCCAGCCAGAGGGCAGCCAGCGGCAGAAGAAATCGAAAAGGGCGGCTCATATTTGCTCCCATCCTCCCCATCAGTTCTTCTTATCTTCTTAAAGATCGTGGCCGTTACGGGCGGCATGAAGGCGCCGCCATCACCCAGAAAACTATGCACTCGCGCGGAAAGCTGAACAACTGGACGTAGGACCAACTTTGGTGCAGGGCAAGAGAAGGCGAAAGCCGCTAGGATCGCCAGTGGAGAGTCACGGGGCCGGGCACGGGATGGCGCATGGGCTGCCCCGTGCGCCGTGATTCGAGGTAGGAGGCTTTCAGCTCGAAGTACCAGCGCGCCTGGCGGTCGGCATCGTCCACCAGCAGCATGCGGTCTTCGTGCTTTAGGCCAAGCGACTGCTTCTTGATCACTTCACAGTCCTGCCGGATGAAGCGCGGCCCCAGAACATGGATGATCAAGGAAACGATCGGGAACCAAGGAAGAATATTCCACGCGGCGACGAAATCAAGACGGCAGAGATCGCGGCGAATGGGCGTGACCGTCGTGCAGCTCGAAAGCCAGTAGCGGCCCGCGCGGATTTGTTCAAAGCGCTGGTTCGGCAGGACAAAATCGATCGTCGTAGTGGCTGGCTCGCCCGTGAGGAGCTTCAGGATTTTGTAAGGTGCGCTGTTGGCCGAGGGCGGGTGCGGGCTCATACGAAAGCCGTTGGGTATCGGTTCGAACTGCTTGGCCTTGTCGCGGATGCTGCGCCGGCTGCGCCACCACCACGCCTGATGGACGAATGGGCCGTGCGCCGGATCCATCAACCCGATGATGCCGTGATCGACACTGCACGGAAGATCGGCGGCCAGGTGCGCGATTCGATACCGCTGGCTGAAAGTCGGGAGCTCCGGCGGAGCGGGCACGGCGTCGGTCGCTAGAGGCGTGCGGCCCTCCGCATTGGCCATGAATGCCCAGATGTAGCCGTGCCGCTCCTGGCAAGGAAAGCTGCCTGCATAAATCCGCTCGCACCTGAGCTTGGAGTCGGCCGTAAGAGACGGAATGTGTCGGCACTGGCCCGTGTGCGCGTCGAATTGCCAGCCGTGATAGGCGCATTCGACCAAACCACTGTCGAACCGACCGTAGGACAGAGGAAACGCACGGTGGGGGCAGATGTCGCGCAGCGCGAAAGGTTTTCCCGAGCCATCGCGTCCTACCACGAGCGGAACTTCGAGTAGCGTGGCGCGTTCGAGGTGTCGTCGGTCGACTCGGTCGCTGCGCAGCGCCGGATACCAAAACCCCCAGAGCATTTCGCCCGATCCGTCGGCTGGCTTTGCGGAAGTGCCTTCTTTCATCAGCGGGCGGCTATCGTAGTACATCCGCGGCGTGGCGGCAAAGCAACGAGCCCGACAAGCCCGGGCGGACCGTGCGCGGGGGGATGCCGGCGAACAGGCCGCGAATCGATCGAGGGGTACCTTCGTACCGGGACTGATTGAACCACTGGCCCATCGACGCAGTCACCGAGGTCCGGCAGAATCAGTTCGATTCGGGACGTGAGTCTCGAATCTGCACCTCCATCACCCCATGCCCAGAGCGGCTGGCGCCCCCACCAGCCGCTCGCCCCTTTTTAGAGAAGATCGCGAGCGCTCGATCCAACGGTAGAAAAACAAAAAGGCCCGCGCCATTCCGAGGATTCAGAACCGCACGGGCCTTGTTGTTTGCCCCACCCTAGGAGGAGCTGCGTCGGGACGAGACCGGGCTGGGCTCCGGTCTAGCCGCTGCACCTTGAGCCAAAAGCTAACGTGCACGCCCGGGTCGATACCCCGCCAGCGGCCGCGGCCGCATGCGGAATCGTGGTCCAAGCGGCGGCGGCACGCGATGCAGCGGAGCACCGCAGTTGCTACAAATATCCCGCGGTCGAGACTCCACGCGCAGCCATTGACCACGCGCGGGACACTCCGGATTCAGGCACTGTACGGTCCAGCCGGGCAGGTATTGCATCCGATTCGCCTCGCCACAAGGGCAGAATAGAAATCGGCCGGTGCTGCAAAAACGGCTCGCGAGAGAAAAACAACCGCCCCGTAAAACGGATGGGATTGTGCGGCGGAACGATCTTGTGTGTCAAGCAGAATCTATACAATTACTAGTGGTGGCGTTCCCAGCTAGCTATTTCGATGCCCCGCTGTTGGCCGCGTCAAGCTGGGTTTGGAGATCGTCGACCCTCTTTTGCGCTTCGGTGATTTCCTGCTGCTTGGCGGCGATCTGTTCCTTCTCCTCGTCGAGCGCCTGGGCGCCGCCCGATTTGTCGACATAATTGGGGTTGCTCAGGTAGGTCTGCTGATCGAGCGCATACTTGCGCTGAGCGATATCGAGGTCGGCCTTGAGGCTTTCCAGCTGCGCCTTGCTTGCGTTCAGGTCAGCTAGGATGGCGGCCTTCTGCTCGGGAGCCGCAGCACCCTTTTTCTGGGTGGGCACAGCGGAGGTTGAAGCCGTGGGTCCTCCGTCGCCCGCGCTGGCCTGGCCGACGACGCTAATGTTGTTGGTGGTGGTGGGGATGTTATCGTTGTCCCAGACCTTGGCGGACTGGGGCTGGCTCTTTTTCTGGGCCTGTGCTTGGCGGGCTGCGTCGGCCAGCGAACTCGGCTGGCCGGATGACGATTCCTGCTGTGGCTGGGCGGCCGTCGCCAGCGGCGAAAGCAGCAGAATCACGACTCCCAGCTTTCGAAATCTCATGGTGCCTCCCGTCGTCACTGTGCCCCACTTCCATAGTAGTCGTGCCCAGCCGGCTGTGGGCAACGCCGGTCACCGGCGGAGGCGAAAAAGGCACCTGGCCGTTTTGACGGGAACAGGGGGGTTAGGGCTTTGTCCAGCCTCAGCTGGCAGTGCTGGCTAGTGCGCTGCCACGATCATTTTGCCGGTATTATCGCCGCTCAGAACTCCGATCAGGGCGCGCGGCATATTTTCAAAGCCTTTGACCACGGTCTCACGATATTTCAGCTTGCCCGCCTTGAGCCATTCGGCCATCTGCGCAACCCCTTGGGGCACGCGTTCGGCGAACTGCGTTACGATGAAGCCCTCCGCACGCGCCTGCTTGGTGAGTAGGTGGATATACGGCCGGACTCCCGGCTCGGGCTTGGCCGAGTTGTACTGCGAGATCTGCCCGCAAATGGAGATGCGCGCCCGCACATTCAGTAGAGGAAGGACGGCGTCGGTAATGGGGCCGCCCACATTATCGAAATAGCAGTCAACGCCGCTCGGGCAGAGCTCCTTCAGCGCTTGGGTGTAGTTGTCTGTGGTTTTGTAGTTGCACGCCGCATCAAAGCCCAACTCGCCCGTGAGCCACCTGACTTTATCATCGCCTCCGGCAATCCCCACCGCGCGGCAGCCTTTGATCTTGGCGATCTGCCCGACGAGCGAACCGACGGCTCCGGCTGCTCCCGAAATGAGGACCGTCTCGCCCGGCTTCGGCTGGCAGATGTCAAGAAAGCCGAAGTAGGCCGTCATACCGGGCATGCCCAGGACGCCGAGTGCGGTCGAAGGCGGATCGAAGCGACTGTCCAGTTTCTCTAAGCCTTTCCCGTCCGATACTGCAAACTGCTGCCAGCCCCAATAGCCGGTGACCAAGTTTCCCAGCGCAAACTGCGGATGGGTTGACTGAATGACCTTCCCGACCGTTCCTCCGACCATCACTTGTCCGATGTCAACTGGATCGGCATAGGTGCGTATGCCCGTTATGCGCCCCCGCATATATGGATCGACGGAAAGAAACAGGGTCTCTAGCAACACCTGTCCCGGGGTGAGCGCGGGAACCGGTGCCTCGACGAGCTGAAAGTCGGATTCCTTCGGCATGCCGACAGGACGCGCCCGCAGCACAAACCGCCGGTTGACGCTGGGTAGAGGACTCGCTGTAGTGGCTGTCATAATGCAGAATTATGCCAGACGGCTGGGCGGGAGGGAAGATGGGGCACAGATTCCAGGTCTTCATCCGTATTGCATTTGCTGGCGCGCTAACGAGATACTCGCGCGCAGCGTCTGATGGGAAAAAGGACTCGATGAAACTGCCCAAGCCGATCGTCCCAATTCTGCTCCTGGCGGTGGCACTGGCAGCGATCGTGAAGCCATCCTCCCTGTCCGCGGAGCCATCGCTCGCCGTTCCGGCTGCGCAATCGCAGGCGCCTTCTGCGAGCACGAGTTCCACGGCTGCACCCAACGCGGCGGCCGGCGAGACGCCGAAACGAATCACCGCCTACACGCTCCCTCCCGATCTGTACCAAAAGACAAAGCACCTCGAAAGAGTGCGGCTCGCGTTCTTCGTGCTGGCGCCGATCTACGGCTTGCTCGTTCTGTGGCTGTTTTTGGGTTGGAAGCTTGGGCCGAAGTATCGCGATTGGGCCGAGAGGGCTTCGTCAAAGCTGTTTGTCCAGGCGCTCGTGTTCTCGCCGCTTTTCGTTTTGACCTTGGACATTTTCGATCTTCCGGTTGGCCTGTTCGAGCAATGGGTATTGCGCAAATACGGTCTTTCGGTGCAGGGATGGGCATCGTGGGCGTGGGATTGGACCAAGGGCGAGTTCGTGAACGTAATCATCGCCATCATTTTCATCTGGATTTTGTACGCCGTCCTGCGCAGAAGCCCGCGCCGCTGGTGGTTTTACTTCTGGCTGGCGGCTCTGCCGCTCGGAGTGCTGCTGGTTTTCATTCAGCCCCTGGTGATTGATCCCCTGTTTCACCAATTCGAGCCGCTCGAGCAGAAGGATCCTGCTCTCACCGCAGCACTCGAGCAAATGGTCCAGCGGGCAGGCGAGAACATTCCGCCGGAGCGTATGTATTGGATGAACGCGTCGGAAAAGGTGAATGAGCTGAATGCCTACGTGACCGGCATCGGTGGCTCAAAGCGCATCGTGGTTTGGGACACAACGATTGCGAAGATGACGACGCCTCAGATTGTGGCGGTGGCAGGCCACGAAATGGGCCACTACGTCCTCAATCACATCCCCAAGGGCCTGGCCATCTTTGCCTTCGGCAGCTTGATTCTGTTTTATCTCGGATACCGTTCGATCGGTTGGTTGCTCCGGTGGCGCGGCGCCCGGTGGGGAATCCGGACGACCGAAGACCTGGCCTCGCTGCCGGCTTTGCTCCTACTGCTCAGCGTTTTCCTGCTGGTACTTACGCCCATCACAAATGGGATCAGCCGTTACTTCGAGCATCAAGCGGACCAATACGGCCTGGAAGTGACCCACGGCCTCACGCCGGATTCCGGTCAAGTGGCCGCGCAGGCGCTGCAGGTGCTGGGGGAAGTGGATTTGGACTATCCCGACCCGAGTCGCCTGGAGGTCCTGCTCACCGACGATCATCCGGCGACGCGCGACCGAGTTCGCTTCGCGCTCACCTACGATCCCTGGGCGAATGGCGGGACCGGCGAATTTGTGCACTAGTTACGGGCGTGCAGGGTCATCTGAATCCCGTGGCGGGGCCGCAGCGTGACCAGCGGCTCGGGCACGACCGGCTTACCGGGCGCCAGCTGGAAACGGAAGCGTCGCGCGAGTGTGGCAATGACGACAGCGGCTTCGAGCAAGGCGAAGCCCTGCCCGATGCACCGGCGCGGCCCGTCACCAAACGGAAAATACGCGCCCGGAGGCAGCCGGTCGGCCAGCCCATCGAGCCAGCGTTCGGGATAAAATGTTTCCGGATCGCTATAGAAGCGGGGGTCGCGGTGCATCACCCACTGCGAGAAAAGAATGGCCACGGTGGGCCGA
>Ga0187783_10002401_pt1 | contig 13916 bp, 16 predicted proteins | sample 1015_SJ02_MP02_2_FD_132471 | JGI IMG/M metagenome (GOLD analysis project Ga0187783, IMG submission 132471) | Tropical peat soil microbial communities from peatlands in Department of Meta, Colombia - 1015_SJ02_MP02_20_MG | ecosystem: Environmental > Terrestrial > Soil > Wetlands > Peat | place...
CGAGGCGACCGATTGGGCGGCGATCGTCGCGCTTTACGATCGATTGATGCGGATTGCGCCCTCACCGATCGTCGAGCTGAACCGCGCGATCGCGCTCGCGCAACGCGACGGACCCGCGCACGGTTTGCGCGCCATCGCGGCAATTGCCGACCGCGATCGGCTTGCGCCATATCCGTTCTATCACGCCGCACGGGCCGAGCTCGAGCTTCGCCAGGGCAACGGCGCGAGGGCGCGCGAGCATTTTGCGGCTGCGATCGCGTACGCGCGCAACTTGGCCGAGCGGCGCTTCCTCGAGCGCCGGTTGGCGGCGTCCTGGGAAGGCCAAAACCAGGGGTGCCACGAGCGCGGCCAGCAGCGCAACGGCGAGGATCGTGTCGGCGAAGCCGAGCGTGTTGGCCTGCTGCGCGACCAGATTCGATAGCCGCGCGAGCGTAGCGCCGGCCGGCGTCAATCCCTGTAATCCCAAGTGCTGCAAGTTAACGCTCGCGCGCAGAATGTCGGAATGGAAGGCGGTGCGGCGATCGAAAATCGCGATGCTGACGGCGCTGCCGATCGATCCGCCAAGCTGCACGCAGAGCGTGATGATCGGCGAGATCTTGCCGTTGAGCTGCGCCGGCGTGGTGCTGAGAATTCCGATGATCAACGGCACCAGGATCAACGACTGCCCGATACCGGAAACAAACAGCGCCGGTGCCAGCGCGCCGAACGGAGTGCCGGAAGTCATCTGCGTGGCCAGCCAATGCAGCGCGAATGCCGAAATCACGAATCCGCTTCCGATCATATAGCGTACGTCGGCACCGCGCTGGGCGAGCGTCGCAAAGACCGGCGTTAGCACGACCACCGGCAGCGCGCGGGTCATTAGCAGCATTCCGGCGTCGAACGACGGGTAGCCCAGAACGAGCGAGGCGTAGAGCGGCGTAACGATCGCCGGCGCGAAGACGAGCACGCCAAACGACAGCGCCAGCAACGCTCCGACCCACACGCTGCGAAAGCGCATCACGTGCAAATCGACGGCCGGATTCTTGGTGCCCGCCCACTGCCACCAAGCGAATGCGCCGAGCGCGATCAGCGCGAGCCCGCCCGCGAGCTGCATCCGCGGGTCGCCGAACCAGCCGTTACGCTCGCCGTTGTCGAGCAGCACTTGCAGCGAGCCCAAGCCCAACGCGAGTAGTCCTACGCCGGTCCAGTCGATCGCTTGTCGCTGCGGGGGCAGCGGATCGCGCAGCAACGATGCCAGCACGATCGCGGCAAAAGCACCGGGCAGAATGTTGACGTCGAAGATCCACTGCCACGAAAAGTTGTCGGTGAGGTATCCGCCCGCAAGCGGACCGAACGCCGGACCCAAGATCAGCGCCATCGCAAAGAGCGCGGAGCTGATGCCGATCGATTCGGGCGGAAAGGTTTCGCGCATGACGACTTGCGACGTCGCGATCAGCCCGCCGCCGAACGCGCCCTGCAAAATTCGAAACGCGACCAGCGCGGGCAGCGAGTGCGCGGTGCTGCACAGAAACGACGCGACCGTGAAGCCCGCGATACAGCCTACGAAGTAGGCTTTTCGCCCGAACGTCTTGGTGAGGAACGGATTGAGCGGGATCGCGACGACGTTGGAGATGATGTAGCCGGTGACGATCCAGATGCCGTCGTCGATCGAAGCCCCGATGTTGCCCTCGATCGTCGGCAGCGAGACGTTGACGATGGTGGAATCGAGCGTCTCGAGCAGCGATGCCAGCATCACCGCAACCACGATTAGGGCGCGGCGCGCTCCATACTCAACGACCGGGACCGGCTGGGCTTCCACGCCACCTCCTGAACGCCGTTTAGTGAACACTGTTCATTTTATGCCTACCGTTCACTTTGTCAAGAGGCTTCGGTATACTGAGGGGGTGGCCAAAGTAGACCGGCGAGAGCGCGAGCGGGCGGAATTCCGGGAAGAAGTCCTGGCGGCAGCTCGCCGGATCGTGCTCGAAGAGGGCTTCAACGCCCTAACCATGCGCAAGATCGCCGATGCGATCGAGTATGCCCCCGGCACAATATACCTCTATTTTGAGAGCCGCGACGCGATCGCGTTCGAGCTCTGCCGGGCCGGCTTTGAATCGTTTCTTGCAGCGCTGCTGCCTGTGAAGGCGATCGCCAATCCGGTCGAGCGCCTCCGTGAGCTCGGCCGGCGTTACTTACGTTTCGGCTTGGAGAATCCGGAAACGTATCGCTTGATTTTTATGGAGGATCCGAAGTACGCGTCGGAGGCCTTCCAGGAGAATGCCGAAGCCGACGACAGCCCCGGCAAACAGGCTCTGGCGTTATTGGTTGCGACGTTTGCAGAATTGCGCGAGCGCAAGCTGTTGGACGGCGACGCCGATCCGATCGCGCTGGCCGAAACGACATGGGCCGCAGTTCACGGCGTCGTGAGCCTCAAGATCACCTTCGAACATCATCCGCAAACGCCGTCGAACGAGCTGCTGGAGCTGATGACCGACACGCTCGTTCGCGGTTTCTTACGCACGCGCTAAACTCCAGAACGGCGACGTGAGGCCGAGCTGGGTGAAAAGCGCTTGGGTTTGGTCGGGCGTGCGCCGACGCCACTGCGGATTGCGGCGATCGTCGCGGTACCACGCCTGCGCCAGGCGCCAGCATTGGCCCAGCGGCAAAACCGCGCCGCGCTCAAAGCGCCAGTCGCGACACCATTTCTCGACGTGCTCTTCCGACCGGAAGAGAAGCATGGTTTTTCAATTGAAGACGATGTCGTCCCACCAATGGGCGGCGGGAATCGCGAAGTGCGCGACGCGCGCATCGTCGTCGCGGCAATCGCCGGGAATCGCGAGCGTCATCGCGGTGCCGCAGCAGCCGCACGACGCGTCGATTCTGGCGCCGGCGCCGATCATCGCCGCGATTCCCATCCCGTCCCAAATGCAGTTGCCGTACCAGCTTCGATCGGCAATCGTAACGACGAACGGCGTCGGCACCGCCGAGAACGGGTTGGCCATCAACACCTCGCCGCTATCGCGCTGCAAGACCAGCTGATGCGCCTCGGCCAGCTCGCGCAGCGCATCTTCAACCTTCGCAAGCGACGCACCGGTTTCCGAAACCAGTGCGGCCTTCGACGGAATCGTGCAGCGCTCGATCGCTGCATCGTAAACGAGCCGGCGCAGCTCGAGCGCGAATTCGTCGATCATTGCAAGGCTCTTTTGTTGCGGCTGCTCGGGGCGCCTTTGGTTTTAAGCGCGTGGTTTGCCGGCTGCGCCGCGCATAGCACCGCCGAATCGACGATCGGTCGGTACGAGCAGTGGCTGGCCGCACAACGCCCGCCGACGCTGGGGGTGGGAACGCCGCGATCGCGCGGCGACGTCGTCTTCGTGACGGACCGGCGCGGCGATCAGGAGAGCGGTCTTTCGGTCGTGCGGCTGCGCGGCCAAACGTACTACGTCTTCGACGGCCAAGTCGATCGTTTGCTCTTGCCGGCGTTTTCGGATGGACTTGCCGCCGTCGTTGTGCCGGTGCGCCGCTGGGGTTACATCAATCAAACGGGACGTTTCGTTTTCAAGCCGCAGTTTCGGGCCGCCAACCCATTCGATCACGGCGTGGCGACGGCATTCTTGCCGTCGGGATGGGTGTTGCTACATCCTGACGGAATCGTAAAGGCCCTGGATCCATCGATCGTCGCGGTTCGCGAGTTTTCGCAAAACCTCGCCGCGTTTCGCAATGCGAGCGGACGCATCGGCTATCTCGATCGCGACGGCAGGATCGTCATTGCTCCGCTCTTCGACGCCGCTAGGCCGTTCTGCGCGAACGGCCTAGCGCCGGTCCACACCCAAGCCGGCTGGGGTTTCGTCAACGTACGCGGATCGCTCGTCGTCACGCCGCGTTTTGACGAGGTGCGTTGTTTTGCAGAAGGGCTCGCGGCGGCAAAGCGCGGCAAGTGGGGCTTTGCCGACGCGACCGGCAGATTCGTAGTCGCGCCGGCTTTCGACGCCGCCGGCGACTTTTCCGATGGACTCGCGGCGGTCGCAACGCCGAAGTACGGATTCATCGACCGTGCGGGGAAAACCGTGATCGCGCCACGTTACGACGCCGCATACCCGTTTGCGTTCGGGATCGCAAAGGTCGGAATGCAGCGCGTCAATTGGCTCATCTATCCGATCAGCTATTTCGTGCCGGCCGATCCGCGCTACATCGCGTGGAGCTATATCGACCGGTCGGGTAACGCCGTGCGCTAGAGCCGGCCGGCTGCGTGCAGCGTTTTATACAGCGCGATCGCGAGCTTGCCCGACTGGTTCTCTTTCGAATCGGGTTGACTGTTCAAGCCGAACGCGATCACGGCGTCCTGCTTGGGAAAATAGACGTGCACCATGCGATACCCCAGCGTCATGCCTTCGTAGAACCAGACCGTGCCGGTCTCGGGCGTCGTCATCTGCGCGACCCCGAGGCCGAAGCCGCGCGGGTCTTGCGCGCTCGTCTTGGCGATCGGCTTGCCCGTCTTGAGCGAAACCAGACCGAACAGCTCGGCACGCTGCTTGGGCGCGAGCACCGAACCGGCGTAGAGCGCGCGTACCCAGCGCGTGAGATCCTCCGGCGTCGAGACGATCCCGCCCGCGCCTTGCATCCACGAAACGCTTTCGTACCGCATGTCGCGTCCGAGCAGCGGTGCCAACGGCTTGTCATCCGCGTCGTGGTTGAAAAAATAGCCCGCCGGCATCTGCGCGGTAATATCGAGCGGATAAAGGTCGGCTTGATAATAGCTATTTGCCAGCCCGATGCCCGAGCGGAAGAACCTTCGCTGCAGCTCGGCCTGGTAGTTACGGTTGTCGGCGCGCTCGATGATGAGCTCGGCGAGCAAGTAATTCGTGTTGGAGTAATCGTAGCCTGTCGTCGGCTTGGGAGCCTGCGGATTGGTCGGATAGACGTACGCGATCAGCTCGGGAATGCTAAAATCATGCTTGGGATTTTTCGCGTAGTCCGCTAGCATCTTGGGCGCGTTATCGTAGCCGGGAATCCCGCTGGTCATGTTGAGCAGCCGCCGAATAGTCACGTTCTTCCAGGCCGGGTACTGTGGAAGCCATCGGCCGATGGTCTGGTCGATCGTCAGCTTCTTTTCGGCTTCGAGCTGCAGCACGATCGCGGCGGTAAAGGCCTTGGTGTTGCTTCCGATCTGCCACAGGCTTGTATCGGTGATCGGCACTCCGCCGCCGAGGACGCTGTTTCCGACCGTTATATTGATGTTGGTCGGAGCACCGTGAAGGCTGATGCTCAGCGAGATCGCCGAGATGTGCTCGATTCTGGTGCGCGCCTGCAGATAGTCGTTGAGATCGCGCAAAAGGGACGCTCGCAGGACGTTGTCCGTCGCGGCCTTTCCCGAGCCTGCCGTTGCCGGTGCCGCCAGACACGACGCAATCAGTAGGGCCGAACAGAGCAGCTTCATTCGGCCGCCGTTCGCGGTCGTGCAGGCCGGCACCGCCAGGGCTGTCGCAACCTCTCCCGAGCGTGGCGCCTTTCTGCGGGCATGCAGACAACCGAAGAACTCAAACGCCGGCCCTCGCCGGCAACGCGCCCGCATCCGCTCGCCTATCGCGACGGTGCTCTTTGGATGGGGTCGTGGGACACCGATCGCGTTTACGCGATCGACCCGCAAACCTGGAGCGTCCGCTACGAGGTCGAGGCTCCCGGCAAGCCCTACGGCATCACGGCGTATGGCAGCGAACTGCGCGTCGTTATCTCGCACGGAGAAGACGACGATCGCTATCTGTATCGGCTGGTGCCCGGAAGCGGCTTCGATTTAAGCAGCAAGACTCCGTGTCCGGACCTCACCGGATCCTACCTCGCGTCCGACGGCGAGACAATCTACCTTGGCCAAATGACGCTGCGGCGCATCCTCGTTCTGAAGCCCGACGCGACGATCGAGCGCGAGATCGCGCTGCCGGCGCGGTGCGCGGGATTCGGATTCGGGCCGGGCGGCGGTTTCTACATGATCTCGGGCGACGCGGAGCTGGAGCAGCTGCGTTTCGGCAAGCTCGATATTTCGCGGAGCGCGCTGCGGTTCGAAGAGATCCGGCCGCTGCCGGACGAGGCGCGGTCGCTCGTCCACGACGGTTCCGTTTGGTGGACGTGCCTGCGCGATACCAACGAAATCGCGTCGTTTCCAGCACGGTAACGCCGTACGCATTCGTGACGACTCGTAGCGCGCGCTGCGTCTTAGCGTTCGGCGTCGCGCTGTTGGGCGCGACGGCACGGCACGCGATGGTCGCCACCGCACAGCACGAAGCCACGACGATCGGGGTGCAGGTTCTCGAGGCGGGCGGCAATGCGGTCGACGCGGCGGTGGCGGTCGGCTATGCGCTTGCGGTTGCGGATCCGTGCTGCGGCAACATCGGCGGCGGCGGATTCATGGTGATACGCCTGCACGACGGGCGCGAGCGCTTCATCGATTTTCGCGAGCGGGCGCCGCTGCGCGCGACGCGCACGATGTTTCTGGATGCGAACGGCAGCGTGCGGCCGTTTGCGCCGACGAAAGGCTGGCTCGCAGTGGCCGTGCCCGGAACGGTAGCCGGACTTGAAGCGGCGCGGCAAGAGTACGGCACGATGTCTCGCTCCAGCTTGATCGCACCTTCGATCGCGCTTGCGCGCGATGGTTTTACCTTTACGGCTGGGGATTTGCCGCCGTTTACCGGTTCGCGAACCGAAGGATACACCGGCGCGTATCAGTTCGATCGGCAGCCCAACGTGGCTGCGATCTTTTTGCCCGGCGGACGTCTGCCACAGCCTGGAACGCGCTTCACGCAGCCACAGCTCGCGCGAACGCTCGAGTCGATCGCGCGCGGCGGCGGCGAGGCTTTCTATCGCGGGCCGATCGCGCGTGCGATCGTCGCGGCAAGCAGCGCAAACGGCGGCATCCTGACGATGGACGATTTTTCAAGCTACCGCGTCGAGGAAGCCGCACCGCTGCATTGCGCGTTTGGCGATTACGAGATTCTCTCCGCGCCGCCGCCAAGTTCGGGCGGCGTAACGCTCTGCGAAATTCTCAACATCATCGCGCCGTATCCGCTGCGTGCCTGGGGATGGCACGACCTGCACTCGGTGCACTACGTAACCGAAGCCGAACGGCTTGCGTACGCCGACCGCAACGCCTATCTCGGCGATCCCGATTTCGTGCAAAACCCGATCGCGCAGTTGCTCGCGCCGGCCTACGCATCGAAGCTGCGCGCCACGATCCAGGCCGATCGCGCGACCCCTTCGGTGGACGTACATCCCGGCCTCGGGAACGTTGCGAGCGACGGGAATCACACGACGCACTACTCGATCGTGGATCGGTGGGGAAATGCCGTTTCGGTAACCTACACGCTCAACGATTGGTTCGGCGCTTCGGTCATCGCCGGCGACACCGGTTTCTTCCTCAACGACGAGATGGATGATTTCACCGCCAAGCCCGGCGTGGCGAACATGTACGGGCTCGTGCAAGGCGAGCGCAACGACATCGAGCCCGGGAAACGCCCGCTTTCGTCGATGGCGCCGACCATCGTCACCGAACGCGGCGCGCTGCGGATGGTAACCGGCAGTCCCGGCGGCTCGCGCATCATTACGATCGTGCTGGAGACGTTGCTCAACGCGCTGGTTTACGGCATGAGCGCACAATCGGCCGTCGACGCGCCGCGCACCCACATGCAGTGGCTGCCGGACGTGTTGCAATACGAACCCGAAGCCTTTCCACGGGCGACGGCCCAAGCGCTGACCGCGATGGGTTATACGCTGTGGCCCGTTCAGCAGTGGGGTACGGCGCAAGCCGTGCTCGTCAATCCGCAGACGGGCATGCTCGAAGGCGGCAGCGACCGGCGAACGCCGACCGGTTCGGCACTGGGGTATTAGGGTGCGATGGGCCTCGCTGATCGCCGTGTATCTCCTGTGGGGATCGACCTATCTCGGCATTCGGGTCGCCGTCGTGACGATTCCGCCGCTGCTGATGACCGGCGTGCGATACATTGTGGCGGGCGCGCTGCTGTTTGGGCTGCAGTGGCTGCTGTCGAAGGAGAAGCCGGCACTCCCTAATCGCGAAGATCTCGTCCACATCGTCGTCACGGCGGTGTTGCTCCTAGCGATCGGTAACGGTCTGCTCTGCATCGCCGAAACCAGAATGGAAACCGGAACCTCGGCGTTGCTGATCGCGACGACGCCGATCTGGATGCTGCTGATCGACGCCGTGCGGACGAAGACGATGCCGACGGCGGCGGAGGTCGCCGGCGTGGTTCTCGGCACCGCCGGCATCGCCGTGCTGGTCGGACGCGGCGCCGGTCACGCCAACCTATTCTTTGCGTTCCTCGTTCTGCTGTCGGCGATCTCGTGGGCGGTCGGCTCGATTTACGTGCGAGGAAAGCGTCACGGTCCGCTGACTCCATCGCTGGAGATGTTTGCGGGCGGCGTGATCGGCACGCTCCTGGGCCTGCTGAGCGGCGAAGCCGCGCATCTTAACGTTCATGCGATTTCGGCGGAATCGTTATGGGGAATGCTCTGGCTGATCACCGGCGGCGCGATGGCCGGGTACAGCGCCTTTGCCTACGCCGTGCGAACGCTGCCGACGGCAACCGTCGCGACCTACGCCTACGTCAATCCGGTGGTCGCGGTGATCTTGGGCGCGCTCGTGCTGCGCGAACCGGTAACCTGGAACGTGGCAGCCGGCGGTGCCGCGGTCGTCGTTTCGGTCGTCGTGATTCTGCTGGGAAGCCGCGGCGTCGAAGTCGGCGCGACGTAGGCGCAACCGCCGCCTGCCACGGCGCGTTGAAGATGGCCTATGGAACAGCGCAAACTTGGAACGCAGGGCCTAACGGTCTCCGCGATGGGGCTCGGCTGCATGGGCATGAGCTTCGCGTATGGAGCCGCCGACGAGAACGAGGCGATTGCCACGATCCATCGCGCGCTCCATCTCGGCGTCAACTTTCTGGATACGGCCGAGGTCTACGGCCCGTATACCAACGAGCAATTAGTTGGGCGCGCGTTGCGCGGGCGGCGCGAAGGCGTCGTGGTCGCGACGAAGTTCGGCTTTCGCATCGGCAACGGGACGCGCGGCGTTGACGGCACCCCAGCCAACGTCAAACGCGTTGCCGACGAGTCGCTGGCGCGACTGGGCATCGGCGTGATCGATCTCTACTATCAGCATCGCCGCGATCCGGCGGTTCCGATCGAAGAGACGGTCGGGGCCATGAAGGGGCTGGTGGAAGCCGGCAAGGTGCGTTATCTTGGGCTCTCCGAGGTCGCGCCGGAAACGCTGCGCCGCGCCAACGCGGTGCATCCGATCAGCGCGTTGCAAAGCGAATATTCGCTGTGGGAGCGCCGCGTCGAGAAAGCGATTCTTCCGACGGCGCGCGAGCTGGGCATTGCATTCGTGCCCTATAGTCCGCTCGGCCGCGGCTTCCTTACCGGCGCGGTAAAGGTCGACGAGCTCGCACAGGACGATGCTCGCCGAAACCATCCACGCTTTTCAAAAGAGAACGCGCGAGCCAACCAGCGAATCGTCGATGCGGTTCGGGCGGTCGCGGCGGAATCGAAGCTAACGCCCGCGCAGATTGCGCTGGCCTGGGTGCTGTCGCGCGGGCGGGACGTCGTACCGATTCCCGGCACCAAGCGCGTCCGCTACCTCGAGGAAAACGTCGGCGCGCTCGATGTGCGGCTCACGCCGGACCAGCTCGAGCAGCTCGAGGGGTTGGCCGCGCAAACCTCGGGCGAACGCTACGCGCCGGAGATGATGACGCTCATCGAGTAGCTGCATCTCTGAGGATGCGGCGGTCGTCGGCATCCACAATGTCGACGATAAACTCTAGGTCGGGGTGAAGGCGCAGCGTTTCAGCATACTGCTCTCGGAAATATGCCTCATCTTCGGCATGCTTGGGTTTGATGCGCCGCAGCGTCGCGTTGATCGCGGGATACTGCAACGCGTCGGTACGTTCGCGCAGCCAGGCGGCCACGTCGTCGTCGGTGCGCGCGCGAGCGACCGCCTCGAGCAGTTCCGCTTCAGTAATCCCCAACCGATCGAGCAGGTAGCCCGAGATGCCTTTGATGCGACCGTTGATGAAATAGCCTCCGGGATCGCCGTTGGGGAGCTGCCCGCGCAACTTGTCGATCGTACGCGGCATCAGCATCAGGCCGTCGAGCTCCGCGTAGCAGCTTCGTGGGGGTTTCTTCCGCAAGTCGAGCGGTTCCATCGTGCCGCAGTTCGCGAAGGCCTCCGCCTGTCATCCTGAGCGGAGGCCCGCAGGGCCGAAGTCGAAGGACAGATTAACAGAACCACCTGAGAAGGAGGGGCCCATGGCTCGCAAGTTCATCGATTGCCGCGAGTATCCGAGCGAGATGAAGTGCACGATCGCGATTTCAGCCGACAGCGAGGACGAGCTGGTCGAAGCGGCGCGCCAGCACGCGATTGCGGTTCATAAGCACGACGACTCAGCCGAGCTGCGCACAATGCTGCGCTCGATCGTGAAAGAGGGAAGCCCGGCTTAGAGCACGCGGTAGATCTGGCCGGTCTGCGCGCCTTCGATGCTCTTTGAATAGGCCAGCGCGACGCGTCGTGCCGAGACCGGCTGGAATCCGCGGAAATACGGGCCGTACGCATCCATTGACTCCTCGAGCACGGTCGGGCTGACGGCGTTGATGCGATGGTCGCGCAGTTCGAGTGCGGCCGCGCGCACGAAGCTCTCGATCGCACCGTTGACCATTGACGCCGACGCGCCGAGGCGAATCGGATCGTGCGCCAGGACCCCGGAGATCAGCGTAAACGAACCGCCCGGTTGGACGAACTTGCGCCCCACGAGCACGAGGTTGACTTGGCCCATCAACTTGTCGCGCAAACCGACGTCGAACTCTTGCGGGGTCATTTCTTCGAGCGGACCGAAGTGCACGTTGCCGGCCGCGCACGCCACCGCGTCGAGCTTGCCGGCGCGAGCAAACAAGTCGTGTAAGCTCTCAGGATCGGTAATGTTCACGCGGTGGTCGCCGCTCGAGCGGCCGGCCGTTACGATTTCGTGTCGCTGCGCGAGTTCCGATGCGACCGCGGTGCCGATGGTACCCGACCCGCCGACGATGAGGATTTTCATAATGGCGCCTTGAACCCACCGGCCCTTTCACAAGGTTGCAGTATTGCCAAACGGAGGACAGCATGCCAAATCCGGTCGTTCACTTTGAAATCATCGGCGAAGACCCCGATGCGCTCGGAAAATTTTATCGCGAGGCATTCGGCTGGCAGGTGAGCGAGGCGCAAGCCGGCGGTACCGGAGTGCCGCGATATTTGATGGTGAAGCCCGATGGCGAGCAGCCGCCGAAGATCGGAATCAACGGTGGGTTCGGCAACGCGCCCGACGGCTATACCGGGCACGTAACGTTCTACGTTGCGGTTGATGACGTGGGTGCGGCACTGGAGAAGATCGAGAAGCTTGGCGGCACGCGCATGATCGGTCCCGATCAGGTGCCCGGCGGTCCGGTGATCGGTCTATTCAAGGATCCACGCGGCAATACGATCGGACTCGTCAAGCCGCCGACGTAGAGCGCGCTCTACGAGCGAACGTACAACGGATTGTCGACGAGACCGCGCACTCCGGCAGGCGATCTACCCGAAGGCGGCTCTCCGCCGTTCACGCGCGCGCCGGAACCCGACCTCGCCGTGATCAGCCCAACGGATGCGAGTTCTTCGTATGCGGACACGACGGTGTTGCGCGAAACGCGCAAGGATTGCGCTAGAGTTCGCGTTGAGGGTAGCCGCGCGTCGTCTGCAAGGTTGCCTGCTCGGATTGCCTCTTCGATCTGACGTACGATCTGGCGGACGAGCGGCTCCGCGGCTTCCCGGTCGAGGACGAGGCTTGGGAAGAGAATCTCCCGACGTCCCTTCAAGGTGGTCCTCCCGATTGGCTCTTCCCAACGGATTCGCAGCAATGCATCATAATTTCCTCGCAAAAGGGGAAAAAACGATGATTTCAGGCGGCAATGCGACGGTCTTTGTTTCCAACATGGATGCGGCCGTACGCTTTTATACCGAGGTCCTCGGCCTCACACTAAGCCAACGCTACGGCGACGATTGGGCGACCGTCGATGCCGGCAAGGGGCTCACGATCGGCCTGCACCCGGCGTCGCCGAAGTATCCCGCGCCGGGAACTAAAGGCGGGATAATGCTCGGCCTGGAGATCGACGAGCCGATCGAGACCGTCGTCGCGCGGTTGCGCGAACGCGGCGTGGCCGTCAAGGATTCGATCGTGAGCGGCGACGGCGGAAAATTCGCGCACTTCGAAGACCTCGACGGCAACGAGATGTATCTTTGGGAAACGGTCTCCTACGGCGCGGAGAGCGTGCGGTAGCCGCCGAGATTTTCGATGCCGTAGTGCTTGAAAATCGGCCATAGCTGCGGGAGCGGCGGACGCATCCCGACGCAGAGCACGATCGGGCGATTGCGTTCGTACGGCATTGCGTATGGCGACGTGCCGAAACGTGCGACGACTTTAGCGTAGTCGCAGATCTTCGACCACTTACCAACGTCGGCGTTGACCGCGAGCACGACCGACCCATCGTTTCCGCGCGGACCCCACAAATAATATTGGTTGTTTCCGCTCAGCGCCGGCGGTAGGTTCGAGCCATAAACGTCGATTGCGGCGGCTTCGCCGTAGTTCGATGCGAAGATCGCAGCCCGCACGCGATCGATCGCCGGCAGCGACGCGTAGGCGTCGCCGACCGTACGCGCGAGATCGCGCCAGCCAAACTCGTCGGACAGCATCTGCATGAGGGGCGCGCCGATCCCCGCGGCCTCGACCGGCGGAGGACGAAACGACATGTGGTCCATCATGCGCTCCAGACGGTCCGGCGGAAGCACCGGCAAAACGAGCGGCAGCGAAAACGCGCCGTTCGCCGCGGCCAAAACGGCCCACGCGGCGACGAGGAGGCTCGCCAGCGAGGTGCAGGCCGCCGCCCCGAGCGCGAAGATCGTCGGATAGGCGCCGGAGAGATAGTAACTCTTGCCGTGCGTTAGCAGAACGAAGGCCGCGGTAAGAACGAACGCAATCGAAAGAAACCGAAAGCGCGCAAGCCTGCCCGAGAAAAAGGGCGCCACGATGCCTGCGATCCAGAGCGGCGCGAGCACGACGTTGACCGCGAAGATTTGATTGATCGTGAATCGGATCGGCGTGCCGGTAAAATTCCCGGCGTTGTCGTTGCGCACTAACTCGAGGAACGGAAAACCGTGTGCCGCCTGCCAGACCACGTTGGGCAGAGCGATCAGCGCCGCGATCAGCGCGCCCAGCCAAAAGTCGCGCGAGCGCAATATCGTGCGCGGTCCGGCCAGCGCCAAACCGATTGCGAGCGAGACTCCCCAAAACAACGCGCCGTAGCGTGCCTCGAACGTCACGCCCAAAACCACGCCGGCCCAAAGAAACGCGCGCGGTTCGTCGCGCAGCAAGCCGCGCGTGATGAGATATGCAATGGCGGTAAATGCGATCGGCTCGAAGGTCGTCGTCGCAAGCGTCGCGGTCATCGCGGTGACGAGCGTTGCGGCGGCCGCCGCGACGGCTGCAAGCCAAGCGCCGCGCGTGCCTGCGCCCAACAGCTGCGCCAACGCGACCGTCATGGGCACCAAGAAAACCGCGGCGAGCACCGCCGGCAGCCGCAGCAGCCAAACGTGAATGCCGCCGAGCTGCGTCGCCGCCGCGAGCAGCGGGATCAGTGGCGGCTGGTCGACGTAGCCGAAGGCCGGATGGCGTCCGCATACGATGAAGTACAACTCGTTGCGGAATGCGTCGTATTGACCGGCGACCGCAAAGTGCACGATCGCCACGACGACCGCGACGCTCCAGGCGGCCCATCGTCCCCCTCTGCTCATGCAGGAATCTTAGTACGCGCCACGCAGGCAAGGACCATTTGAAGCCGGCGTATTTAGAGTGCTCGCGCGACGCCACGCATAGCGTCTC
>Ga0187783_10002402_pt1 | contig 13914 bp, 3 predicted proteins | sample 1015_SJ02_MP02_2_FD_132471 | JGI IMG/M metagenome (GOLD analysis project Ga0187783, IMG submission 132471) | Tropical peat soil microbial communities from peatlands in Department of Meta, Colombia - 1015_SJ02_MP02_20_MG | ecosystem: Environmental > Terrestrial > Soil > Wetlands > Peat | place...
AGGAACCGCCGCGCCGTCTCAACGTGCAGCGGCCCGACCGGGCTGCAGATGAGATTTACCACTTCCTACTGCCCGACCCGGGCATGGCCAAGTACAAGGATAAGGTAGCCCAGAAGCTATACCCAGAGGACTTCGAGCGTCTCTCACGGTGGCGCGATGAGTTCTGCCGGCCCCCTGAGGACCACGAACTCTTACGCCTACAGCAGCTCAGCGCCCGAATTGACGAGTTGTGGACTGAGCACGCTCATTGGCTCGCGCGGGACCGTGCTCGCACAGAAGAGGATCTTACGGTGTGGCCTGCGGCTGAGAGTGATGCACCGAACATTCCCAGGCGTGAAAAGGAAGCGATTCGCCGGCAAGGACTGTTCAACGAAGACGGAGATCTGGCAACGCCATTCCGTCGCATAAAGCTTGTGATGGACTATTGGTGCGCGCTCTGGTTTTGGCCAATTCAGAATAGTGCCGACCTACCTACGCGCGAGCAGTGGTGGATGGAAGTTGGCGCGGCACTTGAGGGTAACGTCGTCGAGATCACACCACAGTCCCAAATCGACTTCTCACCCGAGCGTCCGACACAGGTTTTGGTTCTGAAACACCAATCGGCCCTCGACGGTTTAGACCCTCAGCTTCGATTGGCGACTTCGAGCACGAAACTACACGATAAGTTCGGCCAGCTGCGCATCAGTAGGCTCCGCCAGCTTTTTCCGAGAATCGCTCAAGTTGAAACGCTAGCTTCGCTTCGGCGATTCTTTCATTGGGAACTGTGCTTTTACGACGTGCTGGGTCGCCGTGGCGGCTTTGATCTGGTGGTCGGTAATCCACCGTGGATAAAAATCGAGTTCAACGAAGCTGGAATCCTAGGCGAGATCAACCCCGTTGTTGCAATCCGGAAAGTAAGCGCGTCTGAGCTCATGCGACAGCGAAGTGAAGCATTTGCTCGATTTGAACACCTTCAACACGCGTGGACTACGGAGTTGGAGGAGGCAGAGGGCACACAGAACTACCTGAATGCAGTGCAGAACTACCCGTTATTGCAGGGGATGAAAGTGAACCTCTACAAGTGCTTCATGCCGCTGGCTTGGCGCATAGCAGGCGTGCATGGAGTCGCAGCGCTGTTGCATCCCGAGGGACCGTACGACGATCCCAAAGGTGGCGCCTTGAGAGAAGCCCTGTATCCTCGACTTCGCGCACACTTTCAGTTTCAAAACGAAATGCAGTTGTTCACTGGCACTAACGATCACGGCCGGCTTCGCTTCGGCGTGCATGTCTACAGTGCGCCACGATCGGCTGTAGAGTTCGATCACATGTCTAACCTGTTCATACCCGGGACAATCGACGCTTCTTATTTGCATACTGGTGATGAGCCCGTAGGTGGCATCAAGACGCCACGTGGAGAGTTGAACACTATCGGGCATCGCGATCGTATCGTGACAGTGTCCGACAGTACGTTGGCGGTCTTCGCGAGCTTGTACGATGACCGAGGCACACCTCCGCTCCGAGCACGCCTGCCATCTCTGCATGCGAGTGTGCTGGAGAGTGCAATACGCAAGTTTGCCCGAGTTGAAAGACGGCTCGGTGACTTGGGTGATAGTGGGGTGTTCATCAATGCGACTCATTGGAACGAAAGAAATGCGCAGGCCAACAATACAATCCGAAGAAGACCAGCAAACGACCGTGGCTTCCCAGCATCCACGTGCGAATGGATTCTTTCCGGCCCACATTTCGTGCTCGCGAATCCCTTCGGTAAGACGGCGCGCCAGATCTGCACCGCACCTAGCCACTACGATGTCATTGATCTGGAGTCGTTGCCCGTCGATTACCTGCCTCGTACCACCTATCAGCCCGCGTGTGACACGCACACGTATGTCAGTCGTATTCCCCGCGTCGGGTGGGAGGCAGGCGCCAACGTGGCGTCGAGACCTATTGCGGACTTTTATAGGGTAGTAGTCCGGAGACAACTGAACCTGTCGCAGCATCGAACCTTGCTGCCAGCGATCTGTCCGAAGGGCGCGAACCATCTTTACACCGTCCTGTCGGTCACGCTCCGCGAACAGGCCTTGACACCCGTTGTCGCGTCCCTCTGGGCGAGCATTCCCTTCGATTTCATTGTGAAGAGCTCTGGTAAGGGTGACTTCTACAACAACTCGGCCGAAAGGATGCCTCTGCCCGATTTGGGCAGATGGCATCGCCCGCTAGTTGGGCGCATACTGGCGCTGAACTGTCTGACTGTTGACTATGCATCGCTTTGGAATGACCTATTCGACGTAACGTTCAATGATGAGCGATGGAGCCAACCCGAGAACCCAAGACTCCCACAGCAGTTTTTTGCCAGTCTTACAAGCGATTGGACTCGGGACTGCGCATTGCGAACGGACTACGCCCGTCGCATGGCACTCGTTGAGATCGACGTCATGGTGGCGCTGGTCTTGGGCCTTACGCTCGACGAACTGCTGCTGATGTACCGCGTTCAGTTTCCGATCGTGCAGCAGTCCGAGCGGGACACCTGGTACGACATTAACGGACGAATTGTATTCACCAGCAACAAGGGCTTAGCCGGGGTCGGTCTGCCACGGAAGCTAGCGCCGACGTCAGCGAAAGTAGCGATTATCGGGCTAGACCGCCCAGCGAAGGAGGGGCTGTGGGGCTGGGACGAAGTTAAGGCAATGTGGGAACGAGGAGAACTGCCCGCCGGCACTCGCATCGAGCGACCGGTGATGGACGACACATTGCCTGGTGGTCCCACTCAGCGCACCCACGCGTGGATTACGCCGTTCACGCTTGCTAACCGCGAAGACGACTATCGGGCGGCGTGGGGATTCTTTGAAAAATCGGGTAACGATCACTGAACCCTCTATGTTCCCATCACTACTCGCGCGAGAGATACAGACCGGACTCAAGCAATTCCTAGTTACAGCTTATGAGCCCTCTGACGACTTCTTTCACGGGCTCATAAGCCGCTTTGTAGAGAATGAGTCGGCCTGGATGAAAGGCCCATTCCTCCAAACAGGACTCCCATTCCGGCCGGGGCCGGCGGGCACAGCGTTCTTCGAAGGCTTCGAGACGCAGACGCCCAGCTATACGCACCAGGAGAAATCGTGGCAGCGGCTTTCGAGCCAGGCCGGTGCGAGCAATACGATTGTTGCGACTGGAACAGGCAGTGGGAAGACGGAGTGTTTTCTCTATCCGGTGCTTGACCACTGTGCAAGGGCGCTCAAGGGCGGAGAGCGTGGCGTCAAAGCCCTAGTGATCTACCCGATGAACGCGTTGGCCACGGACCAGGCGCGACGCTTCGCCGAGATCATCGCGAATACGCCAGCCTTCAACGGTTTGCGTGTTGGTCTGTTCATCGGTGGGAACTTTGGCCAGCCCGGTTCCGGCATTGTGATGTCTCCAACGAGTGCAATCACCGATCGGGAGACACTGCGCAAGGCGCCGCCAGATGTTCTGCTCACCAACTACAAGATGCTCGACTACCTGCTGCTGCGTCCCAAGGACCGACAGCTCTGGTCGCGTAACTCAGCAACGACACTGCGCCATGTCGTGGTAGACGAGTTGCACACGTTCGACGGAGCTCAGGGGACCGACCTTGCCCTGCTGCTCCGAAGGTTGCGGGCACGACTTCAGGTTCCAGAGGGTCATCTTATCTGCGTTGGCACGTCCGCCACCCTGGGTGCCACCACCGACACAGCCCCTCTTCGCGAGTACGCACGGCAGTTGTTCGCGGCGCCGTTTGCCGAGGGGTCAGTTATCGTCGAGGACCGATTGTCTGTCGCCGAATTCCTAGGCGACTCCACAATCGAACACTTGCTGCAGCCACGCGCCGATTTTGGGGAGGTTCTTGATCCTGCGCGCTATCTCAGGCGGGAAGAGGCGGTGGCTGCCTGGTTCAAGGTCTTCTTTCCGGAGCTACCCGCTCCAGCTGACGTGAAGGACCGCGCGTGGCGGGTCATTCTGGCAGAACGTCTCAAGCGGCACCTTTTGTTCGTAAACCTGCTGAAGCTCATGAAAGGTGGCGTCATAGACTACGCCGACCTGCTGCGCCAGATGCAGGGGCCACTGCCAGCCGACGCGCGCCCGCACGTTCGCCAAGTGCTTGATGCTCTTCTGGTGCTGGTCGCATGGGCACGCTCAGAGGATGGTGTCTCGCCGTTTGTGACACTTCGGCTCCAGGTATGGATCCGGGAGTTGCGTCGGATGGTCGCCAGGGTGGCGGTTGCCGCTGAAACTGTGGACATGCTCGCCGATGCCGATCTCGCGGCAGCTCCGGGAGCGCTCTACCTACCGTTGGTGCAATGCAGCGAGTGCCACACCACGGGCTGGCTTTCGCGCTTGGCACCGGGAAGCAGCAACGTTTCGACGAAGCGCGACGAAATCTACAGCACATGGTTTGCGCGACGTCCGGAGGCGGTTCGGCTCTATCCAGGACGACGTCTCGCATCACGCGAGGTGGATGGCCGGGATCAATATCTCTGTGCGACGTGCGGCAATTTGCAGGAACGCGACGAAAAGTGCGATGCATGCGCGCATAGGGAGCTCGTGCCGGTCTTTTGTACAACAGGCACTCGGACTAGTACTCGCGGCAACGTCGCCTTCTCATGGCACGACACCACTTGTCCCACCTGCGGTGGACGCGATCGCCAGCTACTGGTTGGTGCGCGAAATGCGACGCTCGGGTCGCAAGTGGTTGAGCAAAGCTGGGCCAGCGGGTTCAACGACGACAAGAAGCTGATCGCATTTTCTGATTCCGTCCAGGACGCCGCCCACCGCGCGGGCTTCTTCGGCGCCCGTACCTACGCCAACACGGTCCGGACGGCGCTTGCGAAGGCGATCGACCACCTTGCCGCGCCGTGCGTACCCTGGTCCGGATTCCTGGAAGGCCTAAATCGCATGATCGGCGAGCCACGCTCACCGCTGCATATGGTGCCCGAGGATTTTATCGCCGAGTTCATCGGGCCCGACATGGTATGGCAGCGGGACTGGGCCGATGAACTTGTTGGTAAGGGCCGCTTGCCCGCCGGCAGCCACCTTCCCGAACGGGTTCGCAAGCGACTCGGTTGGCAGGCCGTGTCGGAGTTCACTTACTTGAGTCACCGCGGCAGGAATCTGGACCGGATCGGAAAGGCGACACTATCGGTGCCAATCGCCGTGATCCAGGAGGTCGCAAAGGAAGTCACGCCGGCACTTCGCGAGAAGTTCGGGTTAACTGTCAGCGAAAGGCTCGTCACCCAGTGGCTTTGGGGCTTTCTCGCCTACCTAAAACGGCGCGGTGCAGTCTGGCATCCGGAGCTCAGCTCATATGCGAAAGACGGGAATGTATGGGCTCTGCTCAGGAGTCAGGGGCGAGGCGAGTGGATGCCTTGGTTTGGCGACCGAGCTCCCCGACCCGTCTTTCTAACTCTCGGGCATCACCACGATTTCGATCGTCTCGCTTCGAACAAGCGAACATGGTTCAGTCGCTGGGCGAGCGCAACCCTCGGACAGGAGACCTTGTTGCCCGTGAAGGCCACTGATGACTTGTACGGCCTCGCAATAGGTGCCTTGGAAGCGCGCGAGGTATTCGTGCGCACCACCGGGCCTCAGGGTGACTCTCTGGCGCTCTCTCCCGAGTCACTGATTCTGTCTTCGGCCGTTGTCCAATTGACCTCTGGAAAGGGCAAACATAAACTGACCGTCCATGCCGATGCGGCGGCCTTGCTGGGTGGCATGCCCTGCCTCGACGCTCTCCATGACACCTACGACGAAGTGAAATCCAGCGGCGGATGGCTGGTCGAACGATACTCCAAAGGCGATCTGCGCCGAGTAATTGCAGCCGAGCATACCGGCCTTCTCGAAAGGAAGGAACGAGAGGACCTCGAGGCCCGCTTCAAGGCAAAATCGCCGCGGCGATGGTATGAAAATCTACTTTCGGCCACTCCCACTCTGGAGCTCGGTGTCGATATAGGCGACCTCTCCTCCGTGTTGCTCTGTTCCGTGCCGCCAACGCAGGCGAGCTACCTCCAGCGCGTAGGGCGTGCAGGACGGCGTGATGGCAACGCTCTGACGACAACGCTAGCGGAGGGCAATAGCCCGCACGACCTCTACTTCTTCGAGGAAGTGCTCGATATGATCTCCGGAGAGGTCCCGCCGCCGGGTATTTTTCTCAAAGCCGCGGAAGTGCTGCGGCGTCAGCTCGCGGCGTTCTGCTTGGACGACTGGGTGACCACGGTGACGAGTGCAACCGCTCTTCCAGACAAGACATCGTCAGCACTCGATACGGTAGAGCGCGCTGACAAGACGAGGTTTCCCTATACCTTCATCGATCATGTGCTCATGAACGAGCCGCGCCTATCCCAGGCATTTCTCGACTTGCTGGAATCTGATATCGACGACCGAGTTCGGGAACGTCTGATCCAGTTCCTTCAGGGGAGCGGCGAGGATGACGGACTCCGCGTCCGCCTCTTGAAGACCCTCGAGGAGCTGATGGAGGAACGCAAGCTTTACCGCAAACGGGCAGAGCAGATCAAGACGCAGATTGCTGCCTTAGGCCAGCGCCCACAGGATGAAGCCACAAAGAACGAGATCGACAAACTGCGGCGGGAGCGGGACAAAGTAATTGAACTTGCGAAGGAAATCAACCAGCGCGACTTGCTCAACACATTGACTGATGCAGGGCTGATCCCAAACTACACCTTTCCAGAAGCCGGAATCGAGCTCAAATCCGTACTGTGGCGACGCAAGTCATCGGACGACCATACTCAAGGCGCGTATGTGGCGCTACCTGCGATCAGGTACGAGCGTCCAGCAAGCTCGGCACTGTCTGAATTTGCCCCTGAGAACCGCTTCTACGCCAACCAGCGTCGTGTCGAAATCGACCAAATCAACATGGGGTTAGCTATGCTCGAATGGTGGCGATTATGTCCTGGTTGTCATCATATGGAGAACCTCCAGCACAACGCAGACGCACACGACACGTGTCCCCGTTGCGGCGACGTGATGTGGTCCGATCAAGCCCAGCGGCGGCAGTTACTGCGATTCCGGCAAGCGATCGCGAACAGTGACGATACGCGTGTTCGCATCGATGACAGCGCCGATGATCGCGAGCCGAAGTTCTATGTGCGGCAGCTTCTCGCGGACTTTGAAGCTAAAGATATCAAAGAGGCTTGGAAACTTACCGCCGCAGATGTCCCTTTCGGCTTTGAGTTCATCGCCCGCGTGACGTTCCGAGACGTCAACTTCGGCGAGTTAAGCAGACCTGGCGACATTTTCAAGGTAGCGGACCAGAAGGTCGCCAGGCCCGGTTTTACGCTGTGCCGACACTGTGGAAAGGTGCAAACCCCGCGGCGTACTCGCGCCCAAGGTACACCGGCACAAGATCATTCCTTCGAGTGCTCTAAGCGCGACTCGAGCGACCCCGCCGACCTTGTCGACTGCCTTTACCTGTACCGGGAATTCACGTCAGAAGCCCTTCGTATCCTTGTCCCGTACACTCGCGCCGGCATGAATGACAGTGTGATTCAATCGTTCATGGCCGCTCTCCAGTTGGGGTTAAAAAAGCGGTTTGGCGGGCGCGTCGATCACCTACGAATGACCTTGCAGGATGAGCCGGGGCGTGACGGTGGACCTCGACGCCAGTACCTCGTCCTGTATGACTCAGTCCCCGGTGGCACGGGGTATCTCCACCAACTATTGGCGAAGGATGCTCGGACGCTATCCGACGTGTTAAGGATGGCTCTGGACGTCGTCAACAGCTGCGTTTGTCGAGCCGATGCTCAAAAGGACGGTTGCTATCGTTGTGTGTACCAGTACAGGCTGGCAAACAGAATGGAGCTAGTCTCACGCGACCTAGCGGTCCAGGTATTGTCGGATCTCGTGGGCGCGCTGCCGAGGCTCGAGAGAGTTCCCACCATATCGGACATCTTTATCAACCCGCGCTTCGACTCCGCGCTGGAAGCGCGGTTCGTCGAAAGCCTACCGCGGCTAGGCGGAGCGGACGGCCTGCCAGCGGTGAAGTTGGTGCAGGAGATCGTGTTTGGCAAGTCTGGCTACCTCCTGGAAGTCGGTGGCGAGCGCTACTGGGTAGAGCCGCAGCGCGAGTTAAGTTCGAGTGACGGTGTCAATGTGGCTTCGTGTCCTGATTTCTTGATCTGGCCGACCAACAGCCGCTCAATGCGAAGGCCAATTGCAGTGTTCTGCGATGGCTGGGCGTACCATCAGGGATCTCTTCGTGAGGACGCCCGGAAGCGCAGCGCGCTCGTCGCAAGCGGGAGATTTTGGATATGGTCGGTAACCCACGAAGACGTAAGAGCGGCTCTTGCCGGCAATACGATCACCGATCTCGAATCGCCATTGACCGCACTGAACCGCCACGGTGGTGCTCAGGCGCCGACATCTCTACCTAGGGCAGAACCGCACGCATTCAATCGAAACGCGGTGGCTCAGTTGCTCAGATGGCTCGCGCGCGAAACCGGCGACGAGGGCGACCCATTTGTTGCGCAGCTGAAGCGTAACGCCGCCTGGTCGACGTTTCTGATGGTGCCTCAGCCAGCGACGCCAGAAGCCGCGTACGTCAACTCCGACATGAGTGCAGCTGTTGCCAGACTTCCCGAATGGATGCGGGAGCCCCCACAACCGAATGCGCCTGCCATGAGCCGCGAAGGGGTCCATCCAACAGTAAGATTCTGGTGGCCAGCCGCGTTTGGACGAGGGGCTATAGATCTCTCGCTCACTCCAGGGCTACTTATCTTGAGCGATGGTGCCGAAATCGACCAGACGACACAACACGAGCGATGGCGTCGGTGGCTCGCACTGTTCAACACCTTTCAGGCGCTTCCCGGGTTCGTTATGGCAACCGAGCGAGGCCTCGAGATGGGCGACTACGACGGCCTTGCGTCTACCATTGTCGCAAAGCCCGCCGAGGGTCCGGCCGCTACACTTGGCGGAGTTTGGGCATCGGTATTCCAGAGTGCGGTCGAGGATGCCACAATCGGCCTTCGCCGTCTTGCCGAGGCAGGAGTAGATATTCCTGAAATAGGGTATGAATACGCAGATGACGCGGGCGTCGTGATTGCAGAAGCGGAACTCGCATGGCCACGTTCTAAGGTGTGCGTGCTTCTCGATAGTCAGGTGGAGTTCAGCGGAGCGTGGACCACAGCGGGATGGCGCTCAGTGCCACTCTCAGACGACTGGCCGGAAGCGGTCCTCCGAGTACTGACCAAGAGACCCGAGAATAAACTATGAGCCTAAAGCCAAAAGTGGCGCTGTCCCAGGAGTTTCTGCTGAATCTCGCGAGCCTCCCCTCATCGACGCACAGCAAGGTATTGAAGTGGGCGATCCGCTTCCAGAGTGACCCAACATCCCCGGGCATCAACTACGAGAAGATCAACAAGGCCCGCGACCCCAATCTTCGGTCGATCAGGATAGACCAGGATTGGCGGGGTATCGTTTTCAAGCCCGCTCAGGGTGATGTATATGTTCTGTTGCACGTTGCTCACCACGACGACGCATACCGTTGGGCCGAGAATCGGAAGCTCGCGATCAATCCCGTGACCGGGGCGATGCAGTTGGTGATCTTGCAAGACATCGCAAAAGAGGCTCCGGAGCCTACTCCCAAAGTCCCAGTGCCAGTTCCAGTGGAGGCGCCCGGCCTGTTCGACGCGTGGAGTAACCGCGAGCTGGTAAGTCTCGGCGTGCCGGAGGACCTGCTACCCCGTGTCAGAGCCGTCAAGTCGGAGAGCGAGCTCGACACGCTTCAGCGTTCCCTGCCTGTAGAAGCATATGAAGGACTCTTCCTCGTCGCGGCTGGAGATTCGGTCGACCAAGTGCTCACGGCACGCGAGACGCGGCTGGATAGGCCGGTCGATAAGACGGACTTCTCGGGATCGCTAGAAACGCCGGAATCACAAGCACGGTTCGTCGTTGTGGACGGCGAGGACGAGCTCACGGCCATCATGAACGCTCCTCTGGCCCAATGGCGCGTATTCCTTCACCCGACTCAGCGCACGCTTGCGAACGGGGATCGCAGTGGCCCGGTTCGGGTACTCGGTGGCGCGGGCACAGGTAAGACCGTCCTTGCAATGCACCGGGCAAAATGGCTTGCTGAAAATCGAACGCCCGAAGGCAAGAAGGTTCTGTTCACAACGTTCACTCGCAACCTCGCGTTCGACCTCGAGGAGAACCTGAATTCCTTCTGCCAGCCGGAGACGATTCGGAAGATCGAGGTGCGGAACCTTGATTCCTGGGTGCACATGTTCCTGCGCGCTCAGAAATACGAACACAGAATCGTTTACAACCGTAAGAAGGATGCCGAGGAAGCTTGGCAACGGGGTCTCGCTCTAAAGGATTCCTCCCTTGGGCTGCCGGACGGTTTCTACGAGCAGGAACTGGATCAGGTGATTCTGGCCCAGGGCATCACCAGTAAAGACAACTACCGCCTTGCTAGGCGTGCCGGTCGCAGTGTCGTTTTAACCCGGCCCAAGCGAGACGCAATCTGGCCTGTATTCGAGGAGTACCGTGCGCAGCTCGCAAGCCGGAAACTAAAAGAGGTCGATGACGCATATCGCGACGCCGCAGCCTTGCTTTCGAAGAGGGACGGCGACAACGAATTGAAGTACAGCGCGATCGTCGTTGATGAAACTCAAGACTTCGGGCCTCAGGCTTTGCGTCTTCTCCGGGCCATGATTCCCGCGAGAGCGAATGACCTGTTCTTCGTTGGTGATGGCCACCAGCGCATTTACAACCGCAACCGTGCCGCTATGAGTCGTTGCGGCATCGAGATTCGTGGAAGGTCGCGGAAGCTCTATCTGAACTACCGGACAACCGAGGAGATCCGTCGCCGAGCAGTGTCGTTGCTGGAGGGGTGCGAGATCGATGATCTAGACGAGGGTCAGGACGAAAATCGCCGATACAAGTCGCTTTCACACGGAATACCGCCGCTTGTTGTCACCGATCCGACGCTGGAAGCGGCGACGAATCGCGCACTGGACCTAGTTGGCGAATGGGCCGGGGCTGGATCTCCGCCGCCGACGACCTGCGTGGTCGCTCCCACTCGTGCAATTCGTGACGAGGTTGAGGCTGTGTTTCGCAGCAAGGGACTGACCACGCACGTCGTGGAGGCGAATAAAAAGGATACATCCGACCCTTCCGCGATTCGCTTTTCGACGATGCATCGAGCTAAGGGACTTGAGTTTGATCAGGTGCTGGTACTAACACCTGACCAATTCCTTGGCCCCCTGGAACAGACGGCCGACGAACGCAGGCTGCTGTACGTCGCGATAACACGCGCGAAGAGAGCCGCCGCACTCGTTATGTTTTTGCAATGAACTCCGAATAAATCCCGAAAGCCCGTAGGGACATACCAAATAGGTGCGAGAGAAGGTGAATCAGATTTTCGGGTAGGTTGTATACGAGAACGCTTTTTTCAATAGCCCCTTCCGATCCTAACGTAATTCGGGCATAATCCGACGTATCCGCTGCCCTCAAGCAAATCGGAGGACTACTGCTTCCGGAGGCGGTTTGCATTATGAGAGTTGAAACTGAGTGGCCTGATAAGCCTGCGTCTGTGGGCTGTATAAGCGACCCACTCGTTATTCATAAGGGCATGGGAAAGGACCAAACGACCACATTGGTTATGTTTGTTCATGGACTCGGCGGTGATCGCTACGGCACCTGGGGTTCCTTTCCGTCGTTCCTTCTGAATGATGTTCCTGCTATTGATGTCGGCTTGTATGGGTACCGGACGCTGATATCCAGGCTAAAATTCGCAGCTTCAGTCGAACTGGATCTTGAGGCGGTTGTTCTCGCCGACACTCTTCGTGACTGCCTCGGGTACCATAGAGTAATCATGATCGGACACAGCATGGGAGGGCTACTCTGCAAGGCTGCGGTCAAGGAGCTGATTGATCGTAACGACGCTTCTACTTTGGCCCGACTGAAAGGATTGTTTCTACTCGCAACGCCACAGGCTGGCTCCTTGTGGGCCGTCCCTTTTCTAAGCTCGATGAGCAAAGATCTTCGAGCGTTAAGCCCGCATGGTGCTCTCATAGAGCGGGTAAACCGCACATTTACGGACCACGTGACCGACAAAAGCGATGACCCTGGGAAGATCTACCTCCCAGTCTTTGCAATCGCAGCCTCTGAGGACGCTTGGGTATCCATACTCAGTTCCGGCTTGAGCATTCCATCGGCACATCGAAAAGTGGTCCGCGGCTCTCATACTCGCATCGTTAAGCCATCTTCGAGAGATGACGACGTGTATCAGTGGGTACTCGCGCGAGTACGAAGACTTGCATCAAGTACTGAGAATCCGGACTCGCCCCGTACCTCGGCTGGGGCTGAAACTCTAGCCAGCAGCGCCCTTGACATTCCGCGATTCGTCACTCCATTCGGTAAAACGAAAGATAAATGGAAGGCGCTTGAACGACAAATTGCGTTCGGACGGTATGAATTGGTTGAATGGATCGGTTATGGAGGAACTGGTGCTGTCTTTAGAGCCCGAGACGTAACCGTGGGGCGTCAGGTCGCAGTTAAGGTCTTTTACGCCGTTCCCCCTCAAGCTATCGACTTGCTAAGACAGGTTACAGCGCGATCAGTCCGGGGCCTAGCCGCTCTTATGCATCCGAATCTTCAGCGCATGCTGGATCATGGCATCCATTCGACTTCGTCATCGGATTCTTCGCTGTTTATCGTCAGCGACTTCATCCCAGGCAGAACTCTTGAAGATGTACTACGACGTACTTCGTTGAGTCGAATAGAAGATAGAGGATTTTCAGACAAAGCCAGCTCCGAGGACTTTGAGACCAAAGATCTTATTCACAATGTGCTTTTGGCAAAACAGATTGCTTCCGGTCTTTATGCTGCTCACTCCTCGACATTCATCGGAGAAAGTGGATTCCAAGAGCATGGCGTGTGCCACGGCGACATTACTCCAAGAAACATTTTGATCGATGGAGCCGGACACCCAACAATCATTGATTTTATGATGCCAGATCTACAGAGATTGATCGCGCCACGCGAGCAGTTCACGCAGGGCCAGCAAAGCGAAGAAGACGTCTATGGCTGGCACTATTCAAACGGCCGATATTTTTTTCGTTGTCCGCCGACTGGCGCCTACGGTACACCAGGGTTTATGCCGCCTGAACAATCCATGGATGGTGTAGTGACACCTCTCTCAGATATCTACACAATGGGACTGACTTTTGGGCTGCTGTTTTTCAAAAGGCCCGGTCCTGACGATCGTTTTGGTGACGCATCATGGGGTGGTCAGCAATGGCACTTTTCTAGGATTGGTTCTGAACTCGCACCTTCCCACCTTCGCGATCCTTATATTCGGATTGCAGAGATGATCGACAGCATGACGAGGGTTCACCCTAATGATCGAGTTCAGGATGTCCACACAGTTGAGGCTTTCCTTGTTGATATGGAGCATCGACTTCGCAACATGCTCCCACAACCGTCTTAACATTCGACTGAGACCTGACGCTTGTGGATGCACGCCCTGTTGGATCGTGGAACACCGTGGCCTGTGCCAGCCCCAGAAGACTGCTGATTTCTGAGCCAATGCGTTCTTGGGTCGAACCTCACGCTTCAGTAAGGTCTTTCGAATTCCGCCAGTCATTCCTGTAACCCCAGGTCCAATTCAGGTCCAATAAGGATTGCCTCGAATTACTTACAATGGCTTACGGCGCCACCCGTGCCACCTAAGTACTTCAAAATACGTTGTGTAGTAGATTCGAATCCCACTCTCTCCGCCACCAACCCATAGAATCTAAAGCAGTTAATTTTTGCCACAACCAGTTACAACCAGTCTTCACCTTATCCTCGCTTTCAGCTTGGCTTCGGCAGCGCCATCCTCACCACCTTGCTGTGAGCCTGGCGCATTTCGTCCGTCACCACGTCCCCATAGATGTTGAGCGTGGTTCTGATGTCCGAGTGCCGCAT
>Ga0187783_10002403_pt1 | contig 13913 bp, 23 predicted proteins | sample 1015_SJ02_MP02_2_FD_132471 | JGI IMG/M metagenome (GOLD analysis project Ga0187783, IMG submission 132471) | Tropical peat soil microbial communities from peatlands in Department of Meta, Colombia - 1015_SJ02_MP02_20_MG | ecosystem: Environmental > Terrestrial > Soil > Wetlands > Peat | place...
GCGCGCTCGGCCGTAATGATATTCGCCGTGCCCGTGGTGATCGCGGGAAGCGCGGGCGTGAGCGCCGACATAATGTCGTCAAAATCGCCCATCGCCAGGCGGCGGCGCGCGCGGCGGCGCGTGGTGCGCGAGCCAGCGCCGAGAGCGCCCAGCCCGCCCGCCTGCGCCGGCGCGGCGTTCGCTCCCGGCTGTAAAAGAAACGGGCCTTGCCCCGCGGTGGGGAGTGGAAAGGAATTCGGCGCGTAGTAGCCGAGGCCGGAGATGCCCGGATCGCAATCGCCGCGGCTCGCGTCGCAGTGCTCGCACGTATCCGGATCCCAAATCCAGCGGCGGTACCAGTGATTCGGGCCGAGCCCGTAGCGCGGCGCCTTGCGCGCCGTATCGATCGTGATCCAGCGGCCGCGCTCGTCGCGCACTTCCGCGAACACATGCGAGAACTGATCGGGCGCCTGGTGCTGCGTCGCCACGGTGACGATGCGCACGCGCTGCCCGATCGTTTTCAGGAGCGCGCAGAGCAACATCGTCTGATCGTCGCAATCGCCCATGCGCACCGTGAGCGTTTCCTGCGGCGCGCGCAGGAGCTCCACGCCGTCGGCGTCGCGCACGAAGCGCACGTTGCGCCGCATCCACGCGAAGAGCGCGCGGCGCTCGCCTTCGAAATCGAATTCGCGCACGCCGGCGGCGCGCACGATTCCCACGGCCGCGCGATTGATCGCCGGATCCTTCGCGCCTTCAAAAACGAGGCGGCACATTTGAATGACGGTTTGAATCGTGCCGGCATCGCCTTCGGCGAGCGGCGCGGCGGACATCTGCGGAAGCGGAGTTACGAACGTTTGCGTTGAGCCCATAAAATCCGGCGGCCGGTTTGCGTGGAGCGCGTGAGCGGTCCAGAGACGGCCGGCCTTCCGGTGACCCGTCTCGAGCGCAATTTGCGGCAAACCACGGAACGAAGTCAACGATCGGCGTGGTGTCACGCGTCACGAAATAAGCACACACCTTGATAAAACACGAGTTGCACCATTTGACACCTAATTGTTTCTCCCGCATGATGCGCGCGGAGGATCCCCACATGCCCGAATTAGCGTCACCCGCACGGCGAACCACGCGCACCACAACCGAGACAACCGAGCTTCCGAGCGAAAATGGGATACGCGGGCTCGGCGGTCCTGTGTTCGACTATCTCGATCATTTGCCCGACGAGCACATTGGCCTAACCGACGTTTGGATTTATCGCACTGACCCGCCAGGCCAACAAACCTACGTGAAAAAACTTTTCGGAGCGACGGCCGGCAACGGAATCCGCATCGACGAAGAGTGGATCCGCGCTTCTCTCGGCGGCGGCACCTATCGCGTGAAAGTGACGACGAAGGGAATCGCGAGCGGTTTTCAAAACGACATCCGAGTTGACGGCGCGCCGAAGATTGCGGGCGAGACGCCGGCTGCGAGCGCCGCGCCAGTGAACGATAGCGCGCTTACGCAGCTCGTCGATCTGATTCGCGAGCAGAACGCGCGGCTCGAGCGCGTGCTCGATCGGCAGACGGCGCCGCCGCCGCAACCGAACGCCGCCACGGAAGCCGCGATCGGCGTGGTGGCCGACGGCGCGAAAAAAGTAATCGAGCTCGTGGCAAGCAGCGTGAAGCCGCCGGCCGCGCCGGCGTCGCCGCTTAGCGATCTCACCACGATCATGGCCTTCGTCGAAAAATTAAAGCCGCAAGAATCGGATGTGGACAAAGCGCTCAAGCAGGCGCTCATCGCGCAGCTCACGAATCCAAAAAAATCCCTGCTCGACGAAATCAGAGGCCTAGCCGAGATCCGCGAAGTGGTGACGACGTTGGGCGGCGGCGGGGGAAAAGGCGACTGGAAAGACACGCTGATCGAAAAGGGCATCGACCAGTTGCCGGCGATCGTGGATAAAGTGGGGAATATGTTCGCGTCGAATCAAAGGCGCGCCGAAGCCGAGGCGGCGCGCGCCGCTTCGTTCGAACGCATCCGCGCCGCGAGCATCGGCCAGCCAGGAGCAGCTCCGCCGCAAACCCTGCAACCCGGAGCCGCGCCTCAAGCACCCAGACCCGCCGCTCCTGCGAGCGCGCAGCCTGCGGACGTAGCCGGCCCGTGGGGCGGACCGCTGGAAGTTGACCCCACCCCAGGCTTAGCACCCGGCGTGGAAGTGATTCCGCCCGGAGCGCAACCGGCGGCGCCGGCGGCCGACGATCAGCCGATGGCCATGAGCTACGACGACGGCGTGAAGCTGCGCATCGTGGAATTGATCGGCGAAGGCGCGGAGCCCGATCAAGTGCTCGACTTCATCGACTCGGCGGTGCCGCAGATCGGCGCGAGCCTAACGCACGCCACGGAAGAGCAGGTGCGGCAATTTATCGCGAGCGATCTGATTTTGCGGACGGCGGAAAACCTGCCGCAGTGGGAAGCGTGGTTTCCGGCTTTCCTCGCGCTGCTCGCCGAGAGCCGCGAACAGTTGCCCGTCGAGAGAGTCCAATAAATAAAATCGGGCGGCGTGGCCCAGTGCCCGCCGCCCGATTAGCGCCTACGGATTGTCCAGGTGCTTCCCCTTCCTACACGCCTATTTCGCCATGCACTCTGTTGCATGTCAAGCACTTTTCCACACTTTTCTCACACGCGGGGCTTGACACATTCCGTCACCGAAGCGTAACGTTCGCGCGTCCGGCAAGCTACCGGACTCCGCATCGCCAATCAAAGATTCGGGCGAGTCCCCCTCTCGCCCGGATCGAAAAGGGGAAACAAGTGGCCCAGCCTTCGCCGATCAATTCTCGCCGTCCGGTTTTCGATTACAACGAGCCTCTTCCGTACAACAGAGAAGCCGAGCGCGCCGTTCTCGGCGCCGCGCTGCTCGACAATCATTCCTTCGACGTGGCGCGGCGCCTGCTCAAAGACGGCCACTTCATGCTGCCCGAAAACCAGAAGATTTTTCGCGCCATGCGCGAGCTCGCGGAAAAGCAATCGCCGATCGACACGGTGACGCTCATGGAAGAGCTCGACCGCGAGAAAGCTCTCGAAGCGGCCGGCGGCGTGTCTTATCTTTCCACGCTCGCGGACGGATTGCCGCGCTCGACGAACGTGGAGCACTACGCGAAGATCGTGAAGGAAAAATCCAGGCTGCGCGAGCTGATGAGCGTCTGCGGCGCCGTGCAGGGCGCCGCGCAGCAAAAAGGCGCGAACCTCGAAGAGCTGGTCAAGCAATTCCGCGCCGCGGTGGATTGGAGCGACTACACCGCGGGCGAAATCTCGATCGTCCAATCGTTCGGTTTGATGGACTTCCTGCAGGCGGCGCTCCCCACGTCCGAGCACTTGATCGAAGGCATGATTCCGAAATCGGCGAGCGTTCTGATCATCGCCAAGCCCCACCACCTGAAAAGCTGGTTTACGCTCGCGCTCACGATCGGCGCTTCGGTGCAGACGGAATTGCTCGGCGTGCTGCCCGTGCGCCGGCCGCTGCGCACTTTCCTTTGGACGGTGGAAGATCCCGCGAAGGATACGCAGCAACGCGCGAAGTGGCTCGCCGAATCGCAGACGTTCTCGGACGTGGACCCGGCCAACATCCGCATCCGCCCGCGCGCCGCCGGCTCGACGAACTTGATGAACGAGCAAATTTTCACGGAGCTGCTTACAGAAGTGAAAGAGCACAAGACGGACCTGCTCATCCTCGACGTGCTCCGCCGCTTTTTCGCCGGCGACATCAACGCGCCGCGCGAGAGCGCGGAATTCTGCGAGCAGCTCGACCGCCTGCGCGACATCACCGGCTGCGCGCTGGCGATCGTCCACCACGAAAATCGAAAGCAAGCCGAGCTCATGGAAGCCTCGGCCGGCAGCTTCAACATGCCCGCGTGGGCCAATTCCGTGATGCGCTTTTCACGCAAGCGCCAGGCGAAGCAAATTTCGAGCGTCGAAATCGAAGTGGATAATAAACTCGGCCCTTCGATGGAGCCGCACCGCCTCATCCTCGATCTCAACTCGCCAAAAATCCTGCGCATGGAATCCGTCGAAGACGGCATCGGAATTCTGGAAGTGCAGGCGCGCCTCGCCGATACGTGGACGGTGCGCGATCTTTCCGAAGTTCTCGAAATCCACCGATCGGGCGCCTACAAACGGCTCGACAAAATGGTCGCCTCTGGCGTGGTGGAGAAAATCAAGAGCGGCACGCAAGGAAAGACGGGCGGGCTCGCGCGCTACTGCTTCGTGTCGGCGACGAGTGTGGAAGACTGATTTTCCGCTCGCACCACCTGGTTCCTACCCTCTCTACCCCACTTCACCCATCTGTAACAAAACTACCCATACCGTGTCACCACGAACACAACCTACTTCCTCGCGCGCGCGCGTAGGGCGTGGAGACTAGGAACTAAGTTAAACCTAAGTATCACATTCCACGCCTATTACGCGATCAACTTAGTTCCTACGGGCAGGGGGTAGGAACCAAGTGGAACTAAGTGGTAGGTGGAAACAAAGGGGTTAGCCTTAACTTGGTTCCTGCTCTCTCTCTCCGGAAGCCCCTACCGTGCAAGGCTGTGCGGGAGAGTGAATTTCGTTTTTCTCTCTTTTTTTGGCGTTGGTAGGCGAATACCAGGCGAAATGTGGAATTCTCGCGGCTGCTGGTACGAAAGTTGTGTTGACAAGGTTCCGGCGCGTCTATAGAGTGCGTTGACATGCAAACGAAGTCACGGAAAAACCAAGTACGATTGCAGAAGTTAAACCGGCAGTTCACGGTGCGCGTATCGGCGGAAATGTTTCGGGCGATGGAAGCGGCCGCTCGCGATGCGCAGCGTGAAGTAGCTGACTGGGTGCGGGTGCACGCGATCCGGCCCGCCCTCACAAATCTAACCAGGAGACGAAGTGATGCGAAATCTAAGGCTCGTTGAATACGCGTTGTTGCTCGCAGTGATGCTCGTGCTCATCGGCGGATTGTTGCCGATGTGGGCGCAGCATGTAGCCGCGTCGGTTGTGGGTGGCGTCGGGGCGGTCACGCTCTTTGTGATTGGTAGGCTTTTCTTCCACGCGTGGCGTGTGGAGCAGTGGAAGCGAAAGCGTGGGTTGCCGCTAGGCGAGATTCCGCTGCGCCCGGCGGATTTGCCCGCCGGCGTGGCCGAACGAGCGTTTTCGCTGGCCGCATCGTCTGATGGCCGGTGGGCGGGCGGGTGGCGCTCGTGACCGTCGAAAACTTCATCATCTGCAATCGCTGCAGCAAGCGCGTGAAGCCGCCGCAAAACGACGGGTGGCTCGTGCTTATGGTGACGGCGCCCGACGGCGCGAACATCGCCGACTGTCTCGGGCATTTGTGCGACGATTGCCGCGTGTGGCTCGTGAAAATCATCAACGAAGGCATGAGGAAAATAATCCAATGACGGGGTGGCCTTTCACGTTCGGTGTGGTTGTTGGGTTTGCTGCTGGATTCACCATCGGGCTGCTCGTGGCATACGCGAGGGCGCGCTCTATAGTCGAGCGTGTCTTGGCCGCGCGCGAGAAAATGAAAGGAATTGTCCAATGAAAACCCTCTACTTTGCGTGTGGCTTGATCGTGGGAATCGCCGTGGCTAGCCTGATCGGTTACGGCGAAGTCCGCCGGGCGTGGGACGCCGAAGAGAAAGTCCACGCCGATTACGACGCGGCTCGGCGGCAAGCCGACGCGAACGTGAAGTCGCTCGAGCTGCAGCTATTCGGCGTCCGCGCCGTGCTCGCCGAGCACGTTCGCGCCGAGGCGGGCGCGCCGCCGCCGGCCGGTTGCGGCGAGCTCGCGCTCGAGCGCGTGGCCGAAGCAGCGGTAATCGGAAATTCGCAGGAGCGCGTGAACGCGCTCACGGGAATCGTGGCCCCATGCCTAAACGAACAATTAAAAAACCGATAAAGAAGCGGCGCCGCCGGCGGCCAGCGGACAGCGAAATTGCGGTGCAGCTTAGCTCCATCGCTTTTGAGACGCGAGTTGCCGCGCGAGCGATTCATACATCCGCCGCCGCAATCGCCACGCTTCGCGAGCAGGGGTGTCACGAGGAATTTCTGACTCGGCAGCGCCTCGAAATCTCGTTTTACAATACAGTGGGCGCGTTAGACGCTCTCCGCAGCGAGCTTCACAGCCTGCAGTTCGAAATACGGCACAATTCCGAGTGGGTCGCCTCGTCTCTCGATCGCGTGGCTTATGCGGTGTCGATGGCGGCTGCGAACTGCCGGCCGTGGTATCAGCGGATTTGGGATCGCGTTCGCGCATGGTGGGGGCTGCGCCAAGCAAGAAAGCAGTGGCCGCTGCCGAAAGGGCCGACGGCCGCCGATCTCGCGAAACAGCTTGACGGCGGCTCGGAGCCGAGCGCGTGGGGAAAGTGAGGCGTAATGCTAGCGGATCCGTTTGACGTGGCGCTTGCCGCCGGCGTGATTTTTCTCGCGATCGTGGTGCTGCGCCAGGCGGTGATTCGCGCCGCGGTGCAATGGGATGCGCGGCAGCCGCCGCTGATGCCGGTGGAGCGGAAGCCGTGGTACGTGCGATGGAACGAGCGCCGCGAAGCGCGCAAGAGGCGAAAATGACTCCCGAAGAAATCGAACAGGTGACGAGCGAATATTCGTTGTGGCGCGCCTCTTTGTCATCCAACAACGGCGCCGCTATGATTGAGTGCTTCGGCGATCTTTCCGCTGCTTTGTACGTGGGCCTTCTCAACGAAGCGGCTCGGACGATGGCTCAAGAAGTGCGTGCCGGCGTGGGGCTTCAATATGCGATGTCTTGCGAGGCGATGTTTGTAGGCGCGTGGCTCGCGCGGCGGAAGGCTGGCGCGAAGTGAAAGCCTGGGGCGGGCGCGACTACTACACCGGGCGCGACGAGCCGGGCGCGCCCTCGCTGCGCTATTTCAACGTGCCCGGAGTTAACGAAGTGTTTGAACTGGAAGCGAAGTTAGACGTGCTCGAGAAAATCTTCGGCCCGATCGAGTATTGGCGTTGGGACGCCGACGGCGTATTTACGTTTGTGGCCGAGAGCGAGGCGCGGCTTTTCGCGTGCTGCCGGCGATCAACGTTCGTTTTCGTGGAGCGAATCGCCGGCCGGGTTGTGTGCCTCGATTGCCACATAGAAGCGAAAGCCGCTGAGGCGACGGGCGGCGGATTCGGAGTGATCGCATGAGCAAGGCGTGTTGGAAGTGCGGCGGGCCGACGCCCTGCGAGCACGGCGAAGATCCGGCCAGAATTATCGCCGAAGGAATTGCTTCGGGCGTCATTCCGGCGGTGCCGAAAAAGCCGGCGTCGGCGCGGTTCGTCACGGGAGACGATATATTGCAAGTCTACGTCAGAATCGGGGAGCTGCCCGATCCGCTTTCAAAGCCGTGGTGCGAGACGTTTGCGGATGTGCTCAATCAGATCATAGAGGAGCGGGAGTGACGGAGCACTACACGGCGGCGACGGAAGAGGTTCGCAAGTGGTGCAATCGCTGCGCGCGCGTCACGGCGCACGCCGTCTCGGGCGGCCGCATCGGCCGGTGCATGGAGCACGAGTCCGGCTCTTTGCAAACGGGCGAATCACAGAAGCAAACGAAGGCGCGCGAGCAGCGCGAGCACGAAGCGCGAAATCCGAAACTGTTCGAATGACGGATAAAAATATCCCTTCGGTGGAATGGTATCGGGCGCAAACGCTCGTCGAAGCGAGCGGCTTGCGCTGGAATTCGAAAGCGGGGTTGCGATGGATCGTGAAGCTAGTGAAAATTCAGGAACGAATCAAAAAAGACGCGGAGCGGACGAAGTGACCACAACCATGCATCGCATGAGCCTTTGCCCGGAGTGTGGCACCGAAATCGATGCCTCGACGAGCGTAACGCGCCCGAAGCGGCCGCGGCCGGGCGATCTCTCCGTGTGCTTCAAGTGCGGTGCGCTGCTCACTTACAATGCCGATTTGAGCGTGCGAGCGCTGCCGCCCGAAGAATTCGCCGCGCTGCCGGCCGAGACGCAGGTAACGCTGATCGGCACGCGCGAGCTGCTGCGGCGATTCCACGCGGAAGCATGAAAATAATCGACGACATGCCGAAGCTGCGCCGCCATGCGGTGCGTTTTCTCGCCGAATCGCGGCGCGACGAAGCGGTGCTCGGGCGCGTGTTCGCCATCTTCAAGCGCGACGCCGTGGCGATCGCCCGGATGGAGCTGCACGCCGGCGGAGATTTTAACGAGCTCGTGATCGAAGAAATCGAGGGAGCGTAAGCGATGAAAATATTTGCCGCGGCGATTGTGGCGTTGGTTCTGGTCGTGGGGTGTTCCAGTCGGCCGCCTCGCGAATATCTCGGGCAGGGGTGGGTGCGCTCTTTGTGGTGCCAGCCGGAAACTGCATGGCACTTGGCTACCTGCACCGTGATTTTTGAAGGCGACGATCGCTCCGTGATCTCTTTGGCTTTTGTGGGGCAGCAACCGGCGGTGTGGATCGGGTTGCACGGAATCATCCGCTACGACGAAGATCGGGACCACGACGGCAGCTACAAAAATCTGCAAGTGATCGCGCGCCTGCCATAAGCCAATGCTGATCTCCGCCCACGCTGGAAGCCTTCCGCTCGCCGATGAATCGGTGCAATGCGTCGTCACGTCGCCGCCTTACTGGGGCTTGAGAAAATACGCCGGCGAGCAGGAAGTTGCGTGGCTTTTGGAGCCGGAAAAGTGCGCGTTCGGGCTCGAGCCCACGGTCGAAATGTACGTCACGCACACTCTCGCGATTCTTCGCGAAATGTGGCGCGTGCTGAGAGCCGACGGCGTGTGCTTCTGGAATCTCGGCGATAGCTACGCCAACGATGCCAAGTGGGGCGGATCGACGGGCGGGAAGCACGTCGCCGATTTGCACGGCCAGTCTTCCATTGGCCGCGAGCGAAAGACGAGTGGTTTAAAGCCGAAGGATTTGTGTTTGATTCCGGCGCGCGTAGCGATTGCCGCCCAGGCCGACGGATGGTGGGTGCGCTCGCTGATTATTTGGGCGAAGCCGAATCCGATGCCGGAAAGCGTGAGCGATCGGCCCACCGATTCCTACGAGCACATCATCATGCTCACGAAAAGCGAGCGCTACTTTTGGGACGCCGACGCCGTGCGCGAGCCCGCCGAAGCTTCCAGCAAGCGTCCCGACACAAGACGTCGACTACCGCATCGAAAGACGTGCCCGGAGGTTCGAGGCACGCACGAAGGCTGGCACGAAACGTACAGACCAGACAGCCGCAACATGCGCAACGTGTGGACGTTCCCCACGCAGCCTTACGCCGGCGCGCACTTCGCCACTTTCCCCGAAGAGATTCCGCGGCGGTGCATCAAGGCAGCAACTAAAGACGGCGATTTAGTGCTCGATCCCTTCGGCGGCAGCGGCACCACGGGCCGCGTGGCGATCGAGCTTCGCCGGCGCGCGGTGCTCTGCGATCTGGCCTACGGCCGCGCGAGCGAAGAGGATGTCGCGAAAGGCCGCGTCTACCACGAGCTCGCCGATCGCCGCACGCGGAAAGTGCAGATTAAATTGCTATGACGCCGCGACGGATACAACGAAAGCGCACGAAGGGATGGCGGATGCCAGGCAACACGGTTTACGTGGGACGCCCGAGCGCGTGGGGAAATATGTATAGCGTGGGTCTCGTGAACTGCGGATGCCGATCGGCCGGCGAGTGCAACCACAACACATTCCGATTCGCCACAGCCCGAGAGGCGGTGGATCAATACCGTTGGATGGTGTGCGAATTTTGGCCAGAAAAGACGCGCGAAAAGATTCGCTCTGAGTTGCGCGGCAAAAATCTTGCGTGTTGGTGTCCGCTCGATCAGCCTTGCCACGCGGACGTGCTTTTAGAAATCGCCAACGGATAAAAGTGCTATGACGACGGAAGCGCAGCGCCGGGCGAAACGCGAATACATGCGGCGCTTTCGCGCGCTGCCGGAAAATGTCCGCCGCGAGCGAGAGCGCGATCTAAACCGCCGCATCGGCAAAATCATTCACGAAGCCCGGCTCGTGCAGGATCCGCGCCGACCAACGTGCGCCTACTGCGGGAAGCGGCCGCGCACCAAAATCGAGCGGCTGATCGTGGCGCGCAACGGAGCTTTCATTCCCCAGGTGCTCCCCTACTGCGGAAGTTGCTAGCGTGAAACTCACGATGGATTCGCTCGACGGCACCATCCCCAAGCGCGGCGACATCCTGCAAACCAACGTCGGCGATCGCCGCGAACGCACTTGCCTGGTGCTGCGCGTGCGGCGCTTTCGCCGGCGCGAACATCGCTTTGACGTGTGGTGCGAACGGTGGTGGGAGCTCGAGCCGGAATTCCGGATGCGCCTCGCACGTTCCGCCGAACGCGCCGGCGGCCAGGCCGTTTACCGCTTCAAGAGATACCCTCGCCATCTTCCCCAAGCCGTGCGCGAGTCGCTTTTCTACCAGAAGACGCTGTAGAGCCATAAATCCCGCGACGGACGCTAGGCAAGGCTGCGTTATTTCGCCCCACAGCCGCACTCTACAGCCTAGAGCCGATTGCGGCCCGCAAATCGCCTCTAATAGCGAAATTCGGCCTTCGACGGCAGTGGCGAGTGGCTAGTGACGAGTGGCGAGGGAATTCAACGTAGGGAAAGCTGGTGCCATAGTCTCCAACGTGCCGCACCAAATTCGCCCGCCCGGGCGCCGTAAGGCGTTGCTGGCTGCGGATCTTGCCGCCGCTGATCGAGCGCGAGCAGTCGGCGGATCTCGGCATCTAGTAGCGGTGGGGCGTCCGGGCCCATCGTCACCGCCCACGCGAGCGGATTATTTAGAAGCCTTCGCCCACGAACAAACCATCGCCGCTTGATCATCCGCTGCCAGTAAAGCGTGCAGAGGCCATTCAGTCGTCGGCGTCGGCTAGCTTTCCGTTTTCGGCGTTCGCGCGGCGTCATATTCGCGCCTCGCGGGCGTGGGCGGCGGTGTGCTCGCGGCTTGAAGCGACAGCAGCGTCCCGCGCTTTTTCTTTGGAGTCGTAGAGAGTGAAGTTTTCGCCCACAGAGTCGCAGTGGCCGCATTTCCAGTAAGGTAGCCAGCCGGTGCCCTTCATGCTTTCCACGAAGTACGCGCCGACCGTGACTACGAAAAAAGGCATTAGTCCTCGAAAAAGAAAAGCCGGGTGTGCTCGGGGCAAAGATGGCGACTGTTACGGCCATTGTCGAGCGCGGCAACGCTCCATCCCACAGGCAAGATTCGCTGAATTATGCCGCCGCCGGCATCGCCCATTTGAAGTTCGGCGGTGCGGTCGCACCGCATTCGCCTCGGAGTTTTATTCTCTAGCGAAACGCCTTCGTGGAAAGCGTCGCAGCGCACTCTGTCGGGCGTGTGAATGATCGTCATCAGTGGAAACCAAAAAAGCGGCCGAGCAGGGAAACCGTCTCTTCCGCGGCCGCTTTCAGCGGCTTCACGGGCTTTTCGAGTTGCGCGATCTCCCAATCGATCGCCTTGTGTACGTCCTGCATCGTGCCGGCCGCTTCGGCCGTGGTGGCGTTCAAATTCTTTGACGACGCGGCCAGCTCGGCGAGTGATTGCCCCACGCGCGGATCCGCCGAGAGCGCGGCCACGTTTGCCGCGCTGGCTTGGAGCTCGCGCGAGAGAGCGGAAACGTCGGCGATTGAAACGCGCAGCGTGTCCTGCGTCTCGAGCGCGCTCGCGCTCTGCGCTTCGATCGCGAGCCCGAGCTGCGGAATCAATCCCGGCCGCGCCTTCGTGCCGTTGAGCGAAATATCCGTGTGAGCCAGGAGATCGTGCGCGTCGGCCACGGTTTTCGCGAGCTCGCGCGAGGTTCGGTCCACGTAGGATTGCTGGCCCTGCGCAGCATTTTCCAGTGCTGCACTCGCTGTTGCGAGGCGAGCCATTGCAAGATTCGCATTTGCGAGCACTCCATTAAGCTGCGCCGTCGAGCGATCGAGATGGAAGAGGAAAAGTGCGAGCGTCGTCGCCGCGATAGTGATCGAGGCGTCTCGCGCGCCCCGGACGAATGCGCTAGTTGTCACCGATACCTCGCGAGCGTCGCACGTAGGCCAGAAATTCCACCGTGCCGAGAGTCAGAAAAGGCTCGCACGTCGGCGCGGTGTGAATCACCATGCACTGTTTTTCATCCGCGAAAATATCTTGCCCGCAAGGGCACTTGCCGAGAGGTTCGCCTTCGATGTGTAGAGGCTCGGTCATTGGAGAGTAAGGAAACGCGCGGCGAAGCGGCACCCGAAAGCTACATCGCCTCTTCTCGAATCGAAGCCGCGGGTTGCCCTATCTCGGGACTGCGCGGTTTGTCGCCTTTCGGCTATCGACCTGTGGTCGTCGGCATCTTGCGGCAGAAGCCCCGCCACGCGCTTTTTTTGTATTCCGCTACGCCGCCGGCGTCACCGTTTGCGGCACGGCCGGAAGCGAATTCTGCGCCAGGCCGATGATTTGGAGAGCGGCCGACTTCGAAAGCTGCTTTCCTTCGGCTTCGAACATCGAGACGAGCGAAGAGATTGCCTTCGAAACAGACATTTGCCCTGTAACCACGTCCGTCGCGTCGGCGATCGCGGCCGTCACGAGCGGGCCGTAGTTCGATTCCACGAGCGCTTTCGCGGCCGATTCGATTTTGCCCGCGGCATCGCTGCCGAAGAGGTCAGCTATTCCGTTTTCCACATGCTTCGCCTCGCCCTTGATGAAATTCCAGATTTTTGCGAACGCGCTTTGCGGCGCCGCCGCCGGTTGCGCTGTGCTGCTTGCCATCGGAGATCCTTTCGGGCGCGGCCAGCCGGCCGGCCATTTGAAATTCGACGCCATGTTAGAGCGTCGCGTAAATCGTCATGCGATCGAGCCCGCGCGAAGTGTAGTTCGGATCGAACGTCACGCCGTTGGGCTGCCCCGTGTTCCAGCAACGAAAAAGAGCCGAAGCCGCGGCCACGGGATCCGCGTCCCAGGATGGAATGTGCTCGCCCCACTGTTTGCGAAAAGCGTCAAGCAACTGCACGGCGCGCGGGTAGTGCCGCTGCAGGCTCGGCAAATCGCTCAAGGGGTAATCGCTCGCGAGCGCGTGCCACCCCATGATTTGCGTGGGGCCCCACGAGCTCGCCAGGTTCACGAGGCAAAGCGCGGATTGGTCGAACGTGAGCGGCGGGTGTCCTTCGATCGGCGGCGGCGCGCAGTAGCCGATCAAGTCTTGCTTGCCGATCGAGCCGAAATTCGCGATGCGGCCGATCGCGAGGAAAGCGAGCTTCTGGAAAATCTGAGGCTCGAATCGCATCGCCGCCGGATCTCCGCCAGATTCGTTGGCGGTGAGCGCGGCGAGAAACGTATCGGGCACTTCGGAGCTTTTCACGGCTTCGTCGATATAATCGCCGCACACAGACTTCACTTTCTGCATAAGCAATTGTTCGGGAGTCATTCGCCTCTCTCAGACTTCACTAGCAGGGATGCTCCTAGATACACCGCCAAGCCCAAAAAAGCAAGTAGTAACCAGTTAGGGGTGTTCGCGGGCGCCGAGAGCGCCGCCGCGTCGTCCGGCGAGAGCGTGATTACGTCCGGCGCCGTGGGGAGCGCCGCGTCCGGCGCGATTGCCGTTTGCACGCCCGCGGCGATCGACGCCGGCGTGATCGTGGCTTGAAACTGCCCCGCGCCAGAAATCGCATTGTTCGCATAAGCGATCGACGAAGCCGGCGCAGCCGAAACGCCGTACTTATCCACGTTGCCGGGGCCCCAGTTGTAGGCCACGAGCGCCGTGAACCAGTCGCCGTACTTCGCGTAGAGATCGGAAAGGTAGGCGGTGCCGGCGGCGGCGCTTTGCGTGGCGTCGAAGGGATTCGTGACGCCGTATTGCGCGGCCGTGCCCGGCATGAGCTGGAAAAGCCCTTGCGCGCCGGCGCCGCTCGTCACGTTGGGATTGAAAGACGATTCCTGCAGCGCCACCTGAATCGCGAGGCTTGGCGGTACGCCGTTGGCGCTCGCGGCGTCCGCGA
>Ga0187783_10002404_pt1 | contig 13900 bp, 12 predicted proteins | sample 1015_SJ02_MP02_2_FD_132471 | JGI IMG/M metagenome (GOLD analysis project Ga0187783, IMG submission 132471) | Tropical peat soil microbial communities from peatlands in Department of Meta, Colombia - 1015_SJ02_MP02_20_MG | ecosystem: Environmental > Terrestrial > Soil > Wetlands > Peat | place...
CACACCGGAAGAGGCCCTGGATTGTTTTAAGCGCACCCAAATGGATGTCTTGGTTCTGGGGGATTTGTTCCTGGAGAAGAAAGCCGCTCGACTTGTGTCTGGTGAGACGGCAAGGGCCGAGGGGTCTGCCGGCCGGTCCGCCTGAAGCATGCATATCCTGCTACTGAACGAATATTATCCGCCGGACACTTCCGCGACGGCGAAGATGGCTGCCCAAGTTGCGGAAACGCTCGCCGAGCACCACCGAGTCACCGTCGTGGCGGGACGACCCTCTTACGATCCGGATGAATTCTACGCTTACGCGCTGCTGCGCCGGGACATTCGCCACAATGTCGTGGTCGAACGTGTGGGTTCGACGGCGTTTCCGCGCCGGGACATGACCAAGCGCGTCTCGAACTACCTCTCCTACTTGGCGCTGGCGGTGCCTCGCGCGCTCTCGCATCGGGCAGACGTAGTGCTGGCTATGACTGACCCGCCCGTGGCTGGGATCGCCGGCAGCTTCGTTGCCGGGATGACCGGGCGGCCATTCGTCTACAACATACGTGACCTGTATCCCGATATGGCCGTCGGGGGCCAAATTGTGAAGGAGAATTCCTGGACGGGGCGCTGGGAGCGGATGCATCGCCGGGCTCTCGTGCATGCGGCACGCGTCATTGTTCTTGGGGAAGACATGCGCGAGCGCATCCTGTCGAAAGGCGTATCGCCCGAGCGGGTTCGCGTTGTGCGCGACGGCGCTTCGCTTCCCGCATCGATGCCCCGTCCGGACGATGCGGTTGTTCAGGAGATTCGCTGCGGCTTCCCATTCGTGGTTCTCCATGCGGGGAATCTGGGTTTTTACGGGGCCTGGTCAACCTTGCTCGGGGCGGCCAGGATTTTGCGCCGCGATGGCGTGGGACTCTTGTTCGTGGGAGAGGGAGCGAACCGGGCAGCCCTCGAACGCGAAGCGAGCGGTTTAGAGAACGTGCGGTTTCTCCCCTTTCGCCCGCCCGAGCAGATTCCGCATGTGATGATGGCGGGTGATCTGCATGTGGTGACCATTCGGCGCGGCCTGGAAGGCGTTGTCGTGCCGAGCAAGCTGTACTCGGTTTTGGCGGCGGGGCGGCCGGTCCTGGTTGTGGCATCGGAGAAGACGGACGCGGCGCGAATTGCCGGCGAAGCGCGCTGCGGACGGGTCGCTAATCCCGACGATCCGGAGTCCGTGGCTGCCGCCATACGCGCGCTGCGCAGCGATCCGCGGGGGCTCGCCGAGATGGGGCGCCGGGCGCGTGAACGAGCTCGAAACTATGCTAGAGTAAAGGAGCTGCAGAATTTTCTCGCGATCATCGAAGAATTAACCCCAGCGCAGAATGGAGGCCGTTATCTGGACTCGTAGGAAAGTTCTCGTTACCGGCGGAACTTCGTTCATCGGCTCGCATCTGGTCGACGCGCTCGTCGAACGCGGCGCTCAGGTTCATGTCGTCGACGATCTCACGAGCGGGCGCCTCGGCAACATTGAAGGGCACCTAAAGAGCGGCCAAGTCACCTTCACGGAAGCCGACCTGCGCGAACCGGGCGTCACGCGTTCGGCCCTCGGAGGTATCGAGGTTGTTTTTCATCTGGCCGCCGACCACGGCGGGCGCGGCTACGTGGACCTGCACCAGGCAGGTCCGGCTTCGAATCTGTTTCTCGACGGCCTGGTGTTCTGGGAAGCAATCCGGGCGGGTGTTCGAAAGGTTGTGTTCGCCTCCTCGGGATGCGTGTACCCGAACTACATGCAGACCGACGTGCACAAGGAGCTGTATCTCCGCGAAGAAGATGTAAAGCCGCCGCATGACGCCGACAACATGTACGGTTGGGCCAAACTGATGGCGGAGATGACCCTGCAGGCCTATCACCGGGAGCACAAGCTCGGTGCGGCATCGTGCCGCTACTTCACCGTGTACGGTCCCCGAGGAGTAGAAAACCACGCGGTCATGGCCATGATCGCCCGAGCCTTTGTGCACCAGGACCCCTTCGAAGTCTGGGGAGACGGCACGCAAATTCGCAATTGGACCTATGTGGATGACATCGTGCGCGGCACGATTTTGGCCGCCGAGAAGATCGACGATGGCACCGCCGTGAACCTCGGCACGATGGAGCGCGTGCGTGTGCTCGATGCAGCCAGGATGATCACCGAACACGCCGGGTACAATCCGGAATTTCGCCTGCGGCGGGATATGCCGACTGGCCCGCTGAATCGCGTGGCCGACCACAGCCTGGCGCAGAAGCTTCTCGGCTGGCAGCCTAGTGTCCCGTTCCGCGAGGGCGTTCGGAAGACGATGGATTGGTACTTCGCGACACGAGGAAAGGCAGACGCTCGCGAAGCGCTCGAAAGTATGCTGACCACTCGCTGAGCGAGGAGTTGGTATGTCTGTTCCGCCGACCCTGATTGCTTTCTCCGTGGCCTTGATTGCCTCGCTCGGTCTCACGATTCCCGTGCGCCGCTTGGCCTTGTATTACGGAATGGTAGACTGCCCGGGCCCCCGCAAAGTCCACGTGAATCCCATGCCCTTGCTCGGCGGAATTGCCATCTACCTCGGATTCGTGCTGGCGATTCTCTCGACCCTTCGCGCCGTTCCCCAGCAACAGGTCGTGGGCATTCTCGCCGGGGCCACGCTGGTGGCCATGGTGGGCGTGCTCGATGACGGCGGGCTGCTGCATCATCAGGTCAAACTTTTCGCAGGCATGCCCATCGCGGCCCTCTTCCTGCTGGCGTCAGGAATCCGGGCACAGCTGTTTTCTCTCTTCCTCCCGGGGATGACCGGAGTTGTTCTAGACGCCTGCTTCACGGTTTTCTGGGTGGTCGGCATCACCGCCGCGTTCAGCATTCTTGACCACATGGACGGCCTGTGCGCCGGGATTGCTGCGGTCGCCTCCGCATTTTTCACGCTGGCGGCCACCTTGAGCGGTCAAACGCTGGTGCGGACCTTGGCGGCGGCCGCGCTGGGAGCGGCCCTTGGCTTTCTGCGCTGGAACTTCAATCCGGCGAAGATCTTCATGGGTGACGGGGGAGCCATGTTCCTTGGGTTTCTTATGGCCACGCTGGGTCTCAAGATTCGTCCCGAGGGGGCCAGCTTCCCGGTCACCTGGCTTGTGCCGGTTCTGATCCTGGCGGTGCCCATTTTCGATACGACGCTGGTCTCGATCTCCAGGGCGCGCCGCGGCCTTCTACCGTTCACCTCTCCGGGTAAAGACCACACCGCTCACCGCCTGGCGAATTTGGGATTGGGTCAGCGGGGCGCCGTACTCGTGCTCTATTTGATGGCCGCCCTTTCAGGTGCTACGGCCGTCGAATTGTCGCGCTTCCGGGCGGCCATCCTGTACTTGGTGGCCGCATTGTTGGTTATCGTCGTAGCCATCGCGGTTTATCTGCTCGAGGGCGTTCCCTACGAACGCCAAGTCAAGATCCCCAAATCCTCTACCGCCGTTTGACCGCTCTCTTTTTTGGTTAAACAACTGCTCTGAGATATACTTCTGCGACAAAAATTGCGGGGTGTCGCACTTTTCCGTCCTTCCGGAGTGCGAATCGGTTGCACAGCGATATTCGGCAGTTTCGGGAAGAGGTACTGCCGCAAACAAGGTGGCTTTGGACAAGCGGAATCACGGGGCGATCGCGGTTGTGGGCGGGTCGGCGGCGGGATTTTTTGCGGCGTCGCTACTCGCGCGGGGCGGCTGTTGTGTGCGCGTTTTCGAGCGCATCGAGACGCTCGAACCTGCCTCGAGGACCCTGATCGTCACGAATCGAATGCGCGGACTGCTCGGACGCGCCGCCGAGCGGAGCGTTGTGAACGAAATTCGCCGTTTCGAGCTTTTCACCGACGGCCGTTGCGCCACGATCACGCTCAACCAACCGGACCTGATTATCGAACGCCGCGCCTTGATCCAGGCCCTGGCCGAGGAGGCCGAACAAGCCGGGGCGTCCGTTGAACTTGGCTCGAGCTTTCACGCCCTGCACTCGGACCAGAAGGGCATAGGTGTTGAAATTGAGCGCGCCGCCGGCGGAGGGCGGGAGTTGGTTCGCGCCCGAACGGTTGTCGGAGCCGACGGGGCTGCGAGTCGCGTCGCGCGGGAGGCGGGCTGGCCTCCTCTTGAGACGCTTCCGCTCGTGCAGGCCATTGTTCCGTTGCCCCAGGACATGGCGCCGGATTCGGCGCGCATCTGGTTCATCCCGCACGAGACGCCCTACTTTTATTGGCTGATCCCTGAGTCAGCGAGCCGAGGCGCGCTGGGCCTGATCGGCGAGCACGGGCCGGGAACCGCCAAGAGGTTGGAAGAGTTTCTCGAAAGGCGCGGCCTCAGCCCCATCGAATTTCAGGCCGCGCGCGTTCCGGTCTATTCTCCGTGGGTTCCCTTTGAGCGAACGGTCGGCGGGGGGCGCGTCTACCTGGTCGGCGACGCCGCGGGGCAGGTCAAGGTAACCACGGTCGGCGGCATCGTGACCGGCTTTCGCGGTGCGATCGGGGTAGCGCAGGCCATTCTGAGCGGCGCGGGCGCCGAATTGCGTCGTTTGCGCCGCGAACTGAATTCGCACCTGCTCGTCCGGCGCTCGCTGCGTCACTTCCAGCAGCCCGACTACAGCCGTCTGGTGGACCTGCTCAACGATCCCGCGAAGCAATCCCTCAGCCAGTACTCGCGCGACGACGCCTGGAAGATGCTCTGGCACGTTTGCCTGCGGCAACCGAAGCTGGTTCTGCTCGGAATTCGCGGGCTGCTCATGCGCGGACGGTCGAGGGCGGACGACTGATCCGTTCTTCCTCGCATGATAAGAAGCGCCTGACATGTATGTCCTCGGAATCTCGGGCATGGCTCACGATTCGGCCGCGGCACTGCTTGCCGATGGCCGAGTGGTCAGGGCCATGGAGGAAGGGAAGCTTTCGAGGTCCCGCTCGGCCCAGGGGATCCCCCGCGCAGCCATCGCCTACTGCCTCAGTTGCCCCAAGATCAGCTGGCGCGACGTCGACTTGGTTGCCGTTGCCAGCCGTCCGGCTCGCACCTGCTTGCGGGAGACGTTGTTTCGGGCCCGAGGGGCGCTTCGCGCCCCGCTCTCGAGCGCCTATTTCACGAACAAGGCTCTCGGCGAGCTCGGCCGCGAGCTGAACAACCTGCGAATTCTTCGCGAGTTCGGTCGAGGGGGCTCTCCGACTGTCCGTGAGTTTGATCATCACCTCTGCCATGCGTCGAGCGCCTACCACGGTTCCGGCTACGATCGGGCCTTGATCGTGACGCACGACGAGCACGGTGACGCCCGGGCAGGGTTGGTTGCCATCGGGCAAGGCGCGGAGATATCGGAAATCGGCTCGATTTCGCTGCCCCATTCCCTGGCCTGGTTGTTCAGCCAGGTGACGCTTCTTCTGGGTTTTAGGCCTCGTCGGGATGAACATAAGACGCAATGGCTCGGCCTGTCGGGAAAGCCGGTCTATGCGGATCTGTTCCTCGACATGCTCCGGCGCCAGGGGCCCGCGACTCCTCATCTGAACCCCAGATTTTTCGAGCACGAATTTGGCACCGAACTCGGCTTCTCGCCCGATTTCTACCGCCGGCTCGAAATCCGAGCGAACCCCGAGAATGGCAGGCCGGAGCTCGGCTCGACCGAGCGCGCCGATATTGCGGCAAGCCTGCAGAAAGCGCTGGGCACGATCTTGAGCGACTGGCTTGAATCCTTGCGCGCAAAAACGAAACAGCGGTTTTTATGTCTGGCCGGAGGCTTGTTCCTGAATCCGCTTCTGGTGCGGGCGATCGAACACGCAACAGGTTTTGAGGCGATTTTCGTTCAGCCCGCGTCCGGAAACGAAGGAACCGCGCTCGGCGCGGCCTGGCTCGCCTGGCATGAAGAACCCGCGCACAACCGCGCCGAGCGGTTATCGAATCTCTATTTTGGCCCCTCGTTTTCGAACGAGGAGATCAAGGCCGTGCTCGACAACTCGAAGGCGCCGTATCGCTGGTGCGATTCCGAAGACCATAAGATCGACGAGGCCCTGCGCCTGCTGACTTCCGGCAAGATCGTGGCCTGGTTTCAGGGCGGAGCTGAGTTTGGTCCTCGCGCGCTCGGCAACCGCAGCCTGCTTGCCTATCCGTGGGCGCCCTACGTGCAGGAGAATCTGAACGACTACATCAAGCATCGCGAAGCCTTTCGGCCCTTTGCGCTGTCGATTCCGGCCGAGAATTCCGACGAGTATTTCGAGACTTCCGCGAATGCCCGCTTCATGACCACCATGGCCGTTCCAAACCAGAGAGGCGCGAAGCTGCTCGACGGACTCTCGGGACTGGTGAGCGGAGGCCTGGCTCGCCTGCACGTGGTCCGATCCGGCGATAATCCCTTGTTTTGGAAATTGCTGCGCAAGACGGGCGAAACGGGACCGGCCCCCATTCTGGTCAACACCTCCTTCAACCTCTTTGGCGAGCCGCTCGTGATTACGCCCCGTGACGCCGTGCGTAGCTTCTACTGCTCGGGAACCGACGCCCTCATCGCTGGCAGTTTCCTGCTGACCAAGGGCTGAACATGCCCGCCGAGACCTCTCGAGCAAACCTCAACGGACGACGGGCGCGGCGCGTGCCGATCGTGGCCCTGCTGTTGGTGCTCACGGTCGTTTTGGCCGGTGTAGCGGGTTTTCGAGGTCTCGGCCGGTGGCTCGTGCGCGAGGACCCACTCGGGAAGGCGGATGCGATCGTGGTCCTGAGCGGCGGACTCCCTTACCGCGCCGAAGAAGCGGCCTCGGTGTATCGAGGCGGCTACGCGCCCCAAGTGTGGTTGACTTATCCGGCGAGCCCGGCAGACCGGCTGACTCGCCTGGGCATCAGCTTCATCGGCGAGGAGCAGTACGATCGGGAAGTCCTCGTGCACAGTGGCGTTGACGCTGCTGCCGTTCACATTTTGCCCGACGAAATTGTGGACACGGAGCAAGAACTGCGCGAAGTCGCGCGAGAAATGCACGACGCGCATCTGTCCCGGGTCATCGTTGTGACCTCACCCGAGCACACGCGCCGCGTGCGCTCTCTCTGGGCGCTCGTCGGCGAGCCCGGCGAAAAGGCCATGGTGCGCGCGGCTCGAGACGATCCCTTCGATCGCGATCATTGGTGGCGGAACACGCGCGACGCGTACGCGGTCTTGCGCGAACTGCTCGGGTTGGCAAATGCTTGGATGGGCCTGCGCATCCGCCCTGCGCGGAGCGCCCTGAGCCCGGTCCCCGTATCTCGCAGGGCGTCAGAGGGGGCGAATCGGTTGGCTCCGAGCGCCGCGTGTACGAGAATCACATCAGCCTTCTCGTTTTCGACCGAGCGAGGATAGAACGGAGAGGTTTGTGAGGATATCTGTGATCGGTACGGGCTACGTCGGGCTGGTGACCGGGGCTTGTCTGGCTGAAATCGGCCACGAGGTCGTGTGCACCGACAACGACCGCGCGAAACTTGAGATTCTCGAGTCCGGCCGAGTGCCCATTTACGAACCGGGACTTGACCGAGTCATCTCGAAGGCCCGGCGCCAAGGTCGGCTGAGTTTTCGACCCGGCGTCTCCGGCGCCGTCGAAGCCGGCGACGCCATCTTCATCTGCGTGGGCACGCCTCCGCTCGCTAGTGGCGATGCCGACTTGAGCGCCATCGACAACGTGGCCAGGATTGTGGCGAACGAAGCCCGCTCGGCAAAACTGGTCATCGAAAAAAGCACGGTGCCCGCGCGCACGGGTGAAGAGCTGAAGCGCGTTCTCTCCGTCTACGGAAGGAGGAAAGAGGTCCGCTTTCGGGTAGCTTCGAATCCCGAGTTCCTCCGCGAGGGAACCGCAGTCGAGGATTTTCTGCATCCCGACCGCATCGTGGTCGGTGTCGAGGACCAGGCCGCCGAATCTCAGTTGAAGGATATCTATCGACCTGTTCTTGAACGGACGTTCAGTTGCCCCATTCACGCGCCCGCCTGCCCGGATGGCCCGGCGCCCGCCTGGCTGGTGACCACGATCAGCGGCGCTGAGCTGATCAAGCATGCCTCGAACTCATTTCTGGCCATGAAGATCTCCTACGCCAATCTGATTGCGGACCTGGCCGAAAAGCTCGGCGCAGACGTCGAGGAAGTGGTTCGCGCTGTCGGCATGGACCCCCGCATCGGCCGCGCGTTCCTGAATCCCGGATTAGGTTTTGGGGGATTCTGCCTTCCGAAGGATCTGCAGGCCTTCGTGCGGCTGGCGGAGCGCTCCGGGGTCGATTTTCAGATGCTCCGCGAGGCAGAGAAGATCAATCGCAGGCGTCTCGACCGCTTCTTCGAGAAAATTCTCCGCGCGCTTTGGGTGATCAAGGACAAACAGGTGGCCGTCCTCGGTCTGGCCTTCAAGCCCCATACCGACGATGTCCGCTTCGCGCCGGCCATCGATTTGATTCGCCGGCTGCTCGAGGGAGGAGCGCGCGTGCGGGCCTACGATCCGCAGGCCATGGAGAAGGCCCGCGCCATTCTCTCTGAGATTGAATACGCAAACGATCCCTACGCGGCTGCCCAAGGATCGGAAGCCCTTCTGATCGCGACGGAATGGCCCGAGTTCCGCGCCCTCGATTGGAATCGCATTCGCGACCGGATGGTCCGCCCGCTCATCCTGGACGGCCGAAACCTGCTCACCCCGGCCCAGATGAAATCCCTCGGTTTCGAGTACTACTCGCTCGGCCGCCCCGACTGACGATCAGCGCCTGCTGGCTAGTTCCGGACGCCTGAACCGGCCAGAAGTTCGCGGACCCGCTCGACGGGAATGGCTTGGACGACGTGCCCGTCGCAGCCGCGTACGGTTTCGGCCTTCAGGAGCGAGTCGTAGATCGCTTCTTCGGTTGCATCAACAACGGCTTCAAACAGCGGCGAAAGCGCATCCTGGCCCAGAAGCGAAATCGGCTGGCCGCGTTGCGCACCGAACCGGATACGATTTGTCGTCGAGAACGCGATCGCGAAATCGCCGCTGCCGTTACTGCCCGTCGATCCGGCGCGCGCCATGCCTAAAACCGCTCGGGCAGCCAGCCGCTGGAGCTGGCGAGAATCGAGCGGGGCGTCCGTGGCGACCACGATCATGCAAGAACCGTCGGCTGGATCGCGCAGCTCGCTAGGTTTAGCGCTGTGTTCGCGCGCTGGTTCTAGGTTCTTCCAAATGGGGACTCCGGCGATCGTCAAGCGCCCGCCGAAATTCGTCTGCACCAGAACGCCAATCATGAACCCACCATCTACTTCTGGCAGGTGCCGCGAACTTGTGCCAATTCCACCCTTCCATCCGAAGGCCACCGTGCCTTCGCCCGCGCCGACCGCACCTTCCTCGACCGGCCCGTCGCTTGCGGCGGCGAGTGCGCGCTCGACGTCCTCCGCTCTCACGTGGAATCCGCGGATATCGTTCAGCCAGCCGTCGTTGGTTTCACCGACCAGCGGATTTACGCTGCCCACCTTCTCGTTCCCGGGCTGGCTGAGCGTCCGTTTGGCCAGCGCGGCCGCTGCATCCCATACGGCGAGTGTGTTCGTGAGCACGATTGGTGTCTCGATCTCGCCGAGCTCGTTCACTTGCGTCGAGCCGACCAGTTTCCCAAACGCGTTGTAGACGAAGACCGCTCCGGCGACCTTGTCCTGAAACAGATTGCCTGCATGCGGCAGAATGGCGGTGACTCCCGTGCGAACGTCTTCGCCCTCGACAATCGAGACCTGCCCAACCAGCACGCCCGCTACATCGGTGATGGCATTTCGGGGCCCGGGATCGTAGACGCCCGGCCGAATGCCCAACTCGCGGGCTCGCGGACGATCATGAGCCACGCCCGCGGGACTTTGCCCTCGGTCGCCGAGCGACACCAGCAGCAGGACAAACAGAAGCCAGCAGAGTTTATTCACGACTCACTCCGAGCGAATCGCGCCTAGATTCAACCAGAACCGGCCGGAAGGCAAGCCGCCTGCCCGAGGCGCCGGGCTATTCCGTTAACAATTAGGGCAAGCCGGCGCGGGCGAGGGTTCCGCGTTGGGCCCCTGCTACGCGAAAATGGAAGGCCCTAGCCCTCCTAGGAGACCGCGCAATGAAGAAACTGGCTTGCCTGGCAGTTGCGCTGGTCATGGCTTGCTCGGCCATGGCCGACGAAACGCGAGAACAAAAGCGTCTGGATGCTTGCGGTGAGGTCCTCAAGGAGATTCTGGATATTCCCGACGGCATTCCGAAGGAGCTGCTGAATAAGGCCGAATGCGTCATCGTGGTTCCTTCCATGCTGAAGTTTGCCATCGGCATCGGCGGGGACTTCGGCCGAGGCGCAATAACCTGCCGCACGGGCGAGCATTTCACGGGGCCCTGGAGCGCTCCGGCGCTGTTCGCGCTCGAGGGCGCGAACATCGGGTTCCAGTTGGGTGGCCAGGCGACCGACTTCGTTCTGCTGGTGATGAATCCGAGGGGAGCCAACTCGATCCTCGTCAGCAAGGTCAAGCTGGGTGCGGACGCCGCCGCCGCGGCAGGCCCAAAAGGGCGCGATGCAGCCGCGGACACGGACATCGTCATGAGGGCTGAGGTTTTGAGTTATTCGCGGTCGCGCGGCCTGTTTGCGGGGATATCACTCGAGGGTTCGACGCTTCGATCCGACGGCAGCGCGAATCGCAAGCTCTACGGGCGTTCGCTGACGGCGAAAGAAATCGTGCGCGAGGGCAAAGTGGGTGTGCCCTCGTCCGGGCGGGCACTGATTGGGCTCCTTGATAAAACGTCGCCCAAGAACGAATCGGACCCGGTCTCGCTTAGGGAGTAGCCCTCGGAAGCAGTAGGCGCTCTCCGCGCGGCACGAGAGGCCCCGGGGCGGCGCGAACCGGCGGCATGTAGCCGATGCCGCGCGCGCCAGATCTGGGCCGAGTCGCGTCGTGTGGGGCTTCCGCCGACCTTTTGCCGCCACTCGGAAAACGCGGATATCCCGGGTCGCGTGCAGCCATTCGCTAGAGAGCGAGCCCCGCTCAAGGCGAGAGCGGACAGTCACGGCTGCGGGCAAGATTTCTAGCCTTGCACCGGCTGAAAAAAGGCCTACGCCGCGGCTTGTCCCGCCTTGACGTTGTGCACCGACGAATTTTCGACGGGCAAGGTTTGCACGTTTGGACCGTCGGTCATGAGCGGACCCACGTTCGCGGCAACCTCCCTGAAAAGCCCGTTGTCGTAGTTCTCAACGTCAGCTTTGCTTCTCCATACGGTCACGCAGCAAAACTTGCCCGTGGCCGGATCGAGGGACTCGAGATTATCGACAAACCCGGGCTGGGCCTGTATCCGTGGCAGTAGGTGTTCATTTAGCGCTGTCTTGAACTCGTTGACTTTGGCCGGATCAATCGTGCAGGTGATAATTCGCGAAATCATGGTCTGACCTCCGTCACAGCTTTTGATTTCGACGCGCCGGGGCGGCGCGCTCAAGTGCAGCCGAGAGTAGACCTCGCCCGCGGGCTGCGTCAAGCGTTTCCTAAGCGGGTTAAGGGGGTGCCGCGAGCTCCCGGCCGGCTATGAGCCGTGTCCGGGGCGGGTCAGGTTGGACTTGATCAGCGACTCGACTTCCTTCCACACCTTCGGGTCGCACTCGATCTCCGTATGGGCCTTCATAAATACCCGGTCGATCATGGGATATCGATCTTCACACCCGATCGAACTCGCTTTGTAGTTGAATTTGAAGTTTCCGATGATTCTGGTGCGTTCCGGATCCGCCGCGTAGATCCTTGCCCGTCCATGGAGCCAACCGTCAGATTGGTAGAAGTTGGCGGCCTCCCTGACGTTGGCCGGAATCCGGGCGTCGTCTTCGCCGTATTTGTGGATGCTGTCCACCTGAACGGTAAGCAGCACGGGAATATTCTGCTTCTCGAGCTGCCGGGCGAGTTCGACGGCTTCCGACGCTCCCCAGCTGTGACCGAAGATCACGATGCGCGCGTTTCGCTTCTCCGCAGGGGAAACCTCCCCGTCATGGTCGCCATCGAGCAAGCGCACAATTTCTCGGTACGCTTGATCTTCATGGCGGTTCTCAAAGACTTTCACCGCGACGCCCGAGGGGTACTCTCGCTGTAGGTGGGCGGCGAGCTGAACCGTGCCATGAACAGCATTGTCGCCACGGACGAATCCACCCACAAAACCAATTACGATCGCGGGGGACTCGGAGGAGACGGCGTCTGCCGCGGGACGTTTAAGGGCTGCCTGTCCGAAAGCATAACTGCCGAGCAGAAGAAGGGCCAGGCAACTCGAGGCCCTCGTCACGCTCGCGGATCCGAGACTCATACAAAAAAGGATGGTTTAGAGTGACAAAAGGTTTCGCAGAAAGCGAGGGACTAAAGTACTGAATGACGGTTACCTACGGGCGGGTGGCGCGAGGGTACTAGGGGAGATCAATGGCATGCACCCGGGCGCCTCACCCCGCTCGGTTCAGCGGGGGCAGAATTGCCGCTCGACCCCGCGCTTTGCGTCGCGCCGCGAGCGACCCGGATTTGGCGGTCCGCCCGTGCCCGATCAAGACGCGCCCAATCCGCACGAAAATCGCGCATCGTTTCGCGGCTGTGGCCGGGCGCCTTCAGAATATGATCGACGCGCGCCAGGATGAATTGGTCCGCGAGACCCGAGTCCGATGAGGCGGACAGCAGATTGCTGGCGCTCAGCCCGACCCGCGACGACGGGTGGCCCGAGGATGGAAACTCGATCCACAGGCTGCCGTCCTCATCGAGAACCGGCTGGCCCTCCTCGTCCAGACGCTTGAAGAATCGCCCGAGATACTCGCGGCTCGGGATCACTTCCTCGCGCACGGCTTCCTCGACCACGTCTCCGAAGGCCGCGCGGTAGACCTCCCATTCGAAAGCCGTCCCGGCCACTCTGGCGCGTTGTTCGTCCTCCTCGGCGGTGAGATTGCGAACCGCATTCGTCTCGTGTTCCGCCTTGGCCGCCTTAATTTCATAGTTGAGCTGGCCGGCATCGGCGGTCGGAAACTCCTCGGATTCCTTTTCCGGATTGAACCGACCGGTCAGCGCGTAGGATGCGGCAACAACCGCGAGCTCGTGCGGTGCAAAAATGGCCATGGGCACGAGCAGCTTCTTTGAATGGTAGAGCTGTTCGGTGCCCTCGCGGCACTCGCTGCTTCTCTTGTAGGTGCCCGGAACCTGCGCGAAGTGCAGAACGTAGAAGCCGCTCCCAGGATGCTTCAGGGCATAATGGGTGAAGGACCGGGCGATGGCCTTCGGGCTGGTCATGCCGAAATCGTTGATGTACTCAGGGCTGGTGGCCCCGGGGAAGTAGGTGTTCACGATGCGGCGGGTGAACGTCGCGCAATTTCGCGTCACGCCATTGAAGTGGTTTCGATTGGCCTCTCGATTCAATTCCGCGATGAGTTGTTCGTCCTGCTGAACGGTTGTCTTGATCACGAAGATGTAGATACTGCGCGAGATCGTCGCGGCAACCATCTCCCGCCATTCCGCTTTATTGCTTGTGCGGCAGAATTCCGTGTCGCAGTAGCCGGCCAGGTATTTCTCGCGATAGCGCTCTTCGAGCGCATGCTTCACTTTTTCCGACGCGAAGAGCGGGCGCTGGCGCCCGTCCTCAACACCGTAGAGATAAATGCTGAGCGGGGCGACGTTCCATTCAAAAGGCAGGTCCTCGCCGAGCGTCGTGTAGTTGCTGATCACCGACCCTTCTTCGCCCGGCCGGCAGAGCCGCAACTTGACGGGGGTTTCCGGGCAGACGCGGGAGAGAAAGACCGCGCTGTGGCCGGATCCGGTGATGCGTGCGACGCTTGTGTCGAGCGATTCGTTGAGCACAACGCCCACGTCGGCCGAGGCTCGCGGACAGAGGAGGCACAGGGCGAGAAAGGCGAACCCCGAAGCACACGCCGCCGGCCAATTCCGCCGCACGCGGCACGCGACATTGTCCTCCCCAAGGAATAGAGTCATGGCCGATCCGAGCGTTCG
>Ga0187783_10002405_pt1 | contig 13899 bp, 10 predicted proteins | sample 1015_SJ02_MP02_2_FD_132471 | JGI IMG/M metagenome (GOLD analysis project Ga0187783, IMG submission 132471) | Tropical peat soil microbial communities from peatlands in Department of Meta, Colombia - 1015_SJ02_MP02_20_MG | ecosystem: Environmental > Terrestrial > Soil > Wetlands > Peat | place...
CGGAGCGCGCCGGCAATCAGGTTGTAGATCTCATCCAGGTTGTCTTTCTTCTTCGCTTCGAAGAACTGGCCGCCGGTGCGCTGCGCGATCTGCTGCATGATTTTCTTGCCGTCGATCTGGGGAGAATTGCCGCCACCGCGTCCGCCTCCTCCTCCGCCGCCACTACCGGGCCAGCCTCCGCCGCTGCCGGGATATCCGCCACCGGGCCAGCCGCCTCCCATCCCGCCGCGATGACTGCCGGGAGAGCCGTTGTTCTGCCGCTCCTCTTCGCCTTTGAAGTAGATGGTGAATACCTCCACGCTCGCGTGATCGGCGGCGTCGACGGCGTCGTTCAGCGTCTCCTTGCTTCCGTGATCCACGCCATCAGAGAAAACGACCAGCGCTTTTCGGCCGTTCTTGGGTTTCATCAGTTCGTCGGACGCGAGATAGATAGCGTCGTAAAGCTGTGTTCCGCCGCGCGTGCCGCGATCGCCGTTTCCGCCGTTTCCGCCGTAACCCCCGCTGCTGGTCGTTTCAGGCCCCTGGCTGTTCCGCTCCTGCGACGTTGGGCCCATCGCATCTACCTCGCGGTCGAGTTTCTCCCGAGAGTTCGTGAAGTCCTCGAGCAGCTCCACTTCCCGGTCGAAGTGAATGAGGAAAGCCTCGTCGCCGTGCACGCCGGTCTTTGGTCCCTGAGACGCTGACTCGCCGCCAGGAGCATCCGCTTTTGGATCGGCGGGAAGCATCAGGTCGACAAATTTCTCCGCCGCCTTTCGTTCGCTGTCCATTGCCCCGGAAACGCTGCGGCTCGTGTCGACCAGAAGTCCCAGCATGAAGGGGAGATTGCTTTGGGTCGTAAAGCTCTTGATCACCTGCGGCCGGCCATCTTCGGTCAAAGTGAAATCCCTGGCGGTGAGGTTGGTAACTAATCCGCCGTGCTTGTCGATGACGGTGACCGGCAGGAGCACCTCGTTGGTTTGCACCTTGATCGTGGTCACGGGCTTTTCGCTGGACTGCGGCTGCGGCTGCTGCGCTGAGGCGGGTCCGAGCAGGCCAAGCAGCCAGGCGGCGGAGACAACGAGGGAGCAGGAACGGGGAGTGTTCATACGGTCTTTTCGGCAATTGACATTCTAAACATTAGACGCGGATGACATCACTCGGTTGACTGGACACCGTCGACTTGCCATTGGCAGGCCCTTGTTTCTTACTGATTTAGCCACGGTCGGTCGTTCGCATCGGCTGAGCCGGGCGGGGCGCCTCGTCGAGAACAATCTTCTTGTGTTGATGCCAAATCGAAGTTGCGATTGAAGCTGCGAAGATCAAGACCGCAATCACCGGAGTCGCCAGTCCGAATGCGCCGGCCAGGCTGGCAATGACGGCAACCGCCACTGTCAGCGCCCACATGGCGATCGTGCCAAGCTTGCTCGATCTGATCGTGAGCAGGAACAACGGAAAGCTGAGAATGAGGCAGCAACAAAGGGCGACGGCGTAGTTCCGTGAAACGCCAGTGTCGGAAGGATCGGCCGAGAGGGCAAAACGAAGAAGAAGGGCGCCGAGGACGCTCGATGCAAGGCAAGCCAACGCACTGTACACAAACATCCGGTCATAGTGCTTCCAGCGGTCTGAGCCAGCCTTCCCCATCCGCGGTTCCACCTCCAATTCAGCTTGAAATCTTAGCGCAGCAAGTCTTCAAGCGTTGCGCTCAAGTCTGTTTTGCCGTCCCGGTATTTGACGATCACCGCAGCATAAAGGCTCAGGCCCCATTCCTGGCCTTTGCCCTTCCCGACGGCGCGCGAACCAGGAACGACGACGGCGTCAGCCGGGATGATAAGCGGCTTGTCAGTCGAAGCGCGAAGCACCTCGCCCTTGACGAGATCGAAGACCGGCGTACCGCGTGTGAGCATGGTTCCCGCCGCCAGCACCGCGCCCTGGCGAACGATGGCGCCTTCGTAAACGCCGCAGTTGCCGCCGACGAGAACATCATCTTCGATCACCACCGGGCTGGCATTCACGGGCTCGAGAACGCCGCCTATCTGGGCCGCAGCGCTGAGATGAACGCGCTTGCCGATTTGCGCGCAGGAGCCGACGAGCGCATGCGAATCCACCATGGTTCCTTCGTCAACGTAGGCGCCGGCATTGATGTACATCGGCGGCATGCAGACAACGCCACGGGCCAGGTAAGCGCCTGCCCGAACAGATGAGCCGCCAGGAACGACGCGAATGCAGTCATTCGAAAAGAATTGACGGGTGGGGTAGGTGTCCTTGTCGACAAATGACAGAGAGCCGGCCGATGACTGCTCAAGCGCACCCAGGCGAAAGCCGAGGAGAATGCCCTGCTTGACCCAGGCGTTTACGCGCCAGCCGATGGGCGAGGCCGCATCGGGCTCGGCAGAGCGAACCTCGCCCCGCTCGAGGGCGCTGCGCAATGAATGAAACGCCTCCATCGCCGAAGCATCGCCCACCGCAGCTGCTCCGGCGGCAAAATGCCGCTCAATGGATTGTTGAAGGGATTGCTGTAGATCGCGAGCGGTCATTCAAGTGAGAGTGTAGCAAGAAGACAGGGACTAGGCACTAAACATGAGGGAACAGGGATCGGGGATCAGGGAGCGCTGCGATCAGGCACCTTTGTCGGGCCCTGGATCAGGCTTGATGCAGAGACGAGCGTGACCGGGCGCGAGGAGTTGCAGGCGAAAGCAGTTCTTGCCGGTTGGGATGAGCGCGAGCGAAACAGGGGCGCCGGCGCGGCTGTTGAAGTTTTTCGATTCAAGCCAGGCACTGAGTCTCGGGTCACGAATTCCCGTGTCGCCCTGCCAGAAATTGGGCGACAGGTCGCACTGAATATGAAGATGATCGAGGAGCAATTCGACCTCTGCAGCCCCGCGCGGAAAGTAGCGCCGGACGTTGATCGCCCCGACTTCGACTCCGCTCAATTTACGGCCTGTGCGGCAGGCTTTGACCATCATGTGAACTTGCTCGTTGGCGTGGATTTGAAACCGACTTGGTAAGTCTACGAACGAAAGTCGGCAGGCGGCCGCAAAGACCCGCAAATCCTGCGCAGCAATTCCTGTTTTGGTTGCCCGGCGTGGCGAGCGCCAGTTTGGGACAGGCCGCAGGCATGACCAAATGCCCGTGTGCGATACTCGAAGCGGCATGTATAAGCGAATCGTTCTTAAATTATCGGGCGAAGCCCTCGCCGGCGAGCGTGGGTTTGGCCTCGACGCCGACAAGGTGTCGCAAATTTCCAACGAACTTGCGGAGATTCACCACCTGGGAGTGCAGATTGGACTCGTGGTCGGCGGCGGCAACTTCTTTCGCGGTGTTGAGGAACAAGCCAGAGAGATGGACCGCGTGGGCGCCGACAACATGGGCATGCTCTCGACGGTGATCAACGCCATCGCCCTCCAGGATGCCTTGGAACGCCTTGACGTGCAGTGCCGGGTGATGACAGCCGTTTTCATGAATCAGATTGCCGAGCCTTACATCCGCCGGCGCGCGGTGCGCCATTTGGAGAAGGGGCGCGTGGTGGTCTTTGCCGCCGGCATCGGCAATCCGTTCTTTTCAACCGACACCGCGGCCAGCCTGCGCGCCATGGAGATCAAGGCCGATGTGCTGCTGAAGGGGACCAAGGTTGAGGGCGTCTACAACGCCGATCCGAAGATGGTGAAAGATGCCGTGAAGTACGACGTCATTACCTACATGGACATTCTGCGCCAGGGCTTGAAAGTCATGGATCTGACTGCCGTGAGCCTGTGCAAGGACAACAACCTGCCCATGATTATCTTCAACATGAACCAGCCGGGCAATATCCGCCGTGTGGTGCTGGGCGAAAAGGTCGGATCGATGGTGACGGCGTAAAGGCAGGGAACGAGGGGCCAAGGGGACGAGGTTACAAGAAAACGCCCCGTGAATCGTTCTTCCGGATCTCTGGGATGCCCTGTGGAGGCCTGCGCGCGCTTCTTTTCCGAATTCGGCTTTTTTCTCGGTCCCTTGTTCCCCCGGTCCCTCGTTCCCTGTTTTCCGGAGACGTCTAACACTGCGTGGCAACCCTGGAGCAAGCACCGCCGAAAACCAAGCCAGCGCCACTGAAAGCACTCACGGGCCTGCGCTGCTTCGCAGCCATAAATATCGTCCTTTTTCACTTCTCCAATCCGAAGTGGTTCGGATTTCTGGCGCCGGTGGTCAACGCCGGATTCATCTCCGTCAGTTACTTCATCCTCCTCTCCGGATTTGTGCTCGGCTATAACTACAACGACCGAGCCCGCAACGGCGAGCTGGACCGCGCGCGTTTCTGGAAGGCGCGATTCACGCGCATTTACCCGATCTACTTTCTCAGTCTGTTACTGAGCCTGAATCAGCTTGGGAGCGAGTATCAATCTCATACCCACGCGCTGTTCTGGACAGGCGTCGTGCTCACTCCACTGCTGTTACAGGGCTGGATTCCTGCGATCGCGATATTCATGAATACTCCAGCCTGGACCATGTCGGCTGAAGCGTTCTACTACGTCATATTCCCTTGGCTGGCGCGATGGAAAGGGCCGGAGCGGACCGGACAGTATCTCGCAAAGATGGGGGGAATTTGGGCGCTGGGGCTCGTTCCCGGAACTCTTTACATGACCTTCAATCCCGACGGGATCGCCCACCCCGACCGCTGGAGTTCCGCCCCGTGGCTTTGGGCGCTTAAATATACGCCCTATTCGCACGTGTTCAGTTTTGTGTTTGGCGTAATGCTGGCCAATCTCGACCAGACAATTGCCAGAGCTGGCCCGTTGCGGCTTTGGCTCGGGATCGTCGGTTTTGGAGGCATCTATGGACTTTTGAGCCTTGGGCCGCTGATTCCGTACGCCATCATTCACGATGGACTGCTGATGCCGCTATTCGGCTGCCTGATCCTCGGTCTGGCCGGAGAGAATCTTCTCGCTTCAGTGCTGGGAGTGCGCCCCCTGGTATTCGTGGGCGAGGCCAGCTATTGCCTCTACCTGCTCCATTACAACTTGTGGCATTTGATTCACGATTCACACGTTCTCGACAAGCTTGGCCTGAGCCGTTTCGATCCGTGGATCAGCTACGTGATGCTCATCGCAATGGCCATTCTCGCGCTGCACTTTATCGAAAAACCGTCGCAGCGGAAGCTGCGGGAGTGGATGCACGCAAGCTAGTAGGCGAAGGCCCGTGGGTCGTGAGTTGACGATCGCGGCGCGTGATCGCAGGTCGAACCGGTCGCAATCGGCTCCTCATTCGGTCGAGCTCCCGAAGGGTGCCGCTGCCAATACGCACGAGCGGCGAGCCGCGATCCTCGGCGCGAGACACGAATCGCCACCCATGAATCACGATTATGGCGTGACCGACTGCGTAGCGTGATTGCCGTGCGCAACGGCCACGAGAGCAGTGGGAACGGAGCCTGTTGGATAGGGCGTGGCCAGAGTACTGGTCAGCGAACCGGTGTTCGGATTCAGCCGGAATCCCGAAACTGAATCGCCAAGGTAATTCGCCGTGTAGACAAACCGCCCCAGGGCGGGTTCGACAACAACGGCAACAGGATCGGTATCGGTGGAGTTAGCGCTCGCTCCCGTTGTGGCCACGACCGACGAGGGCGTGCCCGTCGGCAGCGAGATCGAGTATGCCGAAACCGTCGAATCCAGTGAGTTGGCGACGTAAATGTAGATGCCGCGCGGGTCGATAGTCACTGCAGTGGGCTCGTTGCCGGTCTTGAAGGGGCCGTTAATCATAAAGTCCAGCGATTCGTCCGATTGAACTGTGTAGCCAATCAGCTCATTGGAGGCAAAGTCGGTGACGTAGACGAAGCGGCTGACGGGATCGGTGGCGACCGCCGAGGGCTTAACCCCAGCCTCATAGGGGCTGTTCGATACCGCGGTCAACGCGCCGCCGGATCCGATTGTGAATCCAAACAGCCAACCGGGGTTGGCGTTGCTCGTCGTGATGCCGCCGGGATTGTACGCAGACAGGTCACAAGCGGTGGCATAGACCGCGTTGTTGTTGGTGAGCACAGTCAAGCCGGTGGGAACGATGGTGTCGTTCGGATAGTCCGAAAGCGTAAGGGGCACTGTGGCACTGGCCGAGCCGATGACGCCCGTGCTAAGGGGATACTCGGTTAGGGTCGCCGAGGTCGTTCCCGAAATTACGAAGATGTAATCGTTCGACTCGCTTACCGCAATCGAGACGGGCGTATCAGGCAGGGTGACCGATTCTTTTTGCGCCAGAACACCGTGGAGGTTGATCGTGAAGTGGACGACAGAATCATTTCCCGCGTTGGCGACGTACAAGTTGTATCCGTTCGAGGTCACGGCAACAGCCACGGGAGCGGTCCCGCCCGACGAAATGGTCGGGTGTCCGATGCGCAGCGCGCCCGACGAACCGTCAGCTTCGTAGGAATAAATTTGCCCGTTGCTGCCCGGGCTGTTTCCGGCCGAGGCGGCGACATAGACAAAGTCGATGGCGATAAGCTCGCAGCCCGCAAGGGCGGAGGCCAGGATCAGGCCGATTACCGAGACCAGAAACAGCTGGCTCAATCTGTTGAACTTCATGCGCTTCCTTCGTTGTGGGCCCCTGCGTTCAAGCCCTCGATAACTCGTTGACGTTGCCCCCACGTTATTGTAAAAGCTCGCGCGGGACGCCGGCGCCGTCGCCGGATTGGAACAATCACGATCGGTCACTTCTGTATGCCGGCTCCTGTGCCATTGTGGGGAACTGCCGCCGCGGCAACGGGCTGGGCGGCAGTTGTATAAGGTGAAAACTGCGAATCCAGAAGCGTTCCAGCGCTGATGCTCAGTTCAAAACCAGAGACCGTGTTTCCAAGAAAGTTGACGGAGTAAAGAAAATGGTTAGTCGACGGGTCGATGCCGATCGCGATCGGGTCCAGGCCCGTTGTATAAGTGCCAATGTCGGTCAGATTGCCGCTGCTGATTGAATAGGCCTCAATCGTCGCATCCCCCGAATTGGCGACGTAGGCGAAAGGATAACTTGGGTCCACAACGATGGCCGAAGGCTTCCCGCCGGCGGGGAATGTGTCATAAGCAGTCGTGGCCGATGCGCCGCAACCGGCAGATGGAGCATATAACACGCCGCCCGGACAGACTTGATACCCCAGGACGCTTCCGCTGACGGAGTCAGTCGCGTAAACGTAGGTGCTGGTTGGGTCGCTGGCGATCGCCGATGGCTGAACACCGGCAGCGAAAGGCGATCCGGGCAATGCAGTCAGAGCGCCGCCAGACGCCACTGAAAAGCCAAATACGTAGCCCACCGGCGGTGAAACCGACGAGTCGTACGCAGTGACATAGATATACCCGCCCGAAGCCAGCACGTTGACAGCAGTGGGAACAACGACGTCGTTTGCGCTGGCGCCCGATAGCGTGAGCGGCCAGTAGCTCCCATTGACCGCGGCGTTTACCAGAGGCGCGCCCAGGCAAACCGTTGCGACGCAAGGCGCGGAGCTCGAAGATCCACCTGACGTCAGCGGATAAACCCCAATCGAACCCGAGCAGGGATCGGCAGAGGAGCAGAGAGGAAGCGGTTGGTAAGTATCGACAACGAACACATTGGATTGTGTGACAGCGACCGCCATCGGGTAAATCCCCGGCGTGTTTACGGTGTTGAACGGATAAACTTTGCCGTCGGTGCCGATGACGAACTGAACGAGGGTATTGTCGTCCTGATTGACCACGAATAGATTGGCATTGTCGGCGGAGACGGCCTCAGCCACCGGGTTTCGCCCCGCTGAAGGAAACGGCGATGTGGGAATCTGCCGCATGCGCCCCGACTCGGAGTTGATCTCGAAGACGTCGATCTCCCCATACTGGTTTGCGCCGGCCGCTTTCGAGCTGAGCACATAAACAAAGTCCACGGTCAGCGTTTGAGTGAACTGAGAACATGCGCTGATTGCGAATGCCGCCAGCAGACTGGCCGCTGCCGTCAGCAAGAGCTTGCTCGAACTGTTGAACTTGATGCGCATCTTTCTTCAAATGGGCCGCATTTGACGGCCCTGAGAATCGTGTTTCAGGCCGAATGCGGCCGGGTTGCAAAATCGTTCACTCTATCCGGCGAAGAGCCCATCACCAGGCTCCAGGTGCCGAGGCTTGAATTAAAAATCGGTTTGGTCGGCGTGTTTTCCTGTCGACGCATGGGTCGGGGCCATCCAGGTTGCTAATTGGTGCGCCCATCCACCAGGCACCATGTAGGCGGACCCATGAGCGTGTAAGTGCTGGTCCGCCGCATGTCGTTGAGCACGCCCGAGTCCGGGTCGAGCACTCGCCCCGTAACCGTCGAATCGTACTGATTGGCTTCGAAGATGTACTGGTTCGACGGATCCTCGACAATGCACTGCGGACCCGATCCGGAGCCGAACGGCTCTCCGGCGATGAAACTCAACTGGAATGAGGGCGCGCTGGTCAGAAAATACCCCGAGATGCCGCTTTCAGGATTCGGGCCCAGTGTGTTATCCCCCTGATTGGCCACATAAAGAAACTTTCCTTTGGACTCGACCAGCAGAAAGATGGGATTGGAGAGTGTTGGATCGTCAGGGATGATTCCGCTGGGCTCCGCCTCCAATGCGCCTCCTGTTCCCACGCTGAATGGCAGGATCTGGCTCAGCGAGGTTGTCGTCGTACCGTTGAAAGTCTCGGTGATGGGTTCGTTGTCGAGCACGTAGATCACGCTCGATGCAAAGATAATGGCGGTGCCGGCCCCAATGTTCAATTGCTGCAGGCTGTTTTGGCTGAGCGTGAGCTGGCCGCTTCCGTATGCATATGGCCACACAGCAGATCCACCAACATAGGGGTAAGAGGTCGGAGCCGGCGCCCCGGTCAGAGTGAGCATGTATGAGCCGGCGAGAACGAAATCAACAGGATTGGCGGGCACCGGAAAATAAGTGATCGGCTGCCCGTTGGCCGCGGTCACCTGCGCATTCTCGACCAGCGAGAGCCGCCCGGTAGTCGAGTTGATCTTGAAGACTGTGATATCGCCGCAGGTGGTTACGGGTGTGCCTGTGCCCAGAGTCCCCAGGGCCAGAGCGCAGTTGTCCGTGCTCGATGGATTCGCGTTGTCGGGAGCATCATGATCCAGCACGAACAGATAGCTCCCCGACGAGTCGGCAAGCAAACGGAATGGATTAATGCCCTGGGTAAAAAACGTCTGCTGCGGGGTCAGGATGCCGTTTCCGCCGACAGCGAACTCAGTAATGTTCGAGTTCTGGCAGGCGTTGGCGCCCGTGCCGTAGCATTGGCCGTTTCCAGCCGCATTTACGCCGCGATTCAAAACATACACAAAGCGGCTGCCGCTGATGAGCACGGCGCGGACGGGGTTGGAGCCGCCCGAGGCAACCGGCAGCCCATTGATCGCTGTCAGCACGCCGGTGTTGTTATTGATCTTGTAGCCGGAGATGATGCCACTATTCCCAGACTGAGCGGTTACGGTTCCGGTGATATACAGATAACCGACTGAATAACTCTCGATGCAAGACGCAACACCAAAAATGATGCCTGCCGAAAGGGCGCCCACACATAGCGCCTTGCCGAATTTCGTCAACCTCATGCTATTCCTTCGTCCTGGTCTGGCATGCGCCGCCAAGTTGATGATTCCGCAGCCGTGCTGGGTTGGGACCGAGCCCCTGCTGAATTGTAAAAGGCGAGGGCCGGTTATGCCTAGGTCCGCCGCAATGAACCGGCTTCGCCAACTCCTCGACTTGACGCGACTTGCCCTGTGATCGAATTCAAGAATGGCTCGACTTGATCAACGCGCTCGATGAGAACGGTTGCAGTGACAGCGCCCGGCGGGCGCCCTTGCTCATTCCGCGTTCCGCTCCCGGGCCCGGTTCGGATAGCGATCAATTTTTCCCGGGGAAACGGACGACCATTAGACGGCGCAGACAGGAAATGGTCATCAGCATGCGAATCGGGAACGAAGATGCAGACTGCGCCTGCGGATGGAAGATGCTCAGGTAGAGCGCATTGAGGGAAAAGCGGGCGCGCCGAGAATCGATCTCATGAGTCGCCGCAGACTTCGATGGGCCGGGAAAGCCGGACACGCTGAAGACTCTCGCGAGGTTCTTTACACGTCCTCGACCACCCTGCCACACTGAAGCGTGGACTCGCAGACAGTCGTCATCCTCGATTTCGGATCCCAATATACTCAGCTCATTGCGCGCCGCATCCGCGAACAGAATGTCTTTTCGGTGGTGCTGCCATGTACGGCGCCACTCGGCGAAATCAAGGCTTACAATCCCATCGGCCTGGTTCTCTCCGGCGGCCCGTCTTCGGTCTACGATGCCGATGCGCCTGCCGCCGATCCTGCGGTTCTGAACCTCGGTGTGCCGACGCTGGGCGTCTGCTACGGTCTCCACTTCATCGTCCATCATCTGGGTGGCAAAGTGCGCTCGGCGCCGAAGCGTGAATACGGCCACGCCGAAGTGGATTTAGAGGACCGATCAACGCCGTTGTTTGCCGATTTGCCGCCGTCAATTCAAGCGTGGATGAGCCATGGAGATGAAGCGCTGGAGTTGCCCGAAGGATTCTGTCGCATCGCCTCGACAGCGAACGCACTGGCAGGCATTGCCAACGACCAGAAAAAAATCTGGGCCGTGCAGTTTCATCCCGAGGTGCACCACACGCCGCTGGGCCCCCAACTCATCAAAAACTTCCTCACCATCTGTGGCGCGCGCGGCGACTGGACTCCTGCGCACTTCATCGAATCCACCGTCGCGTCGATCCGCGAAAAAGTCGGCTCGGGCCACGTCATTTGTGGTATTTCAGGCGGCGTCGATTCCTCTGTCGCTGCGGTGCTGGTTCACCGCGCGATCGGCAGCCAGTTGACCTGCATCTTTGTGAACAATGGCGTCCTGCGCAAAAATGAATTCCAAAACGTACAAAAAAGCCTCCGCGACAAGCTGGGCCTGAACATTGTTGCCGTCAATGCCAGTGCGCGATTTCTTGAGAAGCTTGCGGGAGTGACCGATCCTGAAATCAAACGGAAACGCATCGGCGCCGAGTTCATCGCCGTCTTCGAAGACGAGGCGCATCGCATCGAGCAGCAAACTGGCAAAGTCGACTGGCTGGTGCAGGGAACTCTCTACCCCGACGTGATTGAGTCCTCCAGCGTCAAAGGTCCGAGCCAGAAAATCAAGAGCCACCATAACGTTGGTGGCTTGCCCGAGCGGATGAAGCTCAAGCTCATCGAGCCGCTGCGCGATCTGTTCAAGGATGAAGTGCGGCGCATCGGCCGCGACCTCGGCATGCCGGAGGAGATTCTGAGCCGGCAGCCATTCCCGGGACCAGGGCTGGCGGTGCGCATTCTGGGCGAAGTCACGCCGGAGCGCGTGGCGTTGCTCCAGGAGGCCGATGACATTGTGGTGAGCGAGATCAAAGCCGCCGGGCTTTACACAAAGATCTGGCAGAGCTTTGCCGTGCTGCTGCCCGTGATGAGCGTGGGCGTGATGGGCGACCAGCGCACTTACGCCTACACCAGCGCGATTCGCGCCGTGAACTCCGAAGACGGCATGACAGCAGATTGGACGCCGCTGCCCTACGAACTGCTCAAACGAATTTCCAACCGCATCGTAAACGAGGTGCGCGGCATCAACCGCGTGGTTTATGACGTGACTTCGAAGCCCCCCGGCACCATCGAGTGGGAGTAATTTGCGATCGAGCCGGCCGCGCGCTTTGCGCCAGTGGAGAACGCCGGCCGCGGGCTTCTAAAGTCGCCTCATGAAATCCTGGGCAACTGAAACGTTTCGGTCAAGATTGTCTCCGGCATGGAAAAGACGATAGATACAGCGCCTTTACCTTTCCAGCCGGATCGCGACATTTACGATATGCGTGTTCGGATCGGCGGTCACGTAGTACTTCACCTTGACCCCGGCAAGAGAGCGCATGAGAGCGGGATCCTGCGTTTGCGCCTTTGTGACGAAACTCGCGACGTAGCTTTCATCGAAGGGATCGCCGGGCAGCATTTGCCAGTTGTGAATCAGCACGGTCCGCAAAGCATCGCTCACGTTGTCGAATTTGACAAATCCGAGACGATAAAGGGGCCCGGGATCGACGTCTACGTTGTAGCTGACCGTGCCCGCCGCATCGTCGAACACTGGGTGAGGCGTGACCTTGCAGTCCAGATAGCCTTTGTTCCTGTATCGCGACGAAATCGACACCCAGATCGAGCGCACCCTTACGCCCTGAGGCGATCCGCTAGGCGCAAGCGCCCTGTCGATCTCCGCCTTGGTGATCGGCGTGCCCGGCGGCAGCTGGATCGATGCCACGGTAAACACCCGGCCTTCCACTATTCGAACGGCGAAAGGCACAATGATCGCCGCCGGTGTCGCAGATGGATTCCCCGAGCGTACGACCTCCACCTTTGCAGCCGCGTAACCCTGATCGCTGTAGAACTGCTCCACGATTCGTGCGAGGTTACTGGCCGAGCTTGCGGTATCAAATGGAAATTTGCCTGCATCATCGGCGATCGACTGCACCTTCGACGAGTAAGCCGTCGAAACGCCCTCGATGCTGACCACGCTCATCTGCACCGGCGGCGCAGTGATGGAAAAGACCACCGAATTCACCTTCTGCGTGGTCGGATCGGCGCCGTTTGTCTTCACCACGCTGGCCTTCAGGCCCTGATCGGCGAGCACTTCTTCCAGCGCGGTGCGCACGTCCTCCGTTAAGCTGCCATCCGCCGGCACCTTGCCGTGGAACAGAGGAAGCCGTTCGTGCAGCTTGGCATCAAGTTCTTTTCCCGGCGTGAGAGGAAGATTTTCAAGCGTGATGGGGTACAGCTCTTCGTTCGGCGCCAGCGTAAAGGTCAGGTCCTGGCCATCGAACTTGAATGCAACGTTGGAGAAGACTCCTGTGTCGAGCAGTTTCTTGGTGTAGGCACTCATCTCAGTGAAGTTGAGAGCAACACCCTTCTTGAGTCCTGCGGCGGCCATCAGTTCGTCGGATGTGTACTCGGGGTCGCCCTGGAACAGGATCGATTTGGGAATGAACTTCTGGGCCGCTAGTGGACGCAGGGCAACAGCGACAGCGAGAACCGCCGGAAGCAGAAAGACCAGGCGTCGCATGATGCGTCGAGACTACCACGAGCGAAAGCTGAGACCGGGGCCTTTTTCGGATGGTGGGTCAGTCCGGGTTTGGTTTTGAAAGGGCACGACTTCAGTCGTGCCGCGAAGGCCGGAAAAATGAGAGTCGGCTTCAGCCGCCGAGGGACGATCTTTTCAAACTGAACCGCTGCCCCTTTTCGGCATCTCCGCCCCGCGCCTCTGCTAGAGTGAGGTTTGCAAGAGGGCAAGACTCAATTCATGGCAGCTTCCGCGCAACCTTCTTCCCAACAACTCGCTCCCTTTCGGATTGACCCGTGGTATAGCCCGCGCCCGTGGGGATTCTGCGATCTGCGCCCCTGGTTCGACCGCGTGGCTACCGGCGAACCGATCGGCGAGCCGCCGTGGGGCGATCTTGCCTGCGCGAGTCACCAGCTTGGTCGCTTCGAGAGCTTTTTCGATGTGCAGCTCGCGCGGGCGGCCGTAGTCGAACAAGCGATAGGTTGTATCGCTGTATTGCTGCGTCTCGAGCAGGACAGCTCCCGGCCAGATGGCGTGCACCGTGCCGGAGTCGACAAAGACCATATCGCCCCGCGCAATGGGGACCATGTTGAGGCTTGATTCGAGCGTGCCTTCGGCGATCTCCTCCCTGAGCTGCTCGAGGGTCGTGCCGGGTTTGAGCCCCAAAGCCACCTCGGCGCCGGGCTCGGCGTCGAGCGCGTACCAGCACTCGGTCTTGCCGCGCGGCTCGCCATACTTCCGCGCCATGGCGTCGTCGGGATGCACCTGGACGCTGAGTTTTTCGCGCGCGAAGATGACCTTGATGAGCAGTGGCGAGCCCGGCGGCGCGGCTGGGCCGACCATCGGGTCATGATTTGCGTTGAAGA
>Ga0187783_10002406_pt1 | contig 13897 bp, 10 predicted proteins | sample 1015_SJ02_MP02_2_FD_132471 | JGI IMG/M metagenome (GOLD analysis project Ga0187783, IMG submission 132471) | Tropical peat soil microbial communities from peatlands in Department of Meta, Colombia - 1015_SJ02_MP02_20_MG | ecosystem: Environmental > Terrestrial > Soil > Wetlands > Peat | place...
CTCTACCGCCCGCTGCAGCCAGGTCTTTCGCTCCATATCGTTGATGAACATGTATTCTACGCCCATGCATCGACAATAGGTGTTGCGTAGACGAGCTAGAATTTCTCTAAGAGCCGCTGTCTTTTTCTGAAGAAGCGATAAGGTCTCAAATTGGCGATCAAGATCCCAAATGGTTAGTCCGTAGGATGCAAGTTCAAGCTCAGGATGTTCTCGCGGAATCAAATGCAGGGGATCAACATCGGCCAACAAATAGCCCCGCACCCGATAGGCATGAATCAGCTGGCTCACTCTCATGGCCCGCTCAGTTTGGGTGATCGATGCCTGTTGGCCGACCACGATGGCCTCATCCTTTTTTAAGCGAAACGGTAGATGGGGAATTTTTAAGGCGGAGAAAATTTTTTCATAAAACTGGTTTTCGCCAATTAAAAGGTCGTGGAGATAGGCTAAAAATAGGCCGGATTCTGCGCCCTGAATCACACGGTGATCATAGGTGGAGCTCACTGACATGACCTTGCCGATACCAAGGCCCTGCAAGGTTTCTGGTGATGCCGCTTCATATTCCGCTGGATAGCTAATGCTACCCGTGGCAATGATGGCGCCTTGACCCTTCATCAGCCGAGGCCGCGATAGCATAGTGCCAATGCCACCCGGATTGGTCAGGGTGACCGTGGTGCCCATAAAATGCTTGGCATCGAGCTTGCCGCCATGGGCCAGCTCAATGAGCTCGTTGTAGCGCTCAAAAAAAGCGCGAAAATCCAAAGCCTCAGCTGACTTAATATTGGGTACTACAAGCGTCCTTGCGCCATCTCGCCCCGGCAGATCAATGGCTAGGCCCAGGTTGACGTGCCGGCGTACAAGCTTGCTTGGCCCCGACTCGCTTACGGCATAGCAATTATTCATGGCAGGAAATTTCTTGATGGCCATGACGATGGCGTAGGCAATGATGTGAGTGAATGAACATCGCGGGCGGGCGTCGTCTTGCAGGAATTGATTAATAACGAGGCGGTTTTCTTCCAACACCTTCATGGGGATATTGCGAATGGAAGTGGCCGTAGGGATGGCTAAGCTTTCCTCCATGTTTTCCGCAATCTTTTTGTGAATGCCCATCAAGGGCTGCGTGATTATGTCGTCTTTTTCCTGAACCTGTTCCGCTGGCCGCATTAGGGCATTCGACGTTTGCGATAGGGGCTTTTCATCTTCGCCGAATAGGGGCGATTTTTTTGGCGCCTTATCCTCGAAAAAATCCCGCCATTCCTTGGCTACGCTGAGGGGATTTTCTATCCACTGCGCCCGTAAAATTTCAACGTAACTTTCGTTCAGCCCAAAACCGTTGGCAAATTTTTCATCCATCACGGCATATCCTCACATCCCTAGAAAAACCGGATTACAGCGCCTGGGAGAGAAATCGGAATGGTAAACTCTCCTGTCCTGCGGAAGAGCCGGTTGAAGTTTATCATCTAATTTTCGGCTCAGCATCCTCGGCCAGGAGAGTTTACCATTCCGATTTCTCTCCCAGGCGCTGTAGTCGACAAACTAGCGCAGGGAAGCAAATTGGAAAGCGACGTCACCATCAAACAGAACCTATTTTTGCATAACACGGGGAATTTCAGTAATTTTAATACATCAACAGCGCCACGACGGGAGCCTATTTAATGTACCGTGCCACAGGCACTCGCAATCCGCTCGTGTCGCCCCGCGGCTTGACCGCGGGGTCCAGCACAAGAACACCTTTGCTTGTTCGTGGATACCGCGGTCAAGCCGCGGTACGACACAAAATGGAGTTTAGGTTGAGAGCTTATTTATATATTATGGGTCTCGTTGTGTTTGCGGCTTGCGGAGGCCAATGGTCCCATGATTTCGCTACGGATGCCAAACCTATTGCAACTTATTTAGAAAATCATCAGCTAAAAAGTCGGCCTCATCTAAAAATTCGGCATGGCGCCTTCACCAAAGAATTTTTGCTCTACGGCAGCTTTATTCCCATGCTCAATTCTCCCACGGGATTTTCTCTCAGGGGACGCGTGATTAAATTCCAGATTTTTGCTGATCGCGTAGTTTTGCTCGAATCTCCGCGCGGGCATTCGATAGCCAATGACCAAAACAATCTCATTTTACTCGCGGAGTTTCCCATCGTGTACTCTGACGACGAGGGTGTGGTGATTGATTTTGCCCGCGGTATGACCACCGCCTTCACCGTGAGAAATGTCCACTCCTACGGTGTCTTTGATAAGGGCGCTGGTACGGCTGAACAATTTAAAGCCATCATGCTTTCCGCAAGCTTTATTAAGAGCATCGATGCCAAGGACGATGTTTTGAGCATCAGCCAAATCGCCCAATGGCGTAATCAAAAATCTGAGCTGATCTCGGCCGAATTTCGCTATTTTTTTCGTGAATATGCTCCCGATCCGCAATTTAAGAAAATGCCTTTTGGCAAGCATCGCTGGGTCCAGTATTTTTCTACGCCCCCTATGGTGGAAGCCCCCACTACCCTCCCTAAAGCCTACATCGCGAAGTGGGATATCAGAAAACCAATTATTTTTTATATAAGTGCCAATACTCCAGAAACTTACCGCGAGGCGATAAGAGATGGCCTGATTTTTTGGAACCACATTTTTGGTCAAAATATCATTGAAGTGCGGGATCTCGATCCAAAAAAATCAGCACCCGACCCCGAGCTCAATATCATCCAATGGGTCACTTGGGACAATGAGGCCTCGGCCTACGCCGATATGGTGGTTGACCACCTCACCGGAGAAATTCTAAAAGCCCAGATTTATGTGCGAAGCGGCTGGGTGGTGCAGTCGGCACGCAAGTTGCGCAATGTGCTGCAGGAACTTTTCTTGGAAGAAGAGCCCAAGGTGGAAGGCCCAATGCCCGATGAAGGCGTGCCTCTGCCGACGGTTTTTGACTTTGACCATCGTTGCCTAAAGACCATGACGCATTTTAACGAAGGTGCGGAGCTGCTCGAGATGTTGAGTAGATCTCAGGTTTCCGACGACACGATGAAGGTGCTTACTGGAGACATCTTACGCGCCGTCATCGCCCATGAAATTGGGCACGCTTTCGGTTTGCGCCATAATCTGGCCAGTAGTACCCAGGGCAATGTTAGTCTGTCGCTTCGCGAACCGGTGCTCAAAAACTATCTCCAAACCGGAGTGTCAAATCTGAGCCATGAACACTTTCTCACACGCAGCATCATGGATGTCTTATCTGCCGCGGACGACGCCTTGGTGGGCGCGCAGATGCGAGAACTTTTGTCTGAAGATCCAAAAAACCCCCAGAATAAAATTCGCGCGATTTATGACTTCGATCGGCAGGCTATTGAATACGGCTATTTTAACCGGCCGATGAAAGGCAACATGACCTTTTGCACCGATGACGACGTGGCGATTTTTCGGGATTGTCAGCGCTGGGATGTCAGCGATACGCCCATTTTGTTTGCGGCTCACCGACTAAACAACGTGCTCAATCAAATAGCTATCATGTTGGCGGAGACGTTTAGCTCAAGTATCGATCCCGAGCGAAGAGGCGGCCGACTTGCCGTGACCGACGTGATATTGACCAACACCGGTGTGCAAAAGATTTTTACGCAATACGTTAAAGACTTGTTCCTTTGGTTTAATGAAAAGGCGCGGTCGGTACAAGTCGAAGCAGGCTTTCAGGCTTTTGGTCCGCAAAACAAGGACGAAATAAACCTTGCGAGATGGAAAAGTCTGCGCGATCAGATGCTAGCCCAGGGTGTGGAGCAGACCTTGTTCGGCCATCTGCCACCTTTTCGAAAACCTCATCTGGCAAGCGAGCATCTAGCTAACGTATTTGCCCAGCAACTTGCTCATAATATTAACCAGCTCAAAAAAACCCGAGCGAATTTCACCGTGTCGACGGAGGAACAAGAAACGGCCAAGACCATCGCCCAAGCATTTTTTGATCAGCTCCATAACGAAACCATCTTTGCCATGCTCAATATCATCGGCCAAACGCGCTTCGACGATCCGGATTTTCAGCTTCCCATCGAAGCTGCCCTGGGCCAAATTGCCGACGAGCTGATCCTATCTATGGATGGCCGTGCAGGTGAAATTGGCACCGTGCCACAATTCACCTACGAGTTTCGGTTGAGAGATGCGGCGGTGGAGATCCTAAATCCCAGTCTTGGCTTATTGGCCGATTGGTCCTTTGATGGTTTGCGCGGCATCGCTCAAGAACTAAAAACGCTCATGCGCGAGACTCAGGGCTTCGACGCCGATAATGGCTCGAATATTGGCTCCCTGCCCCGAGCGCAGCGACAGTGGTTTATCGAACAGAATCGCATCCTGAAGAGGATCATGAACATAAGTTCGAAGTCACGCTCAGACAAAGATTCGCAGGCCTTGCCCAAAGTGCCGCCCGCGCTTTCCGAGAACATTGATCCGATGATGGAATAAGACGTACACCCCAAATGCTAGCAAAATAACCATTAGTACTAACCACGAGGTATACGTCATGCAGGTGTTACTACCTAATAGCTCCTTTTTTGCCAAGATGCTCGGAGCAACATTATTGGCTTTGACGATGTCGTTTGCAGCAGGCGCCATGAATCAAGGTCAAGATCAAAGTCAAGGCAAGAACCTAAAGCCGATCAAGAAGGGTGAGTGCGCTACGGCACCAGCCAGCAAATCATGCCCATCGCAATTAAGCAGCCAAGCACAAGTCCAGGCACCAAGCAAGGTTGTGCAAGCTCCGGCTAAGACTTCCCAAGCTCAAGCTCTGCCAAAAAGCTTTGGCCAGACCGGAGCCCAAGGCTTCGGTTTCCAATGCGATGATGAGGATGATGATGATTGCTCCGACGACTGTGATGATGATGATGACCAAGACCAAAAATCACAATCGCAAGGTCAATATAATCAACAAAAATTCAAGTCGACACAAAACGTGCCAAGCCTAGGCAATACTTCTTTCGGCCCAAGTGCCCCAACCACTTCTACCGCGACCACCACTGCCTGCCCGACATTGAGCACCTGTAACTCCTATGTTGCGGCTAGCGCCTTCGGTGCCAACATAGCGCCGCAAGCTTTGACTACCATCGCCACTGCCGGCAAACCCTTTGCTTCCGTAGTAGGACCCAAGAAAGTGGCAGTTGGTTGGCATGTGAAAGGCGAAAAGATTTACGGAAAGACGGGTTACGATTCCTGGAATGAGTCTCAATGGACCGATGTCCGTGCGGAAAACATCAATTGGCAAAATATTGACGCATGGAGCGCAAATCTACAAAACGTCTATGTTTCAGGCTTAATCAAACATTTCAATTTCTTTAAGGCCACGATCAGCAACTCGACCTTCGCCGGAAAATTCGCTGACTTCGATTTCCGCGGCACCAAGCTAAGCAATGTGGTCTTTACAGGTAAGTTTATGAGCAGCAAAAGTGGTAAATATTCCAACTTTGATCGCGCCACGTTGGACGGGGTGGCCTTTGTCAATGGTGACATGAAAAAGGCGACCTTTAAAGGAACAAAATTCAAAAACGTAACTTTCCCCTGCACCCAGGTCCACGGCTCAGTTTCCTTCGAAAACGCCGATTTCTGGGATGAACGTCAACAAAAATGGGTGAAACTGAGCGGCGAGCATCTCAGCGCCATGGGAGCAATTCTCTCTGACGGACACAGAAAAGCACTCAATAAAGAGGCTTATTACAGAGAAACCAACCATTAGTCTAATTATCGCCCTCCCCCTTAAATCCCTTTCCCGCATGCGGGAGAGGGAAATTTTTTAGGCGCGGTCTTGGTTTTGCGATGTTTGTAGTGGCCAAACTAATCTGGGTTTGAATTTCAAGTAATCGCAGGAAAGCATCATATAGACTATGCCATTACGTTCGCCTTCGAAGGCGTATTTGAATGATGACTCGCCGTGAAGATGACCATAGACGCAAATACGAACTTTATATTTTTCGAGTAAGTCGGCAAATCCAGTATTTTCTTGCTTGACCGTGAAGGGTGGATAATGAATCGCGGCAATAATATCCCTGCCATCTGCTATCTTCACTGCCTGTTCTAGACTCATGCGTAAGCGTTCAAGTTCGCGATGATAGATTTTTTCATCATGCTCGGTGTAGTCAAAAGATCCAGGAGCGGTCCAGCATCGCGAGCCCGCAACCACCACCGGTCCTAGATCGTAGCAGTCGTTTTGCAGCGCGATGCAGGATCCGGGAATAGTTGCTCGCACTTTGCCAATCGCATGCCACCACAGATCGTGATTGCCCTTGACGAGGATTTTCAAGCCCGGCCGAGCGCCGATCCAAGCAAGGTCAGCCTTGGCTTCGTCAAGCTTCATGGCCCAAGACAAATCTCCTGGGCATAAGACTACGTCATCGTCACCCACCAAGGCGTCCCAATAATTGGCCATCTTTTCCGCGTGGTTATGCCAATGGTCACCAAAAATATCCATGGGCTTGTCGCTCCCAAACGATAGGTGTAAATCGCTGATGCCCCAAATCTTCATAAGCCACCTAGAAATAATGCCATCTTCTATTAAAAATCTCGCAACCTTGTTGCCCCATAATATCCAATGGGCAAATTATTTTAACAATGAAAACCCCGTGGACCTAGAAATCGGCACGGGCCGCACCCATTTTTTGTTTGAGCGCGCCCTCAATTTTCCCGAACGAAACATCGTGGGCGTGGAATGGAAATTCCAATTCGTCGAGCAAGCCAATCGACGCATCATAAGAGAAGGTATTCCTAACGTCGCCGCCTTTCATGGCAATGCCTGGCTCTTAATACCGCTTCTCTTTGCCCCAAATTCCATAGCCCAGGTTTTTGTTAATTTCCCCGATCCATGGTGGAAAATGCGCCACAAAAAACGTCTGGTGCTCAACGAGCCCTTTCTTGATGCCCTGGCCCAGCGCATGAGGCAAGACGGTTTCCTGGTGATCCAAACCGATGTCCGTGAACTGCTAGAAGCCTACGGGTCCCTGATAAAGAATCACGGTGCGTTCAAACCCGACCTTCTTACGGACCAACAAGCCATCACCACCAAACTCAAGGCAAAATCCCACCGCGAAAAGAAATGCCTTTCCCAGGCCCTCCCCATCTTCCGCCAAATTTTTTACAAAAAACCTGCTTTATAACTAACCAATCATTACTAATAGTTTACGTACTGCATAAGGATAAGAGGTAAACTATGAAAACGATCAAGTACTTAGTAATTTTGTCCGCTATTTCCATGGCCTTGACCGGGCTCGCCCACAAGGCTCCCCATAAGGCCAACAAACATCACGCCCATGGCACGGACCAAAAGCATCACAACGTGCACCATAAAAAGGCCGACCACAAAGCCCACACCAACAAGGCCCCAAAAAAGAAGAAAAAATAACGAGCTGATAAATGAATATTAAATATTTAATATCAATAAAATTGTTGATATCAATATGCGTTTTTCTTGTTGCTGTGAACGGCCAAGCGGCAACGCCTTTGGGGGGCGGCTGTACACTGCACACGGACTGTGAGAACTGGGGCGCTGGAGGAGTTGGCTGTTGCGGATATACCTGTCAGACCTTAGGCAAAGATTATCTTGGCATCAAATGGTGTCCTGACGATTGCGTTGGCGATCCAGCCAAGGGCCACGGCACCTGCCAGAAGATAGACATCGGTGGTAACTGTAACAACAATGCCGAGTGTAAAAACCCGGGTTGGTGCTGCAGCGGCAAATGCAAAACGAGGCAACAGGATTATAACGGAGACTGGCTTTGTCCCGAAGTATGCGTAGGCTGGCCACTTAAGCCCCCAGGCACCTGCAAAAACTAACATCTCAATAAATTGACCCCATTATCGGCGTTAAGCAATAATAACTGGGTGAAGAATTTACCAGATTGATGGTGAATTTTACGTGGGGGAAATTTGATGTCACGTACCCAGTTGGCCGCAATTTTCGCGGCGAGCGCTCTTGCCTATTTATTATCGTTAAATGTCTACGCCAAGGACGCCATTCTTTGCGTACCTCCGCCAATGCCAGACAATTCGGGCGACGTTGATGCCTTGATCATGTGCATCAACAAGGCCAATGCCCTGGGTGGCGGCACTATCGAGCTTAGCGGCCTTACCTATACCCTGCCCTCAGCTACCTTTGGTTTATTTACCGCTGACGGTCTTAACGGACTACCCGACATTACATCCAACATCACCCTCAAGAACGGCGTCATCACCAAAGATCCAAGCTTAGAGTTCAGACATCTTCATATCTCACCGCCCGGCAGCTTGAGCTTGAAAAAGATCACTCTGGAAAATGGTAATATTAGTGGTCTTGGTGGTGGTGCAATTTTTGTTGCAGCTGGCGCTATTTTGGGTACGGTCGAATATTCTAGTTTTATCAATAATATGGCGGTGTTCACATCCGCCGTAGTTATCCCGCCTGGAGGGGGCGCCATTCGAGTCGACGGAGAATTTTATTTAATCAAGCATTCCATATTTTCAAGCAATCAAGCCTTCGTGTCCACGGGAAGCGGCTTTATCGCGGGTGGCGCGATCCTTTTGACCAGGGTAGGTCCGGCCAATGGCGGCATGATAATCGATTCGATATTTGTGGCGAATGCCGCAAACGGGCTCAGCTTTGATGACGCGAATGGCGGGGCTATATATTTGGATAACAGTACCTCCCTAGATTCCATTATTCGCTCGAGTTTTCTAGGAAATAGTGCCAATCATGGTGGAGGAGCTATCTCAGTTGTGAGCGCGAACTTATCCACGGTAGACAGTTCGACGTTCTCCTTCAATACTTCGCAGACCACGGGAGCAATTGATGCAGGAGGAAGCATCGGCACCATCAGCAATTCTACTTTTGACCATAATCTTGTGGCGAGTACTTTCACCGTTCCTATAGGTGGAGCAATCATTATCGAGGACGGAGCTAGCATCTCAACCATATACAATTGCACCTTTAATCAAAATGCCGCTGCTCATAGTCTGATCCCTCACAATGTCGCAAAAGGGGGTGCGATAGCCATCTTTGGCACCATAGGTCAGCTATTCAACAGCACCATCGTCGGAAATCAAGTTGGCGATACGAACGGCGGTGCGGGCATCTATAACTGCGGCACCATCGGCAGCATGATAAGTAATATTGTCGCTGATAACCTCGATACCGACACGTCTCCAGGTACAGAGGACGATGTCTTTATGTGCGATAGCGGCATTATATCTATTGCCTCGTTCAACCTCATCGGCATCGACACGAATACCAGCCGCGCCTTTGACAACGTGGGAGACAACACGGGCAACATCGTCGGCACATCGATTCCCATTAATCCGAACGTAGGCGTTCTCAAGGACAACGGCGGGCCCACGGAAACCATGGCGCTCTTGCCCAACAGCCCCGCTATCGGCGCTGGCGCTAACCCCTTGGGCCTAGCTCACGATCAGCGCGACGAAGGCTTCCGACGCATGGTTCACGCTCTAACGGACATCGGCGCCTTTGAAGTGCAAGAGCCACCGGTATGCCCCTGCCCCCCAGGTCGACATTGTCGCCCCGATGATTGCCCTCATTAGTACGGTCTTCCTCGGGTTTGACCGGCTTTGTTTCATAAATCACTCCATCGTCATGGCGAGGAGCCGTAGGCGACGTGGCCATCCAGTAATTAGCGTCTAGGCTTCTACTGGATGGCCACGCCCTTTTCAGGGCTCGCCATGACGACCAAAGTGAGCCATGCAACAAAGCCGATCAAGTTCGAGGATGACAAGTTATGTCTAATGAACATATGACTTACTGATCCCTGAAAACCAATTGAACCGCAGGCTTTTCAGTTAGCGCCGTCAAACACAATTGCAACACGGTTAAAGACGGGCACTCGCCCTTTTGACTGGCCAAACATCAGGTCGACCAGGCAGTAAAGCACGCAAATAGGCTTGGGTGTCTTCGTCCAAGCCGGAAAATATATCCCATTCGTTGGTCTTGACGAGATCAAGTTTGGCAAGCGTCAAGAATTTGGAATTTCTGTCATCGGCAACACTATAGTTTAATTTGTCGAGGTCGATCTGATAAAATATGTTAGCTTCCACTTTTTTTTCGGTAGTTTGTGATATATCGCTTTGGCTCTGCAAAAAACCAATAAACTCCTGATAGTTTTTGTTAAATCCTGGCGTGTTCATATATTTACGGATTAATCCAACATATAAGCGGCCCAGCTCATGCTCGGCATTTAGCAATGTTCTGGTGGGCAATAACCAGATCTTGCTGCGATTATTATCTCGTTTTGCATTGGTAATGACTATGTTGTCGTTCTTGCCAAAAATCCCCATATGAATTCCGTCTTGTCGATCCTGTATGGTATAAACACGCCGACAGAAAACATCCCACACTTCAGCCATGTCGTCATTTGTGGTCAGAATGACGAAGAGATCGTTTGGACTAAAATAGGCATCGATGATGCGGCGGTGCTTGGTTTTGCAGGCCGTTTGGTGGCCTCTGTCTTCATCAACAATAAAAAAACTGTCTGAACTCGTTGTTAGAACCGAGAGAGTTCTATCGCGGCGCATCTTTCTGCTGCCCGGAAAAATATCAAGAGCAAAATCTGCGGTGACGGTTTCGCTATATACCGGAGTAAATTTGAAGCCATCATCGCCGGCAAAAGATGCCAACGACCACAGTGCAATAATGGTCAGCAACACCGCGGGTTTCATAAAACACATCCTTATACTTCTTAAGTTCGCGCGCGACTATAAATGCTGCCTTGGTATGGTCAATCGCGTGGATTTTTTGGCAGTGGCCGATTGTTCTAGGTGTAATGCGCAAGAATCAAATTAATGTCTTTATCATTACGTGGCTTGGCTATGCCGCCCTTTATTTAACACGCAAAAATTTCGGCGTGGTCAAAGTCGATTTGCATCAAGAGCTTGGCTTAACTCTATCAGATCTCGGTTTAATCGAAACATGCTTTCTTGTTGTGTATGCCGCCGGTCAATTTACTAGCGGCTTTGTCGGTGATCTGATGGGGGCTAAACGTCTTATTGCCCTCGGGTTGATAGGTTCGGCCGCGTGCTCGTTTGGATTTGTCTATGGCCAAGAGCCATTATTCTTTGCGCTGTTTTTTGCCATGAATGGTTTATTTCAATCCACCGGTTGGGCCAACAATGTCAAAGCCTTAGAACCGTGGTTTCTCGAAGAGCAGCGCGGAAAAGTGTTGTCGTGGTGGGGTACCAATCAGCAAGTTGGAGGCCTCTTCGGTACCGTGTTTGCCGTGTATCTTGCAGCGCGACTCGGGTGGCAATCGGCTTTTGTCGTCCCTTCCGCTATTGTGCTCGTGATTGGCTTGATTGTTGCCTCGTTTCTCGCGGAGCCGAAGGTCTCAAGCCAGCAAGAAATTATTAAAATCGCAAGCGTCAAGGCGCGCACGAACTACAAGATCATGCTAGGAAATCCCGTCTTGTGGAGCTTAAGCATGGCGTATTTCGGACTTAAGCTGATTCGTTACAGCCTTTTGTTTTGGCTGCCATTTTATTTGCACGAAACGCTAAAAATCCCTAAGGAAGACGCAGGCTATCTTTCCGTTGCGTTTGAGATTGGGGGAATCTTGGGATCGCTCATGCTCGGCTGGTTGTCTGATCGGTATTTTTTGCATTCGCGCGAGCGCTTGATGCTGCCCATATTTTTGTTGCTGGCCTTGTCGCTATATATTTATCGCGATTACAGCTCAGCGAGCATGACAGTTAATTTTCTCCTGCTCGCGCTTATCGGCTTCTTTGTGTTTGGCCCCGATACGTTCATCTCTGGCGTGTGCGCGCAGGACATCGGCGGCAAACATCTAACAGGAAGCGCTGCGGGGTTTATCAACGGCGTGGGATCGGTGGGCGCGATATTTCAAGGGTTGATCACCGCCTATGTCAGCACTCATTGGGGCTGGCCATCGTTATTTACCTTTTTTGTTGCCCTTGCATTATTTTCCAGCGTCATGCTGGTGCCGCTTTGGAGAAACACGGCAACCGCCACCGAAAAACCACTGTGTTAACCTTTTCTATTAGAGCCAATACCATCGTCATGGCGAGCCCCTAAAAGGGGCGTGGCCATCCAGTTATTGGCACCTCGGCTATTACTGGATGGCCACGGAGGCTGGCCTCCTCGCCATGACGAAGAAACCCATGATACCGCTCACATGTTTTATTTAAGGAAGATAGTTATTTCGCACTTGGAAATAGAATAGAAAACTTCCTTCAATGCTGAAGGTGATCGGCTCAAGACTGAGCTCGCTCAACAGCTGATCATCACCAATGTTGCCGGTTTGAAAGCCAGCCTCGGCTCGGAAGATGGGAGGCGCATAACTCGGTGTGGAAAAATCAACTTTATGTAAATGCCAATAGCCATGATAGTTTTCCCCCAAGAAAGCGAGGAAGTCTTTCGTGGCTTTTTCCTGCGCCTTGGCCTTGGCGGCAATTCTTAGCGCATCAACTGTCCCTTCAAATATGTCTTTTTGTACGGAAGTAATATTGGCTTGAAACGAGGCATAGCCTTGCGATTCCGCCCGTGAGTTTATCGATCCAAGTGCGATTTGTAGGCTGTTGAAAAATTGCTTGGCCACGTCGGTATCAAGAACCTGTTCATGCTCCAAGCGTCTTAATCTCACAATAACTTTTTGGCTCGCGTTGTATTTGGCTTGGCATTCGTATTCGTCATTGGACCAAGACTGATTATTTTTCCACACACTGATCAATCCGACGCTATAACTTACACCGCCACCGGCGAGATAAGCTCTTTCCTGATTAAGCCACTGCAAGAGGTCATCGACACTGCGAATAACCTCGCTGCGCGACGCACTCGCATCGTTGTAACAGGTGGCCCTAAACCACAGCGTGAAATCGATATAGTCTCCGTCGTGGTAGATCTTGCTTGCGCCAAGATGAATCGCGGAGCCAATATCACTGTGATCTGACCCGGCGAAGGCCGCATTAAACAGCACCAACAGACTAAAAACATTTAGTTTCAACATAATTCCCCCATCAAAGGTTTTTTGTAACCTAATGCACCCTAACACGCGTCGTTTTTTACCGTCTAGCCAAATAGAAAAAAGGATTTTATTTGGTGTCACTCTTTGCGGCGTTTATGAAATTTTTTGGAGATGTTTTATGAGACAAAGATTAAATAGCTTATTTATTTTGATCGTGATGTCCACTTTCACGCCACTTCGCGCCGCAGATGACGAAAACACGCCTCTTGTTCGTTTGCGCAACAAAGGTAGCGACACCGCGGTAGGCATTCCGGTTGAAATAACGGATTCGGAGGCTAATCAGCTTCATCCTATCAAATCCCGGCGTCAGAGGATGACGGAGCTTATCGGTCAAAACAAATATCCCATCTTATTGTTCAGCATCGTATGTGCCGCAGGCTGCGTCACGGGCACATATCTACTGGCCCATCCTGCACCTTATCAACGAGAGATTTTTGAAAGCGAAGCATTTTTGAATGCCTTTGACTCAAGCAAAACCAATCTAACCTACCATGTAAGCAATCTCTTTCAGGTATTGAACTGTATACCGCCTAGTAATCTTCTCATTTGGACAGGAAACAGCACAGGTAGTAGCTGTGGCGACAAAAACGTTCCACTCTATGTTTATCCCGGGAATTATACGGCTGAACCAGTAGTTTTTTGCAATGAAACAACAATGGATGCTGCGCGCTTTCTATATGACAAATGTGGTCTCAATGAGGAGTTTTGGGGAAGGCTTCTCGCCCCTTGCGCTGACTTTATGTATAAATTTTCCTCCAGAACATTTGACTATTTTTGCACTCCAAATGCGATAAGAGATGCTCTCTTTTGCGCTCAATTCGATTGTCAAAGAAAAATTGCGTGGATTTTGAATACAAAATTTATCTCTGTTTCACTAGCCGAACAGGTGTTTAAAGCATCGCAAGATCAAGCAGAGCGAGATTACTTGCAGCGAGC
>Ga0187783_10002407_pt1 | contig 13896 bp, 8 predicted proteins | sample 1015_SJ02_MP02_2_FD_132471 | JGI IMG/M metagenome (GOLD analysis project Ga0187783, IMG submission 132471) | Tropical peat soil microbial communities from peatlands in Department of Meta, Colombia - 1015_SJ02_MP02_20_MG | ecosystem: Environmental > Terrestrial > Soil > Wetlands > Peat | place...
ATCAACATTCATTTCTCAGGTGTGAAGGGCCTGGAGAAGCCAACTGTCTGGGTATTTCCGAGACTGCGGGTCTGCTTGGACTGTGGATTTACGGAGTTCACCATAGATGACTGTGAACTGCGATCCCTATGCCAGCCAGAGCGTCGCGGTCAGTCTCGGGGCACTGCGGCGTGAGTTTCGCGCAGGGAAATTGCGATCGCGTCGCATAGGTCGACCGCTGCCTTCGCTTTCAAGACGTAGGCCCACCCCACGCGGAGGGCGGCGTGCATGATGTCGCTATCCCCGTCCTGGCTGAGGAACACTATTCTTGATTTGGGGCATCTCCGGCGGATGCGCCGTGCAGCTTCGATTCCGTTCACACCGGGCAGGCCAATATCCAGGACGATAACGTCGGGCTGCAATTGAATCGCCTTGTGGACGCCTTCCAGCCCGTCGCATGCTTCGTCGACGACCTTCCATTCCGGATGGGGTCTTAAAATCGCACGAACCTGCTCCCGCCAACCCGGGAAATCATCCACGATGAGGATCTTGGCACCGTTGACGGTCAATCCGCCCTCCGTCAATGTCCGTCGGACGAGTTAGCATTTCCTATACGGCGTTGTATGTCAAGGGACAATATTTATTACTAGTATTCAATAGCCATCAGCCCTAGTATCTTCTGTTGTCATGCCGAGAAGACCTTCGAAGCACAAGCGGCGGAAGACTGCCTTACTCATCTACTGTACCCCAGAAGAAGCAGACCAGATCCGGCTCGCCGCGAAACAGGAGCGCCGGAACATCACCGGCTTCGTAATGACCGCGGTGACCAACCGATTGGCCCTGCGCTACCGTCCGCCGAGTAACCTGACAAAAAGCGCCTAACACCTGTCTTCTGTCTGACTTGCGTGAACGAGCACTTCTCCGCAACCGGCCTGGGGGAAATTTCCAACACCGGGTAGAAAACCGGCGCTCTCGAATGACTCCACGGCCGCCAAGAAGAACGGGGATTACGCGGCCATTCGCTTCTGAGGAACCCCGGGAGTAGCTTCTGCCCGGATCCGTTTCAGGGCGACGCTGGTCACAATTCCACTCACCATCATATAAAGAAGGACGCTCGCCAGAACAGACTTTTGCTGCGGAAAATTGGCATTTGCAATCACTACCGCGATGGCCGGATGACGGGATGCGGTTGCCAAGGCAAGCACGCGGCGATTCTCGGGCCGTGGGGCTTCCAGGAAAAATCCGATTACGTAACAGCCCAGGGCAAAGCCGGCAAGGCTCAGCAGGGTGCCATTGCCAATCAGCGACCATATCGTCCGGGCCGAGCGAAACAGAACGGGCAATAAACTCAGGATGAGTAATCCGTAGGCAAGTCTGTTGACGGGTTTGGCAATTCGCTCAGCAAATGCCGGCGCCAACGCCCGCACCGCCATCCCGAGCAACAACGGGCCTAATACCGTGACAAAGACCAATCGGAGAACAAAGCCAAGCGGTATATGCAAGCGCAACCCGAAAATACGCTCGAAGACTTCGAGCGCAACAGGAATCGCGACAATCGACATCACCGCCGCTGCAACCATGAGACCGATGGCGTAGTCATTCTTCCCTCCCGCTTTTATTGCCCCCCTCGGAGGGATTGGAGGAACGGGCGACACCGACAATGTGACCAGAGCAATCTTCACCGCCGGATAGAGATGGAGCTTGAGCGCCAGTATCACCGCAAGTACGGGGGCAACCACATTCATGGAGAAGAATGCCCGACCCAACTCAGCCGGGCGCCGAAACAGAAAAATGGCGTCGGAGAAGTTCTCCCTCAACCCCAGCGCAGTCACGCTGAGCACGATGCTGGCTTTCAGGACCGCGAGAATCAAAACTTGCAGGCTCACGGGAACCTCAAATCCCCTTTCACGTCTTCCCTCAACGCCATCCCACCCCGGGCAGGTCACCGCTTGCTAACCTTGCGGATGCAATCCGCAAGCGCTGCCCAAGGAACGTTGGTTAGTAGGATCATGGAATTCTGGGAACCGGCAAATCGTCAAAGATGACAGTCCGGCCTGAAGATTGCTGTCATCGGCGCCTGTAAGAATTCCGCGAGGTGGAGCGGGCGCGACGATTTCCTCGATCGAACCTCGGGCAGGGCCGTCACAATAAAGGCCGTCTGAGTTCAAACGTCCCCGCATTAGCCGGCTAAGTCGGAAATTCCCACCACCAGAAGTGAATCAGGTACAGATAAAGAAGCCATGTGGGGTGCACCCCAGGAGACGCGGTACTCTTCGGATGTTCAAGATTCGCGCAATGCCGCTCAGGCAGAGAGATGCCCAACCCGACGATGATCGAAAACAAGGACGCGTACCTGGGAGTAAGCATCCATCGAGACTGAATCTCACACGGCTCTCGTTCGCATCTTCCAACACTGATAAACTGCCCGTTCTCCTCGTTCTCCTGCGTGTCAATGGGTGGGTCGCCGCTGCCCGGAGGCATTGTTGCACTAGGGACCGGATTGGACGATAATCCCTTCGCCACCAACCGGAGGCCCGCCATGTTTCTTGGCCTCACAAAGAGGCTCATTGGGATTTCGGGCATCGGCCTCACTCTCTGCGTCTGCACCCACGCACAATGTCCGGTCGACACCATCGTCGTAAAGGGGCGGGTCGAGAATGCGAACTCTCACTCTACAGTGCGAGTACAACTTGTTTTTCCGAAACACAAGCCGGGAGAGTCAGGTGAAGTGACGCTGGAGGACGGAGCGTTCCAGATTCCGATCGAATTCGTGACCGAGCAGAGTTCCATTTTCACCAACTTGCCAACCAGGTGCGGCCGCAAGCCCAAGACGGTGATCATCACCCTACTCGAGAATGATCAGCAGACCGACCAGGTTTTCCTGGATTTCGCCAAAAACTTCAAGCTGGCGGATCCCAGTGCTTACACCCTTCGCGCCAAAATAGTGCTGAACGCTGCCCCCTGACTTTTCAAGGTCCTGAAGCCTTCAACTGGCTCAATCGGAAGCACTTTCAAGAAAAAATGACGCAGCCTTTTTAAGCGACCGCCAAGAAATTACGGTTCACACCTTCATTTTTTGGCAGTGGGACCTGTTTGTTCTCCGTGATGTGATGTCCGCAAAAAGAGACGAAAGGACCTGTCTATGAATCGAACCTTTCCTATCATTGCACTGGCACTCAGCGTAGCCGGCTCGGTAGGCTGCGCGACGAAAAACTACGTGAAAGAACAGACTACGCCGCTCGCCAACAAAGTGAACGAGCTTGACGATTTGACTGCGCAGAACACCAAGGAGATCAAAGACGTTGATCAGCGGGCGCAGGCCGGCATCCAGCAGGCTGACGCCACTGCAACGGCCGCGGACCAGAAGGCCCAGGCCGCCTCCCAAACAGCTAACACTGCAACGCAACGAATCGATACGCTCCAAACTACCGTTGCTAATTTGGACAATTACCACGTCGTGAACCAGGCGTCGGTGGAGTTTGGAACCAGCCGGTCCAACCTCAGTAAGAATGCGAAAGAGCAACTGGACCAACTCGCAGCCAATGCCCCCAACGTTAAAAACTACATTTTCGTGATCCAGGGGCACACCGACTCGGTTGGTAGCAAGAGTTATAACTACGCTCTGAGTGACCGCCGCGCCGACACGGTCGTGCGGTACCTGGCGGTTAACCACGAGGTTCCGGCGTTCAAGATCTATGTGATTGGCCTTGGCGAACACCAACCCGTCGGGTCGAACAAGACCGCGTCAGGCCGCGCTAAGAATCGCCGGGCAGATGTGATGCTGATGACAAATGCGGTGGAGGGCTCCACGACAGCAGCAAACCAGCCCTCTAACGAGCAGTAAGATCGCTTCCGAGCGCGTTTCAGTCGCATGCTTCACCTTCGTGGTTCTTCTCGCCTCGGAGAATTAAACCAAAACCGTCTTCCCCCCCCGGCTGGGCGGAAGACGGTTTTCTCTAAGTCAGGAGCCCTGTCGATTCCAGTGAAAACCTGCCTGCCAGCGCTCGGGCATTAGGAATTTCTGCTCTCCACGTCCCTGTCCACATCGTCCAAGTGTCCATAGATAATTGTTGCGTCAAAAGAGGCGCCTATGCTCAGCGGTCTGAAAGACCTTCGATTCGGAGTGCGAACTCTCATCAAGAGTCCAGGCTTCAGCGTTATCGCGATTCTGGTCATCGCCCTGGGAGTGGGAGCGAACACCGCGATTTTCAGCATGGTCAATGCTGTTTTGCTCCAGCCACTCCCTTTTCCCGATCCCGATCGCCTGGTGGTCTTTTGGGAACTGATGCCCAATACGAATGAGCAAATGTCCATTTCCTTTCCCAGCTTCCTTGACTGGCGAAGCCAGGCACAAGGCTTCGACGGAATGGCCGGCTATCGCGCCTATGCCGGGACTCTCACCGGGATCGATCCCCCGCTCCGCCTGACCGGGCGTATGGTTTCAGCCGGCTTTTTTGGAATCCTGGGCGTCACGCCGATCCTGGGCCGCTCGATCGGCCCGGAAGAAGACAAACCCGACGCCGCGCCCGTGGCCCTGATCAGCTACCCCTGCTGGCAATCCCGCTTCGCTGGCGATCCGCACATCATCGGGCAGAAGATGGTGCTGGATGACCAGCCTCGTACCGTCATCGGCGTTCTTCCGCCCGGGTTTCAGTTTGGAGATCGAGCGGACGAGGTTTTTGTCCCTCTAGTTGCAGCGATGAGTAGCAATAAAAGCGCCCTCGAACGCGGAAACCACGGAGGCATTTACGCGTTGGCCCGTCTGAAAAAAGGAATTTCCGTCGAAATGGCGCGAACCGAAATCAAGACCATTGCTAGCCGGCTGGAGAAACAGTATCCCTTGTCCAACAGCGGCGTGGGTGCCGACGGCATATCGTTGTACGAGAAATGGGTCGGGGGTACGGTTCGCAGGGCGCTCTTTATGCTGCTGGCAGCTGTAAGTCTGGTTTTGCTGATCGCCTGCACGAACGTTGCCAATCTGCTTCTGTCCCGCGCCGCCGCTAGGCAAAGAGAAATGGCCATCCGCACGGCTGTTGGCGCCAGCCGCTGGCGCCTTTTCCGCCAGCTTCTTACCGAGAGCGTTCTGCTCTCAGGCGTTGGGGGCACGCTCGGACTTCTCTTAGCATTCTGGAGCATTCGACCCCTGCTCGGGATTGTTCCCACTGGCGTCCCGCGGATTCACGCTGTGCACCTGGATGGCTGGGTTCTCGCCTTTGCTCTGGCCTTGTCGGCAATTACCGGAATTGTTTTCGGGATAGTTCCTGCGTTGGAAGGCAGCCGCGCCGACGTCAACCAATCCCTCAAAGCCGTAAGCCGCAGCCTCTCCAGTGGCTCCCCTCGCGCCCGCCAGACGCTGCTTGCTTCCGAGATCGCATTGGCCCTCGTTTTATCCATTGGGGCTGGCTTGCTGATTCACAGCATCGTGAACCTGGGGAAGGTTGATCCTGGATTTCAAACAAAGAATTTGTTGACGTTCTCCGTTCGCCTCACCAATCGTTACAAAACTGACCCCGAACAAGCGGCCTTCTTCCACCAGGCGACCGAGCAGCTCCGCATGCTACCCGGGGTCAAGAATGCTGCGACCATCGGCTGCTTGCCCATCGACGGCACCTGCTGGGGTTCCGTATTCCTGGTCGAGGGACGGCCGATTCCCGAGCGTCCCAAACTGCCGACTTCGCAATGGAACGTAGCGAGTGACCAATACTTTGAAACGATGGGTATCAAGCTGCTTCGGGGACGCACCTTTCAAGAATCTGATACCGAGACATCTCCGGCCGTAGCGGTGATCAGCGAGACTGCTGCGCGGCGCTTCTTCCCCAATGAGGACCCCATCGGGAAACGCCTCAAGCAAGGTTGGCCCGAAAGCAAAGGTCCCTGGCGCGAGGTTGTGGGGGTTGTGGGAGACGTTCGAGAAGACGGTTTGGATACAGGCCCGGTGTCGGAGATCTACGTACCCGAAAGGCAAGACGCATGGAATCAGCTTTTCGTCGTCGTGCGCACAACGATCAACTCCGAGTCGGTGCTTCCCGTGGCCATCAGGACCGTCCGCAGCCTGGATAAAGACCAGCCCATCTTTTCCGTTCAGACTATGGACAAAGTTCTTTCCGATTCCATGGAGTCCCGAAGATTCTCCATGACCATGCTGGGCCTGTTTGCAGCGCTTGCGTTCATTCTCGCCGCGGTCGGCGTCTACGGGCTGATCAGCTATTCGGTGAGCCGGCGTTCGCAGGAAATCGGCATTCGTATGGCCCTGGGGGCGCGCCGCGACCAGGTGATTCGACTGCTTGTTCGCGAAGGAATGGCCACGGCGGCAATTGGGGTCTCGGTCGGACTAGCCATCGCCCTTGTAGCCACGCGAGCCATGTCGAGCTTGCTTTTCGGCGTTTCCAACGTCGATCTCCCCACGTATGCCGTCGCCAGTGTTTTCCTGATCCTGGTGGCGCTGGCGGCTTCGTTTGCGCCAGCCTCCCGTGCGGCCGCGATTGATCCCTCCTCCGCCCTCCGGCAGGAGTAAACGTGAAAGGGGGATTCGCGGCCAAGGAACATCGCACCACGCACCGCAAAAGATCCGTTGCCCAGGGGAAAGACGCGGCTCGCGGTGGGCTTTTCGTACGACGGCGGCGGCATGGGAAAAGGCGGGAAGATTACGATAACGGCGAATGGAAAGAAAATCGCCGAAGGCCGGTCGGAGCGTACGATCCCCATTTAGTTTACGCTGAAGGATTATGTCGGCCGCGGCGTAAAGGCAGGCTCGCCTGCCGAACGGATACTCCTCTACAAAAACAAACTGCCAAGACTTCCCTGTTCCCGCCACGACGGGAAAGAAATGCGGCTGGCTAAGTATGCAGCATAAAGTCCGGTTACCACACCAGTGAAAACGTCCATGGTGTAATGGGCCCGAAGTACCAAAACTGTCGTTGCTTCGAAGACCACGACTAAGACGCCGACCGCAGTGAACCAGAGCTTTCCTACACGACCGATTTCAGTGGCTGCCAGAACCGCAATGGCAGTGTGGCCGGAAAAAAAATAGTCGTTGCTGACGCCGTAGGTCACCAGCAGCGACGGAAATCCGGGATAGTGCCAGATCGCGTTTGGTGGAGCAGGAAGTGCCACCAGGGACTGCATGACCTGCCGCAAACCCAGCACGATCACCAAACCCAGAAAGGGCCGAAGGGAAGCTCCGATAATCCATCTCCACAGAAGAAAGATACCCAGCAAATCAACAATCCCCGAACTTACGATCAGTAACAGATCTGCTGCGGAGGGGTGAGCGTGCAGGTAGAAGTTCGCCGAAGCGGTCAGAGCATGCAACCGGTCGACGATGGCCAGACTCGGCGTGCTCCGTGCACCGATCAATTTCTGGCTCCAAAACCACAGGACTATGGCTACAGCGGTCACAACCACGCGGAAGAAAAGAGATGCACTCCAGCTGGGCCGAGCGTAACGAACGGTAGCTCTTTTGAGGGCAGTTCCAGTCATTGCCGTCCCGTCACAATGCAGCTTCCGCTGCAATTTCCTTCAGCTTTCTGAGATCGATCTTGCCTGTGCCCAGGTACGGCAGCGATTGCACGTGCACGAATTGGTCCGCACGCGGCTTCCAGAGAGCCGGCAGATCGGACTTGCTCAGCTGAGTAAGACATTCCTGCAACTTCTCCTGCGGCAGAGTGTGCAGCACCATCAAGCGTTCGCCCTTTTTCTCGTCGGGCACGGCGGTCACAGCGAAGACCTGCTCGGTGGCTCCTGTGATTTCGTGAAGCTTGTCTTCCACCTTGATGTGAGGAACCATTTCTCCACCAATTTTGCTGAATCGGCTCATGCGATCGGTGATGCGAACGAATCCCTCCTCATCCATCGCTGCAATGTCGCCCGTGTTATACCACCCGTCGCGGAGAACCTCGGCCGTCTTCCCTGGCCGATTCAAGTACCCTTGCATCACGTTCGGCCCCCGCACCAGCAACAAGCCGGTTTCACCTTGCGCTAGCGGAGCCATGGTTTCCGGGTCCACAATTCTTACGCTGATCCCCGGCAGGGGATGGCCGATGCTGGAGCGCTTCGCGCCAACCTGCCGGAATTGCGCTGCACGAAAATCCCGCGTATTGACGGTAACCGCCGGCGAGCATTCTGTGCAGCCATAGCCTTCGAGCGGCCGGATCCCGAAACGATCCTCAAATGCGACCGAAACTCTCTCCGGTAGCTTCTCCGCCCCGGCCATTACGTATTGCAAGCTGCCAAAGTCCTCGGGGGAACAGCGGCGCATGTAGGATTGCAGGAATGTTGGCGTTGCCAGCAGGAATGTGATCGAGTATTGACTGACTAGCGCGCCGATTGCTCGGGCTTCCAGCGGATTGGGATGGAAGACCACACCTATTCCGATCGCCGTCGGCAAACAAAGAGTGCCTGTGAATCCGAAAGAGTGAAAGAAAGGCAAGATGCCGAGGATCTTATCGTTCCGGCCGAGCATGAAAACCTGGTTGAGTTGCTCGACATTGGAAGCTACGTTGTAGTGGGTGAGGATGACTCCCTTTGGATCTCCGGTGCTACCGCTGGAAAAGATAATCGTGGCGGTGTCATCAAGAGCTGGCCTTCTTGCGGCACCAACAGATCTTTCAATAAGCCGAACCGGCAAGAACCAAGAAATCAGCGCTGCGCTCAAGCGCTCGACGGCTCTCGGTTTGCCCGCCAAATCTTCCAACATGATTGCCTGCCCAGGTGGCTGCACGTGGACACGTTCCAGGAACGCCTTAGATGTAATGACCGTGTGCAAATCGCATTGCTTCGCGCACGAGGCGAGAACCTCGTTGGAAGCGGTGTAGTTCAAATTCACCGGCACTTTTCCCATCAGAAGAGCCGCCAAATTCACAATCGCAGCAGGAACGGACGGTGGAAGTAAAATGCCGACCATCTTTTGGTTGCGCCACATCCTCCGCAGGCGTCGCGCCAGAAACACGGTGCGCGTCAGTGCTCCACCGAACTCCAGTTTTGGTGTACGGCCATCTGCCATGGCAAAGCGAAACGGATGCCGACGGGCGGTTTGTACGAACGAACGGTGCAAGGGCTGCATATAACGCTTACGGAAGTGATAGGATTCAGCACCAAGTTCCTGCACCGCTTGCCGCACGCTTTGAGCGCTACTGGTGGATGGCATTGGCTTGCCGAAGGTGACGCTCACCGGATAGGGGATTTTGCGCGGCAGCTTCCACAGAAATCGTCCGCGCTCGAAGCTGAAGATTGAACCCCATACTCCGCCTAGATTGACAGGAATGATCGGAACATCAACGCCTTTGACGATTCGCTCCATACCTCGTCGGAATGGAAGCATTTGGCCGATCCTTGTCATCTGGCCTTCGGGAAAGATGCATACCACTTCGCCATCTTTCAGTGCTTGTGTGGCCGTGCGAAGTGAGGTGATCATCTCGCGCGGCCGAAGCTGCGACGAAATCGGAATCACCCGCATGATCTTCGCGAATGGTTTCACCAGCGGGTGATCGTAAGAGCCTTTGAACATCAGGAATCGAATGGGGCGGTCGATAGAAGCGATCAGCAAGACGGCATCGACCATCGAAACGTGATTCGGAACCAGCAGCGCCCCACCTCGCGAAGGAACGTTTTCGCGGCCTTCGATATGAATGCGATACAGCGTGTGAGTCGCGATCCACAGCAACAGGCGGAGCGATGCATCGGGCAACAAGTACAAGACGTAGGTTGTCGCAACGACCGTGAGCAGCGAAGCCGACAGAAAGATCACGGGTGGACTGAAATGCCCGAAGTGTTGGAAAACGTAGTAAATGCCCGCCGCTCCGCCGATGCCTACAAACGAAAGCAAGTTCGCAGCTGCAATTACTCCGCCTTTATCTTTTTCGTCGGGCCGGTGCTGAATCAGCGCATTGACGGGGACGGCGAAGAACCCGGCCGAGAAACCGAGGGCGGATAGCAGGATCAGCACATGCGTGAACGATAGATTCCCTGTGGAGAGCAGGATTCCGAGCACGGTCATGCCGACCGAGCCGAGTGGAATCAGTCCGTACTCAACCTTGCCGCTCGAAAGATAGCCTGCGGCAAGGCTGCCGAAACCGATACCAATGGCCACCGCAGCTTGCAAAATGCCGGTGCGGGTCGAAGTGCTGTGCAGCACGTCTTCCCCATAGAACACGATGTTGGCTGATAGCAACGCACCCAGAAACCAGAAATATGTGTTTCCAAGGACCGCAAGCCAGAGCACGCGATCTTGGCGGATCAGACGGACCTGCTCCCAGAGATCGCCGAGCGGATTGGCTCGATATTTCTTGCTCGGATCGGCGGCAGGGACCTTCGTGATTCCCAGGCTAAACGTCAGGCCGAGAACCGACAGAGCGAGAAAGATCAGACCTGACCAACCTTGGCGGGCGGGAAAAATGTCCGCCAAGAAGGCACCAGAAACGAGTCCAGCAATCGCCGCCAGGAAAGTTCCCAACTCGATGACCCCGTTGCCCCAGGACAGTTTCGGTTCGGGTAGCAGTTCTGGCAGCAACCCGTATTTCGATGGCCCGAAAAATGCCGCCTGGGTGCTAGCCAGAAAGATTGCAGCCATTTCCAGGTGCAAGTTTTGCCATGCCAATCCGGCGGTGGCGAGTACCATAACAGCGATCTCAAAGAGCTTCGTTCCGATTGTGACGTTGCGTTTGCTGAAACGATCTGCGAGAAAGCCTCCCGTCATGGAGAACAGAATGAATGGAATGGAGAACAGCCCGCCGGCGACCAACACCAGGCGATCACGATCCGCTTTCTCCATCCCGGTACCAAGGATGAGAAACACGACGAGATTCTTATAAGCGTTGTCGTTGAACGCACCCTGAAACTGGGTTACAACTAGCGACCAAAACCCACGTTGCCATGAGGATGCCGGAGCTGTTCCCGAAGGCTTGGAGGGCGGGGTGATGGGCGGGTCCAGCACAGCCACCGGGGCATCTTCGCTCATAAGAATGTCTGATAAACGGCTGAAAATCCGGAAGTTCTGCACATCTTGTCACACCATCAGGATAGTTCCAACCACAATGCGAAGAACGCAGGTTACTTCCGAGTGTGCGCGCGATAATAAAGCGCAAGACGGACTTCGGTCTGCGTTCTACTATCTATTGCAGAACTACGGACATACGGGGTAGCCCTTTGGAGCTTCTCGCCGTATTGTTAGCGCTGTTCGTCTTAGCCACTCCCGTCCTCGCCATTGCGGCGGTATGGAGACAGCGGAAGCTCCGCCTTCGAATCGAGGAACTCACTCACCAGACTTCGCAGCAGAACGATGCACTGCACCGCGAACTGCTCGAGCTACGGCGCCAGATAGCGGCTATCTCTTCATCGGCCAGTTCGACAGTTCACCCCGAGACATTGCCGCCCTCAGTCCCGGTTGCAACTTCGAAGCCGACACAGACTGGCGTTTTCGACAGACCCACAGAAACCGCGAATCAGCCATCAGCAGAACAGCCGGTTGTAGCGACCCCGCCATCACCACTTGCTAAATCAGAACCGGCTCTTTGTCCCTGGTGCAACACGGTGCATGCGGGCGGGGTCAGTAACTGTCCGCCTGTCAAGACAGCTCCACGGCCAATTGAAACGCCTCGAGCGCAGCCCATACTCCGCTCCCAACGCGTAGAGGTTCCTTTACGCACCTCAGTTCCATTCGAAGCAAAGGCGTCTGCTAAGGAACCACCTCAAGACAAAATCAGTAGCGCTGCGCCCGATGTCGCAGCGCTTTCCGAGCCCAGGACTGCTCCGCATCCTACGCCCCCCATCCCAGGGCAGATTCCGCTTTCAGCGGCATCTCTGAAATCCGAGACCGCGCCGGCCAAGACGCCACATATGCCGCCGACCCCGCAAGCTGCTTCCCCACCAATTGCGCGCTCCCTGGAGCCTGCTCAATTTTCCGTTCTGCGCGCTTCTCCCCCGAGGGCGAGCGCTCAGGAACGCATGAAATCGGTGTTCGCCCTGGAAGAAAGACTGGGCACGAATTGGCTCAATAAATTGGGCATCACCATCCTTGTGCTGGGCCTTGCTTTGTTCGGAATCTATGAGCTCGGCCAGCTCGGCCCGACAGGAAAAGTAGGACTTTCTCTGTTTGCGTCGTTTGCACTCCTGGCCGGAGGAGTCTTCTTCGAAAAACGTGAGCGATACCGCGTTCTCGGGCACACCTTGATCGGTGGCGGTTGGGCTCTGCTCTTTTTCACTACATACGGGTTGAATCACGTCCAGGCAATGCGTGTCATGGGTTCGGAGACTACTGATCTCGTCTTCATGCTTGCTGTAGCCCTGGCAATGGTTGCGCATACTTTGCGCTACCGCTCTCAAGTCGTGACGGGCTTGGCATTTCTGCTTGCGTATACCACGGTCTCACTTAGTCACGACACGGTGTACAGTTTCGCATCGGGCGTGATCCTCGCTGTGGGGCTCGTCAGCATTGTTCTCAACTTAGGCTGGTTTGAACTGGAAGCATTCGGCATTCTGGCCGCATATCTCGATCATCTCTATTGGCTCTATCGGTTGTTGGGTCCGCAAGGCGCGCAAGGGAAAGAGTTCCCCGAGTATCAAGCCAGCACTGCGCTTCTTCTTTTCTATTGGGCGATCTTCCGAGTGTCTTACGTTTTGCGCAAGACGAAGTCTCCGGCCTCTGAACACGTGTCTACCGCCGCAGCGCTGCTGAACACCTTGCTGTTGCTGGGCACCATGAAATTTCAATCTGTCCATCCGGAACTGGCCTTTGTGGCTCTGCTGGTAATCGGTGCAGCCGAATTTACCTGCGGCCAAATTCTTATGACCAAACGCAGGCGGGAAGCATTCGTCGTCCTGACCGTTCTGGGCTCAGCTCTGATGATCGCTGCGATTCCCTTCCGATATTCCGGGAACAACGTCGCCATCCTATGGCTGATCGGCGCCGAAGCTCTTCTCGTGGCCGGAGTAGTCGTAGGAGAGATTGTTTTTTGCCGTCTCGCCTTGTTGACGGGCTATCTTGTTGTCTTCCATCTCATTCACGTCGACTTCGTGCAACTGCTGTCGGCCCGCCGGTTGAACGATGACCTCCTTCTGTCAGCCGGCGTGATGTTTGCGCTGTGCGCACTGACCTTTTACGTGAATTCGTTGTACGTCGGCGAGCGCTGGAGGTCCCTCTTTCTTGAGAGCCCAGATTCAGAACTTCTCCGCGGTCACTCTTACGTCGGCGGGTTCGCCGCCGCATCGGCAATGTGGGCGCTGTGCTCTCATGATTGGACAGCACTCGCATTCGCAGGTGTCATGCTCACGCTGGCGGGCATAGGAAGAAAGTTGGAGTCGTTCCATCTGCAAGTGCAATACGGCGCCGTTGGGTTGCTCACATTGTATCGAGTTGTCGTGGTCAATCTGCATACTGAGGCTCCCGCTGACAGCCACATCGCAATCCGACTCTTCACATTGCCTGTGATTGCGGCAGGATTCTATCTAACAGCCAAGTGGGCCCAACTGTACGATGACTCGAATCAACGTATTTTTCGCGGATCCTTCGCCCTGTCCGGTACTGCTCTCGTCACGGCGCTGATCTATTACGAGGTTCCGGAACTCTGGCAGCCGCTGGCCGCAATTGTCTTCGCGGTGGCGCTCTTGGAGGTCGGGCAATGGATTCACTATCCGACCCTCGCCTGGCACGCCCATGTGCTGAGCGTGTTAGCAGTTCTTGCCGCGCTTACTGCGGACCAGTCCGGGGTTCAACGTTGGCGCCAGATTCCTCTGCACGCTTTCGGCGCCTTGCCGGTGGTTGCGGGGCTGTACTGGAGTGCCAAACGCGTTCCGTTGTCCGACTCTTCTCACCTCGATGGCATCCGGATCGCTTACAGCTGGGCGGGGACCGGTGTGATGCTGTGGGTTCTCGATCAGGCTGTACCCGTGCCATGGATTGCCGTTTCGTGGATCGCCTTAGCC